>Ga0065711_1000213_pt1 | contig 81557 bp, 43 predicted proteins | sample Hoacrofraction12_FD_59098 | JGI IMG/M metagenome (GOLD analysis project Ga0065711, IMG submission 59098) | Hoatzin crop microbial communities from Cojedes, Venezuela - Epithelial fraction 12 v2 (version 2) | ecosystem: Host-associated > Birds > Digestive system > Esophagus > Crop | place...
GGGGTGATGGAGCACTGGAACAGGCTGCCCAGGGAGGCTGTGGAGTCTCCTTCTCTGGAGATATTCAAGACCCGCCTGGACAAGGTCCTCTACAGCCTACTGCAGGTGACCCTGCTTCGGCAGCAGGGTTGGACTAGATGACTCACAGAGGTCCCTTCCAACCCCTACCATTCTGTGATTCTGTGATTCCTTTTGCCATCCACTGTGACACTAATAAGCCTGTCAGCTGTTTGCCCATATCTTTTCTTCCCCTAGACTGACATATCAGACTGATTTCAACCTTCCTCAGGATCGTTGAGACTAATGGATATCATAAAGGAAGAGTGCAGACTCTTCTGGACTTTTCTCAGAGTAAGGAGAAAATTACTCTGGTGGACTCTCACTGACCATACACGCAACAAAAGCTTCACAAGGGAGTCGTCAGTTGAAGTGCTGTACAAACATGGGATTGGGAGATGGAAAATAAGATTTTACAATATTTCATGGCTTTGCTATTGAGGTTCAGCAGACCGGAAAATAATCATAAATTGTCTCTTTGTGGGTCTCCTAAGCTTATGAAGCCTCATTATCTCGCCTAAGTCTTTGCACCTCCACAATAAATATAAGCTTTCTGGAGCAACAGAACTATTGTCTCCAGAGAACTTGGTCTGACCTGTTAAGGAAAGCTGTGGTTTACACAGGCTTGTGTCGCACAAAAAAAGTAGAGATAAATCTAAGGTGGTAATTTTTTTTTCTCTAAGAATGACTAAATTGCTTTCTACAGCTCTTCATAAACCAGAAGAATCAGCAACCCAAATATTGTTTGTAATTACTAAAGTGATCTGTTAAGAAGAGTAGCTCCTGCATCTTGAAAATGAAAACCAAAGCAGAAGGATTTCAGCGAGTTTGGTAATTAAATAAACCCTATTAAAAGGGAACACTTTCAAGAGTTTTCTAGTATCTAATGCAAGCCTTAGTCTTCAATACTTTAAGCAAAGTATGAACTGAAACCTCTTGGTTTTACTCCCATAAACTGCTGTGACCAACTCTGCTTCCTATAATCTAGTCCACTTTAAACACTCTGGATTACAATCCATAATTATGTTTAGTTGGAAACCTATAAAGATGGGACAATTTACCTGCCGATGACCACAGCCACCTTCAGTAAGTTAGTGATGCCAGTGTAACTATATGCAGTTCATTCTGAGACCTCTGTACTTCCACTTTCATGTAAGGAAACAATAAACTGTCTCTGGCACCTCTGGTATGGGATTTGATAGGCAGCAGTGCTGCTTCTGAACTGTGCTTGTATCACGTCCCTTCTGACAAGCCCAAATACTGGAAACAGTGGGATGAAACAACAAGCACAGCAGAATTATTTCAGTGAGGATCCTGAACTTCTCATGAATTTGTGCTACATCCAGTTGGGGGAAGAACGGGGATTTTGTGTCTTGCATTAAACTCAAATAAGCTTTCACACACTGCCTGCCACACTATAAGGTCAGCCACAAAGAAAGCATCACTTCTGTGTTTCTAATGTTGAATCTCATGCTCATTAATAATACACAACAGAACATCAAACCTTTCTAACACAACAAGCCCGGAACATTGCTTTAATACCTCTGTCAGCACTTCTCCTTTGCACTCCTGAAGACGTGGATTATGCTTTTGACAGAAAGAGCAAGCGCTTTTAAGCTATTCTTCTAAACACTGCCACAGGCCTCTGTTTCCAAGTGCTGCATGTGAATAATAGATGCAGAGGTCAACAAATTTAAAAATAATGAAACAAATTAATTGCTAGCTGGAGATCATGTCTGTTGCAGAGAGAAGACGTGTACCTGAGAGTTAGCATGAACCACCCAATGTACTGTGCTGCTATTTTAGCTACTGTGTTTGATAGGATCTCCAAGCATCTGACAAAACTTGTGGCACCCGCCTTGAAAGTCCTCCAGGAAGGCATGAAACGGAGTAGAGAAAAACTGCCATCAGTGTGATAGCTTCCTTCTGACTAGTGACATGAAAAAGATATTCATCCACACTGAGACACCTTAGGGCCAGATCAAAAAATTCCCAAAGAACAGAGAGTCCATAGACTTTGGTACTCAGATACCTGTCTTTTGAGAGCAGTTTGATTCAAAGTGGGATTAGCAAACCTTGATGAAGTGCCTAAATGCTTCGACAGGGTGTAGGCAGTCCAGTGATTTGCCATTGGATCTGGCCATTTGTGGACTGGTCACACACAAAAGCTGGAGAAGAAAAGAAAGTATCTTAGGTGCCTTGGGTAAGGTATTACCGGACATTTGAATTTTGAAAATTCACCTAATTTTCTTCTCAGAAGCAACTAATCAATAAAATTGTACTAGTGGTATCAGAATATAAGGGAAGTAGTGAATGAGCTATTCTTATGCAATCATTAGATACCCCAAATGTAAGCATCTGCTAACAGTGATGTTTTCGCCCCTCTGCCTAATGTACTCAATGTTTCTTCTGAACAAATGAACACAGCTGTAAATTCATTAATGCAAAACGGAATACAGCTTTGTCATCCCAGCTGTATAAAACAGATAGGGTGGGATTTTTAGGTTTGTTTGGTTTGTTAAAGCTACAGGGTAAAGGAGAACCTGTTCATAAGTCCATACCTAACAGGTAGTATCTGGGATGTGGCCACATCCGGGACAAAGTACAATAGCTTGTAAGCCTAAGACAGCAGTACAGACCAGGAAATGTAAAATGTTCTAGACGTGTAGACATATAGTTAATTAGACAAATATACCTGGTGCACTAGGAACAATGTGTCAGAACACTTTCACAAGACATGGTGAGAGGCCTCAGTAAGAGCCCCTCATCCCTTTCAAGCAACTGATAAAGCCTATCACCATCTATGGGATAAAAGGAAAGAGCAATATCAAATGAATCACAAGTGCAGCTTCCTGCCACACTAGTGAAATAATACATCCTTGTCAGAAGCCTTTCATATGGTCATTTTAAAAAGAAATGAGAACAAGCTGTAAGGAAGGAAGAGACCACCAGTAGAACAGTGGTGTTAGTGTAATTTTTTTATCACTGTCGCACTGCTCTGTCACTATGTTAGGTGTGCTTTTCTAGCTTCCCCTTGCAGGAGCTGCCAATGAATTTAGAGAAATGAAATATAAACCTTTACCATCTACCTCCTGGATTGAAAAAAACTCCTCAAATCAAACAAAACTAGAGACCAAAACCTGATTTATCATTAGCCAACCTCGTAAAACACAGAAACTTATGGATAGGAGATTCTGCTTTTCCAGGCCATGAAATATAACCCTTCTTTGTTAGTATATTTCGATTGTTCTTGAAAACAATAAAAGATATAACCTTTGATGAAGACACTGAAATGATTAGACCCAAATCTGATATCTCCTAATGAGATAGGATAGCTGATGAAATCTAAGAATCCAGTACAAAAAATGCAATCAAACATATGTTTCTTGAACTTTTTAATTCTGATACTTATCTAGACAAGACACAGCTACTTGACTAACTGAAAGAGAAAGATCTGCCACTCTAGGTGCTCAGACTGAGAATTTAATTTGCTCTAAAATGTTAAATGAAAGGTACAGCAGAACAGCCGTATTTATCAAGGTTAAGTACTAAGATACTGTCTGTTGTACTCTTAAACATGGAACTACAGTCATATTACAGCTGTCAGAAATGGCATTGCTATTAAAAATGTTTTAATGGTGCAGTATACTCCTGCCTGCTTATAATGACCTTTTTATCCATTTTTTTTCTTTCTACAAATGCTCTTTCTGAGGGGGAAAAAGTGTATATCATCTGCCCCTCTGCACAGTTTTCATGCATAATGCAATTACTATGATTTTCTGCACCTCAAAAGTGCAGCCATTTCCCATAACTACACAGAGAGAAAGAAAATGACCTGAATTCAAATTACTGTACAAGAGACAGACCTTACTAACATTGCTCTTATTACTTAAGATGACAGTGAATAACTACAGATAGCATTAGTAATTTCAATTCAGGTGGTTCTATGTTCGATTATTAACCAGCCCTACCTTATGTTCCCTTGGACACTAATGACTTCTGATCATGTGACTCAGAAGATCTGAACACTGTAATATTGGTCCCACCGAGAAATATCTACCTAGGTAAAGGGAAAACAATATGCCAGGGATATATGCCGTAACTGCAGCCCATGTTCACATCTTATTCAGTGTAGCTTTAACTGTTAGACCCAAGACGGCAAAAGAAACATAAAATCCTGCAATATTTGGAGTTCTTCCTCTTACTCTCTTAGCAGTTATTGCTAAGCAAATCTGGCATTCAGACACAAATGTTTCGCTTTGCAGAAAAATGCTGGAAAAAACATTACTAAAAATGTCAGGAAAACTGTTATATCTGGTAAAAATCAGAGACATTTAAAAAGGAAAGAAAAGCAATTCTAAGCAGATGTTTTCAATATGTCTACCTGAAACCTTTTATAACAAAGTTCTCTCTCCACATCATTGATCTAAACCTTTAATTGGCAGACAGTAAAGTCTGATGGGAAAATAATGGTCTTTTAAATACCTGGGAATGAAAAGCAAATTGAGTTAGCACAGTGTAAGAGGCAAGTAATCACATAATGTCAATCCTGTTTTATACAGTTCAGTCTTTAAACAGCATGCAAAGAAAAGACATGTCTGGGAGGAAATATGAATCTCCTTACTTCAAGTGACTCATGTGCTCTTTTCCCACTAAGAAGTTAGGGCTATTACGTGTAACAGCAGGCTCTTTGCTTAAGGGTTTCTCAGACACTGCTGCTAACACTGTTAGTTTGTGACTATTTAAAATTTTCTCTCCCTCTTGTCAAATCCAAATGTCAGTTACCAGCTACGAGAGTACAAGTCTTCATTGGGCAACTTCCAAAATGATCCTCTCTGCAGAAAGAATTTCTATCATCTCAGAGAAAAACCCTCACAAAACATAGATATAAAGTTAAAAGACTGATTGAAATCTCAAGAATATATACTGCATATTTTCATTGACATAATATGTTATAACTTGCTGAAATCTAAGTAAATCACTGAAAAATAACAAAACAGGGGAATTTTTAGAGGGCTCGTGCCTCAGTTCTTCACTGATTCTGCACTTGTCAGTTTCCTGTATCTGCTGTGTTTGTACCATCACTTGTCCTTACACCACACACGCTGCTTCTGCAGGATTTCACCTAACAGACTGAACATCAGAGAAGGTGCCTAGAAAAGGGGGTAAGAACTGACCGGGAGCCAGAATTCAGTATTAAATGACAGCTAATTTCTCTAAGCAAGATGGTCATGTGGTACTGTAAGGTTTCCAGGAAATATTGCCTGTTGGTTAAATGTTGAGTATTTTGGATTTGCAAGCTTTTACCCTAGATTGTCCCAGGTGAATGGATTATCTAACAGCAAGCACTCATCTCCATTCTCTATAGGAAAGAGAAGATGATCCTGGTCCACAGTGGAATATATACCTGAGCAAATTTTGATTATGTGCAAAGATGTGATCTCAGAATCCTTTGCGTCAGTAACGTACCTAAATATATTCTCAATAGGATCACAGACATCGAGCTGATAAAGAAGAAATTGAGAACAGCTATTAGGATCATGATGTTATATTATTATAGGCCTCCACTGTTCATCCTAGCAGGGTGCATGCAATTAAGTTACCGTATGATACTGGGTATCTCAAAAGATGATAACCTTTGACCACTTGGATTCCTTCAGAAAGGGATTGATTGCATGCTTCTCCAATTTAAGTCCATGGTGAATTTGAATCTTTTCTTCCATCAAGGTGCCTACAGGCAGCTAGAGGACAATGTTTGGGTCTTCTTTTGCCTTTTCTTTCTCCTTTTTCTCACTGATTTCAGAAAAAATGAATTCAGCACTGTTGCTCGCTGCTCAGTCTCCTTTCCCAAAAGCCAGTTTAAGATGCCTTTCTGCTAGCCTCCCAACACTTTAACTACTCATCTTATGCTCAAATCCTACTTGCCACCTCCTTTTCTGAAAGTTCTCAGGGATTTTATAGACATATATAAAAATATATGTTCCTTGCTTTCTCTCCAGTAGAAGATGAATGCATGAATTCTTTCTTTCGAATTCCTCTTTCTTCCCTACAGCCAGAACAAAAAAAAAATGGGAGACTCTCTCAGTCTGCTTTGTTATTGCCACCTCTGACTCCATATATCAGGTGCAATTTTGAAAGTGGATGGTATGTTTCTATTGCAGGGATCAATTGTGTGCTGTGCCAACAACACATAGTTGCTCACCTGCCCTATACGGTGGTCACTCATTGCAAGTACACTACACTGCACACTGGGATTTTCCCTGCAATTATTTTCAAACTTTTCAGTAATTTCCACAAATTGCAATTCTTCTGTTGTTCACAGCAGCCAACTACAGTGTCACAGTTCAGCTCTTGCCATGTGGAACTCTTATAGAAACAGTGCTTTGTAAACATGTTAAAATGAAATTTTTTGACATACAGGCCACAACCAGTCAGGAGAAAAATAACAACAGGCTATTGGAAGAGGTCAGAATTGCAAAGCCATTAGCATCTGCCAGCAGCATCTACCTGCTGTGCTTTAGTAGTCAAAATGTATTAGAAAGGCTCATGATATAACCTTCTATAACAGAATTCCTTTTGACTGAAAATGTAATTTGTTTTGAATTAAAACTATTAATGAAAAGCACATATAAGTTGAGCAATAAAGACACAAATGTCAAATGTTTTGAAAGACAATTTTCACCAATCACCTGGAAGGGAGTAGCTGTTGCAAAGAATTAAATGAAGAGTTAACTAGGGATTTTGAAGTAACAATCATTCTACATTTACTAATTAAGTTTTTGTTCACCTTAAGTACCTAAAAGGGTTTCTTTTTCAAAGCTAATATATTAGTTAGTTAAGCCTTTTCTTTATAGAAACTTCAAAACAATGTAAATCAATCAGCTGAACAACTTTTCTAGAACAGAACTACATTTATGGGTTATTTAAGTAGAAGTTACTGACATATTCAAGAAAAATATCCTGACTGATGAGTAGCTGGTACTGCCATGTAATGACCCAAGGTATTTCAACTCCATAGGTCTCCAGAGGTTTTGGAGTGTGTTGACGTAATATGAGACATACACATATTTTTTTTTGATAAAGACATTTGGACTGTGGGCAAAAAAACATAAAGTAAGAGCCTTCTGATGGCTAGAAAATCAGAATTATTAAGCTGTGCATAACTCAGACCAAATGTCCATATATATTTTTTCTCCTTCTTCTTTCAAAGAATGCTTTGTCCCTCGACATTTGTGTTAGATGCCAACCAATATAAAATACATTGAATTCTTACTCTTTATTTTGTCAGCTTTTCTTCCTGAGGCTGCTTGATTTTTAATTACTTAAGTGTGCAGATGAAACAACAAATTTGCAACATATGATAAAGAGTTTAAAATGTCTCAGCAATTTTAGGAGCTCTACTTTCAAAAGTGACACAGAGCTTTCGAAAGCATGCAGGAGATCTATCATTTCAGCAGGCATTAGTTGATGAATTCTGGTAGTCCTAGTTTTGTTTTCTAGTACCAAAAACTAGTTTAGAAATTATTTTTAAGAATTTGAGTAGACAAGCTTAATTACTCCTGGAAGTTGATGACATTCAAAGCCTCAGTTTCCTGAATTACTTTTGAAAATGGCACCAGAGCTTGAAGGCCTTCATCACCTACCTGCTTGAAAACTATGCCTGTAAGGATACGTGTAAAATCCTCTCTGGTATTATACCTGTATTTCTCTATCACAGATGGAAGAGGACTGAGGTCTAAACAAACAGTGAGATTGTCTGCAGTCAGAAAGATGACTTTCCCTGGTGCACAATCAAAACCATATTATTAGTAGTATCAGTATTAGTCTTTTAGGGAAATGAACAAAATGTGATGATCTCCCCTACTGCAGGGTTTTTGTTTACTAGGTGCTTCTTTACTATACGCAACCTGTTCTAGAGCCAGAAACAGTAATTTCTCCTTAAGAAAAAGATCAAAGATCATGTTTATAGACCTGACTGCAGAATCAGCAAGGAAATGGGGATGCTGACACTCCCTTTTACCCAATAGATTGTTTAACGATTGTAGCACACTTGCAGGGTAAGTATTTCTTGTTGCCTAAGGGATTTGAGGGCACATCTCATTTGTAAATTACTTAACATGCTCCAGCAAAGTCTAAAATGAGATTTACATCTCACTCAGAGCTGAACTGTCAAATTTCTGGAGCTAGAAAAGCTTTCTTCTACTGTATATCAGATGTTTCATGTGCCCAGAAACACTGGGTGCAGGAGCACAATTTGAGGTTTGAGCAATCTGCATTTTACATAAGGAGAATTCACTTCAGAAGGCACAAGAAGACTTTAGTATTATGGATCTTAGTGACCCTGTGTGCAGAGCGTTTTTATAAGCCATTCAGTGTGGGTAGAAGAGGAATCATTTGCCTGAGCCACTCCTATCTCCACTCCCTAGCTTAGAGGAGAGAGAGCTGCAACCTCAATTCAAACAGTGCTGCTTCCTAATTTTCAATGTTTAGCAAAAGAACCCTTTTTTTAGAAGTCCTTTTTAAAAGAATATTTTTAAGTTTAATCATTTTAAGGTTAAGAAAGAACTACCTCATTCAGACATTTAAGCAAATAAATAACTGTCAGGATCCAAATTGCACCTGTTGTCATTAAGCAGGGAGCTAGAGAAAGCTGAGGAAGCTTTGAGCTCTTTTTGACATGAGTATTCAGAGAAAGGCAAAATGGATATGGTACCCAGAGAGTAGAAAGATGCTAGTTGGTAAAGAAAGGACTAATTTTTATTTTAGGTGTGATGCTGATGCACAAGAATAAAGAACTCACCACAGATCTTTCCTGAGAAAATATCTTATTTAAGTACATTTTTCCATTTAATCATTCTAGATTACATTTCCATTAATGTCCAGATGAAGGCCTGGGTTCTGTTGTTTCTTTAATGTACACTCCATTAACAGACACATCTTTGAGCTTCTTGATTAAACAGGTAATCTTATCAGCTGCTATAGCTGTAGGTGAGCTGTACCTCTCCTTTGCTGGCCCGGTGCCCATGGCTAAAGTAGGAAGTTTAGCACAGCTAGTAGCAACAAATCCTTCCGTGAGATGCATGGAACAATCTTACTTGTGGCTGCAAATCTGTGGCAGCTTAGGTGCATGGGTCCTGCCTAGAAAGCTAACTCTGTAAGTCTTTTGCTGCTATTTCTGTTTATTTTTCAACAGAGGATGATTTCAGAAAGACAAGAGATTTGTGAAGTATAAAGGGACAGGCAAAACGTCAGAAACAGAGTAATGTTCTAAGCCATGTCCAACCCAGTTGAATGTAGGAGGGGTACTTGTCCTGGGATGCTGGGAATATTTAAACTTCGTACTTTTTATATATCCATTGAAAACATAGAACTGCAGAAAAAAACTGCATTAAAATTCCATCTTTGCTGGTTCAATGCTTTGTGTTTTTTTTCTTTATAGAAGATTTTATTCCATTTCTTCTAATTGCAGGCCCGGAAAGCTCAGTTTGGGGCCTGAGAATCAAGCAGATTCTTTCTTGTTCTATAAATAAGGCGATAAGTGTTATCTAGAAAAATAACATTTATTTCTGACTCCACTGCCTCGTGGTTAGTCTTCAGTGATATACAGAGTACAAATTCCTTACCTAAGTGGCTGTAACTATGTGAAATTTAACAATTGACCTTGCTGATGCACAAAACCAAGCAGAACACAGTTCACTTCTCAGTTGGCCTGGATCTTACAAGTGCAGCAACAGAATAAAGGATTAAAATAAATCCAGTTAAATTTTCCTTTTTGACTAAAGTTACTATAAAACCTCAATGCACAAATTTCTGTCAGAAAGTTTCATTAGAAAGATTCAATGTAATGGTATTTTAAACAAACAGACAAACAAAAAGGAAAGAATTTACTAAAAGAATGAGAAATGAAAACTCAGAACACAAACAGGCATCTCTCAAGACTTTAAAAATTTAGTTTACCTAGCTACTTACATATCCAGATAAACTTTCTTGAACCTGTGCTATTCTCTTTCTATCTACAATGAACCTAAGGAAAGCTTTCTCCTGAATTAGCCTGTTGAGTAAATCAATCTTCTATGTTAATCTTGATACAGCTAGGAAATAATTTATTTAACCAGAATTTGAACAGTCTATTTTCTGTTTCAGGAGCAAGTTGATCTTTTAAAAAATGCAGTGTTCTGAAGTAAATAAACACAGGTTAATGTCTCTGTTTTCTTAAACTATGTGCTTCCCTAAATACCATATTTAACAGTGCTGGAAAGCATTGATGGTTAATTTGACAACTAGCGGCTGATGCCAGGCACCCAGTAGATTTTTTGCAATTTTATTCTGTTGTCCCTTTCCCTTGAGGAGGATTCAAGATCTGTTTAAGTTCCTGAATCACACATTAGGTATTAGGCCCAAGCTTCATTCGAGCCATACAACCCAGCTAACAGTTAACACAATATCACTTTGGTGCAATACAACTGAAAGGTGATACTAGCTGATCAGATATAAATGCTTTGCAAGGCTGGACAGTCCTTGTGACAGGTTAGTTTTCCACTATTGTTTCCTTTTCTCCTGCTCCTAGACTTTCAGATCCAAAAGCTATTTTAGAGTGTTGTTACATATGAGGACATAACAGAAGTTCTGTTTTAAGCTTCTGACAATATTAGCACACAACTAATGTATCAGCGTATATATAAATTTAAATTGTTAACAACACCTCTTCTATTTGCCTAATAATTTCTCAAAAGCACATTTCTGTGCTTGTGTGCTTCAAATATTACATATCCAAAGTAGCTATTTCTTCAAATGAATTGCTAGCAAGAAGCTGTCAGCATACCTGTGATTGTACGCATTTTTCATCCATCATGGAGATCCAAATACAAAACTCAGTGCTCCAAGGCGTAATGCTGGTTTGTGAGTGTACGAAGTACTTTGGATCCATAAATGAATGAATGCCTTACATTCACATCTATAAGCAGTTTATCATCGCTGGCAGATGTAGTATGCACAACTTCAAAGAGGTAATTCAACTAATGTGCAGTGTAGGTAACTTCTGTAAATTAGACACATTATGCCTTGCTAGCTTGGCATGCAAGAAATTTCAGTTTCTGATGTACCTTAACTCTATACGAAGTGCTACACCTCATGTCTCTATGGACATCTGTCCTATAACAACATCGTAAGTGTAAAATTCGCAGTTAGATAAACATTAAGCTTAACGCACAGTCAGTTGTGTGTACAAAACTCATAAAAAGAACACCGGCAACGGAGATAAAGCTTATACCATGTATGACCTGGGAACACCTATTGGTCACATTGTTTGGAGCTAGTTGTGTTATACTAACATAGATTATTTCTACTTAAAGTTCACTATCCACTTTGCTGATAGAAGATTTATCAGCCCTATATGATGGGATGAACTGAAATAACACATGTTGACAGCTTAAGGACTGTTTGCACGAGCTGAGAACAAAGGATGTTCACAGCCATAATCTTACATCCATATACACGAGAACAAAGTAGTAAGCACGCTTTTTTGGAGCATTTTGAAATAGTCATTTAGTGCATTTGGACAATCCCTTGCCATCAATATTGTTAAGGGCTGAGGCAAATTTATCACCCAATATGGTACTGGATGACAAACATATGCATCCCATAAAAAGAAATAACTACGACCTAGCTAATCCACTTTTTTATAAGAACAGGTTGTGACATAAGCTTTGTGGTGAGCAGTGATCAAGAAAAAAACACGAAGAGCACTGTGTAAATGTTTCAACCATTTGAGTTTTTCTTAGCCAGAACAACAGAGAAAAGGGAAATACTAATGGTAATTGCAAACAAAAATTGAATAGAGCTGGAGTGGTCTGCTCAACACCAGGATGCTTAGATGAAATGTAAATGAACAGTTTTGTCATAAGGAATGTGTGCCCAATGTTTACAATGAATTATCTGACACTGGACCAATACAGAAAATTGACCCTGAGGGAACAAATCCACAGAGATACTCTTCATTTATCTGAGGATACATGGATTACAGGACTGTGTAACTGGGGTTGGTGTTACGCTAAGCTGGCAAGAGAAAGTTTTAGAAATACGTGTGTATAGCTACCCATAAAAAGACAGCTGGCACAAAATCAGTTTGGTTGCAGCTTGATATAATACCAGTGCTTTCTGCAGTGTTAGCTGCTTACTCAGTCCTGCATGGTTTATTACAATCTCCACCCTTAAAGACAGAGTTTAGAAATAAAATATTTTCCTAATGAACCGCAACTAATGCCAAAACTTGATTTGAAGAGAATATGTAGGAAGTAATGATCCATTCAGTAAGATACTACAACAGAACTTGACCATTAGTGAGGGGGTACAGTCATTTTGTCTTTCCCCCTCCAGTACTCAAAAGGAGTCTTTACTTAGCTTTGCTTCTTGTTCTAAAAATGGCAAAAGCAACAACGGTGTTGTTCATGATAAAACCACAACAAAAATAAAACTAAACTAAAAATTCCACATTATATTTATACAGAGTAGTAATAGTAACTACCCAGATTCCAAAATATTCATCAGCAGAACCTGGCCCAAAAGGAAGCAGAGAGATTGATCTAAAAGAGCAAATAGGGCAAAAATGGTAATTAAAATCATCACTGTATAAAATCAGCTTATGGCTCAGAGATGGACTGAGAGGTTCATGTTAATGATGACCTGAACATGGGCCACAGCTTGTTGATATGGCGTTAGGAAATGGCTCAAGTGAGATATATTAATTTTTCATTTTACCTATAGCTAGAAAAATGGCAAGAAAACTCTCCCTGGTGTATTTAGGCACGCTGTTCAGAAACTTTAAAAAGAACAAGAAAGTTCATAGCAGCTGAACAGCAGAGGAAATCTGTCAAATGTTTTTCTACAAAAAATTTTTGTACCATCTTTTTCAAAGTACCTCTTAAAATCGTTCATTGACAGTGGATGCTTTTTTAGCATAAGCAATCTATTGTAAATTGCTTTGCAATTCTATCTAAAGAATCAAATCATCACTTAGTGTTGTGTGATTTTTGTATCAAATCTTATTTTGAATAAAATATATTTTGCATGCAAAAATACCCTTGTGAAAAGGAGTATGCAAGTTTTGAAGAACAATTCCATAGATGAGGAATAAATGCTACAAAATCCACAGCGAGGGATAAATACAATAAAGAAGAATCTTAAAAAAATTATGAGCTGCAATTTGCACAAAAATGAACTAAAAATACCTCATCATTTTTAAAAGACAGTATCTGTGGTCTGTGAGATTTCAGCCCTAAGGAAATGAGCTATAACTACTAGAGGCCTTCTTTCAGTGAAACAGAAAGGCTCAGGAAAAGAAAATACTTGAGAAAAGGCTCAAACAATATATTCTAGTTTGATATAATCTGCAAATGTATTTATAGTTTAGTCCAAATGGCTCCTATGAAAAATGGGACCTTTACAGAAATTGGAAGTTGCTATGAAAATGCTATGTAGGAACAAATGCACCTATTTACATTAAATCCTATCTTAACAATAAAAATGTGTCACAACCAGTTTCTCAAAGAGCTACAACAGACATGATTCAGTGCTAAGCAGTTAAAAATAGGTATTTCAATATGGATCTTGAAACATTGTGTTAGACTACGCATTTATTATATGTATTATATGTATTAAATCAGAATATTTATTACCACTGCCTGGTAAAATTATGGAGAAGGTCATTCCAGGATCTATTGAAAAACACTTCAGAGACAGTGCAGTCACTGGTCATAGCTAGCACAGTTCACAAGGGGAAAGTCCTACTTAACCAACTTAATTTTCTTTTATGACAAGGTCACTCATGTAGTTGACAAGGGAAGCCTACTTTCCTACATGGGAAGATGTGCTTTTCTTTATTTCTTGGCAAAGCATTTTATACTGTCATTTGATACTGTCTCTCGTGGTATCCTTCTGGACAAAATTTCCAGTACATAGCTAGACAATTCCATAATACTTTGGGTGAGCAATTGGCTGGTGGGTTGGGCTTACAGTAAACAGTGTTACATCAGGTTGGTAGCCAGTCACCAGTGGGGTTCCCCAGGGCTCAATTTTAGGGCCAGTGCTATTTAAGGTTTTTACAAACGATCTGGACACAGGAGTTGAATGTACATTAAGTAATTTGCCAATGATACTAAACTAGGAGGAACTGTGGACTCCCCTGAGGGTAGAGAGGCCTTACAGAGAGATCTAGACAATCTATAGAGAGCTGGGCAATAACCAACCATATGAAATTTAACAAGAGCAAGTCCCGGATTTTCCACCCGAGATGGGGTAATCCTGATTATACGTACAAACTGGGGGATGAGAGGCTGGAGAGCAGCCCCACAGAAAGAGACCTGGGGGTTTGGGTTGGTGGCAAATTGAATACGAATCAACAGTATGCCCTGGCAGCCAAAAGGGCCAACCATGTCCTGGGGTACATCAAACACAGCATCGCCGGCCGGTTGAGTGAGGTCAGGGTCCCACTCCACACTGCACTGGTGAGGCCCCACCTCCAGTACTATGGGCAGTTTTGGGCACCTCAGTTTAAGCAGGACACGAGACTATTACAGTGCGTCCAGAGGAGAGCGACCAAAATGGTGAAAGGCCTCAAAGGCAAGACTTCCGAGGAGCAGCTGAGGTCGCTTGGTTTGTTCAGCTTGGAGAAGAGAAGGCTGAGGGGTTCCCTCATCGCAGACAACAGTTTCCTCATTGAGGGGTAGCAGAGGTGGAGCTGCTGATCTCCTGTCTCTGGTGACCAGCAACAGGACACCAGGAAACAGACTGTGAAGCTGTGTCAGGGAAGTCCAGAGTGGACGTTAGGAAAAGGTTCTTGACTGAGAGGGTGCTTGGTCACTGGAACAGGCTCCCCTTGGTCACGGCACCAAGCCTGTCAGAGTTCAACAAGCATATCGACAATGCTCTTAGTCATAGGGTTACTTTTAGGTAGTCCTACGAGAAGCAGGGATTTGGACTTGATGATCCTTATGGGTCCCTTCCAACTTGAGATATTCTACGATCCTATTTCAATATAGTGCTAGTGGTTACCTGTGATGGCCTAAAAACATAGCTAAGAGAAGGTTTAGTGTTGAGTATATATTTATAAAAGAGGGAAGCAGTCAAACTTACACGTACATACACTCTTCTCCAGGGACTTCGGCTTACCAGCAAAGCTTCAGATTTAAACTTCTGAGTCAAAGCCCTGCTTATAGCTTATTTTATTGTTTAATAATATTAAAAATGTATACATATCCTTAAAAGTATATAGCAAAGAAAAATCTTGTCCACTGACACAGCATAGCTTGGGACCATGCTCATTTAGTGTAGTATTTATTTACCCCAGTGCAAAATCAAAGCGGTGCTGGAAGTCAAACACAGGTCACAAGTGAGCTTGGGTGAACAACCTTACACATTTTGAAATTTTCTTTGAAGTGCCAGAACTCCAGGGAGAGAAATACAGAAAATGTGAATGAAATGATAACGACAGTGAAACACATTCTTGACTAGCCTTGTACTTTGACAGATTTAGGCAACCTTACAGGATTGCGTTGATCAAATGGTCTCCGTTAAAGTACAAAGTACTGTGTTCATTAATGTTCAGACTTTGATAGCATACACTGTCCCATTGCTGTAGTCACATTCAAGGTGATCTTTACGAAATCCTTTCAGACAACATGTAGCTGCCATTCACCACAATGTTTTAGCAACTATGAGCATAGACAAGAATAAACACAAATCCCAATCACATCAAGGACTTTTTGAAAGAATACTGTCATGTCCATCCCCAGAGGCACACATTTCATATAAATAAATCTAGTAATCTAGGGATTTAGCGGACTGATCTGGATAATTTTTGTTGCCTTGTTTTCACTTTCTGAGTTTCAGGCTGGGAGAACAGACAGAAAAGTAGGGCCTGAGAGCAGAGTGATGCCTTGTACAACAACTGCCCTTAGCACTTATCTGGGCTTTCTCAAAGCTGCCTCCCAGCATTCCCAAAATTTAAATATATAAGAAATGGACAGAGAAGCAGGTTTCACACCTTGCCGTTAGACAATGGAACACCCACAGGGTCAAATAAAATTTATTTAACACATTCTGTTCTTTGTCTGACAGCCAGTATCAACATGCTGCAAAAGGAAGAATAAAAATTTACAAAAAATTCATTTAAAACAGGTTATAAGACAAAAAAAAAGACAAAAAAGTGTATCTAAACATCTAATCATACAAATACCCACATGTGCATTTATATAAAAACAAATGTACTTCACAAAAGGTCCTCAGTCTTTTGACTTAATAATACCAAGACAGCTACCCAAGGGTAATGATGATAACCAAGTTCTCTCCTGCACACCTTCCTGGGGGTGGGGAGCAAGATACTGCTTCAACCTCTCCTTTTGCAGAAAAGGATAAATAATTGATGTTTGGGTTGCTGGCTGAACCAGAATATCACCAAACACAGTTTCAACCTAAGATATCTTATCCTTTTTTTTCCCCTTCAAAAAGTATATAAAGTTTTTTAAGCACCAAAATCCATTGTTTCACCTTATTTACTTTTGTAGTTACTTAGGAAACTCCAAAATAGAAATATTTTTGCAGATGTGGATTGAAATGCTTCCTTTGCTTGACAAGGTCCCATCATTTCTTCATGTAAAATTGTGCGTTGCTTTCCTATATTTGTCCGTATGATTTTTTTTTTTTTCCCCTGACTTACAAGTAGTTTTTTTTTCTCTGCTCTGCATGGCAGATCTGCCTACAGTGTTTTTCTGTTATGAACTCGGCTCTCAGCTATGTTATTCATTCATGGATAAATGTCATTCCCATATATTTTAAGTAACATTTTCTCCTTTATATTTTCTTCCAGTGAAAATAATCACTGCTTCTTCACAGGATGTAAATATTTTCTTTATAAGTACAGTGTGAATCTGAAGCTGTTTTTAATCTTTCTGTCAGTGAAATTCTGCTTAGCAACCATGAAGACTTTGTTTCTCCAGTGCAGTAGATGATTGCTGCCTTCAGGCTGGGTAGCAAGGGAACATCAGCATCAGTTCTGATGGTGTAAATATAAATGTCTACAAGTCGCCCATATCTTATGTTATTGCTTTTAAGTGGTGATTGCCTAAGAGCGCTGAAGTTAGGTGGAATAATTAAAATGCCTTGTTAAAGAATTTCAGTTGAATGGCTTAGACTGCACAACAGTGAATACACGAATCACTTGGAAAGCAAAATGCGGCCATCCTTATTGGCTGTGGTCCAGTCATTTCAAGGCAGATGCACAGAAAGTGGAGAATTTATTGTTCTGTGCCACAGTCATGGTGAGATGTCTTCTCCTCCCCTCCACCCATAAAGGTGTACCAAGTGCTGTAATAAGAAGTAATCTGTAGATGCTCTACTATTTAGCATACTTTCTCTCGCTACCAGGTAGTTCCTGCCATCCTTAATTTTCTGTACACAACAAATCTTAGTAGCATTGGCTACACTTGCCAGTGTTAATATACAAAACCTTGCTATGTTCAGCTTTTCTCTGCAAAAGCTCCCTAAAAATAGTATTGTGAAGCTCCCCATGCACTTTCTCTGTCAATAATTACTATTCTAAATGCACTCAGTTTAAAAGAAAAAGGAGAGAGTTCCTTTGTCACTGACAGCTTTGTAAACTCAAATACTCATGGGGTCCCATTGGATTCTTTTTGTAATGTACTTTATCACCTGGAGTACTGCCTTTAAAACAGAAGCTTTTACAGCCCTGGTGACATCCTCTGTTACAGTCATATCATGTGTCCTGTTCCCCCTCCACCTCGTCCCATCCCTTCCCCAACATAAAATTCTCAATACTTCTGTAGGTGACATACAGCAATCAATTATCTGTACTTCAGTTCCTGGAGTCAGCCATACAATATCTAGTTCTCATTTTTCCTGATAGCAATTGCAGTCTTGGCCTGCAGTGAAGTTTTTGACATCAAAAATATAAGCATCTGTTGCATAACATGACACACTTTTCACTCGAGTGAAAAGTGGCTAGAACTAGGTAAACAATTCTGCTCAAGCTGAGCCTGGGAAGCTATCAAAATGAAACCAATTAAGAATTTTTTGTTGTTGTTGTTAATAACCACAGCCATGACAGAAGCAGACATTAAAAAATGCTTTGCATTTGAACCGTGACAGAAATAAACTGTGGAGTTCCGAAATTCAGCAACAGCAGTAGCAATCAGAATAGACTCTTCTACATGTCCTCAGCCCTCGCTAGCTGATCACTTTTTTCCAGTTTGTCCCTAGGCCTATGATAAGTACAGACCTCATTAAAGTTTACAGTGCATAGTAGAAGACTCCAGCTTGGCGGGCATGATTTTGTTTTAATTGTCAAAAATACATCACAATGAGTACTGAACCAAGCACTAAAAGATAAAAAAGACTTATTCTTTTCTACACTGTTATATCCTATTGAGTATTTAAAAATACAGGAAGTTCGTGGACTCCACATCTTAAAGACAGCCTATTTCTTATTTACTGTTATCTTTTGTCTATCACAGAAAAACAGCTAATTAAATGTCAGAAGCAGAAGTCATTCAACTAAATAGTAGAGTACCAGCTGTACAACTTCATATATGCATTTTTATTTCTTGCAACCAGTTAGATGTACAGTAAAATAGTAAAATACTGACATATATAGCAAAAGGTACAAGCCATGACAACTATTCATGCACATATCAGTTAGAGTATCAATCTCCAATGATGCAAAAAACAGTCAGTGTGTTTGATTTCCATTTGTATACATGTGACCTCCCTTAAAAAGAGTGTGTTTGTACATGCGAAAGTGTAAATAGACACCAATTTGTCTGTAAATCAACGTGACCACTGATTGAAATCTGGCAACTATTCAATGGTTATTTCTTAGCATAATTGTTATTTATGCCACCATGCATGTAGAATGAACATGTACAATGAAATTAGGCAGCAGGCCTGATTCTTGATAACATATTAGGTAGACTACTATAGATTCATTAGATGTATATTGGCTGAGTTCTGAGAAGTTTTCTTTGACATCTCACAAAAAGGAGTCTTGTTTCTATTAGATAAAATAAAAAGGTAGTAGGATGCAAAATGATTTTCATCTGCCCGACATCATCCTGACTTTTGGTCCCTCAGGTATACATTTTACTTTCTAAAGGACAGTGTCACATACAAAACAGAGTATCACCTATTTATTTTAGAAATTCTGTAAGTTGCTATCAGGTAATACAAACAAAATAAAATCCCCAAACAACGAACCTACTTTATTCTGAACTGACCTAGTAACCCAACTCCAATTAACACTTTAATAAATTAATTGCATAGAGGGCTGACCTACATGCAAAAGCCTAAATAAACAAAAGTAAGCCAAACAAGAAAAATATTTAAGAAAACGGCAGGAGGAAGGGATGGTAATGATCTAGTATAGTACAAGTTCTTGGTGATACTGGAAGAAGCCAAGAAACAAAAAATAATTTGTATCAGAATCCATCCATATTGCTTACCAGTCATATCTGCTCAGTTTTATCGTAAGTGAAAAGATTCAAACCCTGCATTTCAGAAAGAGCAGAGGACTATACAGTTCACTTCTGAACAGATCTCACCGTATTTTTCTTATCTCAGAAAGATTACTTAAGAACAACTCTGTGACCAACACAAACAAATTTAAGAATGGTTCAAAACATACAGGACTTCCCACCATTCTGCAGAATAAAAACAGCCAGACCCACTGCCTAAGATAGAGGGAACTTTGAGGATTCATAGTATTTGTACAATTAATATTTTATTGGTGATAAATTTTAACAGCTCCCAGAGAAACAATGTCACCAAACACTTACTTACCAGATAGTGGGCTCAGTCATGCCTGCACCTGTAGACAAAATAGGTCAAGCTGCCATTCCAGATTTAATCACATTCGGCTTCCTCAACTCTTAGATTCAGTTTTCATGTACCTCAAGAATGCTGTTTAACTTGCCCTTTTTCTGGCTGAGGAAGAATGGTCTGAATTTGAAAAGACTAGTAAATCTTAATTAGAGAGGTATGTTTGCCTAAACATCTCTTTCCTAATCGGGAGATATACAGGGAGAAGAGGACTCTCTGGTTTCATCCATAGATCTAACGGCACTTGCAAACTCTTTTGGCAATTTTTTCACAAAGTTTTCAGGAATCTGGTGTATCACATTTTCAAGATCCAGAGAAGGCACTGAAGCCATTGTGTTCTTCCCAATGTCAGCTAAAGTGAATATACAAAACTGTAGAAGAGGCAGCACCTAAAATCTCTCTGTCATTCCTGTACTGATTTTCAATACAGAATACTTTCAGTCTCTAAAGCACACGGAAGAGCTTGATGAGTGAGAGGCAAGGTCCAATCTGGCCCAGCCCACAGGCCTAGCACAATCATCATGCACTAAGGAGCCCTGTTGTTGTACCCGCCTTCTAACAACTGTAGTCAAATGCTACGTTGCCTCTCTATTTTTTCTACAACTCAGCAAACTGCTTCAGCTTCAGCTGCCTGGAGCGGGTCTCCTGCTCTAGCTTGCCTCCAAACCCCATGCTCTACTGGCCTTGAAGCATCCACTTGCTTTGTTGCAGTCTTGCATGGATGCAGCCACGAAAAGCATAATTCAAGCAGCTGTCATCAGCAGTACTAATAAAATAAATGTGTTGACCAATACATTTAAAATACCACCACAGCTCCCTGTTCACAGTGTTCTCATGCCAAAGAGAAACACAGCCTTTCTTACACAGAACAGTATGTCACGTATCTAACGCGAACAGATTAAGATACTAAAATATATAACAGTGAAGCCAGCAATTTAAAATTCCATTTTGGAATATGGACCAAGTCTGAATCACTAATTTTGCTCAGAGACTGGTCATAATAAAGAAACATTTCAAAAGTATTTTCAGTTTAATAAGAATTTACACTCTCTAAGTTTCTCATTTATACCTCATTATGAACAAACCTACTACCTTGAATTTCTTTCGCAGTAGCTGTCTACTTGTTACCAACCTTTTATGTAGAGAGAAGCAAAGCAGAGAAGGAAGAAGGATTACTTGGCTTGTACCTAAACATCTAACTATAGCGCAGTTCCATTTAGTTTTGGATAAGGAAAATAAAATTGCTTTATTAATGGTACTTGCACTGCTGTCTATCTAAGATCAGGTTAACTACAGCAACTTAATCCTTCAATACAAGAGGATTTTACCCTGAGAAAAATCCTCTGTAATTCTCTTACCTCTATAAATGGCTCCAGTATGCTTACCCAACAAGTAGCTTCTATCTCCTAAACATGGCTCTGCTTGCCATCACATCAATGGCTCCACTTTTTTTTGCGTTCTCTCTCATTGTTACAGCTTTGGACTCACCCAAATTCTTTCTATTGCAATTAAAATGTTCTGCAGGATCACCTCCTTTGAATTTACCTGGTGCTGTTATAAGCAGAGGGCTAGAAGAGGTTCATAATTCATGATTTAATTAAAGCTATTCTCTGGGCCTTTTATCTTCATGAGGCAGTGATGTAGCTAGATCTGGAAAGTCAGAACCAAAACAGGGGTTCAGTTCCTGGCTCTCCCACTTGAATTGCTACGTCATTTTAAGTGTTAACCATCAACTAGATGTCTTCTCTTCCTCTGGACAACTTTGAGGCTTTATTTCTATTGCAGTCCTTTGATGGATGGAAGGCTCTACTGTACACAAAGCATAACTCCCAGGCCACATACAACATTCACAAAATCTGAAGGAGAATCCTAAAGCAATCACTGTATGAAAACAAAATGCAGCATTCAGGTTCCAGTGCAAGAGCTCAGTGATGGTAGGATGCTAAGATTTAATCATCTTCAGTAGATCAGTTCTACATATTTACCCCAAATAATTCTTTCAGTAGAACAGAAGATATTTTAAATAGCACCATATCTTTTGAAATCTTGTCACAACAGGATAGAAAATACTCCCTTCTCCCCCAAAACTATTTGCTTTGCCATCATGTAGAGGGGATAGGAAACATCCTGAATAAATAAAGGTTAAAACTTAAAAAGAATTACAGAAACTCTGTGTGAAGACAGTAAAAATCTGATGTTATAAATAAAACTATAAATAATAATAATTATATCCCCCTCTAGCTCTTGAATTGCACTTTTAGAGATGGATTTTGATCTGTTGTGGTCACATAAATTTAGTTCAACTCCTTTGTTTTTGATTGAATTACTTCAGGCTCACCAGCATAAGCAAGATCAGAGGCTGATTAAGTGATATGCCCAAAGGCAATCACCAACCTAAAATAGTAGAGTAGAAATTAAAGCTTTGGCGGTCCAGTCTCCTATTACATTGGTCTTCAGCAATGCAAAATGCAGAATATCATCTGAATCACTGATGAAGCAAAATACTGTATTTTCCAAGTGTTTCTGATTGAATATTTGGACAACATTGAACCTTCTCATGATCTGACAGTGTCATCATTCATGATACATAACATGCATAACACACACAAAATCTAAGTTAAAAGAACCTTATTAAAGCAGCAGGTTCAAGATCTCAAAAGTTAGAAAATACAAGAAATAATTTTTCCCTCTGGTGTGTATGCATTATGATGCAGCTGTGAATTACAAGATTTAATAATGCGCTCTCTGTAGAACTCTAGCTCACTTAATACATAGGATGGATGGTGTTAATTGAAAAAGCAACTAGTCAATAGCTTGTTTTCTGCTAGTTGTTCAATCTTTGGCCTATGGTCTTATTTACTATACACATTACACAACAACACTCTAAAACCAGAATTCTTAATTTTCTCATAAGCCTTCTTTTTAATGTTCCTTGGTATCCAAATGCTTAAAAAATATTAATATATTTGTTTTTACAACATCTTAACCAGATATGTATAAGCCAATTTTGAAAAGCAGCAGCTGAGGAACAGGGAGAGTAAAATAAAAGAAACAGGCTTTTTCAGAAGCTTTCTTAATTAGGTGGTTTATCTTCTAAGATGTTGTTTATGACAACAATTTTGATAAAATGTTTCCCAGGAAGGGTTTCTTGACTTTAAGATGTTTGCTGATTGCTGACTGCCAAAAGCTATAGAAAAACTAGCTGTCAGGTAAGAAAGACATTCAGCTGCAATGGAAGAGGTGACGGTTTCAAGTGCCTTACAGTCCTCAGGCAGACAGTAGAGCAACAACGGCTGGTGACCGAAAATCCCACACCAACAGCCACCAAGTCAGCCTTCACCCCTCATCTTCACACATACAGGCAAATATCTGCACACAACTGTGTACAAATGTGAGAGATCTCAAACAATTCATTCTGATGCAGAAAAGGAGAGTTTCTGAAATCCCCACAGTTGAACCCACAGAAATCCCAGAGGAAAAGTTTACCCTGTCTTCCCTTGATTCAGGAACCATCATGTTTGAGCTGATCCCACATTTGAGGGCCACAAATTGAAGCAAATTATTACAGGAAGGGCCACAGGATCATGACTCCCAGATCTGAACTCCAGACCCAGCCCCGGCCAATTCCGGGGGAAAATCCTGCTCATTCCAAGCCTGCCACAGGTCCAGTATAAACAGAATTTACTAGGAATGTAGCTCAGAAGTGCTGCAGTGTCTCAACAGAGCATGTGCAAAACGTATTTCCCCTGTGGTGAATCAGTGGAGAAGACTGAAATAATAAATGACTGGATTTGGTTCCAGATTTACTTTGGAACCCCCTACAAGGTGCCATAAAGAACATGTTATGCATGCTTGCTAGCATGACAGGAATATGAATGTATGCTCCGAGGCACACCAGAGCAAATTTGAAGAGCTTGGTTATACAGTAATACACAGTTCATTTTTGCTCATGGCTTCAGGTTGGCTAACATGAAATACTTTCCTCAAACCTTCATTCTGGAAGCAGCTGAAATATTTCTAGTTAAAATTTTCGAGGAACATTTATTGAGAGGGAGATCAGGAGCTTTAGGGAAAAGCATCAGCCCAAATTATTTAAATTTTACAAAGTTATCATCAGTTGAAATTGGAGTCATACTATACCAGTATATAACACTGATTTTATACATATACATTAATATAAAGTGTCTGTGTGCAAACCAAAGAGAGATGTCACATCCATTAGGAATTCAAATATCTCAAAATATTACATTAAAATATCACTGTAAGTTAATACTGATATATTAATCGAGAACTATAAATGAGACAATTCAATCTGAATGATACATATATAACTTGCTCAACAATTCAGGACTTGTCAGCAGACCTTAAAGGGGATGTTACTATCGTTATCGCTGTTCTGTAATTTAAGTGGGGACCACCTCATTTGTGTATTACGAAATAGATTTTTACATGCTCTTTATTCAAAAGATACCTCACTTGCACAGATAGGTTCACGAGGCGAACAGTAAGTGGAATGCAGATGAAGGCAGCCAGGGGTCCAGCAGCTCCTGTGGCACATGGCGCACATCTTCCTACTTGCCCTGGTGGGTGCTCTGTAAGGAAAGCTGCTGTGTTTGTTTAACTGCTTACCTGACAGAGCCCAGCCTTATCAGATGCTGAGTGCTGCAGCCCTGGCCAAGCACCTGTGCATGCTTTTTCACTTGAAGGCTCCTAGTCGCCGAGGCTTCACAGCACTTGCCCTCAGCCTTCGGGGTTGCCCAAGTGCTCTGCTGGGTGATGCCAGCGATGCAGCCCACCGCAGGACTGAGCACAGGGGCAGCTGCCTACTGCGCACCCCTGAGATGTGCAATATCCACCAGCACTGCATGAGGGGCAGTGGCGTTCGGTCTGGTAGCTCACAGGGCGCTTATGCTGATGCAATACTTGGTTCAGCCATGTTGTCGTCTGCTGATGCAGTTTCCACTGCTCTATGTGCTCCACAGTGGTTTATAAATCACTTCAAGAGCATTTGAGGACAAAAAAAGCTGCCACCCCCCTCTCCAGTAACACACAACACATTTGTTCAGGGATTCATTAGCAAAGCATTCTTTAACATTAATCTAGGGAGAAAATCCTGCAGTGGTTCCTTAAGCTATTCCTCCATTAACACTGAGAGTAACCAGTCTGCAGGCTGGAGATTGCAAAATGCTTTGTCCTTTCTACTTTGCAAAGCAGTATAACTCATTAGCAAGCCCTTGCTAATTGAATTTGATTTAGTGTCAACACTGTCACAGTCACACAGAAGCACACCAATAAAATTTCAGTCCTGCTTGCTGTGATCATTAAGTCCAGTTGTCTAACAACAGGAGCTCTGCCTTTGTGGTGAAGGTTGTCAGATCAGACTCACAGGGGCTCTGCATTTCAGTTGCTACATGAAATAAATAAAAGTGCCAAAGCTGCCATCTAAAATATAAGATTAATGGAGAAATTCATTAGTTCAAAAGACATACATAAATGCTGCTGTTGGCTGTTTTTTTGGGTTGTGATCTCAGTTATCCTCTTCAAAACACAAAATCCCATAGACCAGCAGAGATTTGAAAGAAGAGTATGCTAGGAAAATGACTGGATTTTTTGAAATATAAATCTGCTTTCAAATGAACAGCATAAAAATATGGAAGGAAAATATGGATTCAAAGTATGTCACTGATAATTATGGATTTTTATACATTGAGTTTGACGGCAGAGTTAGGGTATATCTATGTCTTTTTTGACTCTTTGACCAAATAAAAAAGATAATAAACAGCAAAAAATTGTTTCAAATGCTCTAAGCCGAGGCCTTTTGGTAAATAAAATACTACCATTAATTATAAAACAAAACAAAAAAACCCCCAAACCCTAAGAACAAATAGTATTTAGAATTTGAGCATTAATGAAACCAGAAGGAATACATTCAAAGGCTTAACGTGTTATTCACAGTTGTAAAGAACCATTCACTGGACTGACTGCCCAAGCCAATTTTTCTCTTTGGCCCATCACCAGGCTAAGGAGACACACTTTTTCTTTTTAAGACTAGTGAGTATTTAATTGCTTACACAAAGTATAGCTTCTTCTCTCTGCTGAGGGGGAAGTTCATGAAGCTCTGAGGTTCATGATACCCCATCATCTCTTTTCGTTTTAGTGTTTTACACACAGCAACACACATGCACAAACCTACCCTACACCAAAGCAGGGAAGTTTCTCTAACTTAGCAGCAGTGTGCTTCAATCCCTATCTTACAGATCACAGGAAACTGCCATAAATACTGGACTACAGGATAACTGGGGAGCAGTAGTCCTGCAGGGCAGTCCTTATTGACATCAGTCAATATTGAGAATGTGCTTTAAAACTCCTCTGGAATCTCACTCAAAAACTAAAAAAAAAAAAGAACCATATAAAACCCCCAGAATCCCCCCAAAACAAAACCAATGGAAATACCGAGATCTGATGATCAGTAGTCATCCAGTGACCACTTTCAGTTGATCCTTATCCTTACCATTTTCCACAGGTAAGCTCCAACATTAGAGGAATTCAGTCATTAATCCTCAAGTATACGCTGTGAAATTTGTATCACAGAATTTCACCCCAAGTCTGTTCCTCTCCTTATGGCCATCTGTACAGTTTTCCCTATAGTAGTTTCAAAACCTTCCCCAGATTAATAAAACCTCCCAATTTTGTGATGTCAGTACATCCCTAATAATCATGCCATGGTCATTAATGGAAATATTAAATAAGATCAGCACAAAAATTGATGGCTGAGGAGCTCCACTAGAAAAATTATTCTTTCAGTCCATTACTGTATGTCCGTATCAACAATATATAATTTACTTTCTCTTCTGTTGAATCCTGGAGGCCTGAGATGAATCCTAGAGGCCTGAGATGAAATAAGGACAACTTTATTTTCCAGATTAACCCAGCCTTTTCACTCATAACTGCCTGTTTATTCTCCTCTTGTGCTTGGAATGATACCTATCAAACACCTAAAACTGATTTAATAAATCCCAAATGATCTTGGGGAAATCATTATATCACAAAGGTACATTTTTAGCAATGATAGAGAGCTTTCCACGAAGACACCGAGGCAGACTAGGCATGACAGGCCTCCCTACAGCTGCACTCTACCATGCACCCATGTGTACTTGCCCTTTATCCAAGGTCTCAGCGAGCTCTAACCCAGCACTGTCCTGTGCANTGTGGCCATATCCTAAGCATCTTTACACTATGAAAGGACAACTGGCTGATCATATATATTGCAGGCACAACATTGTTGGAAGTTTCCTTTCTAAAATGACCCAGTTCACTGGTGTCACACACTATATAATTTTAAATTACATATTTCTTCTGGCAAATTACAGCCTCACATTTTAAAAAGCTTTGGTCATAAGAACAGTACTGTAAACTACTGAGGAACATTTTCACAGTGAGAGGGCAGTCCATTCAAAAGCTGCACTGTGTAAGTTTTTGTCTAAAAACACTTACTGCTGGCCCAACACAGTATATGTATGTACTCTACCCTGCAGAAAAATAAAGCAAAGCAACACCTGAGAGATCTGCACGCTTTTCTATGTTGCAACTCAAAATTAATGGCATTAACCCACATTCTTTTTCATTTGTTGATGCTAAAATGTTATTGTGTATTCTATTTACTGTAGAAAAAAAATAAAATCCTAGGAGTTCACTAGTCTTCTTCAGCCTAAGACACGTACTCTGACGATCTTGAAGTCTGTCCATTCCAGATGGACGTGGAGTTTGACAATGAGTACAACGACTTGTCTGTTGGATGATTCGCTGTCTGCTCCAGCAGATTCTGAATTTCTTTCTTCCCTGCCAGGCTGGAAATGATTCACCTTTGATAAGGGGCAATATTGTGCTGCTAACAGATTGTTTTCACCCAGGCCAGCCGTTTCTCTCCTCCTTTCATGAAGGCTACAGTTCCTAACTCTGTGTCTATGAGAATATCCTTATCAGGGTTTTCACAACAAATTGCTGCCTCTTCTCCAGGACTGACTTGCAGAGACCAGCAACCAGCTGTCTCCTTGCTCCCTTTGCCCTATGATCTATCCTGAGTGTGCCTTAATATGAAAGGTCAGAATAACAGGGTTGATCACTTGCTGAATTTTGTCCCTATCCTACCCTGTGCTCAGAGGGGCTCAAGATGCTTCTGAATTTTTTAGTCTTTTCCTTATCAAAATCTCTGTGTGGAACAAGAACTCAGAAACCTGTTTAAGCATTTGCTCCCCAAATTTTGTGTGGGCTGTTGCCTCATTTCATTCTGCCACCGTCTAGACTATTCTGTGAAGAAATCTAAACCTTATGTAAAAGAAACAGACTAGACGATGTCTCAGTTGTCTAGTATGTATTTTTAAACTCCGCAACTTTGTGTCATTCCAGTTAGCAACAACCAAATCAAGTATAAAAAAGATGTCCATTTTTAAGCTGCTGAAATCCAACCGCTTATATAAGACATGACTAATTAGAAGGAGGAAACCAAACTTCCACAACAGAGTTTTGCTGGCTGAAGTTCTGCACCACTCTCACCATCCTCTGGCCAGAGGACTTAATTGCCAATTGCCTGATTCTGTTGGCAATGCAGGGATACAAAGAGGCAAGTTGAGACTGAGAAAGTAGCTTTTGGAAACAAGGCTGCTGTTTATCCTTAGTTTGGTCTAATGATTTCTGATGTTTCCAAGATTTTTACCCCTAATGATAAGATTATCTTCACATTAGAGGATTACAGCTGTTCATATGGCACTAAGTTTTTTAAATTGAAAGTACTTTGCATTACATTTACAGATGAAAATCATGCACAGCCTGGATTTTTCCATGAAAAAAGGCTTCCAAACAAGTGCAAGGGAAAATAAATTTCATTTTCTTCTGTTCTTTCTAATCACACATACACTGATATTCTTTAAAGGGCCAGATATTAGATATATAGTGAGTTAAGTTTTCACTACTTTCAGGAGAATGAAGACGATGAAAAGACCCTAATGGAACTATTTAATATACCTCTCCCGGTCTGAAAAAATTTTGCATTACATGGTCACTACACATGAACAGCAGAAAACTCGTAAGTAAAGAAAATAAGCCATTTACACAGCCGTTTTGTTTATAGGCTCAATAAGACTCTGGTATTTCAACAAGTCTGGCAAAAAACTCAAGACAAAGTCAGAAGTGCAATTACTAACAATGATATCATGCACCTAAAAACTGGAAGGGATATTTCTAAGGTAATTACTATAAAGCCATATGCAATTTCAGTAAATGAAACAACAGTTCTTAACAAAGCGTAAGTAGTTTCAGACCTGTGATATATCGATCATGGTATTAATTTTCAAGAAAGTGAATGAACTGTAATGAACCGTACTATATAGTCAATATATCATACAAATAATTGAAGATATATTTTTGTATTCAAAGTTAAGGATCACATAGCACCATGGAAAACACCTAGGCTTAGAGTTACTCATAGTGCAGAAATATCAAGAGAATTGAAATATGAAGTTTTACACTGTTGTGTACCAAGTTGCATTTAATTGCTGTGGTCATACTTCAAATTTTGCATGTCAACAAGTTTTGCATTGCCATAGGGAACTTTATATTAAAAATACTCCTGGAATTGTTGATATTGTGAACTGTTCACAGCATAGTTCACAAGTAGCTACCATTTTGTTCCAGTACGACAAATCCTTCACACAGGTGAAAGCTGTGGTACTAATCTTGTGTGGTGCAAAGGAACAATACAGTGAAAAGAGCCCGGAATGACAGATTGAATTGGAGGAATGCGTGCTCATATTGTAAAATTCCCCAAAATGTAAATAAAAACATGTGGCTTCATCTCTCTAGATTTGGCAAACCATCATATAAATGTACCTGTTCTAAAGAGGGGAACAGAAAACCAAAACCATGTACAAAATCTTGAAACTGTCAACTGAACTGACAACTTCAGTCACAGAAGAATCTGATCTGAACCATGCCTGGCCAGCTACCTGGCTTCATCTACTGCAATCCACTGATAGCAAAGGACTGCTGAAGTTATTTCAGATATCTTGGGAAGGTATTTTGCTACGCTGTGAAAATTTTGGGTATGTCACAGGTTTTCTCATTCTGTGATGGCAAATTCAAGGACTCTTTAGAACTATTCTATGAAAAATATGTCAGAGAGATGTATCAGCCCTAGCACAGCTCAGGACTTAGGTAAATCATTTGTATGAATATACCAAACTTTAACTCCCTGTTCTGCTTCTTCCAATAAAAGATACAGTCTGTGCCCTCTCATAATGAAGCTGATCTCCTTAGGACCCATCCATCGGCTATTCTGTCCCACTTAGGGTTGTTCTACCTTGAACAAATACTGAAATACTTTTTGCAGTAGAGACTTGAGCTACATTGTACCACAGTCCACCTGGCTGGTTTAGCCTATAGCAAAGACCATGATTGCAGCTAGAGAACTAACAAGTTGTCTCTTTCCCTCTTCAGGACTTTTGGTTTTGATCCAAATATTCTATCCTCGTAAATGTGGCATACCTGTTCCCATAGGCAGTTTTGATTGTGAATACTGAACATTTTCAGATTTAAAAAAAAAAAATCACAGGGCATTTTTTATCAGCTCAAAAATTTAGAAGTCTCAGTCAAACTGAAATCAATTGCTTTTCAAAATGATAGAATTGTCATACTTACTTCACCAGCATCAGCACTGGTGCAGGAAAAGACACTTCGGTACATGACATCTTGTTGAAATACTACCTTAATTCAAAGTGCCATGTCTCAGATGTGATTTTAAAATATGTCAAAATTGAGAATCTACAGCTGCAATAAATTAATTTAGAGGAATCTAAGGCAAAGGTTCTTTTTTTCCCTCAGAGTTTAAAGTTATCTTTTTCAATTGGGTTCAATAGCACTTTAACAATAACCACACTTAACAGTGCTACATGCAAATTTGCCCACTGAGACAAACAAGCTTTAGCTCTCAATTCAGTGTTTGTTAGCATAGTTTCTAATTACTGTCTGGGGGTACTGCCTGAGCCCCACAAGTTACTATAAATTTATACTACTGAGAACACAGTTTTCAGTTTTCCACTTGTTATAACTTCCTGCTAGAAACACTAAGCAGCTCTTTTGGTGACCAGCACTGAGTTGTGGAGGGCCCCAGCGTAATTCCAGCAGTGATACTTGCCCTCCTTCCTTGCGCATTCTCAGAGTTTGGAGACAAGCCTAGGCATATCCAGCTACTTAATTAATAATACATCACAGTTATTTCAGAAAAAGTCTCTGATTTCTCCAGGCGATCGCATTTCTGTTAATTCTGTCATAAACTAATACACAGTATAGTCCTTAAAAAAAGGGTGGGTCATTCTCATGTTCTGGGAAACCTCTTTTATTTTAATATCATGACAATACAACAATTATTTACTCCATTATCGCTTTACTAATGTTCCAAGAAAGCAAAACTGTGGGGCAAACACTCCTCTTATTGTTCAATTTAAGAGGGAGAAAAATCAGGCCCTAATTCTAAATTTACAATGGTAATGCTCAGCTAGAATTATTTTTCACAGATTGGGAAGAATTATAATGCCACATCAAATAGAATAGAATACGCCCATTTTATGGTGCTGATTGTTTTATTATACCAGCTGGATGAAGCTGTACCTATCGTTATCAGCTATACGACATCACAGGTATTTACACAATCCTAAAGATGAAGTTTACAACACAACATGTAAGAAACTAAGCTGGATATGATTTATTTATTTACAGACTAATTCAGTGGGACTAGCTCATTACTGAGTTACAACAAGGCTGAGCTTGGTCTAAAGTTTCTGTCTTTCTGTATATTTGTTGATTCTTGTTGACTTTTCATGCTGGAAAATACTTTTTTTTTTCTGGTCTGATTTTGGGGCATTTCTGATCTGAAGTTGTGGGAGGCTATTTTTCTTTAGACTCTAGCACCCAGAGATCCCTGAGAAGCTTGCAACTATTTTGATGTGAGGCATATCCTGGCCACTTAATCTACAGAATAGGAAGGGAACTCAGATATGTCTGTGTCAAAGCACTGACATTCGTAACTGTGGCAAAAGAAAACTTTGGCTGCTATAAGACTACAGCTTAACATGATTATTGCTGTGCAGCTTCTAGCACATTTTATATTCCACTTATGAATCTGTCTGGTTCTGAATTAAAACTAGACAAGTTATTTTCCCCAATTAGTCTTGCAGAAGGCTAACGCCATAGAAGGAAAGGCCATCTATTATTAATGAGTAGCTTGACAAATGTCCAGTGAGGTTCACATGACATGATTTCCTACAGCAGCATAAATTCGTTACGTTGATACAGAAGCAGGCAGGAACCAATCTTGTTCCACCTAGTAGAAGTCAGTTGACCTGCATGTAATGTAAATGCTTATAAAAGATTATCAACCCTTACAGTAATTTTTATATCTAACCGTAACAGAATAAATCATTAAGAACAGGCTAACTGTATCTGAATATTGGCCAAATCCACGACAGAATATGAGAAAGCAAAATATTACCAAGGGTCTCTGTAGATCAAGCTTAGTTCCACAAAAAGCAGTTTTTGCAGAATCAGGTTCACTACCCCACCCCAGTGACATTTTTTTTGAGACTGAGCAATGCATTTCAAGTGACAAGCACGCAATGGCATGAAACAACAGGAATGTATTTCCTGAAGGTCCTTTGTTTAATACTTGTTGTGCTTGCAGTAATATTAAAAGATCATGGAAATTTAAGATGGCAGTACCATCCAATATTTGCCTGTGACAGTGAGGTCCATCACCATCGAACTGTGTATACATGACCACAGGTACCTAACCTGCAAAATCCATGCCAGGTAAAACTCCAGACCACAGATTCACAGCTGTTGTACATTAATATTACACTGACTTTAATGGAGCTACTAACTTACTGCAGTTGAGAGCCTGACCAAGTTTACTTTTATAATTTCACACTTAAGAATGACAAGATTAAAAATTTATAAAAAATTTTTTTTGACTGGTATAGAAGATACCACCAAAATGTTGTGTAACTTGTTGAACTAGTTACTTGTGAACTCCACTTTATATTCAGGTCAAAAAACCACAAAGGAGCCTTTACTTTTCCAACAAATGAGCAGTGACCTTCTGTATACTTATGCCACTCAACCAACATATGTATCCAAATAGATAATCGTCCTGTACAAACATTTATTAGCTTGATATTCATAGTCTAGATTATTTGTTAATACAATACCACTTCCACAGCATATCAGCTGTACGCGGACAATTTTTCTAAATAGCTCTGACAACTATCTAACCCTACCTTTCAAACATTCACTGTAAAGCATTTTCAGATTTCAGTATACGATAATGACAGCTCGCATGTATAAACAGGACATAATCATGTAGCAGGTTTTTTTCCCTGAATTTTTCAGTTATGAATATACAATGTTGAGACTAATGAATTTCATCGTTTAGATTCACAGCATGAATTCCAGAACATCAGAGGCTTAGAAATGGTTGCAATATATTTATTTTTCTTCATTAGAGTCAGAGTTATTCCTATTCTGTGTTTTAACAGTCCCAGTACTTTAAATGGCAGAAGACTTCTAATTTACTTGAATATTTTTTTTATCATGAACAGAAGACTGAAAGCTACAGGTTACTTATTATAAAAAGAAATCTGTTTTGTTCTAATTGGTTGTTCTGGGATAGCCACACTCATGCTGTCACTTTCCTGTATCACTAGGTAAAATAGGAAATATTATCATCATCATCACTACGTTGAATTTCATTTCTGGAAAATTAATGTAAATAAATGCTGCAGCCAAACATAGTAATGAAGTAGTTCTAACCAGATTCACTCATCCTTCCAAAAGTGCTGTCCAGTGCTGAATTTTATTTAATTTTATATTCTACCATACTATACATATTCAATATCCTAACTGCAGGCTGAATTTTGATACATGTTTCTGAGTGTAGAGATGGGAGGACAAAGGAGGCTATTTACATATTTGAAAAAAGGTTAGTGTGTTTTGCTACTGAAACATTATGTTGTTTTCCAATTTACTATGCACATTGTAGCTATAGAAATTTAAAGTCGCCAAAATAAACACCACTTGTTCAAAAACTTTTAAAAGCCTTTTATTAGAAGACACCAAATCAGGTACCCTGTATAACAGATCAACCAAAATTTTTGCTTTTTGGCACTTATAATCCTCACTTTCCAGATAAAAAATATGGTCCTATTCTGCAAGACATACCAATGACCTCTAGTTCCCCAGCTTTCATGATATTTTAAGAGGTAATCAGAATGTTGGATGACCTGATTCAAATGCAGGAAAGTAAAAAAAATTAAATTAAAAAAAGCTAATTGAACACATCAGATTTAAGTGGGAGGAAGAACTGGTGGCTGATCATAATCCAGCAATCTTAACCACAATAACAGAACAAGCACGCCACCACAATTTTGAGGGCTGTTGTATGTGATAACTTCTTAATTTATGCATTCTATCAATTGTAAAAATTTCCCCGGAACTATAAAAAAAAAAAATCTGTGGATGGATCTGCTAAGAGTTCAGAGCCTGTTACCGAATGAAACATTTCCCCTGAAGAACTTTTGTTCTCACAGCAGGCAGTAATATCAATTGCTGCATGCCTGTAAGCAAGAGTGATTTGGGCATTACATAAAATCATGCACATGCTCCACTGTGCATGACTTTCACAATAATTTTTAAGTTCTTCAAATGTCTTGATTTATTTAGAAGTAGTGAATCTAAATACCAGGTATTAGCTGAGGGTTGGTTTCAGACCCAGTTTTGAGAAAAATGTTTTTACCCTGTGTACTTCCTGGGAAATCCACAGAACTGAAGCCTATCAGTGATCTGCAGATGCAACTTCAAAATTACATTGTGTCTTTGCATGCTCTTTTTTTTTGTGTTGCCATAAATTTCATTTTCTCCTTGATCAAAAAATCTGAAAGAGTTTAACAGTTTAGCTAAGTATAAAAACGTGTAAATGAAGCTTGAATCCTCTTTCACAGCACTTCTTTAAAATGTCATTCCTAACCTTTTAACAACTTCAGTTAAATTCAGTGAATTTTACACGGCTCTAAACATTTCTGGGATTATACATTTTGATTCCAATTGTACGACAACTATTTGATTACACATTCACCACAAAAGTAGCAGAAATTCTAAACCTACAGCAACGTTTAATAACTTAAAATTATCAAGGATTCCATTAAAGGTTTTAGAGGATTAGAAACAAGCTGGTGGGCAGAAGGTAAATTCAAGGACATCAAGTACTCCTTTTAAAGAAAAATAAAGAGCAAGGGGGTAAAAAGCATTTCAGTTTAAAAAAGATCAAATATTTAGAAGTTTTGCTAGGTTTTTTATTATTACCTTTTTTAAAAATTTTTTCCTGTTTGTTCTTATTTCAAAAGCAATTTATATTTCCCTGCATATTTTACACAGAAGGTGATTTCTCAAGGATGCTAATTGTATGTACAACCCAGCTAACTGTCCTAGTTTTGGTTAAAACAGAACAGTTTATCTTTTTTTCCTTCTGTCATGATCACTGTACCACCATGAAAATAGTTGAATAAAACAGACACCTTGAGTTGCTCTACAATGATGTACGTGCATGCATGCACGCACACATGTAGGTATCACAGAATGTGGTTTTGTTTCCAGGCTTGATCCAGTGATACATTTTACAAAGTATAAACTGTCAAGAAATTTAAATGTCTGTAGGAAAAAACGAAACTGAACATGCAAACTTAGATCAAGATATCAATTACACTGACATTATCTAGAAGGATTTATTTAACGTTACACACATATTAAAATCATGCTACTCTTTCTTTCTGTTCTGGGCTTCCCGGGCAGCATTATATTCAGTACTGTGATGCAAACATCTCACTAGTTCAGGGTGCCTTCCATCAGAGTTTCATCATTTCTATTGCTTTACAGAGACATTGTCTGGCCAGGAACAGTGGAACATTAAGTTCACTGAGTGAAGAAGTGAAGACTACTCACCATCAAAGCTTGTAGATTATAATTTCCATGACACTTGAACTGTTATTTGGAGATGCATTTTTAAGCCTAAACTTAAAAAACATTTAGAGTTAACATGAGTTAACATTAGTAATATGAATATCTAGCACACAACACCGACCACATTTTCATAGTGTAATTCCTATCTTTTGTATGAGGCCCACATAAATAACAAGATGAGTAGGCAGGGGAGAGTTGCTTGTTTTTACAACTTCAAGCACTGTAGAGTGAGTACCTGAAGTTTCACTTCAGATGACGATATAAAGAAATGAACCCTAAAATGTGATAAGAATCTGAACATCTCCCAAGTGCTGCATTCTAGTGTATAATTTCTTTTATGCCTGTGCGAACTCTTCTCAACATTTTATAACATAGCTCGTATTTTATCCTGACTATTGACCAAACAACATTGATTGCAACAATCCTACAACTTGCTTTTCTGCTTTCACAGTGCCTCACCCACTAACTAGTTTTCCCACTACTTTTTCCTTTGTATTTATGTGTAATACAAAAAAACTCCAAACCTTTGCCTTCTATATAAATATATAAGTATATCCCAAAATACACTCCCCTACATTTTCAAATCTTTGTATAATAATTAACAAACATCCAAGAGAAATAATTTTAGTTTCCTCTTAGTTCATTATTTCATCACATCCATTTGCATTTTCTGCTTATTGGAGATTTTGTTTAGGATACTAATGGGTTTGTGTTAGACTCTGTGCCTCCATGGATACCATATTTTTGAACAATCTCAAGCCTTTTTTTTTTAACTGCGCAAAACAAGAAAGCTTTTTTCTATGCATATTTCTCTTTAAATCCACACTCAGACTATTAGAGTTCAAATGTGAGCTTTTCTGGACTGCATGTTTATCCTAGCTGTCTGCAGAACAGTAGACTGGGCTGTGCATGTAAGATGTTATAGATCAATAGCAACATCAGCAGTTTCTTAACTGTGTGTATTTACAATTTGCTTTGATACATACTGTATGGAGGGACAAATGTTTCGTTGGTCAGTTAAGCCTTATCACCCTGCAGAGGATCTGGAAATCTACCCTGTGCTTCCAGGGAGATGTTGGCATTAAGAACGATAAAAACCTTGGCACAATGGTTTCAAACTAATCCATATGAAGCTTCTTAATGGCTCATAATTTCAGTGCAGAATGGGTTAATTCCAGGGTTTAAATCTTCAAAAATGCTTTATTCAGAAACCTAGGCTGAAATGACAAATAGGCAGAAGATAGCCGACACTTAGTAGCAATACATGATTTTAGTGCAGTCTAGTTAAATCTTGGCAATACAAATACAATAACTGACAGGACTACAAGGCTTAAATATATATTTTTAAGAAGTGTCTAAACTGTGTGTTCAGCAGTGTTGGCTTGATGTATGTCTTCTATGGAAACTTCTCGTAGGCTCACAGATACTAATTCCTTCTTTCTTTCTGACATACACAAGCTGCCATGTCAAATCTACATTCAGAAGCAGCTAAACACAGCATTATTTTCTCCTGTTTGCAGTTACTTTTGAAAAATGAGTCCAAGCCCTAGCTTGATTACATGGTAGTATAAAGTTAAACAGTAAAAACTTTCAGGAGTGTCCCGGTTTCAGCTGGGATAGAGTTTATTTCCCTCCCAGTAGCTGCTGTGGTTTGGATTTAGCATGAGAAGAATGTTGGTAACACTGATGTTTTCAGTTGTTGCTATGAAATCAAGGACTTTTTCTATTGTCTCACATACAGCTCTTGAGCAGGTGTGCAGGGCTGGGAGGGAGCACAGCCAGGCAGATAGCCCAAGCTGGTCAGTGGAAATATTCCATACCATAGACCTCATGCTCAGTTATAAATGGGGGCTGGCTGAGGGGGCAAAAATCCTCTTTCTTCCTCCTTTTCTGGGAGTTTGAACTTTTCCATTAGTTCAGTCTTTTTTCAGGAGTTCTGTGAAATCCGTAAGTTCTGTGTTCTGCGATTGCTGCTTGAGGACTGGCTGGGAATTGGTCGTTGGGTGGTGAGAAAATTGTATTGTGTATAGTTTGTTTTGCATATTCACTATTATTTTTATTAATATTAGTATTTCCTTTGTTGTCTTATTAAATGGTCTTCATCTCAACCCATGAGTTCTATCTTTCATCCATTCTCCTGCAAGCAGCTGTCTAGCGCTTAGTTGCCAGCTGCCAGCTTAAACCACGACAGAGGAGTTAAAAAGAATAGTTAGTAATCAAAATACTGCCTTCCTAACTGCAGAGGCTTCCAGAGTTATGTTTCCAGTCACTAGCTCTCACTATCATTTTGTAAGCAATATGTGTTTGGAATTTTTGCAGCGATCATGAAGTAAATAAAAATTTTGATCTGTTTTGATTTCTTTGTGGTTTTCGGGGTTTTGTTTGTTTGTTTTGTTCCGAGCAGGCTTTTTTGTGTTTTTTTTGTGGGGTTTTTTTTGTTGTTTTGTTCTTTCTTTTTTTAATTCTAATAATGGAATTTACCTTCTTTTTGTACCCTCTCAGGACTAGTTATGTTCCTCCTGAAGCAGCTCTTGAACACCAGTCCTTTTACAGCTGAATAAAACCTGGCAAATCACAAGGGACAAAGGTCTCTAGTGCAGTGTATGTAAAAAGAAGATTTACAGTCATATGCTGTATTGAGCAGCATTGTTGAATAGAATATAGCATACTGCATCTTTGACAGGCTGAAAGAAACCACATGCCAGCTCTGATTTCAGACTTGAATAAGAGGCAGACCATGTTACATCTTCAGCACATCAGGAAATCAAACAGTCAAAAGGACAGGGAAAAGAGGATTTGGGAAAGAAAGTAAGGTTCAACATGGTTTCGTCGTTGTCCTACATAATACGTAATATTCCCAGCTTCAGCTTTTTCCCATTTATATGCTCCCCAGGGCAATTATATAGCACTTATTCACTTTAACACTAGTAGCAATGACAGTCTACAAACAAGATTTTGTGTAACACCATTTAACCCAAACTGTCTGGGGAAGAAGGAAGAAAATGTCACCCAACCTGTGTTGCCCAAGTACTTTTGGATCATCAGAGCAGCCAGGTTAGTCTTTCATTCACTTTCTGTTTCTTTTGGAACTATCTGCATTAATCCATTATTCAAAAAAAAAGAGAACTTATCTTCAAGTTTCAATCAGATTAGGATTCTGTGAAAGGAATAATGGCCCTGCATTTATTTCTTAAAGATATTCAAACACAATTTTCAAAGAAATTAAATCTCAGGTAGCAGCATGATGTGTCCTCACATTTATTATGGAGTGCTGGGGAGGAAGGATTGAAAATTATGCCACCTAGGTGAAGCTGTGATTACAACCCTGAAGTTCAAGACAAATAAGATCAACAACAGAGTTAAAAATACTATGTTTGTATGCATATAGGATAAGAGGAAACAAAAAAAAAAACCTCCAGCATATAGTCTGATCCATACAGTCTTTCTCATGGTACAGCTATAAGCAGTGAGGATAACAGAGATAATGTATGAATTATTCTTAAGAAAACACACAATTTTCATATGAAATGTCACAAACTTTTTTGGATGAATCTAGCTCATATTAATGACTTTTACAGTGAAACTCATATATCACTGTACTGTCAAAGTACCATATCGTCAAAATAGCACTTGGAGGTCTTAATTTACCTTCTAAAATGGAGATACTTCAAAAGTTAACAGCAAGTCTTGAGTACTCTGGGCTTTTGTTCATGCTTAATCCATGCATGACCATATTTTGCATAAACTAGCATAAAAGTTAGCTTAGACCATTTAGGACAGTAGTTGATTTCCAACCCAAAACGAAGTGTTATTTTTTGTTTAAAAGTATTTATATTAAAGATGAACCACACTCTAAATCCCAATTTCAAAAGCCCTAAGCTTCGGCACGTGGGTTTGCAACCTAAACACAGATTTTGACTAGAATATTATGCAAAACCCCTATTCTCTCCCTAATCTGAGTAGTACAATGCATGACCTCTTGATGCACATCTGGATGCTATGGCACGGACTCTCATCATTACAGGCATATTGATGGGTTTAGAGGGAAAATCTTTAAAGAGATAGTCATTCACCTGAAATGACAAAGAACCTACATTTTTTCATAGTGCATCACTTCGTCTCCTCTGATCACATTCAAGCCTCCTTCCCTAACATTGCATTATGGTCAACTACAAAGAAAGGGGCCTCATCTTTTGAAGTCATGTTTCATTGGTTGAATTGCATAGAATTGCCTAAAAAAATAAAATGAATTTATGCAGGCACCAATTAAGTTACACTACACTTAGGAAAGTAGGATATGTGATACAGGAATAGAGAAGAGAATCCAACAAACTTGATATCCTCCTTCCTTATAGGACAGTGTTAATTCTTTACAGAAATGTGAAAACCTCCAGAATTTCACACATGTCTGCCTGTGTTTAGCTACAAAGCTAGATAATTACAGAATCACAGAATAATTCAGGCTGGAAGGAAGCTCTGGAGTCATCTAGTATGACCTCCTGCTTGAACAGCAATCTGAACAATGTCTTCCTGACTCCAGCACCAAGTAGTTTACACTGGAACATGAAAATTTTTTTACAACATTTTATAATGCACAAATACAAGCCATAGAGGATATTTCTGACTCAAAATGGTCCACTATCAGGTATTACTATCTTAAGACAGGTTTAAGCAGACCTCTCATTTTATCTATGAATGCCAGGCAGTTTGTCTCCATCAGCATACCCCAGCTCCTGGCATTATATAAAGCACTTTAAGGTATCTGCGGATCAGTTAATTGGTTGGGTATGACTACCTGAATTTTATTATTCAGTCTTGGGAACCATTTCAGCTCTATATGATTCCCAAAGGTCTCTGTCCCCCTGCTTTCTCCCCAAATTATTATTTTTATCTGCAAGACAGAAAGGAACTAAACAGAGGTCCTATCTTATTAAAGGTTGTCTTAATTTAAACTTCATTTAGAAAGTGTATGATTGCAGAAGATTAAAGACAGAAGATCTGATTCCCTCTTACCTTATCCAGTGTAAATTCATTTCCTTAACGTAGGAAAAGATATTTGGGATACATGCTCAATTTCCTCTTTTATGGTTTTAGAACCACATACATAAACCAGACTTTCAGTTGCATCCATTTCTAAATCCATTTCCATCTGGGCTTTCAGTGGAATTACTATGAAATTAAAAGCAGAATGGCTTGTCTCTCCCCCTCTCCCCTCCCCCCCTTTATTTTTTCCTTTTTTTAGGTGTATGTGTGTGTGAATTTTCTTTAAAAGCAGTCGGGTTTTTGAGAAAATACAAACCATACAGCATTTCTAAGCACACTAGTGACTTGATTTCTTTTTTTACTTAGGGATTTATGTTACCAGTTATTCATTGACTTAGCCAAATGAAAGGGAACTGAAGCTATTCTCCTAAGTGAAGTTTTCTGTTCTCTGAAAAAGCTTACCAAGAAATGGATACTTTAGTAAGAGAGCAAGGACAATAGATGTTGCACATTGCATGGAAAAAGAAGTCTTTTATAAACTAATCAATTTACTTTCTGCCTAGCACATATCCAATGACTGTTTGACTGTGTATCTGCAATGATAAAGGGTAGTGATTATCTTCTTTGTAGAATGTTCTCACAGATTTGCACAATGCCCTAAAGATCACAGGCAACAGGAAAACCACCTCTTTCCCCCAGATTTCACACTGTTCTAGTCTGAGATCTCGCCCAGGCATCTCCATGGGAAACAGGTTTTTTGCACAGTTGTAGAGCAGCTGCTCGTTAGACACTGACCAGAACCCTGCTGCAGACTCCAGCATTTGCTATCATACCTTGCTTGCTTTGGCACAGCTGCCCACGGATGCTAGGCAGAACTAGTGCTCTTCCCTGCACACTGGCTGGGTGGCCGCGAGTCACAGATACAGCACATGCTAAATTATCCATCTGCCACGGAGATCTTGGAAGTGCTGGAGCAATTCTGTGTTTCTCACTGTTTGTGCTGCCTTCAGTGCAACTGAGAGCACTGGGGTAGCATTCTCCCTTTCCAAAAGTAAAGAATAGATGCAGAAGTTGCACATGTAGTCAAAAGAAGCGGCAAATATCCTAGTGAATCAAAAACCTCAAAAACCACACAGAGCGAAATGTAAGAAGTTAAAATAACTTAGAACATTCTTCAGCAATTAGGGGTGAAGCAGCTAAATTTTCCCCTCCTGCTGGTTAGAAAGGGGGTTCAGCCACCTGAACACCTAAAGATACAAATACTTTGAATACCTGTTTGCCTTTTGAAAATAGAACTTAATTTGAGGAAAAGTTATTTAATGGATCACTTCCATCTTTTGGAAAGAAAGGTTTTGGGACTGAGAAACTACAATGTGTTTTCCTTAGTGTTGTGACACAGTAGAACTGGATGTACTGACTCAGCTTTGTGATTTTTAATGCTGCTTTTTTGCATTGTGTTTATTTTGCCCTACAAAATGTGAAAAGAGTAAGGCATATGGGTATTTTCCATACTAAGCTACATAATATTAATTCACAATGGTTTTTCAGAGTCTTGCATTGTATCATGCTTCTGGGGAGGGCAAGCAAAGCTGATCTTTGAAAGTGATGCTTACTGAGTAACAGGTAGTTAAGACTAAATTTAAGGTCATTCTTTCTTCTGTAATTTAAAGGATCTGTGATGCTACTTTGCCTTAAAAGTTACTGCTCTAGACTTTTTCAGTTTACACCAGGATTTGGCATTAAATGTAGAACTTCACATGTTACTTTTCTGTTTTTCTTGAACATTTAAAATGAATAAAGAAAAGAAATAAAAAAAGAAATCCACCAACTTGTAAGGATCAGCTGGAGAGTATTTTGGCTGGCTTGTAACTAGCTGTATTTCAACAGATAATTATTTTCTTTTTTTAGATACTACTAAATATATGGAACACCTAAAGACAGTTCATATTTCTGGTCAAGAAGAGTGAGAAGCATCTGGCAAATAGACTTGTCCTACTAATGAAAAAGCGAGCATCAGAAGCACTAGATTGCTCCCTTCTCAGTGCATCTCTGGAGAACTGAAATCAGGTTGAGAATTGAAGTCAGGTTGGTATTTCAATATTCCTTAGTAAACACTATGAGCATTGTGGTGCTGGAAATAATATTTGCTTTGATTTTTTTGTTTGTTTATTTTTTTCTTATGGTGGATTCTCAAGAAATGATGCTTATTTAATTAAATAATTGTTTCCAGAAAATGGCTTCACTGTGAATTACACTAGAGATATCATGGTACCTTTGAACAGCAGAAGCTATGTGGTTGTTAGAGTCCCTCCATTCTCTCAGTTGCTGCCCCATATGTTTACTGTAAGCACTGGCATGCAATGAACATCCCTATGTCTCTCCTCAACAGATGGTTCATCTGCTTTATGAAGGAACATTTAGAGTCTTATACTTTTTTCTTGACCTTGGATTCTTTTTTCCTTCCACCTGCTCAAAGTAGATCATCCCCCTGGCCTGAGGAGAACAGGATGGATTATGTAAATATTCACATATCTGGCAATCCTGCTGCAGGCTGGAATTTGTTTATATACTTTTAACTGCTACCCTCACCAACAGCTGAACTAGATGTCCCTGAGGTTCTCTAAGTGCTATAAAAAATAATTGACCAACATCTTACCAGCTGAATTAAAGACAAGATCTTGAAGGTGATGCCTTAAAAAGTGTTATGGAGGGAAGGCGCATCCCAAATGGCTTGCATTCTGGAAACTCTACTGTCTAAACTTGACTGCCTTCAGAGTTATCCCTTATGAGCTGCCTTGTTTGGCAAATACTCTCTTAGAACCATTGGCATGTGGAACATTTTAAATACAGCCATTTCTCCCCAGAATTTGGAGTGTTGCAAAAGGACATTATTTCTCACAATACAAAATCAGCAATAATAATTTCAGAGCTGAAGTGTTACTCAAATATAAGTTAAAAATATTATTTAATTTCCACTGAGGCTCCAAAGTTATGCATATACCAAAGTACAACGACAAACTGGGTATTTCTACCTGTTATGTTCATTAAAAAATGAAAGTTTTGAGGCTTCACCTCTCCTGAAAGAAAATAAGCCATTGCAAGTGTATGTTGTCCTTGCTTCACTGGTAGTCCAGATCATCATTATGACCAGTGACATTCAGGTCTAGGAAACCAGGGATCCAGAACAATACACCCTGCATAATTAATATATTGGATGGTTTCAAAGCTTCCATTATTCTGACACTTGAATTTTCTAATACCAAAAGACTGTCAGGTTTCCATGCTGATCTCAGTGACCAAGGCCATACTTTGCAACATATTCTTTTATTAGTCATTCTCATTGCATAGACTGCTGCAGTAGACAGGTATTTTCTGAAATCCTGCATGCTGGCACTTCGGAAAGCAGTGACTGTCTCTTGAGAAGATAGGTACTTTTTATGTCCAACTCAGAGTTTGTGATCTCTACCAACAATGAAACTGTGGTTTTCAGACAGTGGATAAAACTCTAGGAAACAAGCTGAGCCCAGCTAATTAGATGCAAACTGTAAAAAAAAAAAAAGATCAGATAAGTCCATCAAACAGCAGTTTCAACGTTGTGGTCTATAGATTAGTGGGTGGTCTGTGAGTCCATGCTCAGCAGCCTGCAGCTGCTCCAGAGAATCTATTATTTTATTTTCATTTATATCATCTTAAAGAGAGTTTTAAATTAAAAGTTTAATACTAGGACTGAATAGTGATCCATAAAAAAGCTGAATACATATGAGGTACAGTGATCAAAAAAAGTTTGAGAATGGTCTTATAAAATGTAATGTCATTAGTAGCACCTACTTGATAGGCAGTCCTATGCTGCATGCAATGGGCAGATCTCAGACTCGCATCACACAACAGAACATAGAACATCAAGTCTAACATGAAAGTTAGACTTGTAAGTTTTATAACTTTATTTATTAATTTGTCTTTCTATAAATCTCTTCTCAGCTTTCCGACCTGGAAACTAAGTTTTATTAATTAACATTTTCAGAGGAAAACGTAAAACTGACACAACTATTTTTTGGTGTTATCAATATTCCCATGTTAGGGAAAATAAGCACATTTCATTTGTGCCCCATAGCTTTTCCTAACAATAAAAATGTTTGAAAATCCACTTAATTGTTTACTTATTTATTTTAACTGCAGTTGTATACATATTTCAACCCCACTTCCCTATTTCTATGGTTACTAATGGCTTCATTGAACGTGTAAAAATACAAAAAGCGTATGTTCTTCAGCAGCTTCTTGAAATGTCCAGTTTCTAAGAAGCTTGGCTAACTGTCTTTAACTGAGAGCTAGTGTCTTTAACTGGGATGGGTTTTATGACATGCGCAAGTATTTTAGCAATTCAAATCCTATAGAAAAGCAATGTAACATGTAAAGCTAATTTTAAAACATCCTTTATCCATATCACTAGCTTCTAAAACCAAGTCACATATTTCAAATTTTCATTGAAGTCAAAGACAGCTGATAAGACTTATCATGTCGTGATTTAACTTGGCAACTACCAACTAAGCACTGGACAGCTGCTTGCTGACCCCTCTCCTTCCTCCCCAGCAGGATAGCGACGACAAAAGGACAAAAGGGGAAACACGTGGGTTGAAATAAAGACAGTTTAATAAGGCAAGAAAGGAAAAACTAATACTACTAACAATACTACTAATAGTAAATATGACAACGGTAGTAATGAATGTGCAAAACAAACTATACACAATACAGTTTTTCTCACCACCCAATGACTGATCTGCAGTCAGTCCCCGAGCAGAGATCAGAGGCTCCCCAGATTTTCACAAATTTCACAAAATTCCCCAAAAAGGGCAAACTCGGGGAAAAGTTTGAACTCCCAGACCAGAGAGGATTGGAACCATCTGAAAACCGAAAAGCTGATAACTTTCTGCCCCCCTGCCACCCCCATTCATAAACTGAGCATGACGCCTATAGTATAGAATACTTCTGCTGCCCAGCTTGGCTATCTGTCTGGCTGCGCTCCCTCGCAGCTCCTGCACACCTGCTGAACATCTGAATATGAGTAGCTGGAAAAAAGTCCTTGATTTCACAGCAACAACTGAAAACATCAGTGTTATCAACATTCTTCTCATACTAAATCCAAAACACAGCAGCTACTAAGAGCACCCCAGCTGAAATCAGACACTACTCTTCTCATGACAACAGACATGCCTAAATATTTATGTCAAGATTGAGCTTTTCAACTTTAGATTTTAAAGGTAACACAAGAAATGAGAATTTCTTTCTTTAACAGTACTGAGCTATGAGAATGAAAATATGTTAAAGAAATTATTTGTTACAGAAAAATCATCTTGAAATATTTGTTTTCATTACTTTCTTGCCTTGTATGCTTTTCCACAGATCAGAAGATAGAGAAGAACATTATATTTTCTTGTGAAAGGATGATGGGGGGGTGAGAGTGGTAAAAAGTACTGGAATGGTAAAGGGCTGTTGTTTTCATGTAAAAAACCAGCGTGTTTTACCTTGTACTCTGGGTTTCCAAACTGGCAATCCTGTGATGTGCTGTCACAACTTTTGCGTGACTGACTGGTTACAGAGCCTGCTGATCTATATGGAGAGGTGAGAATTTGTCACTGTGCATAAGCAGAGAGATCAGTCAGATATAGTGATAGATTTGGTCTTTGCCTAGATTTGTCTGCTGCTATATTAGGGTGGCTCAGTGGCTGCCAAATCAAATCCTGAGCCTAGTTTTGTGGTTGAAAAAATAGGAAAAAGAAGCAGTGATGTACTGACACAATCACTTTGGGATAATAACCGTGAGGAATAAAACATTCTTATAACCTCTGTGGTGCTGCTCTCCATCTTCCAGGGTAGCCACAGTGGTCCTGGAGTTACTTCACAATCTTTCCCCAGCTACTGCAGTGCACTCACAACACAGTACAGCATGTTACAATGTGGTAACAAGTACCTTTGGTACCTGGGGCTGTCAGTAATGAAGGTAATTTGTATAGCTAAACATGTCACTACCAAAACCCATAAAACAGTAGCACAGCACTATAAAGGAGAACCTCTGCTTGCCGGGAGAAGGAGAGTCCTCATGCTGTGTTTGAAGTAGTGTACAATGGTCTACTTCATTTAAAATGAAAAAGGCCTTCAAAATTGAAGAGCCCTTGCCGCAAACAGGTAAGCCCCCAGTGGGCTAATTCTCAGACAAAAATGCCCGTCTAGAAGCCATGTTAGTGCAGAGTTCCACCAGCAATAACATTTTTGCATGATAGCCTGACTTTCTTTAGTGCAAGCATTGTCATGTACCATTACAACTCAGGGGACTGAGACGGTTTACGCTTATCCCAGTCTGGAGCTCAGGTAGAGGTGGGATGCAAGCAAATCACATTCTCTGCTCAGATATCTGGCACTCCAAGCAGGAGCTCATGAGCTCTGCAATAAAAGCCCTTCTTGTCTCTGCAAACCTACGCTCCTTATCTGAGACACTGCGTTGTCTTTACTGGAGACATGGGTTACAGTTTACAGAAAGCCACATGTAGCATCCTCTCCAAGTCAAAAACAAAAACACACAGGAGTGGAAGAAGAAAAACATACAGGAGTGGAGGAAGGAATGAACAGTACGAAGAGGAATGTGCTGGGTGTCTGCATAGTTAATATTCTACTCCTGCCTGTGTCTCCTCCCTGTTCTTTCTTTTGCAATCCGTCCTGGGACCCTCTCCACTGCAATTCTCCCCAACATGCTGTGCTTTGACAGAACTCTGGACCACAGGTAGATGTGACCTGAAAGCTGAAAATTAAACTTCACTACTTTAACAAGAAAGCACACCAAAATTACAATTATATAAGAGCTAGAGACCTTTCAATAGAGTTGCAGTGGCATAAAATTGACAAAGTGAGGTATCAGGCACACAAGGCTTTACAGCAGCCTTTTCCAGCCCATCTCTGTGCTTTTCCTAGAAACTACAGACACACTTTAGACTGCTGGTCTAAATGTAGGTCAACGTCTGCCTCTCTACAGGGGTTTTAAACAATGCTGTCTATGCTTTCTTGTGCAATGCCTCCTATTTGCAGTCGTGATTTATATTCTCAGTTATTATTTTTTAAACTAAAGGAGTCATTAGAGAAATAACATCAGCTATATCATGTGTATTTAATTATGTTGTTTAAAGGCTGCTTTACTGCTGATGGACAGAAGACTCCACTCAGAACTTTTCGTTCCTTACCACTTGTCGAAGGAACAATAGTAGAATGTTATTTTACCTTTTTTCCCCACTGAATTAATGTAGTAGTAGCTGTATTCATTTTCAATTGTACAGATTTAGGTAACTGTAGTTTGTAATGACGGGACAAAGAAATGATGTTCCTCAACGATATTTCCAGACCTGACTCTGACTTGCAGCATGACTTCCACACGGAGACCCATGTTAGGGCTGCAGGGGCTCATTCAACACAGCTGGGATGCTTCCCCTTGCTCGAATGTCCCTGCTAGTCTTCAGAAGACAGACCTTGCTGCAGTCACAGTATACATTCGCCATTAGTTAGCTAGGTAGTTTGTCCCGTACATGGGAGACCATTAAACAGACCAGTCACTCCTTATTATGGTGCAGCTGAAAAGCAATGCAAATATCGGTTGCCACAGAGTGAAATAACCAGCTGCTTGTTCAGCAGTGCCTTCACACCTGAAGTGTAACAGTGTTATGAACCCTGTATTGTTCGCAAGAGTGATTTTATTTAGGTTTCCACTGGAAGTAAAATGAGCATTGTTTTATAGTAAATTGGCACAAAACCCAAACCAAACACTAAACAGAGCTCTTCAAGTACTCCAACAAATTCTGAAAGAAAAAATACCTCACATTTTCAACTTCCCTGAAAGCAGTAGCAACGAACAGTACACTTGAGGAACAGTTATTGTTATGTGCTGTGCTGTTTCTTGCAGAACTGTTTGTTTGTCATTGATGTCCATTTAATCATGCCTGTTATGCCGGATTCTAAAGCTTAGTAAATGCTTTACAAATCCACCCTGGTTTTAGACAGGCTTGTTCTTTGTGAATGCTGAAATGACTGGATTCATCAAGGGCAAACCCCATACACAGTGCAGGCATAATCCTTCTGTGTACTGCAGTATGATGAGGACGCAAGGTAGCAGGAAATGAGTACATCATAGTCAACAGAGTTACCCTGTTGGTGATGTTGCTATATTTTTCTTACTTTTCTTTCATATAGAACTAAACACTGTACTTGACATGTAAAATAGCTGTCAAGCAAACTCATTTTTCCGGCATGTTACAGCTGACATGCAGTGTCACAGTTAACCAGAGTCTATTGGGTCACCATGCAATGACAGATTCGGCAAAAAAAGGTGTGTATAAATATATACACTCACCCTAAACGATCATGATGGAGCTTTCCACAAATACTGCACATGTCTGTTCATAGGATTTAGGAAGAAAACCATTATAAAATCTATGATATTTTTGATTAATCAAAAACTGTCACTGTTTTGGTTTGAATTTTCTAGAGTGAATCAACAATAAATGGTTCAAACAGAGATCAAAAAGGTGGTGGAACATCGTCAAAACATGACCTGAGATGTGGCTGTATAAATATATGTGTGCCTCCCTGTGTGTGTATACATACATACATGAATGTATATAATATTATATAGAATTATACATATATACATACACACAAAAAAAGCTGCAGATACTTTCAAGTATGCTTTGATATTATCTAGTGGCAGAATTTCTCTGAAATTATCATTTACCAGAGATTAGACGTCAGTAATACAGAATATTCACAATTCATTATTTAACTTTTCCACAAATTAACACCAGTAGATGCCCTATTTTCTACTGTAGTAAATACATTTTCTGAAGACTTCACTAAGTATTGGGAGAGCTGCTTAAGGAAAAGTAGCCTTGACAGAATGCTCAGTTTGGAATCTGGCTTCAGCTCACTTTATTTTCAGCTAGAGAGACAACATGTCAGCTCAGCTAAAAAGCATCGTAGCATTTCCTCATACAGTGCTGGCTTTACAGAAGTTTAGGAGTTGCCAGAAATCTCTGAACTCAAGAACCCAAACATTAGCTGAGCCAATATTCTCAAGGTAGAATATTTGCAATAGAAATATTTCACACAAGTGGTTCTATCCATGTTTACGACTCACAGATTAAGCCTCAAGGACTGTCTATATGAGGGCATTGGGAGGGCCTCAGACTGTTGAAAAAAATTGCTGTTTCTAAAGGTCAAATGGTGTCACAGCTTTTATAATGTGAAAAGCCTGTCATTTCTAACACTTCATTTTTACAGTTAGCTGCAGATAATCAGACCATTCCCTAAACCACAAAATTTGTTACAAAAAAACCCCAGAAAAAGCCCCATATTTCAAAATAAGTCACAACTTCATGTGCATTTGAAAAGATTTATCTTCCAAATGTTCTCAGGACTGGTACCCAACTGTAGGCAAAGTACTACTACATTTAAATATTACATTGAAAAGTATTATTATATTGAAAGTACCGTGTGTGTGTGTGTGTGTATATATATATATATTAACACCTGAATGCTTGGCCTGATTTCCAAATGACCCAGCATTTTCCACTGAAAATGTCTGTTTGCATTAATAAAAGAATATCTGGAGGTTGGAAGATTTTGAGGTGACCTTACAGCAGTTTTGGTTTTCCTTTAAGATTAGTAAACCAATCTGCATTCAAGAAGTATGTTATATTCACCAGATGCAGGTAAGAAAAAAAATTCCTAAAAATACTGGGCAGGTACTGAAAGCAAATAGTGCCAGCCACTGTATAGGCAGGCTGCCTGGCAGTTCAGTTTGATTAGTTGTCATCGGCCTGGTAAAATAATTAGCAAAAATGCCAGTATGCTGCTTGTCAGTTTACAGCTTTAAAGAGGTGTTAGCTCACACTGATAGACAGCACTGCTCTTTCCCAGTATAGCAAAAGCAAGAGTACAGTATAGCAAAACCATAAATATTAATATGTATCATCAGGTTTACCACTTAGGAGTGTCACCTTGTGATTAATGGGCTGAGAGCCTGTGAGCTGTAAAGCAAAGCTGAGCTGAATGAGACGTGCTTGTAGGCTAAAATATAATTCCTATTGTACATTTCAGCATATTGGCAACTACAAAAAACAAAATAATAATAATAACTATTAATCATAATATACAGAATGGTGAGCTGTTTCATACTAGCATATGATGGAAGATGCCTGTTCTGTTTTAGGCAGTTCATTACAAAAATCTTTGATGCACAGGCTAAATTCTTATTTGTTCTGTGCAGCTACTGAAACTGCAGTAACTTTTTGGCAAAAGGCAGCACTTGCCAAATTTTCTAACAGGCATGCTCCTCTTTCCTCACTGATTGTCTCTACAACTGCACTTGGATGTTTGATCAGTGTGTATGTATTTATAAAATTAAACAGTGGTGGCCACTTACAGGCACAGGCAGACTTGAATGTGGTTACACATCCAAACTTTGGGAGATTTGCAGAACTTTCTGGAGTCCTGAATGTATGCCAGGGGGCGAAGAGCTACTTTATATAATATTCTTTATGTAAGACAGTCTTTATGAGTCAGACTTCTCACAATATAGCCATTGTGTGTACCAGCACCCTGCAGAGGGTTCAGCATCATGTCTGATCTAATTCATGTTAAGGTTTTGCTCTTTAAATGGTTGAACCTTAAAGCCTTCATGGACTATTACGAGAGGGCTTTAATTCCACTGACTTCACCACTACAAATTTCCTAATGCCATACAAAATAAACATTTTGCTGCAACACTGTAATATCCTTTTAATAGGGATTTCTTTATTTATGAAAACTTATTCAACATACTTTTGTATTCCTTTTCTAAAAAAGATGTACATTACCTGCTATCTAAGAGTTTTGTTTACTACCAAGCTTCCCATAAAACAAGAGTCACAGTGTATTCCTGCAACCCCTCCCGCCTTATTTGCTGAAAAAGAAAGGTTAAAAATTCTTTGAAGAAGGAAAACACGGAAAAAAGGAAATAATCATACCATTGAACCAAGGGACCAGTTGGAAAAATTTCCTCTTCTTACTTATGCCAGGCTATCCCCATTGGTCGTTACAAAAAAACCCAAAAATTTAATCAGTGTTTTGAGGTCTGGGATCTACCACCTGCCTGTCATCTCATAACACATATTTCAGTGCTAGCTAGTAACAGCCATACCACATTCACAACAGCTGATGTGCTAGCTGAAACAATCAAATTATTTACAACAATAATGTGAGTAGCATCTCACCTAAACCTTCCTTTCTGATACGTTTCTGTACCAATTAAGAACTGGAGAATTCCCTTAGTTTATATGAGAGGACAAGAGATGTGGAGAAGCAATGTGCCAAAACGTCTTCCCATAGATTTTTCCCAAGCAGTGTCTCAGTCTCTGGCCAATGCACTGCTTCCATCCCAGCAGAAGAAAAAGAATGTGACAAATAGGGTTAAGAATAATTACTACTATAAGCTCCTGTGATGCATTTTATTACTCTGCCATGTGGAAGACCTATTTAGAAGCAAATGCTGGTTTCTGTATTGCAGGCTACGTGATACACACGTGCATCTGTGTTTGTGTGTAAGCAAGATGGAGGAAAGGGCTAGGATCTGGTTTTATACACCCAGACACCAAAATTTGACAGCTATCCTCTTCTACGTAAAAACGACAGACCTATGTAACTACACATGCCTTATTCTGTTAGATGTGCATCTGAAACCCAGAGTCCATGCAACAGATTAGAAATATCTCAGTATTAACAGTCTAGAAAGGAATAAGATACTCTTATTTATGAATAAGATCCACGCAATCTGTTAAACAAGAAATCACTTTTATTTGGTTTACTTTCAACACAACTAATAAGGAGCTTTATGATTTTCCTTCTGATGTTGGAAAAACCTTTTCCAACTTTGAATATTACACAAATCTGATTCCACCACTTTCTTGCTTCTCAGTGACACCTAATCTAGGTGCTATTGATGATCATTGGTGTGAATCAGCCATCTTGCCTTTTACCAATTTGTTCAGGGCTCCTCTGTAGCCAGGTTCTTTTGTTAGTCTTGGAAGTGCTACCCAGATAGAAAAGCACTGTACGGACATTTTCACAAAGAATTCACTTTAAATGCCGCCTGAAAAGTTCCACGAATTTTGGGTACAGGTCTGTAAATGCAAGTACAGACCTCACAGAAAACTCGTGCGTTACCATGGCAAAACAGACTTTTGCTGGATCTCACGAGTTTTCCTTAGTTTCATGAATTAGTATGAAATAAATAAATATTAATCTCTCACAAAAAAACTTTCTTATTTCAATGAAATACTATCAGTCTAGCAAAGGCAAGAATTTGGTTTGTATTCAAGAGAAGGATACAGAGCCATACAAGCCTCTCACACAGCCTCACAGTAATGAATAATTTTGAGCAGCATGTTTTCAGAAGGATTTCTTCATCTTTATCCTCCCCCTGTAGCATTTGTTTTGTTGTTGTTCTGTTTTCCTTTCTCCTTCTTTCAGCAACTTCCATCTTTCAAACTATTCTTATCATATACAGTTTCCTATTAATTCTTCACTTACTGTTTTGAGTTTTACTCTTCCTGGAGGGTCTTGCTGACAAAATACTGTCAAGCTGTCAAAATACTTCTTTTAGACTTCTCTCCATACTGCAGTATCATCCTGGACCCTTTACACTCAAAGTCTGCTTGTACAGGAACAACCAAATTATGAGAATTTGGACTGTAGAATTAAGCATCAAAAGACATATTTTTAGTGCAATTTCAGTCATGAAACATGCATTAGAATGACAAAATTAGTACAGTCTCACTCATTAATAATGTCAGAGGTAATCATACAGCATCATTTTAATTGCTGCATATTTTCCCTGTAGTAAGAACAGGGAAGCTATGGTTATACCAAAGAATATTGAAATAACTCAGTTAATTTATCTACCTGCAAATTGGCAAGTCTTTGAGCATGGCCACTGTTTAAATATTGGCACATGTACAGTATTACAATTACAGTATTCAGCATTACAAATATTTAATATTATAATATTCACTTCGGAAAATGGCCATGTTCTGCATTTTAAAGTAGCTTTTCTATGTGGGTATAATAACTTTTCATCCTAGTGTTACATATGTAAATCCCTGCACATTAGGGGGAGAATATAATCTTTATTGTGAATTTTTAATATGCATTGCACATGGTCTGTGCATACCACAGAGTTTGTATTCTACACCACATTTTTGAAATCATTTACAATACTTTTGAAGGATAAAACACAACGCTCAGCCGGGCCCAGAGACAACCAAATTGTTCTTCTCTATTCATCAAGACAAGCTCAGCTACAGAAATACAGAATTAGATTCTGTAGGACAAGACCAACCTCAGTAACCTAAGAACAGTACTTTTCTGAAAACAGGAATAGCTGAGAAACGATAGGCAGACACCCAGTGTACAAGCTTACATCCCCTCTTCTTAATGAAAGGTCAAAATTCAAGGTCATCTTCAGTGGGGACTGTCTAAATAGGAAACAATATCTAAACATATGTAGAGCTGTCAGCAAGGGCACTGAAGGGGTTCAGGGTTTTGCTGTTAAGTCTTTTCTCCCTTTAGCTTACTAAAATTTAACTGACAACCACTGCCTCAGACGCTCAACACAAACACAGTTTTCAGTTGGAGGAGAAAAAAACATTCAACACAGCTAGCTGATAAACACCTAATCTTTCCCCCACGCTCAGAAGATGAGATGAATGCTTCATGTGGAACAGACACTTTACTTATTATGGATTTGTTCCAGCTATAGCACATGACCAGCAAGCTTTCTTTATGACCTCCAATAATCCAGTCCTGCACCATGTGGCTTTCATTATCTATTGTGCTCTCATTCCCCTTCTACCAAGTCTTTGGAGACCCACAAGACTCTCATGCCATGGGCTTGGACCCTGAATGGAGCAAGTCGGGCCCTGTATCCCATGCAAGAGAGGCCAGTAGGCAGAGGTGCTAAATGAGGCTCACCACACAATTTCAGGCACTTGGATCCAGCTGGCAGAGCTGGGTGCCATGTAGATTGAAAGTCTTCTGTAACATAAATAGAATACCCGAGGCAAATCTTTTTGCCTGCACCTCATCCATGATAAGGAAGTTGGGGATTTGGGGCAATAAGGCCAGAAATGGATGTGTCAACCTTTGTTCTAGGTGAGAGGTCTAAATGTCAGGTTTTACAGTCTGGGTCTAACCTACCGGCAGCAGGCCCTTCTGCTTCTTCATTTGCCCCTGAACTTATAAATCAACCAAAAGTATCTGTGGTGGGTTTTCCTTTCCATAACTGCCAGATTTCCTGTTATATGAATTACAATGCCTTGAGTAAAGTTTAAGTGTCTCAGAAGAGCTGTTCTTCTGTTCAAAGAGAAGTCAAACAATATTTGTTCAATTGTTAATGATAATCTCATTCAGATAATAAAGTTACCAGAAAAATGCTTTTGGGAATATGCAAGCGTCAGAAATGAGTTACAAACTGGCAATAACAACATACAGCTACATTTTTCAAAGGAGGTATTTTGGTTTTCTGGGGCTAACATTGCAACAGTACCTGCTTTTTCAATCTGAAATTAAGGCCTTACTGTAATGGGAATGTATGTCTACTTCAAATCTGTATATTCAATCTAGTTCAAAATATCTTTTCAGCACAAATAAATGCAAACTTCAATTTCTAGCATTACTGAAGCAATTTGTGTCTGAGGATGTATGTCTGCACTGAGGACTCCCATTTTAAAATTAACACTGGTAATGAAAACAGAACATTGGCAATCGTAACCCTGAGAAGTTGAAGATGTATTTTCTTTCATACGCTGTTTTTCAGGCTTGTGAGCTTGACTCCTGCCCTCAGCAGTGGCTTTGTAGCCTGTGAGGCTGAAAGCTGCGTAGTCAAATTCATAAAATTCCTGCGGAAATTTGGCAACTGTCAGTTTTCTCTGAAAAATTCAGCATCTGTACGGACCGGGAAGTTTTCTAAACACAAGTGTGCATAAATGTGCATAGTGGGTGCTCAAGTCCTTTGAGAACTGTGCGGCTATGCCTCTCTGGAAATTAGGATTCTAGTTGCCCGATCACTTAGAATGAGACTATAAAGCAACACAGATGCTTCTACAAAATTCACCCTAGACTGTAAATGATTGAAATATGTATTTGAGCACTAAGTAATCTCTACCAGGGAAACAAATAAGATTTGAACCATGATCAGCTTCCTTTCCTACTACTTCCTCCAAGTTTCCCATAATAGCCATTTCAACACAATGAGCATGGCATGAAGTCTGTGCATGAAGATCAGAAAAGAATAGTTTTAAATAATTTACTGTGTTCTGCCATACAACCAGCAACTCAGCAATCACCGTTGGTGTCAGAAGTAGACCAATACCATCCTTTCAATCATAATTAAAAAATAAAGCAAACAGCTGTTCAATTAAACAAAAGGTTGTCAGTCCAAAATTAAATTTATAGGGTCTAACACTGAAGGTGCTGATTGATCCCCTCAGAGACACTGAGCAACCTCGTGTACCACAGTGGCAGGTCACAGAAACAACTTACATATCCTGTTACTGCACTGCGAGGACATCAGTCTTGATCAGTGAGGTCTGCAGTAGGGCAACCTACTGATGTTAGTGTGTTTGCCACTATAGTATAAGACTGGGATATTTATTGTGGCTACTACTTGCAATAACTTTTTTTTCCTTGTATTATTTTTCCGTGTGGAACTCTGTGAGGAGTTTTATATAGATGTGACGTGGACAAATATCTAAAAAAATTTTTCAGAAAATATTTCCGAGAAAAAAAGATGTATTTCATTTCAATTTATTTGTGCACCCTTCACACACACCTTCCACAAATATTTCAGGAAACAAATTCACTACCTTCCACAAACAACTGAGTTTAAATAAATATGAAAGAATGTTAATGAATTTTTAATTTATGAGTACTTACACAAGAAAGCCACTTGTTAGAGTACCCTTCACTGGTTAAGAAATAGAAACTATAGCACATGCCATATTTTTCAAAGTGAATGAACACACCTGGAATTTTAGATATCAGATATTTTCAACAAATTACTTATGGACAATCTAGAGACTTAAGATTCTTTATGGTGGAAATTCAAGAACTAAATGTGAATAATTGAAGGAAACTGCAATCTCATTTTGCACATTTGAGAACACAGCAGAAAAGATTGCTGAAAAAAGGATCGTCTGCCTGCACACTGTAGATTTAATTGCACACATACACTAACCAAGTCAAACCAACCAAACCTTTCCCCAACATGTTCTTTACCTCAGAAATAAAAAAGTCTTGCATCACTATCTGTACACACCACAGAAACTGGAGAACTAAGGTTTACAACTGTTCCCTCTTCTGTTGCTTCCCACAAAAGAATTTCAGAGCCATTACGAGTTGCTGCCATTGTAAGCAAACCTTTATCCTATAATGAAAAATCAATACGCCATTCAGTTTTTATTATGTCTGCCTTTTATTTCACTGAGTCTTTAACGGTACGCAGTAATGCAGAAATTTATTTTGCTTATTTTTTTTTCAGTATTTTTTCTCACTATGCAAAATATACAATGACTTTTCTGTGATCATGAAATGCTGAGCCAATCAATCTCCTCATTTAAAGTTTATACAAAAAATTTTTTAAAAAATTCCCATTAGAAAAATTACAGAATTTTTCCTAGATAAATTTCTTTAATTCAAAGTGTATTTCTTAGATATTCCCTTAACTTACAAAAAAGAAATCCATTGCTTGCTTAAAATTTATAGTTACTGTGTACTTAAAATTGCATTATCAGTCTTCGCTATTTAAAGACAACACAAGTGAACCTTGACAGATTCTAAACTCCCACCTTAACTACACGTTCTACATACTAAGTGCATTCATGAATCTTTGAAACTTATAGTTTCAACTTTCTCACGAACTTTCCAACTCATGACAAGTAAATTTATGAGTTATCTCTAGCATTGCAGCTGTAACAGAATAGGGGAAATTACAGCTTCCTCGCAGTATGAAGAACACTGCCTCAGCTGAAATGTTAACTTGAATGATTTTACATACAGAGAAACAATTTTAGGTAAGATTAAGAGGCAATTAACAGTGTAATCTTTCCGTATTTCCATATCCGGGACAGAACAAACAATGAACATGATCTCATTTACACAATACTGTAAGTCTCAAGCTTTCTTTTGGCACTGCCAAATTACTGCAACAGGAACCCTTATACACAGGCAGAGAACACAGTGGGGGGAAATACATCTATCTAAACTTCCCGCCTGGACTTCTTCCTCCAGAGAACACGTTTCTTTTGTGAAATACTAAGAGGTATGGTAAGTAACATAAAAGGTATCTGCTTAACTGTCTTGATGATGGTAACACTCACCATAACACAGATTTTTTGTGCCAGAGTAAATATAATAAAGCTACTAAAATCAGCCAAAAGACAAAGATTTCAATGAAAATTTTGAGAATGCCCAAAGACATTGAGAAAGCTACAAGTGACTGAATGTCTATGCAATTAAACCCCAAGTTACTAGTATTATAAGTCTAATAATTAGAATTATACACATTTTTGTTAAAAATAAAATAGTAAGAAGATTAAAAAAAATATACCATGGTGAAAATGCAAAGATTTTGATACCTTTCCTACATGTTCCTCTTTTAAAACACTAATGGACTGCAACAAGGTCTTACTCGGTGCTGTACTGCAGGCAAAAAGAGCGAATGTGCAAAAACGCAGGGAAAGACTCCAATACATAGCCCTGCTATGTCTTACAAGCCAAATGTTTTATAAATGGTTCTGGGAAAAGTCCAGACAGTTTATTTAGGGCAATACACTAACAGCAAGTAAAGGCATTCAGATACCAGATGCCTTTATTGCGTGGCTTGTTACAGAAATATTACAACAGCTTTCTACGTTGGCAAATTCTTGTTGCCACCCTGCTTATTTCAGTAGGAGCTTTTTATCCTTCCTCTCCTTCCCACAACTTTTCCTCTTCTATTTTTAATCTTTCTTAGTTTGTATCAGTGTGTAATATGGAGTGGGGGGAAAGTGGTGGATGCATCCAATTTCAGCCATTGATGTTTGAATGCCCCAAGGGAAAATCCACTATCTAGTAAAAGAAACTTAAAAAAACACCCTGCCATTGATATAACAACACACAGATCTTAGCAAGTATTAAGTTAACTTCCAAATGCCCCAGGAGTGTAGCAATTATAGCCCCTACTTCACAAAGGAACAAAGCTGAGACATAGGGGGAAAAAGCATTAGAAAGCTGACTCTGGTGCCTCTTCTGAACATACTGCCAATCACCTCCAATTTTGCATGAAAATTTTGGAGAAGAGGTGGTAATTCATATAAATGTGTGATCCAAAATACAGGAAAAGGCTCACATTTTATTGCTTGATCCCAGTTACCCGACCAACTCAGAGTTACCAGTCACTCTCTGAGACATGACAGGAACTGACTGGCAAAGTGACCATGATACGATCCAGCAATATTAAATAACACTTTATAAAAAAATATCACAGAAGGTCATGCACATTGAAAGATATTGGGAAAATGACTTTTCTTTGTGGACAACTAGCAGAAAAGACAGCCTTGTGATAGCTTGCCTAGCACAGTTTAGGCATACAAGTGAACAGAGGAAATTGTAAGTAGTGACAAAGTATTTGTTGAAGCAAAACAGCAACAGAAAGTTTAGAAACAAAAGCAAGGACAAAGAAACAGTAGAAAGATGAATAAACTATCAAAACCACAGAGAAAATTTATGTTTTCCATATATGAGGTTCTTACAAAGGCAACTGAACAGAAACCTATCATTACCCAAATACTTCCTGTTACTAGGGACATTATGACGTCATTATTTCATGCAGTGACACCAGAATTTGGGACATTTCATACATCTGTAATTGAGTCAGAAAATCTGTGTTCTGACCTTTTTTGTTTGACTCTGTTTTGATTGTTTAGACAGATTTCCCAAAGAGGAAACCAACATTACAGAGTATCTGTCGAAAAGTAACAGAAAGTATAGATATCTAGGCTTGCAGTTTATGAAATTTCTTGTGATTGAATTAGTAACTGTTGCTCACAAACAGAAAGAGATGCTAGTCTGTTAGGATATTATATCATCATAGCTGGAGAGAGACAATTACGATACATTTTCCAACAGGTCCATCACAAAAGCACCTCTGGGGTAAGAGAAGGAGAAAAAGAGTTAAGGATTGCTAACCTAGAGAAAGGATCAAAGGAAATGGAGTACAGCCCTAGCAGGACACGTGCCATTCAACGGTTACACACAGCAAGGAATTTAGTATGGGGTTAAGAACAGACCTATAGTCTGAAATGAGAAGTGAAGTGGGTCAAGGAGAGAGAAATTAGAGAACAGTTATGGGTTTTGGGTGCACTGCCAAGGAAAGCTTGGCATGGGAGGAAAGGTGCTGTAGTGAAAGGGTGGTGTCCCAGAAGGGCTGGGTGCAACACAAAATACAGGGCCAGGTTTGCATATATTACTTCAGCATTATGACAGCTACGTACTATCTGAGCAACAATCTTTAAGCAATGAAAAGCAGCCCTTTCCTCAACCAGCACCTAAGTAATAGGAGAGAAGTGGTGTCTAAACACAGGCCGTGCTGCACGTGCCGTAAATGCTTAACAAGAAAGAGGTTTCAATGGCAGAGGAAAAATGGTTTGGTTCAAGTTTACTTCAAACCTTAAGGAAGTACAACATCAGCAACAGCTGTAAACACCCAGGTAAGAGCAGAAAAGACAAGAAGAATGCTGAAGGGAAAGGACCCAAATACTGAGGCTCACTGAGATGACATGGTAATGTGGCACAAGCAAAAGTCTTTGGAGACATATTCAGAGCTAACTAAGAGAAAATGAAAGGAATATGCAAGTACTAATTCTATACTGCATAGCTCTCTGCTGCATGCAGACATTGTTCTGAGCACTAAAAGAAAGAAAAAAAAAAAGGAATATAAGTTAATTACTAGGAGCCAGGCCTTATTTCTTACAAAAACAGATTTTTTTTTTTAAAAAAAACACTTCGGTTTTCTGCGTTGAAGTCAGCTACACACAGCTCAAATGATCAGTATATCTTTGGAGACCCGCTGTCTTTGTCTTACAAATAGCGGTGGAAAAAGATAGAGTGATTTTACTGTGTCAGTCAGGAGGATCAAGTTTATCTTGTATAAAAGAATAAATTATTCAATTGGCTATCTAATAGCTTAGGAGAAGTCAAAACAAAACCCCTCAAATTTCTGAGAAATATCTGTATTGTGCACACGGGATGGTGCTGAGGGACAGAAACAACAGATACTCTGAGATGAAAATCATCCTTACATTCAGTAATTCTTACTCTACTCTATCCCCATTGAAATCAAGGGGACCATTTGAAGAACAATCTGCTACACAGGGTGGTCCGTAAATTGATGTGAATTAACTTGATTGGGTGATTATGTTCAACAATACCCTGATACTATGGTAGGACAAGTGACAGCTCCCAACCCTGCTGCTCTTCTGCTGAACTGCTGCCCACATCTAGGCCTGCTGGGGGTGGCAGAAAGACCCTCTGAGGACAGCACTGTCCAGCGCTACTAAGTCTACTGCTGATCCATGCCACTTATTGTAACACCTTTGTGAACTTGTGATCAACATGGACACATACTCAGTATATTATTGAGAACTACAATATTTTACTTTGATATGGAGCATGGAATGAAACAACAACAGCAACAAAAAACTGCACATTAAACAAACTGTCTGTACACAACTACATTCTTTAGGACTTTGATAATACTTCAACATTCTTGTTTACGGTTTGGCATTTAAAGTTGTTAATTTAGAAGACACCATCACTGTTCCATTAAAAGTGAATGATGACTTCTCACTCTGACAGTGATCTCCTAATGCACTTCTAATTATAACCTTTAAAGACACCAATACAATGCACCCATTCATGCAAATTATCAGTTGGAGAAAATTATCAGAACTTCAGCATTTTCAGCAGAATAGTGATGATTAATACAAGTTGAAAATCAAGACAGCTGTTTTTACTGCTGCATAGCATGGCAACTAGGGTCTATACATGTGGAGGCATGAAGACACCGTAATACTCACCTTTAGAACTCACACAGGTTTCAGAGATGTTATGAGGGGTAGTGAATATTTAGTTTCTCCTCATGGCACTGTTTAATTTTGGACTATCTGTTTTGTAGAAAAAGGGGGAAGTAAGGAGAGGATCAAGAGCAAACAATAGCGAGCATGGTTCCTTAGCACTGTGACCAAGTCACTTCAGGAGGAAGCTCTTGCCCCAGTTCCTGACTTAATAGCTATTTTTATCCAGTTTCAAATTTAGAAAATAGATCTGAGGTCAGAGTATGAAATTTGGATGTTCAGTCTTGCTCTATGGGTCTAATGGATCATGCTTGCCCTGTTTCTAACCCAGTGAATCTTTAAAAGTACTGTAAGTGAGGAGCATCAACATCCAAGATGGAAAATCAACATCTCCACTCCATTCTTGCTACAAATTGCTGACAGCAATGTCATTACGGTACTCTTCTGAGCTGGGACATGATCACAGCTACTAAGGTCCTGTGGAAGTACTCCTAACACTGCCCTAACGGATAAAAAGCCCCCATCATCTCTGGCTCCACTTGTCTTCAGCATACAGCCTGCTCTTACAGGTATATCCTTGTATATTTATGGGTTTGATCCTCAAAAGACAACAGGCAGAGGAATGCTTTTTGCACTGTAAGAAAGTATACACAGGAGATGCAAAAAAAGGCAGGAGAAAATGGAAACTTAATTTCTGAAGAACCTAAATGCTGAAAGCAAATCAGCTTTACAAAGATTAAGTATTCTGCAGCTAAGACAAGGCTTTTAGAGTCACAGTTTTGTAGTTGACCAACTATCACAGGCACTAAATTGCATTTATAGTGATTTAGTGAATAATAATCTAAGTTCTATGGCATCGGAAAGATACTAGTGTAGTTTCCCCAGCACAAACTTATAGTCAAAATCAGTAAGACATTAAAGTGAAGTCAATAATTTCTATAATATGTTTAACCTCCATGGATTCAATATGAGCTGTGTAAACCTGCCAAAGAGCCATGTAACATTGTCCACGACGCATACTGAAAAATTATGCAGGCACACTCTCAATGGAGAAAACATTAAGAAGTGACTAACTTAATCTTATTATAAAACCCAAATTGCATCCATGACCTTTGGAGATTGAGGCATAGGACAAAATAACTTCCCATTAACCGCTATGACTAGTGAAAAGTTGTGATTTTTAAGGGTTACTACTATAGAGGAGGAACAATCCATGCTCAGTGAGAAAAGCTGATGTTTGGAGAATGAAGAGCAAAAAATAACTGGAAACAAAGAAGAATGCGTAAAAATCAGATGAAAGGAAAACACTAGTGGAAGAGAAATACAGGTAAAAGTAGAAGAAAGGCAGAATAAATGTAAAAATGTAACAAATACTAACAATAGCAACAATTTAGAAAATAAAAAGGACAAAAAAGCTAAACACACAATGAAAGAAGGAACTGATGTATTAAGAAAAAAAAAGAAAATTTTGCAACGTAGAATCTATTTTTTCTTATAAGAGGTTGAAAACACCAGAAAAGGTTATTATTATTTATTGGCTGTATGTGTTTGGAAGTAACTGTGGCAAAGCTGTCCATTAGATTGACATGATGTGGTCCATATTGGAGTTGGCTGCAGTATGGAATGCTCTGCTATAGGCAGGCAAGAAAGCATTTGGGCCCTGATTTATCCTTTTCAGCTTTCTCCTACAAAGTTAGGGCTGGGAAGGAGCCCTCAGACATCCAAGTTAATGACTTTTTTAACTTCAGTAGAAACACTGCATCGTCCTCAGAAGAATCACAAAAGAGAGCGCAAATGGGGCACAAGCACATCCTGCCTACCTGCAGGCTATGCCTTCCAAATGTGCACACACCTGCTCCTCTTGACCTTTTCTGGTTAGAGGGGACATCACAAAACCATCATGTGATGGCTTGTGATAAGGCAACTAATAACGCTCATTCTTACCAGAGTGACCCTGTCTTGAATTTGAAATCCTGAAAAAGATTCTGTGAATACTTCTTACAGACAGCAGACTTACAGAATTATCTCCTTATCTCCTTGTTTGTTCTTCATGTTTTATTTAGCAGGTGAATATAATGTTTGCCAGTGCAGTTCCTTTCTGTATGAACCCTAATTTTGCTACATTAACTTGAGAAATGCTTGATTAATCTTCTCCTCACAGGAAGAAAAGGAGCAGAACCCATACCATGAAGCTATTTGAAGGTCAGCACTACACTAATACCTACATCTGGTTATATTGTTCTGACATACAGTGCCTTCACCATTCTCTGCTTGGATTTAGTGGGTCAGAACACGTCTGTCAACCATAGTATACTCTACCAGTGTCCCATGACTATCCTAGCAAGGCCCATACGGTTTGCAAACTTAAAGAACCTAAGATACTATATAGCAGTGTGATGAAGAGACCAAGTAACAAATCATATTTCTAAACTGTAGCTACACTATCCTGTAAGAAAACAGACAGTATGCTTCCCTTGGGCAAAAACTCCTTGTTGCCCATACTACCTTTGCCTTGGGCCATACCTAAAAGCGTCATTTGCTCAGCATACCTAAGCCTATCAGGAAATAGCCTTTGGATTGCTTGCCACAGATAGCACTCCATAGTGACACCCACAGAGCAACACCTCCGTTTCTGCCACAGTCTTCCCTGGACTCTGTCTACACTTAGTTGCTTGCAAAATTAAACACCATGTCCCAAGGAGGATCATTCAGATAGACTTCAGCCATGGCCTGAAATACATCCCCAGGAGACGGCTGAAATCTGGGCAAGGGCAAGCGTAACACTGACTTCATATGAGGATATCCTCCTTCCAATATCATTACTATAGGCCAAAAATCAAGTCAGTAGTATCCATCTGATGGCCTTCACAAAACAATTGCTTCAAAACGCGTCCCATCAGATATTATATCATTCCTGCAAAGAATATAGAAACTTTTTAGTGTAGCTCATAGGTTTTTTGTGATGTAAAAATGCTGGACACCTGCAAAAACATTCTTGACTGTTTAGGGATAGCAATGACACAGAGAATTTTTCATGCAGAAGAAAAGAAAGTGACTTCACATGGCATTTTGAAACCTTGTTCCTCTCAGGTACTGTCAGAGGTAGCACATGCGGGAATTCAAACAATGGCCTAAATAGATAGAGAAAAAAAAATCCATGAGCGATTTGTAGCTACAACACCTGATCTGACCACACTTTTGACCTGCTTCTGTACCCTGCTCTCTCTCTCCTCTTTCCCTCCACCTTTTCTGAATAAGCAAGGAGCCAGTCCACAAAACTTGACGTGACTGACCTGTCCTATCCTGGTATATGTTAAACTCATCAGCATTTAGGCTGCCATGCTAGACGAAAAGAGATGCCCATCCTCCCCTCCTGCCCCTGTCTTAAGCCTCATAAAAATCCAGGATTCAAGTATCCTCTGCTAAGTCAAGGAAAGATGATTTAAATGATTTTCACAGTATTTGGCATGGTTTTATTTCAGATGAGGATCTTCCTCAGATCTGACCAATATAACCTTCAAAAACATTTTCCTAGCATACCTAGTCTGGAGTTGAGCTAGGCACTAAACATGCAGGCTGGGAACACTGCAATAGCCCTTAAGTCATAAGAAGAGTCACTTTTTTTTGGGGAGGCTGTCCCAAGTTTTTTTTCATGCAGGCTTAGTGTCTGGAAAGGAAACGCTCATTTTTAAATATGAGTGAGATGTGTCCATCCACAATGACAAGAGTATTTTTAAGATCAACTGCTGTGGACGCAGAGGTGCAGTAAGTCTTCTTGTAGAAGGCCACAGTGGAAGTTGTTTATATTGCTACTGTCCATACTGTCATGAAAACTTCACCTCATGGTCTTGGTGGCTTCAGCCTCGTTTCTCAACAACTGCTGAATTTCATAGCATTGCACAATGTGCCAAGAAGAGATTCCTCATCCAACGCTTTGAGCATCTTTGGGGAAAAAAAAACTAAACAAAACAAAAGAGAAAAATTTAAAAGAAGCAAGTTTTTGTTTAGCTTTTTTTTTCAGCTTCTTCTTTATCTACTGCCTGAATGAGGAGAGACAATGTACATGGTCCTTGTCAGTAATAAGTTTTGTTGGCCCTTGTTGAGTGTTCAGTGCATATATTATCCTGGAATCCCAGTCTCTTGATTCAATGTCCTGTGCAAAAGCCTCTCCTCCAAATTTTCATCCTCTCGTCTACATGTATACTCACAGACATTTTGACTTCTTGCCCACATCCCTCTATGTCAAGTCCCTTTGGTGCTACTGAATTATGCTGACCTCCAGCAGGTGATGTGAAGTCCACATGGGGTGGCCAAGGAAACGATGGAGGAACCCCCTAGTGGAAGGATAATGTCATTAGACGAGACAGCAAAGACACAATATGAAGTAGATCATGTGGTTTTGTATGCAGCGCCAGTCTGGGGTATGAAGAGTTACTAGGATCTTTCGCTACAGACGCTCTGAGAACTCGTGAATTAAGTATCGAGCCTGATGGTGCCCTAGAGACCTTCTCCGGCAACTGGTAACACTAGAAGAGTGGAACATACCTCAGGAATTATTTAGGAGACCTTGCACAACCTGAACATAGCTCAAGAATCAAATGATTACCTAAAAATGGAAACATAGCACTTCTTTTCTTTCCAGAGCATAGGAGCATGCTTTGCATTTGGACAGAATTTGGTGAGAAAGAAAGCCGCCAGATATCTTTATAATAAAACAAAGTACTTTGCAAAAAATCTCTACACTAACACTTTGGCAAATGAAAGGAAACTACGTATTTTCACGCCTGCAACAGAGATCAGAACACAAATTGTAATAAATTTCTCTGTGTTGCCATGGAAAACCTTATAAAATGTACTGCTCTCTCTATGCTCTTACTGCTTCTTTCTTCAGTAATGTTTCCCCACAGAAGGACTAAATAATCGGTTAGTCCTATTTATTATCAGAATTTGGATGAAAATACCAGCGCAGCTACAGCAAAGCTGAGATCAGTGTAATTCTGAGAAGCAAGTTCTGCACTATCATTGGTAAAAAGATGCAAGTTAAAAGAGTGATGAGGGATACAACAAGAAAAATATCTTTAAACATTCATGAAACAGTTAAATTCTACCTTTTTTTCCCATAAACATGATGGGCAAAAATGAAGTATTTACATTTTGGTGAGACACGATAACCAAATGTCTACAAAAATGCTTCTTCAATCTCTGCTTTAAACAAAGTCAGTAGAATTAACTTAAATTTCAACAAATGACACCATCCCTAAATCCGCTTTTGTCACTTCTGTTTTCCTAGCCATGGTTCAACACACCAAGACATAGTCCTCAAAACATTTACTTTTCCTAGATTTTTTTGAGTTGCCAGATAACTCCTCAACATACTTCAGATATAGCATATCCATGCAGATCCGAAAATGTTTCTCAAAAATTTCTGGTATGCTTCCTTCTTTGGCAGAAGAGAACATTGGCACAGGATATTTTTGAGGGATTCCTAATCACACCGTAGATTAAAAGGGGATTTGCTGTTGGTTCATGTTCAGTTTTTCTCCTCAACACACCACAGAGGGGATAAAATCTACTTGGAAAATGATGGAAACAAGCATCACTGCAAACACTAGCTTCCCATCCAAATTAATTTATACAAGAGGAAACAGAAACAGCTGAATTTTTTTTTTAAACAGTTTTTTAAGATACCCAGCCTGAATTTACTTCAGAAAACCGTTAGCAATCAAGCTGTTGAGCAGAAGAGCTCTTGAAGCCTTTCCTTTCAATACTGGAGCTGACCAGCTGAAGAAACCAGCTGCATGTCCAGACCTTTAATCGAGATCTGCTGCTGAGGGGAATTACACCATGCTATTGGCTGGTGCAAATTGGACTGTCTAGCAAGAAGAGCAGCAAGTTTCAGCAAGGCGATGTGACATAAACCCGCGATTGCCTCTGTGGGCACGGGTTTGTGGAAATAGAATATTTACTAGTAAGTGGTCTTCAGAGAAGGAAGAGAAAGCCAGTTGAAATTACATGATAAATAAAGTATAAATATGACTTCCTTAAAAGTACACACTTCTAAATGCGTACTTCTGACCTTACCCAAATCAGCTTTCCACACATTGTTGACAAGTTTATGTTTTATTTATTAAATACTCTTTGAAGGAAATGTTCAAGTAAAATATGAACCTGAAGGACAACCCGATCAGCCATAAAAGTACTGATAAATCCTCAAGTTAAATCAAATGATGGGTGATTCATCTGATCTTGCTTCTTTTTAACCAAAAGCATCTTACTGCTGCTGTCTGTAACTTGACATGAAACATTTGTGTGTTGACAATAGAATAGTACATTACGCCAAAGCAAACTCCCCCCGCATCTGAATTTGTTTCATGTTGTACTTTTAAAATGGTGATACTCACAAGTCACATTTGTAGCGTGGCAAAGCAGAGCTCTGATATCAAGACTCTATGGAAATGGGTCCTATGGAGTAAGATTTATGGGGTTGCATGAACACACAATACAACTCTACTCATGTTGAAAACATAGACTTGTAAAATACAGGAAAAAATTATCCAAAAATGTCATGATGACCCTACATCCAGGGGGCCAAAGATGACCTTTGCAAAATTACGTGCTAGAAAAAAGGAAAACCATTCCGAGAGAAGTCACTCAGACAAAGAAATAAGAAATATCACACATTAAATTTTGAGACTCCTGAGAATGTTATTGTAATGTTCACAGAACTACATCAAATATATGCTTCTAACAGTATGACTTAATAAAAAAATGCATTTTCAGAGCAAAATTATTTTTTGTTGCATTTCTGCTTGACTTCAATGGCTTTCTACTTCTTATTTAAAAGTAACAAAGCCACTGCTTCCCTACAACACACATTTATACTATGTCATCATTATCACAGCTGAATAATGAAACAATGTGTGTCTCTAAAGTTCAGCCCTTCTTTATCAGAAAGTCCAACTCAGCATTTCTAGGAGAATTTCTTTTAAACAATTTACAGAAGCAACCCACAAGTATCAATATTGTGGCGCAAACTCATAGCTTTGTTCTGGTCTCTCTTGCTCAGTCTGTTTCTTTTTTGCTGTAAAAGCTAAATTAGGTCTCAGGGGCACTGCACCACTAAACAAAGATCTCTGCTAGCCCATTGTGATGGAAGTAAATGTACTCAGGAGGGAGATGTACCTAAAGGAGAGGTTAAAGCGTCTCCCTCCCCCAATTCTCTCATCTTTAACACAGATTTCTTTATCTGTCTTCACAAAATCACTCACACTCACTCATACACTCACCCCTCCTCTTTATAGCCTTCTGTCTTTCTCAGAAATGTAGCCAGCTGAATTTACTGAACTGGAATAAAACTCTTTTTTGGCATAACTTGCTAAGCTGCTTCAACATTTACATGATTCCTTCTACAGCCTCTTCATGGATATATACATTCAAAATAAACAAGAATACTTTTTTCAGCATCAGGACAGCTATTTTCAGAGGATATATCCACAGTCCAATCTGCAGACTCAATCTTGATAAAATTTGTGTAGTTTGTAAAGGCAGTCCAATCTGCAGCGTTATTACAACTCAGTAACAAGCCAGTTCTGCTCTCCCTGTGCTTTCCTCTCTACTACTGCTAACAACAAAGTTCTAATATTTCCCCATCTGTGCAGCCTGCTGTAGGTGACCCTGCTTTGGCAGGGGGGTTGGACTAGATGACCCACAGAGGTCCCTTCCAACCCCTACTATTCTGTGATTCTGTGATTCTGTGATCTAACTGCAAGAAGCAGCTTGAGGTATTTTACATATTTGTTACATAATGCTATGCTTTATTGACATATCTTACTTCAGAAGCAAACATCTTCTCCTACCAAGTGAAATGATTTCAAATTCGTGACAGACCCAGAGACTGATGACAGTTCAGTAACAGGTCAGCAGTGACTGAGCAAAATAAAAATTCCATGGCACTTGGTGGCCTGCATGAAGTAAGCTGGTGGTCTCAGTCCAGGCCTCAATGGACTTTGTTCATAAAAAAATAAAAACAAAACCCACCACATAGCACTAATTGGCACCCCTGTTGGCACTGTCAGCAGCAAGGCCAAGGTTATAACGGCCACGGGAAAGGGGTCTTTGAAGGTCAGTGTTGAGGCACAATAGGGAAACGGCATGGGAGAGACACAGCCCCAGTGCCGTGGGCAGTTTGGCTCCTGGGACCTCTGTTAGGTCTGCATCTAACAAGATCAGCTTAACAAGGACTTTTGCAGATCAGTCACCTCACCCACATTCATGCCAAAAAACCCTTCAGGAACAGGTCCTAAATCTCTGCAGGGTACAGAAAAGCCATCAATCTGGCACCTTTTTCAAGCAAAGAATACATCACATGTAAAGGCACTAGACATCAAAACCCCTAGGAAAGTTTTAATTCAACTGATTTGACAAAATTCCATTGCACAAAAGCTTTCTGCTTCTTTTCCTTACTGTACAAAGATGCTGACTGTATCTGCAATAGAAGGGGAAGTATTATCTCTCACACAGGTAGAAACAGTCATGCAGGAGAAGAAAGTAAATACATAACTTAAATACACTTTGTTTTTGCTTTCCTGTACATGAATAGTTGATAAATGTCACTACAGAAAGCATTCATCAGTGTGTGTAATGATAGATTAGTCCCATATGGAGAATTACAAACTCTTCTTTTAACTTGCTTTTCTGAGTCGAACAGTGTGGACGGATCATATTCCAGGTTCATCCTTAACACCTATGCAATGGCCTTCTCCTACTGAGTCTGCCAGTAAAAGTACACTTGTGACAGAAGCAGCTCACAAAATGAAGAACCCCAAAGACTACAAGAATATGAACAAGTAACTGACAGCCACTGGAGGTGGAGATTTAAACTAATATCGCACAATAAAATCTAAAAGGTAATATGCAACTGCAATAAAAAACAAAACGAATAAACATACATCAGAATGACTGGTTAGCTCTAAGAGCAAAATCTGATATCCAAACAGGATTAGAAAATGGCATATTGTTTTATCTTTTCTCTCTTCATTAAAAACTACAAAAATACATAGATATGCAAGGCAAGTTTGTATGCTTGGATGTGAATACGCCTCCCATCGGAAACTGCTGTTTTTTTAAACTCACATCATGAGAAAATAATATTATTTAATTTTTAAGGAACTGTTCAACCATTCTATGCATAAATGTATCAGAATATCACCTATTCCCTCATGAAATATGAAACATATATATACTTGCATCTAAAAGATGAAAACTTTTTGATTACCTTCTTGAGCAGCAAGCAAAATATTAATGGTTTAGTACTGCTTAAAATACCATAATAGTCAGCTTCCAGACAGTGATCAGCAGTTTCACAGAAACAGCCTTCTTTCTTAAATGAAAAATAATTCCTAAACAATTTATATTATTCTTCACAGTAAACTAAAAGTTCATCCTTTGACTGGTTCTACAGTGAAGCATATATCAAAAATGCTATTTTGGAGATTATGAAAAATCACAATATGCATTTAATAGCATTTGTCTGCCTGAAATTATTTTATCCTTCTGGTCATTTCTGCCGAAAAGACAATGCAGGTTAACACTGGGTCAAAATCTGATGAATTTCTAAACATTTCAGTAATAGTATAAAGACCTTCCTCTGAGACATATACCTTCCTCTAGCTCAACTGATCCCAAGAACAGATGAAATAGATGTTAACGGATGACAGCTTGGCTCCATGCCTGTTTTATGCTTAGGACTTCGAGAAAACTACAGAGGGGAGGTGGGAAAGCAGAGAATTCATTTAAATGAATCTCCACGCTACCACAGTAGTTTTCTGAAAATTCAGATTTCCTTTTTCTTTTTGGTTATGGAGACTTCTGCAATTGGTTCTGTAATAAGCTCTGTGGGGCTGCTACAGAAGGAAAAGTTAGTCAAGGGTATATCCTTAAAAATCACTCTGGTCTTGGAGAAATGGAGAGCATCGTAAGAGCATTCTTTGTTTCTCTTTATCTTCTGAGCATGGAGAAAAGATCTAGAAGCACTATTTCTATCTTAGAAAAAAATGTTTTGCTGCAATCACATGGGACATTATCTCTTCACTGCTACACATTGCCACTGTCTCCAAAAGCCTATTCTTTGAGCTAGGTGAACTCTACATAACAGATCATTAAAAAAAAAAAAAAATCCAAAGATATAGGCAAATTCTTGTGTCAGACAAGAGACAGGGCAGGTGCTGGCAACCAAGTGGTACTAGGCAAGCAGAGATTCATTTCTCAAGCACCTCTTCTATCTCCAAGGCTACAGGCACACAAATGTAATAGAGGTACATGATGGAGATGTAGCCAGGCCAAGATTTAACAAACTGTTTATTTCTTCCCTACAGCACATCCCAAAGATAAACCATAAGGAACAAAAGCTTGAAAAGAACAAAACATTGTTCCGTAATACATGGGCATGTATGATACATGGTCTAATGAACTAATCATACATTTTCTGACAAGTGAATGAAGTTTAGTGTCAAGGACTTTTCTGAGTGTACTGCTTTTTAGCAAAAGTGACTGAAAAATATATAGAAAAATAATGGGGGACAGTATAGTAACAGAAAGATAGAAAAAAACGCTGATTTGATTTGATTCAGAGTTTAAAAAGATCAGGTTTGGACGTATTTTAAAAATGACATTTTAATTTTGCAAATGACTAACTTGGCTGAAGTGCAGTGAATGCCAGGCTTGTACAGACAGCTTACATAACTGTATATGTGATGTTCCAACTTGCAGCACTCCTGAGTAGCGGAGTTCTGGATATACATAGTGAAATGAATTGGAGTGGATGTCTCATGTTAGCTTTTAGCTGAATGCTAAATAGTCTGAAGCCCTATTTCAATAAATCTACATGCCACATCAAGTAATAGAAACTAGCGCAATGAATAGATTCATATTGTACATTCATTCCTCTCCTTATTTCACTCCTTTTTTCTATTACTTCCATTTCTCTCTTTCTCGTTCCTAACAGCATGCCCCCTGCAGTTAACTCCCCCTGCAATAAGTAAAAATTGAAAAGTCCAGCACTTCGTAGTGAAGGACTCTTCACATCAAAAAAACCTTCCATCTCCTCACTCTTGCTTTTTACATTCTGTTCTCTTCCTTTACGTTTCCACCTACTTCTTCCACATCTCTCACTCCCTTTCAAAACAGCACTCTATTTAGTTTGTTGTTTATACAAATTTACCACCTTTTTTTCCTCCCTGTTTTCTCTTGTACCTGCTTAAATTCCCTGTTGAAAGCACGTATTTCTTTCCTTCAGTTTTATGATACAACTGGCACCATTCTTTTATCCAAAATTCTGTTGAAGCCTGAAAATGGATCGCTGCAAAAGGTCTTATTTAGTGTCCTGTTCTTCATGGCACTCTCACTAGAGTTTGTATTAATTGCTGATTTAGAACACATCTTGGTCAATGGTCTTTTACAAAAATAAATATTGGAATTTTGGCAAACTCAAAGCAGTGATACATGAAGAAAGAAACTTCTTCACAGGCACCTGAATTAAAACAGTGTAAGTTCTCTCCCCACTTCTCCGCTGAGCTCGAAGTGATACTATTACTTAGCTGTCCCACCTTCTGAAAATCAGTAGACTGTAAACAACCAATGGGCCATATTGTATCATTAGTTTTACAGCAGAATGTTCCAGCCAAGTCTATAGGGAGTTCTGTTTCAAAATTAAAGATACAGCTTGGATCAACCACAGCTCTGCAGACAGATCTCACTCAGTTGATGTAATATACAGTAACATACATTTGCTTGAAATACTGACACACATGAACAGTTTCTCCAGAAATCTTTGTGATAATTGTTGCTTCTCAAAATGTCAGAGTAGAAAATGCATGCAAAGTTTTCTGCAATGTCTTTTTTTTTTTTAGACTGCATTAATTATGAATTTAATGACAGCTAAATTATGGTAGTTACTAGATACTTTTGAAGTTTCATCTTTAATATTGCAACAGCTGCCACAACACTGATAATCCCTTTACTCTCCACCAGTTCAGAATGAGGAATTTATCTTAACCATTTAGAAGTGCTTTGCAAATCACAGTGAAACATGATGTTGACATTCTTTAAGCTATAGAACAATTTGTAGTTTGAGTTATTCTCAATGGGTGTTTATCAACCACAATTTACCTCTATTGAAATTGTTGTTTTAATCTTCCTTCTTACTCCACCTAATCATTTGAAAGATTAATATAAAACTAAATTTTCCAAAATTGGCTATGGCTAAGAGGAAACCGGTACATATTAACAATTGTGATTCCTCAGTAAAGTGCATCCCTTCAAATAAATGAAAACCATTTTATCTGTGTGTGGCTGTAGTTCATACCATTTAATACTCCTGATTTTGGATACAGACAATTTAGAAGAAGGAGATTTTTGAATGAGAAAATTTAGTAAAAGTGTTGCTATTTTTTACTTTTTTCCCCAAGATAAATCACCATTAATTTAAAATGCAAATCTCCCACTATCCTAGCTGGCACATCTAATGAAGATGACTGGTGCAGTAGTGCTTACATACTGTCTATACCATGACATATATTATAGGTTTCTATACATTAAAAAAAACAGTAGAGCTGGTATTTCTTGTATCACATTTCCATTTCCATAAGTATTGGTATACAGAGAACGGCTTGTGTCATTAAAAGGCAAAGTCTGTCTTGCTAACAAATAGCAATAATCAGTACTTGTATAATTTTCACAGGAGCGCTGAAAGAAAACAATGACAGTTCTAATACACATTCCTAAACAAACTAAAATAATGTCTGCTTGGCCACGAGTGGAACTTTCTCCAAAAGAAAAGTTTCTTTTCTTCACAAAGATGAAATCACCGAATGGCACTGCGCCTTATTAATACATTTCTTCTCTAGCGCCAATACTTCTCTGTGCCACTAGACTGTGCTGCTTTTGTTCATATTTATGCTCCCACTGTATCTCAATATCTGGCCTCAGTTCCTGTGCGTGGTCTCTCCTTTCTTTCAATTCATTCCAGTTAAATGCTAACTACAGTCATTGTACAAATATTGTACAAAATCCCCCAAACAATGTGCACTGAAGTAAGCAATGCTTTTCATAGCCAGTTTGCTGCTTCATTCTTCTTCCAGACAGACAGATATGAAGAGAAACATTAGAGCACCTGTTTCACTACTCATTCAGGACCTGAAATATAATTTTCCATCTCATTTTGAGAATCAAAATTGTGTTGCACTATTAAAGTGTACAAGTGACCAAGGAAAAATGTGCTAGCACTATAGTGTTAGGTTTTCCAAAAAGCACTCCTGTGGCAGGCTCTTAAACCAAAAGGTTAACTGGTAGCAGTTTATCATCACCTAGTAAAATTAGGCATACTTTTCAAGAAGGAAAGAGAAGACAACACACATGAATGTCCTGAAACAACATTTTTAATGAGAAAATTGTCCTTAATTTTATTAAACTAAGTTTTATACAGTTCACATAAAGTAAATTCACTAAGTTGTCCTCATCCAAAAAAGATTCTCATTTCCAATAAACCTTTTGGAAAACGGTTTGCTCCGGTTTTCACTCTGCTAGCTAACAAACGGAAACATACCATCAACTCCAGGACTGGGTCTACAGTTTCCAAATATCTTTTAAACAAGTGTAAGCATTCGGTGTATAATGCACACTAAACAAAACTTCCCCAAATTATCAAATTGCATAAAGCCTGTCACACTTTACCTCCTGTTGTAGTGGGAATGGTAATTTAAGAGTTGCTTATTTATAAACAGCCTTGTCTTCACTTTTTACACTTGAAGTTTATTTTAGGAGAACCATAATTTCATCTGACACCAACAACCTGCTCCAAAACATAATATGCTACCCTCTTGACAGCTCATTATTTTGACAGTACACTGAACTGCAATTTAACAACTTCTTCATCTTTGTCTTCTTTTGATCCAACTTTTTCCCCCCATGAACATCTTCACTCAAAAAAACCTCCTAATACATACTACTTGTAAGAGTAAAGACATTTCTACTTTAAAGGATTGCTTCAGAGAGTAGAAAAAATTAAATGCAATGGGAATGCATGTCTTGTTTGGAAATATTACTCTGAAGGATGAAGTCACTTATGGCTACCGTGGATTAATGAAGCAGAAATAAGAATCTTAAAAAGATAACTTTGGTGTGAAAGATGTTTATTGTGTTCAGGAAAAATTCTAAGTGATCATGGATAACTAAAAGAAATCAGTTAACTGTGAGACCACCTCAAGAACATTTATAAGCAGACAGAATATTTTGGAGACTGACTTTATAATAATTATCAAAATTGCTCTTAAAATTATACTGCTATTTTCGCTGTGCTAAGATATTTATTACCCTGGATAGCATATTGATACCCAAATATATTACAAATGTATTTTCTTAATATTTTCTTGCAGATTGATTCAGCTACTATTTACCAGCAGCAATCAGCATAATCATAATAATTAATATATTGATGAATTCAGTAACTGGCAGAAGGACAACGTTTTTGAATACTTTTTATAGGTCAGCATATTTACCAACATCACTTTCCAGCAAATATGAATTTCCATCCAAGCCAACAGCTACATTAGAGCACCAAAGAGAAGCAGGCAATTAGGAGTGGAAGGTGATTTAGTTGAAATTTAAGGGCAAGAAGATTTTTTAACACAGCATGCTTATGACTTTGATTCCCCGTAAGCCTTTATAATCATTCATATTTTTTACAATCCCAAGTCATTGGGTTTCAAAGGGACACAGAAGAAACAGCCTCAAATTCACTTTGCCTTGTTTATGTGACTAGTCCCATCAAAACTAACTGAACTGCTTGCATAAACAAGGGCCATGATAACAGGCAAACTCTTTCAAAATGAGTTGGTCTGTGAAGCACGCATAATTACTTGACATTTACTCTTTAATGACTATGTGGTTTTAAACATCCATGATGCAGATCCAGATACACATACAATTTTTAAAATTTATTGCATTTTTGTGCAGCAATAAAAGCGTTGATCTTCCTTAAAAATTGTGTAGATGCATTGTAATTGACAATTCATCACAATAATTTATCATTAACAGCATAATAACAACATTTATGTCAAACTAAATTAGCCTATAAACATGTAGCAGAGGCAGAAACAGCTGTCATTCTGTTTGCATAAATTGCCAGCAGAATGTGTCTGGCAAAGTAAAGCATGAGCGTTTCGGCTTTATAAAAAATAGTTCCAAGACAGCAAAAATACAAACGGCCAAATGTCTCATCAATAGGACCACTCAAGTGACTAAGTGTTGTTCAGTCAAACAAGGACCAGACCATCACAGCTGTATTCAATTCTCAATCCTGTGCATAAATCAGAGTTTCTAATATGCTCATGAAAGCAATATTAGAAACAAACACGAAAACGGCACAATCCAAAAGGCACCTTCTGTCTACCACCCCCAGTGACGCTGTGTGATGTCTTATTCTCAAAGCTGCACTAAAGACTTTGCCCAGACTGCATACAGAATCAGAAGGAACAACAACATTGAACTTTATAAACACGAACCACGAAGAACAACATTTTGACATCTATAATGTCTATGAAAGTCATTATAGAAAGCCCCAACTGTGCTAAATGCTCAAAGCTGTTAAAATTGCTCTTTAAAGAAACTGATTGTAAATTCAAATGTATCAGGTTTCTTAAAATTTACACTTTGGTTGAAGTTGATTTAACAGGTTTATTACTAAGCTCAAAAGCAAGTGATCTAGGACAGCACCTTAGAAGTGTAAAACAACGCGTAACCACTAACGCATTACTGTTAGCTCACGATTGTGTAGTAATGCTCAAAGTTTCTCCTCTTTTTTTTCTTTATAATAATTTCCTTCTTGTCCTACGTAACTACAACTGGTTATTTATACAATTATTATATTTAGCCTGATTTACCATAAATGTCGTTATAACACCTGTGGTTTCCCTCATTAAGAGCCCTACAGATAGGGTCGAGGGTTGAAAGGGCAGCATATGGACTACGAAAGGACTAGTTAACATAACTCATTATACTGGTGCACTGGTAAAGCTCATTTCTATTCATCTGATGATTAGTTCAATCAATATTTACTCCTGTGCACAGCTTTTGTCTTCAGCTACAAAGCATACATTCTCCAATTTCACAGCACAGACCTTGATTTCTGTGAATTCATTGCATTGCTTGAGAGGAAGGAAAACAATTTCTTGAATAGCTTGGGAATATTTCACTCCTTCGATTTTGTCTTCCTGTATCAGGTAATCAGTGTCCATACCATGGCAGATCTAGTTCCTGGAACTGTTTAATAACACACAGTAATGTTGAAGGTATACTTCATCCACACATTTCTTAATAGGCACATGTCAGTATCACGTATAGCTGTACCCATGATAGTACCCTAAAGACTTTCCACTAGTTAGCAACAGTACATTTTAAACAGGAATACTGACTTCTAGTTTACTCACAACATGCATTTTTTTTTTTCTCCTGGTATATCTTTCCCCAAAATGTTGATATAGTTTTTAATCATCAAATACAAACTAAGTGATCTCTACTTGCAGTCACGACCGTGTTGTCAAATGGGTAAATCACACGAAGTTATTGCTTGTCACTGTATGTCAGATGTTTTCAACACCACAAAAGAGAAATTGTTTCCAGCTAATGCACATGATATTTTCATAGTTTTTAAATTAACTGACATGTTACAGGTCACCAGACTTCCATCCATGAAAAAACAGCATTTTCACTTAAAAAAACCTAACAGAAAAAAAAAAAAAATCTTTTCTATGGTAAAAATTCTAATGATTAAACCACATAGTTTTCTCTTGATGAACTTTCATTACGTACTCCGCTCCCACCCCCAACACAGTGGCAAAATACAACAAATAAAGATAAATGCAAGACACTCTTTGGAATGTAAATATGGTTGCAATTCGAAGTAAAAGTATTGCAGAGGTACATATAGGCTCTCACGCTTCAGGTTTGATTTTTCTTTATTCTAGAGAGATGTCACTCCATATTAACTATACACATTTGTATTTTTTATTATGTAACACAGTAACAGTTTATTACTGATTCACGATTTTCTAAGCATTTACTGACATTTGTTAAAATTTGTCCTGCAAAGGCCTACCACCAGAAACTTGTGTTCCATCGCATATCAAGGAGTCTCAATGAAGTCAAATTATATTATTCAGGTAAGCAGTAGCTAATAGCAGCACCATGCTGTGACGACAAATAGGTTTTGCTGTGCTGGGGTAGGGTCCAAAGTCTGCCAAAATCACTATTGCCTCTCTCTTACCCCCTTTGTTTTAAATAGTTGGTGTGTTCATTGATGTATTTTAGGATATTAATGTTACATCTTCCAAATTTAGTAATATTTATTTCACAAGTTATTCCAGGAAAAATAAGTTTCCTTCACTTTAATGAGTCTATAAACACTCCCTGCATTCATCTATTAAATTAAGGAGAACTTTCTCAGTTATCCAGAATATTTGTATATGTTACTTAATAATCTCTCTGAGGAATACTGCAGATAGGATTTGTTTGGTTCACACTTTCCTAATTGCTTATAAAATATTTCAGTGATTCTAAGAAAACAGAGTAACTATGTAACATTACATAATACGCACCATTGCTCGGTCCTGACACCAACAACAGAAAACTACACAGAAAAACTTGCTCAAATACCTTGGCTTCAGGGTTTTGCGGAGTTCCTTTTCTTCACAACATAAAAGATAAAGCTATTTAGTAAGATTCTAAACCAAAAGCTTAAATACTACTTTTTCAAATAAAGGGGTACTCTGTATGGCTGCTTTAATGTCATTTTCACAACTCAGGTAATTGTGAACACAAACTTCACTTTTGTGTGTGCACAGGTAGCATGTGCCCAGAGCAAAACTGGGATATTTGACATTGTTTCTTCGCCCCCTGGTAATATTTTTATGTTTGTATACCAGCTGCATTACGTGCAAAATTCACTAACTTGTAACAGCTTTAAACTTTATGAATCAACTTCATAAAAATTAAACTACAAGATCAAAACCTTTAAGTTTTATTTTCTTTTTAGTTAAACAGCACAATAATTTTAGTGCATTTTCAGTCCTCTTTTTCTAAAAAAATATACTTAAGCACATCTCTGTGTTCTTAACTCTCTCACAGGAAGCTGGCAGGAGTGGGACAGGTTGAAGGAAGGCAGATTGTGATAAACACTCAATGTAAATGTAATTTTTTATACCTATGTTTGCCTCTATAATATAAACACGGTTATAAAAGCCATCAACTCCCAGAACTTCCATTCCCCGTTCAGAGGGCAATGCCTGGACCTACCATGACAATGAAAGCACCAAAACACAAGTCCTCAGACAGAATGTCGTTACGCTGTAAGTCAGCATGGCTATGTAACCTCAAAGAGATTTAAAGCAAGATCTGAACTAGAGGGAATTATTATTTTGGATAGGACACGATCAATGACTATAATGTAGTGGCATGACAGCTGAGGTGTGCCCCAAAGCTAGCTGTGCTTCCACGGGATGTGATGACCAACAGCCTCTTTGACTGCCCAGTGCTTTGGGATGCAGCAGGCAGTAACACGGGCTGGACATTTTCAGAAGCTCTTTGGCTGCTATCTCCAATGTGGAGCAGGTAAGCAACCACTGCAGCCCGTGCAAGTCCCAGGCATGCTGCGCTGAGCCCATCAGCTGCAGCTTGGAAGGGTCACAGCTCAGCTGGGAAAGTTTAGGGGAAGAGTTCACATGTACAAGAGAGAGCTTCTTCCTTCAAATCCCGCCATGACTGTAACATAGTTGAAAACAACTATACTCTCACAAAAAAGGCTTACAGCTGTCCAAAAGCATTAATTCACAGAAGCTCACAATCTGTTAATTGTGACCTACATTTATTTCCTTTATTAGGAAAACCACGCATGCAATGGACAGATGCTCTATTAGCATACAACGTTCTTGTCCATTTCAGGGGGTGTCACACACTGCTCTTGTCTTGACGTACACCTGAGGTAAAGCACAAGTTTGGCAACCTCTTGCACATGAGTTTTGCACAAGGATGAAAGTTGCCCTTTGGTTGTTTTTCTCCTCCCTGCAGCCCAACCCTTTTCCCTTCCCGGCCGTAAATTCCCTTCTGAGCAAGCCTAAACATAGCGCAAACACCACCTTGCATTCTAGGGGCATCTCCTCACGGACCGCAGCCGACAGCAGGGCCTTAAGGGGCGGTGGGCTTCAGAGCAGGGGCACAGCATGGGCAGCTGTGGCTCGAGTGGACAAGCCACCCAGCAAAGGGGAGATTGGGCTCCTGCCAGGGCACATTTTGAAAATAACCCCCTGAGCCATTGACAGGCTCTGCTCACACAAGCAAAGGAGGGGG
>Ga0065711_1000214_pt1 | contig 81549 bp, 50 predicted proteins | sample Hoacrofraction12_FD_59098 | JGI IMG/M metagenome (GOLD analysis project Ga0065711, IMG submission 59098) | Hoatzin crop microbial communities from Cojedes, Venezuela - Epithelial fraction 12 v2 (version 2) | ecosystem: Host-associated > Birds > Digestive system > Esophagus > Crop | place...
GGGGGGGGGGGGGAAGTAGAATTAGATTTAAAATATTTTTTATGTGAAATATTAAATTACAAACTTACCAGTGGAAGAAACTGACATATGTTTAAAATGTGCTTTCCACAGGCAGTGGAATTTCAGATTATGATATTTTATTTCAGGGTGTATCAGTTTGGAGTTTCGATTCCGTATGATCAATAAAATGTACTGATACTGTTTAATATAACTCTATTTTAACTGCATTATAATGAATACTAATAGGAACACCATGGGTATTTTGAAAAATTTTCTCTATAGATGTCTTTCTTCCATGTTTGTATTATAACATCAGGGTAAATTCAGTTAAATTCTGTTTCAGAACTCAACAAATACTGTCATTTTCATTTATGATCAAAAAAGATTGATGTTTTCTGTTTTCAAAATTTTTAAAAGAGATAAATCAAATTTATATACCTTAATTCATAGTAGGTCTGCATCTCTAATACTAAGTTTATACATCACTAATTAGAAGTAAATAACATACAGATTTCTTTTATATGTTATCTAGTTGCACTTGATACTATCCAAATGACACAATTCCTTTTTTTTTTTCAAGGTATACATGCATACCATTTAGTTTCCACTTTGTTTAGTTTTAGTTAGCAAATAACTATTGCAGATTTTATTGCTTCGTTCCTCTGTTTTTTGTGAAGGCATTTTCCTCAGCCATTTTTCCCATGTGTAGTGGTAGATGGACCTCTGCCTCTGGAGAAACTGGAAAAGTTGTGGTGTTCTCCTTCACCAGTGATCTTAGTGGGCATACTTTATTTTTATAGGACTTGTAGGAAATGTGGATATAATTTAATAGGAAACATTCAGTTTAGGATTTAGACTTCCATTTAGACCTTGAAAAGAGTTTAAGGAAACTACAGTATTTCATCAAAGTGCTTCAAGATCCTATTTCCTAAAGCCTGAGGAAAAAAGAAATCAATATTTTATTAAATAAACCATTAACCAGAAAGGTTTAGACCATCCAGGATGAGCTTTTGAACAAGGCAGAGGCCAAAAAAAAAAAGATGCAGAGACTTTGTGCTCTGTGTCTCCATGGAGGGGCTGGGAAAATTCCTGCCTATGTGCTGAACATTTCAATGTCAGCTGTGGTGCGGTGGGATCCGGGGGCAAGCAGAGCCACCATGGCCAGTGCCACCTCTGTCCCCCTACCCAGCCTCCACTGCTGCTCCTTCCCCAGCAACAAGTAAGGAAAATTGAGCTCGTGCCTCTTTCCAGCAAGAATTACCTCTGCATTTCTCCAAACTCTGCAAAGGTTGTTGCTTAAATGCTGTGTTTAACCCCACTTTAGAACAGGTCTGTCAATTATTGGGTCAGCTCTTTTATTTTCTTTCACGCAGGCCAGAATACATCTGATGCATTTCTAAGCAGTTGCAACAGCTGGAAACACATCTGCTTTCTTTCCTGCATGGACCTGTTGTGTACACATTGTGAAGGACAGGGAAGAAGATTTCTACTTCTTTTTAATTTTTCTTCTTCCTTTTTTTGTAGTCTTATCTGTGTTTGGAAGGTCTCCAATAAGGAAACTGCTAATTCACGATTTTTTGCTGTGTGTTATTGGATATGCAGTTTTAGCAGTTCTAAAGAATCGATCTTCGATCAGCAGCTATAGACATTTTCCCAGATGCCTGTACTAAGACTGCTAAAAAAGTTATATATTGCAAATGCTGTATTTCAGATATAATTAATTTTTGCAGGGTTTTTCTGAGGTCACTCGCTGTGGAAGGATCACAGTTCTGATCAATCTGTCCAGTCTACCACCGTTTCAGTGTTTCCTACCCTCTACCACAGTTTTCTGTTTCATTGTGTGTTGTTAGCACCCTTTTAAACTTTGTCCCTTAAATGACACCCTGAGTGACTACTCACGGGCCTTGTGCAACAGGCAGCTCTGGATAATCCACCTACAGCAAGGCAGCAGGTTTGCCTGGGGTTCACAGTCAGCAGCCCAGCGAGTGTGTTGTCTTTCTACTTAGACACTGTGCTGTTAGAGGATTAAGAAAGGTTTAAGAACCCACATGTTTATTTGACTTATCTTCCATTACGCACAAGGTTTGTCCACACTTCATGTTTCTCTCAGCTCTCTGAATCCTTCACGCTGCACAGCCCCTCCCGGCAATCTGCTCCCTCCCTGGCTGTGTGAGGCAGGGCGTGTGGTGGCCCGGCTTTTTTGCTGATGGTCTGTTCTCTTACCCATGGAAAGCCCTTGAACGTCTTCCTTCTGCTGCTCCCACCCACACACCACCTCCCGGGAGCTGGCTGCAGTGCAGTGTTTCATGACTTTTACTACTTTAGGTTCAGACCGATGCTGTTGTCAACACACCTCTGATGAGAAGCCAGCTCTGAGACTTCACTCTTTTTCCTGCCATGTGTGTTGGTAGAATTACAACCAAGAGTGAATAAGTAAGCCCCATTCATCTTCTCCACACCACTCATGATTTTGCTGACCTCAGATGTCTCTTTTCCACATAATGAGTCCTGCTAATTTAGTTTTTCCCATTCAGAAGGTGTTCCAACCTTCGGACCGTCCCCTTTGTCTTTCTCCTACACCTCTACCATTTCTACATTGATTTTTCAAATGATGGGACCTGAGCTGTCACCAGTAAGACAGGGTAAATTTACACCACCTACACAATGCCATCATTTAATTTCTGGTTTGGTTTTTATTCCTTTCATGTATAGTGACACAGTCGCTGGGTCTCTGCAATCACTTGGCAGAGTACAGGGGAGCAGAGAGGGGGATGCTGCCCAGACGTTTTCTCTCTGTGATCACGGTTAATAAAGCTCCTGTCTGACCTGTCCCAAATTGAGCTTGTGTTATTATGCACTTGGAGTCCCCAGATCTCTGACACTTGACAAAGCCGCGTGTCTTTCTGACCGCTGTTAGCAGCGAACTGAGAGCTTCCCACAGACCCACCAGCAGTGACTCCTAGTTCTCTCTTCTGAACGGTAATAGCCAATTTAAAATCCATTAAGTTATATATATCTAGTTAAGGTTGTTTCCCTCCATATTCATTACTTCACACTTATTGACATTGAATTTTGGCTGTTATTTTACTGCCTGCATGCTCAGAGCGTGTTCGTCAGACTAAATGTAGATGAACGGCACCTAAGCCCGTAATCGTATGCTCCTGCTATTGGCAGCGGAGAGAAAGAGGCATCTCTAGGGTTGCGATTCCTCCAATTCTAATGTATATATCCCAAACAGACCAGGAGGATCAAGCCTTAAAAGTGCCCGTTTCTCTCCACTGAGTACAAAGGAGCCTCATGTGACTCGGTTTCTCTAACAGCTATGTTGTAGGTGTCCCTGGTTAGGTAAGATGAATTCCATGTGTGTCCTATTGCGAGCTGTCCCTGTCACATTGCAGTCAGCTTTTGTTTACATTGCCCTAAACTATTTTGTATCATCAACAAACTGCCAACCTGCTGTTTGCTTTGCTCAGATGATTTATGGGTAAATGGAACACACAGCTTAATTGCTGCTGGTGGGACTCCTCTGGAAATCTCCCTTTTTTTGAAAAAAGATGACCTTTTGTTCCTACCCTTTCACTTTGGCTACAAGAGCTTTATTTATTCAGAATTCTTTTGAGAGGGACCTTGTCAAAACCTTTTTGGAAACACAAGCATGCTGCATCGACAGCACCACTGCAGTCTGTGCTCTCGCTCACTCTTTCCAAGGAGCTCAGTGGGTTTACGCGGCAAGATTTTCCTCTTACAGAAGTCATGGTGTTTTTCTCCAATTGTATCATGTTTGCCTAGCGTCCCTTAGTTCTACACTGTATCCTAAGTTTCCCAGGTCAGTGTTTGCGCGTCAGAATTGGAGGTCTATAGATCTCTGGACTTCTTCTAATTTACTGCTCCAAAACTGAGATCACATCTGCCTTTTTATTCCCTCAGCATCTTTTAAGTGGTGGATTGTGCACTGTCATTCGCAGTTCTTTTACAGTCTCAGGGAAATACGATATGGTCCTGCTGATTCATGACTACCTATTTTATTGATCTGTCCTAAATCTTCCCCTACTACCTTTGAGCCACTCCTACTTTTTCTCACCAGGGAAGCCCATGCAATGGGAATTTCCCCAAGATCCTCTTTCGTGGTTACTTAGTCCACTTAGCTTTTCTCTTCCTGGAAGCCCTGTTGGGCTTTATTGATTAACTGGCAGGCTGACAGCTTGCAGTGTGTTTGAGAAAGGTTTGACTGCTTTTTTTTTGATTCTTTTAGCCAGTTGTCTCTCAAAATGTTTTTATGATCTGCCTACTTATGATTTTGCTTTTTGCTTACTGGAACTTATTCTTTACCTGCCTCCTAGCTATTTGTCCTACATGTTGTTTATATCCATGAAATATTTTTCTTTCTTTTTGTGTTGTAAAAGAAGAACAATATTCTGTTCATAGCGGATTAAATTAAATGAAGCAATGACCTTCATTAGGCACATGTTATGTCCTGATCATTATGGTGAAGAGGTAGTTCGCCCATTTCTGCTCACAATCCATACTTTCAGTAATGAGAAAGAGAATAATTTGTGTCAGTCTGAGGTGGCCGAATGTGAGCAGCACAGGTATTTGTGCTCTGGTACCCTTCCTTTCTGTGCTACTTTCAGAATGCTCTCTGCTCTGTTAAAAAAAGAAGAAACACCTTCCATTTTTTAATTAATGGAGTTAATACTGTTCTCACAAGAGACGAACTTCCTCAGAGGAAGGTCAATAACATAATTAGCAAAACATAATTAAGGAAGTGGTGCTGAAGTTGCTGGCCACATGCTTCCCCCAGTACGGCTGGTGGACCCGTGGAGCCGTGAGTGAGGCGGGTGTATCCCTGACGCGGAAGGCTAAAGTCTGCCCTTAGAGAGCACAGCCACGCAGGGCAAGAGGCAGGGTCTGTCCTTTGGCCAGGCTTGTGGAAAAGACAGAATTTGGAAAAAAAACTCTCAGGGATGAATATCTGACACTTGAATTTTGACATGTACTATGATTTGGTTTTATTAGCACTTGATCTTTTGCAACTTTGCATCACAAGTGTGCATAAAAGGCATCATTTACGTTCTTTGTTTCAAAAGTTTGTTTTCATCACATTCATTTGTAATAGTCAGTCTTTTCAATTTGTGCTTTGATATTTATTTGCAGATATGAGCCTGTCTGAAGCCTGAAACAACATACAGCCTACTAATTTAGTCCACACTCTCAAATTTGTTATCTTAATGAACCCTCTGCTCTCTGGGAGGCTTTTACAGAGGGAATCATAACTAGTTTGAAATAGTAGCGATAACTGAAAGTTTGGACCTTTGTCTGCGATAGTTCATAAAGAGAAATATCAACAGTTATCCAATGAATTACTGGCAATGAACTGTTGTTCTTGCTCTATTAAATGCCACAGGAACAGAACAATAGCTGTATTTTAACAGACCACCAGTCTGATGAGTCCATTACCATTTCTTGCACAGTGGCTGAGGTTCAACAAATCCTGAGAAATGTAATGAAGTAACCCACCCACAGCAACAGTTCTTAACTTCTGGCAGCTAGTGCCAAGAATGGCAACAAAAATCCTAAATGGTTTCACACGTCTTTTCCCAAAATGACTCCTCTGAGTACCTGAAAGACTATAGACCAACACCTGGGTTCCACCTGCACATTGTGTTTTTGTTTTTATTTTTCAGAGAAGAGTTAATGGCATTTTGAGTATTTACTTGGTATCTTCAGAAGAAGGGCACGTACTTATCTCTATTACAAATATTGGAAAGGTGGCAGAAAAGGTGATTTCTCCATACTGTTCTATGGGGACAATTTCACCACAGCATTAACAGAGGGAATGAAGTCTCCATTACCTCCTCTGTTTGGTTTCTCAAACTCCAGCCCGTGTTCCATCAGAGCGCAATAGGATTTAATAATACGAACACCTTCTCACTGTTGCTAACTGGATTAAGACCAGCAACTAATTTTACATACAGGAGTGTCATCTGGCAATTGCTAAGCCCTATTATCTTTCAGTCACTTCTATGCAGAATCATTTTCATTAACAAGTAAAAAGCTTCAGGGATTTTTTATTACTTGTGACCCTTTTTCCTCATATGATTCAGTTCTCACCTGGATACATATTACCAGTGAGACTGTAAACTCTAATCATTTGGTCATGCAGAACACATCTTTAGGTGTTTGAATGCTCTAAGCATGGTTTTCCTGATGGTCATTGACTAACATGTGATTCCAGATATTATTTAGTGGCCTGTGATTGTTTCTAGAAGTACCTTTTTGGGCATGGATTGAATTCATTTGGCAATAGTACTTAGGCATGGATGACCGTTAGACCATTACAAGTCATTGACTGTAGAGAAGGTTAATCAGACAAATGTTCTCATTAACCCAAATCTGATTCTCCTCTTCATTATTGAAAGTCAGATCATTTTCATTTTCACACTGAAGTTAAGAAATGAGTTATCTTATTATAAAATATGTTGATATAAATATTGTGTGTGTGTAGTTTCTATGAGAGCTTTATAAAATAAGGAATATTGTGCAAAAGCATTTTATAGTGCTCTTCAATCAGGAAAAAACCTCAAACCTAACAGTACAAGTAAATGAACAGAAGACTGTTTTCCAGTGCACAAATGCATGAAAATGCTTTTCAGATACTTCTTTTGTCAGCTTATGACCTTGGTGGCTCCTCTCCTTTTCTACAATTTTTCTGTTTTCTGTGTTCTTGGATATTTTTTTTATCCTGCCCAATTTTTCTTCACTGTTTTATGTTGATGTTTCACTTTGCTTGGGCTGCTTCCTTCCTTAAAATACGTGATCTGCCATTCTTATCAGTGGTGATCCTCATATTATTTTGTCTAGCTTCTTCCGAGTCTTACACACAACCTTAGTTGGTAATCTCATAGGTGGCACACATTTGTCTCCTAGCAGTGTATTTATGTTTTTAAAACAGATCTGCTCATTGTGAGCTTTATTTCTCAGACCACTAGGTAAAACCCTGTTTATTATTTATCTTATTTGGCAAACGTGCTATGCCAGTATTCCATGGTGAGTGGTCTGTAGATAGCAGGTCAACTCATTCCTTGTGTCATTCAAAAATGACATAGTATATAATTTTGAGTTTTTAATGGCAGTGGATGACATGTATGTCTCCATCTACATGTATGAGAGGGAACAAGACTAACTGAGTCCAGAATGTCCTCCTCCTTTGCAGTCATTTGACTTCCCCATAAGATTCATGTTGTAGAGAGAGCTGGATGCAGTAGTATCTCTAGCACATCCAAATGCACAAGGGGATGTCAGACCATAATTTAAATACTTAAAATCGTGTCTCTTCTGCTAGCTGACCCTGGTAGGATCTGAAGTCTCTAGGCACCTACATTTCTGCCAGTAACATCCTTAATTTGTTGAATGATAGGTTGGAAACATGACCAACACTGTTCCACTGCTGAGACCAACTAGGTTTCTCAGATATCCACTAAAGATCATTGTATCTTCAATCAGATCAAGGTTTGGATTTTTTCTGCAATTAGTGTTTCATATCAAATAACTGAAAAATCATGAAAGCAGAAACTAGAATGCAGTCCTCTTCCACTCCTACTTCAAGTGACTAGATTAGAGAGTAGTTCTCTGGCTTGCTAGCCCAACAGACATGTAATTATTTCATGAAAACTGGAGCAATTTACTGCAGAAACTGGCAGAGCACCACCCAGTTATAAGCTGGTGGCCACAAGAAGATCTGGCTAAAATTGCCTTGGGCACAGATGAGAGCAGAGCCGAGGCTCCCACAGACCTGGATGAGCATCCTCGTTGCTCATACGAAGTGCGAAGGTTGCATCAGCAGCTTCCTGAGGCTTTCACCGCCAGCCCCTGGTGCCAGATAGGTGCGAGCGTTCCCCGTTCCTTCTGCTGGCTTGCCTAGAACCCATTCAGAGGCATGTGGATGTCTCCACGTATTCAGCGGAGAGCCTAGGTACATAACCCAGGCCTGGTTATTTCTGCGGGGGCCAAGATCTTGGATTCATCCCTTGTAACAGTCAGTCTAAATTATTGTCCAGAGTTCTCCATTGACTTCAGATAAGCCTGGCAAGATTTTTGTTCCTCACTAAGGTTCCTGAGATTAGTGGGGTGAAGCCAGCCGAAAGTGCTGAAAGTTCAGAATTGCAACACTCCATATTGCAACATCTAAAGCCTTTTGTGGACTGGTCTGCTGGGGAAATTCTGGTTAGGTAAACGCAGTGGTGTTTTACAATTGATTTTAATGGCCCTAGAAGTCATTTAAACAATTCTGTACAAAAGCTAATGCTGCTACTCTAGAAGTAGGTATTAACTGCCTTTGCTCCGATAATATTGAGGGATCAAAGCCTAGGTCTCACTGTAATGAAAGATGGGTTTTAACTGTTCTTTAAAAGCAGTGAATCTTTTCAATCCTTTTTCTCCTAAAAGCTCTTTCTGTCAGATGTATTTCGATAGAGTTAGAATCATGTCCCTGTTTTCTTACTAAATGCTCCTATTTATGTGTTAAAAAATCTGTCAGGTTTGCAAGTACTAAAAAAAATCTCAAGGGGACAGCATTTTTGAAATGGAATGGGATTTAAAGTGAGAATTCATGAATATCCCTTTGGTTAGGTATGACTGCAAGTCTTACAGAGATCTGTTACATGCAGCAGAGTCCAGCTGGGAACTGGCAGGTCACGTCTGTGCAGCCCTTTGCTCTCTGCCTCGGTAGAGAAGGATGTCAGCTCTGGAGACCAGCTCAGCCCAGCCTCGTGGGTGTGGGTGCTCTGGTGCAGGTAGGAGAGAGGGCTGGCTCTTGTGTGGTGGCTGTGGTGACACCTGGAGAGTAGGCTGCTGCAGGGGTTCAAAAATCCTGGATCACTTCCATGAAACTGGGCTACTGTCAGCCTTTTGGTTTGGTTCTTGATGAAGAAATTCAAGATTGGAGAAAACTCTCTGAGCTCAGCACTAACACACATATCACTAAACATCTGTTTTGGCTTTTGCTGGTTACTTCTCTCTTAATACTGACTCTACAGGTGTCTTCAGAATACAAATCACCGTATTGCACCATGCATCCTTAACACAGAAAGCAATTACTGTCACTGCCAAGTCAAAAACATCTGCCTGAGGGAAGATCTTGCAGGCCTGGGGCATGAAGGTGTTGCTGCGAGATAGACCAGTGATGAGTTATTCCAGCATTGCCCTGTTATGTGGCTCAGCCCAGATCACTTCGTCGCATCGTGCCTCCATCTTAATTTCTTTTCTGCAGTGCCGTTAAGCCGATGGATGAAAAGGGCCCCAGGAGCTGAGAAGGGCTGGGAGAGCTGCTGTCAGCTGCCATGGGATTAGATCAAGCACCACCAGGGCTACAGGGTAGTAGGAAGGACGGCACCGCTCAAGATACTGGTCCAAATTTGTATGCCTGATTGAAAGTCACTGAAGCCCAAGAACATACACAAAGATAACTCATTATTATATTTAACGGGAGACTGATTGTATTGCATCGTGTTTCCTTTATGTTACAGAGTAGTTGGGCAAAACAGAGTCTTGCCACACCAACAGGCATCATTTAAAAGCCTGGAAATACTTCTGTGTAAAAAGAGATGGAGGGACCACAGCTGCTTGATTCAGAGAGCAGATAAAAATGTGAATGTATGAATAGAGTCAATATGGAGGGGAAGATGCACAAAAGAATAAAAGTTACAGAAAATCAAGGTCTCCTATTTATTCTTGAGCATAATGCCAAAACAAGGCAATTTGAAATGGAAGTGAAAAGCAGCATATCCCGAGTGGTGCATTATTAATTTATGGTATTGATTGATGCATCAAAATGAAGGATTTAGTAAAAAGAAAAACAAGGAAATGTCTTTGTATGGAGAATGACAAGATCTAAACCCTATTAGACAGCACTGGATGGCATCAGTCATGGGAACAAAAGGGAGGCCTCTAAATAATTGGTAGTGTGTTACTTTGTCCCTTCATTTTTGGCAGTGATCTGAACAGGAGTTTGAGATGGCCAGATCGTTTCTCTGGTCAGGTGCTGCAATTCTGTGCAGACAGGTCTAGGCATGATTTTTCTAAAATGCTCGGTACGGCTTGTACCTATCCACGTTGCCAGCTAAAATATGCCTGACGTGACTTCAGTTGTGTGCACTGTGGACAACCTGTTGTCAGCAACGGTTGCTTTTCACAGCCTAAGCAGTACTAAGGAAACTGAATTTGGCAAGAAACTTGACTTAGGAGGAGTACACTCATTCCTGAGGTAACTCCACTGACCTCGCTAGAGATGTTGCAGAGTTCAGCCTAGGCTTGATCTGTTTTTCTACAGTTCACAAGTCATACGGCTGGAGAACTGCTTCTGCTTCTCCTGTTCCATCCATCTTTGCTCAAAGTAATAACAAGAGGATTAAAAAGGGTTCAGGGAAGGGTGACAAACATGATTGGAGCAGAGGAAAACTCTCATGTCAAGGGAGATTGATAAGGTTGCAGTTGTTTCCCTTAGAGATGGGACAAATAAAAACGAGACATAAAAATGGAGACAAAATAATAAATGGTCTAGAAGGACTCATCCACACACCCCTTGTGATCTGCTAAAGGACCTTTAGAGGTCCATGACAATGTAATCAACTTGAGCTGCTGCTACCTGCCCCTCCCTGCCGGCTGGCTGCGCATCGGGCTCTCTGCCCTGTGCCTCTTTTGCCTTTTGGGGTGTAGGGGCTGAAAACCATTAGTACAGGGAGGGTAGGACAGGGCAGCTGTTGTCATAGAATCATAGGTTGGAAAAGACCCCTAAGATCATCAAGTCCAACCATCCACCCAACAACACCATGCCTGCTTCCCACCCATGAAAATAAAAATAGTCACAGAAAGTCACAGAATATTCCAAGCCAGAGGAAAGGGAGATACTTTCCCACATGATATGCAAACATCCACAGAGCCAGACAATAAATAACGTTTGGAGAGACTGCACTTTGTAACAAGACTTTCCTGGGTTATAAGAGCTGCTGGTAAAGCTGGGTGCAGCTGTGCATGCTGGGGGAGCCTGCACGCTGGATTCTGCATCCTGGGAGCCAGGCTGGGTGCCCCAGTGGGTGGTGGTCATTAGAGGGCTTCTGCCCTCCCAGCCTCTTGCTGTAAATCTCTCCCTGGTTACTGCTAACAGGTATGCTAGCGTGTATTCAACAGCTTGCAGCAGCTGGGGTTTAGGGTGAATCCTAATGGGGCACATTCATTCTGCCAGCTCTGCTTATTGCAGGGGATCACATAACCTATAATGCCGACCATCTATCTGCGGTCAGGGTGGGATGGACCAAGGCTGCAGCTCCTGTCCTTCTGGGTCTGCATCTGCCAGCACGAAGGCCATGCGGCCATCCTGAATCCTTAACTGTTAGTTTCTTCCCCAATAGAGAAATAGGTCCTACCTTGACTTCAAAACCAACTATATGTTGTCCAGAAGAGAAAATTTTGCAAATAATTTCATTTTAGAGAGGGGTCGGTGCTTTCAAAAGGGGTCCTCCTGTGCTGTTTCAAACTCCATCCTTCATTGCATCTTATTCCTATGGCTGAGAAGACCACCTAATACCTTTACGGATCAGTTAGGAACTAATGTAACACCAAAATCCTCAAAGTTGGAAAGCCATAAATGGAAATAGGCTAAAATTACATGACATGTATTGAAGTTTTCTAGCAGCTCATTGCTTTCACTAAATGAGGGAGCGCTCTGCACCCTGCCTCCTGCCTACCGCTGGTGTTTGCCTTGGGCTCTGTTGAGCTGATGGGACTCATCATGTGGGCAAAAACATAATATGACAAAACCCAGGAACAGTCATCTGCTGGGATGGCGAGCCGGACTGGCAGATTGCAACTGAAGCGAGTGACGCCTGGGCGCTGCTCTTAGTTGCAAGACACCCAGCTTAGGATTTTGGGGTTAGGGTTTTTACTGCTTGAGTTGATAATCAAAAACCTTTTATGTATCTGTCTTCTAAAACCCCTTTGATAAGCAGGTGGGTGATAAGGCATTGTGCGATGCAGCTTTCCCAGATGCAGCTAGTCCAATCTCCCTGTTTAAAATATGCTTCGATCCCGAAGGAGCCCGTGCAGCCTGGAGCAGACTGACTGTACCTGCTGTCTGGGGCACTCACCTGGGCTGGCAGACGTCTAGGCTGTTTCTGTGTCAGTGTTCCAGTATTATACAATAAGTTGCTTTTATTTGGATAAGCAATTTGATGAACTGATTAAGAATCTCTTGCTCTGTTGGTTCTGCTTGCTTTCCAAGAATGAAGTATGGACTCGCTTGCTCTTTTACAGTTAGGATTACCCTGGGTTATAACAAACAGCTACAGAGTTATAACAAACAGCTGGGAAACAAGAGACCTGCCCTTAATGGCCTCTTGCTTACCGAGACCCGGCGCCAGCATGTGGGGAGACGGCTGATGCTCCTGTGGGATGCGCGGTTCCCCAAACGGGAGAGGGGATGCACAACGACAGGCAGCAAAAAGTGCTTCCCAGGGAAAGGCAAGGCAGAGGTGTCTGAGGCTTCAGCCACCCCGGGGAGTTAGCTGCCCGAGTCGAGCCGTTACCCCGCATCATCGGAGCTGTGAGAGTGGACCTAGCGTGCGTACGTACTCCGTGGTCAGTGTGGGAAGCAGTGTCTCGCGGAGTGAGGAAAGTGGGTCAGAGCGAACGCAGTTTCTCACACATTTGCGGTAGAGTGGCAGCACAAACACATCATCGATTACCACGGTTCAGCTGGTGTTTGGTAACTCTGAGTGATGGCGAGATATCACGAGACTAGGTCCTAAAAACATGCCGCCTCGTTTCTCTGTATTTCGTAGGAAACAACCATCGTGACGGTCTCTGAGGACTCACTCAGAGGAGTTCCCTAAGCAGTCGATGATAGCGCTGTACTTTCTCAGTAATTTCTGTTTCGTGTCAGTGTACTTTGTTCTATGAATTTTTCATTTTTTTGCTGCACGGCTTCAGCAGCAGTGGGGACGGGGAGTGCCACGGGCTCGCCTTTTGCTCAGTGGTTTGCTCACAGCACATGTGGGTGTGCAACCCAGCAAGCCCGAGAAATGGTAAAAACGCATCTCTCACGCCTGGGCTGGGTCCTCTGGCCAGTCCCTTACTGCCCAGCGAATACCCACAGGGGTGGCTGCAGAGAGAAACGTGGTTGTCTGGGGAACGGGAAGGGCCAAGGCAGGTGCCGGGGCATCAGGACCCACTCACAGGAACCAAACCCTGCAGCTGGCAGTGGATCCCTGGGAGATCTGAGTCTACGTGGCTTTTCTTTTTAACTTTTCTTTCTTCCTTAGAGAGTCTTTCCAGGAGTCAGTCCAGGAGTTTATTGTTGTCTTAATATGAAGGGATTTACACTGGTCATTCTTGGTAACAGCTGCTAATGGGATTTTTATTCAAAAATCTCTTGTGTTTTGAAATACCATTTAGTTTTCGAAGCAAACTCAAATTTGTAAGCATTCGTGTGAAGAAAAAAACTACTAGACTAGCCTCTGCACTGACTAGCTTATGTTACATAACATTCTCTAATTAACTTTTAAAAATTATTTTAGTTTAAATATGTAGTGTAGAGCCCTAGACACAGAGCTTTACGGTGCTTATCAATTCAATCAAGATATCAACAACCTCCCCCAAAAAAGAACAGATTGTAGGTGTGTAAAAGACTCCCCTTTTTCCTCCCGCAGAGAGCTTTTACTTTCAATATCAAAGAGCTTGGCTGCAGCATTTCTCCAGCTGCTTTATCCTGACTCCAGCGATGGCTGAGCCTGCAGGTGAGCTCCCGACAAAAACTGGGGCACCTCCCCAAATTCAAAGCGAAGCAGCTGGAGCTGGATGGGACACAATCTTTTTAAAATTCCTATTACTATATTATTTTGCTATATTTCTATTCTATTTTTCTTCTAATTTTTCTGACCCAATTAATGTCGTTTCACTTGAAATGGTTTGTACAGTCGTTAGAGGGGACTTGGGGAGAGGTAGCAGCTGTCAAGTAGATGCTGGGATGCTTCATCCCATAGCCCTCTGTGACTGCCCTCCTTTGTGTTCTGAGGCCTTTGTGCATGCCAACCTGGCTTAGGTGAGTTTGTCTAAGGAATTTAGGCAACCATACAGATCTCATGGCGGGGTAGAGTTGATTTGGGATTCTTACGTGAAAATTGAGTATATACGTAGAAAAAAATAATAGTAGAGTAGAAGATTATGTAAAGGATTTGCCTTCCTAACACCCAGACAAAAATAGCAGGTTTGTGTAACCTGAAGCACATAGGATGAGCTTTCTGATGACTGAGTAGGAATGTTTAGGCCCCAAATACCAGGTTGCCATTTTTTTTTCAGTTTTAATGTATGTGAAGAAGTGAAAGATCATTTGCAAAGTCAAGTGTAAAAATAATAGTGTCATGCAACAATTGCGATAATTTTTCAGGTGAACTTCTGAAATTTAGCATTTGTATAGTTTCATTGTTTTTAAAGCTACGATTAAGAATATATAAGCTTTTCCATCCTAACCTCTGGCTCACATCTACTGAGCTGATGTCTTGCATATTTGCTCTCTTGTGGAATAAAAATCACTTGCTTTTAGACTGAGCAAAATCTTCTCAAGGGGTCTTCAGTAGGAAAATGGTAGAAAACATGGCATAATTGTCTTTGTATCTTGTGAGATTTTCCCAGCTTGAAAGATTCCTAAACCACTTTTCAGCATATGGATGCAAGGTTAATTTGTAAAGATATCTGGCAAATTATTTTTATAATCACATTAGAAAACTGTCCTGCATTGCTGCGAGTGAGGAGGGACGGCTGCTTACCATTCCTGCTATACCAGCCAATCTCTAGAAATGTGTCTGGCCAAAACAAAAGAAGGAAGAGAAGTGTAACAATCTGTATTTGTATTTTATTAACATTCAAAATGGGTTGCCTTTTCATGTTAATAGGCCTTTAACGATTTTCATGGGAGAATGTCCTGTTTAGAGAGAGGGAACAGCTGATGAGTTCAACTACAGGAAAAATAACTTAATGTAATTCGTGTAGCATGGCAGCGTATTGAAATTTATAATGTAACTTGTGCTGCCTCAGTTGTGAAATGCCCTCGTCTTTACTCCATTCCATACAGTTTAGTACTCAGCTGAAAGACTGTTGAGAATAACTTTATCTTTAGTACGTTTACTAACAACATTATTTTGCTGCCCGTTTTCAACACAGACTGCTGTTTAGATCCTGTATTGGACTACATCATAACGGCCTTGATTCCAGAGGGCAGAAATAAGCTGCTTAAATAACTTCATTTGTGAATGCTCCTATGGGCATTGAATTGACTGAAGTCCTCTGAGACTTGCAGCTTGCTGGACGGTGGGGCTGGGCTGCTGAAGTGTGGGCAGGGGGCCGTGCACAGCGGTAGAGGGGTCTCTGTGGAGGGGGGGTTCCCCGGGTACCCCCGGGAGCAGCTGCCAGCCAGACCTGCCCCACTGTCGTGAGCACCGCATCCTCTGGGAAGACGTTGGTGATTGACGGCGGGTTGGCCTCTGACGTATAGGCAATTCCGGAATTAATTAAAGCTGCCTTTCGCTTGAGCTAAAGGGAGGAAGGACTGGGAGCTGGAGGGGCGGGGGGGCTAGAGTCACTAAAAAGGAAGAACCTAAAATCAGAAGCATGACAGAGTAATGAACACAGGAGAAATAATTCTGTTGCTGCCTTGCTCCTGCTTGCCTTGTCTTTCGAAAGTGCAGTGAGGCTCCGTACTGCACCTCTGGATGAAGAGCAGAGTGGTGTGTGACTTACGGACCTTACTTTACATGAAGAGGAATTGCTCTCCTAATCTGTCAGACAGGTGAATTGTATTGCGTTTAGCCAAGTAAAAGGTGGATATTGGAGGAAACAGTCCATTAAATTACCATTTACTAGTCCTAGAGAGATGTTTCTGAAGAAATAGGTCACAAAGGTGTGAGAGAGCAACCAAGTCTCTCATCAGCTCCTGGTTTTCTGTTTGGAAGAAAGACGGTTGCGGCTGGCTCTGGCTGAGTCACACAGCTTAGAGTAAGTCCTGCTAAAACCTTCTTACTCATCACCGCACAGACGAGAGTCGTGTGCTACTCACGTTGTGCGTTGCGTGCAGGTGGTGTCTCGGATGCTGTAGGGGACTTTTCCACAACTGAACCCCCAAAATGCCTCCTTGTAAGCGGGGTCAGACCCAAGGGCAGAGGAGATGCTGCCTCCACCCCAGGGCAGCCTGTGGCAAGTGCACGGGCTCTCAGCCACCCCTTCACCAGTCTGGAAATAAAGAGGGGTGATCCACACTTCACCCCTATTTTTGGTTTTGTTGGTGTCCCAAATCCCAGCACAGGCCAGGCAAGGTGGCGGGGCTGGCGAGGGCTTTGGGCTGGAGCTGGGCTGGCAGCGCAGGGCTGCCTTCGCACCTGGGGGGGTTCGGTCCCGGGAAAGCCCCGGCCCTCCAACCCCCTCTGCCTCGCCCCGGCCCCCTCCGGAACCACATAGCTCATAGGTACAGCAGAAGATTAATCGAGCAGTGGCATTGCTTACTTTTCCAGGCATTGCCTACTTTTCCAGTTGTAGAAAAAAAAAAAAATCCTTAATCTGGATTCTGGTTCAGGGACTCAGCCTCAGGACGCTTCTTCCAGATGCAGCTGCACACTGTGGAGCTGATGGTTGTTGCAGATGAGGGTGGTGCGTGCGGGCCCGGCGCTCTCTGTCTCTCGGGACTTCAGCACAAATCACACCTTCTCAAGAGAAAAAATGTTGTTTTTTTTCTTTTTCCAATTTCTTCCACTCTGCTCCCATCAACAGATCTCTGCTTGAGGTTTCCCTTTGATGAACTGGTATTTTTTCTGAAGAGAAGTAGGTGATGTTGAAAAATTCCATGTCAGCTGTATCCAGAATGATTTAAAAACTTTCCTGAGACCCAGTCCTGGTGATGGTAGCAGTGCAGCGTGCAATTAGAAACCCAGCTTGGAACAAGCCTTCAGAGAGAGCCCAGGGGTGTTGCAGACATGGCAGGCGAGCAGAGGGGAGGGAAACGCAAGGGCTGGATGTCGGTGGAGGTGCCAGATGAGTTCCCACCATCTGGCAGGGGAAATGGGGCGTCACCTCATGTCTCTGGTTCGTGGCAGGAGCGGGGAACGGCAGCGGTCAAAGGGTGGCTTCCAGCGCTGGGACTTGTGGCTCTGATTGCTCATATGAGCCCATGCTGGCCCTAAACTGGTGATGATGAGTTTGAAGGGTGAGACCTTAAGTTTGTAAAAAAAAAAAAAAGTACAAAAGTGAAAGAAAATCCATCTGCTGGGGCACTCCCCTTCTGCTTTTCCTCATTTAAAAATGCACGTTGGAGTGGGAGCTGCGTCCCACTCCGTCTGCAGGCACCTATACTGCTGTTCCCTGCAGCAGGACCACGCTTCGCTCTGGGGCTTCCCCATATAGTGAGAATACTTGTGCTAGTATTAGTAAAACTAGTCTGGGTTTGCAATGAAGAAAGCAGTTTTAAAATAAATGAAGGCTTTAAAAAGCAATGCAAATCAGCATTTCATTTCATGCAGTGCCATAGATCTGATTTTATTTCTAAGCTAGAACATCAGTAACAAATGTAAATGATACATCAGAAAATATTGCATACCTTTGCAACCGAAGTAAGTACCCAAGCTTTTTTAAAAATGGCAAAATTATTTGTATATTGTGCTTCTTCCTAATTTACAATCCTGAAAATTTGTTCAGTCACATCTGGTACATACCTAAGACTCAGATCCAAAAGCACTCAGATGTCTCACCTAAAAATTCCTTTAATACTTAGGTTTACAAGTCCGAGTCTTAAAAACCACCTATCATCTATGTAGCTTTTTCACTGATTGATACAAAAATGATGGATTTTTTTCCACCCTTCTACAAGTTATTTAAAAAATATAAGGTTTTCAGCAAGCCTCCCTGCAAGGATAAAAACCAAACACACTTGACAGATGCACTGAAAATCAGCAGAAAAGCAAAATGAAAACAGTCTTAAAATCAACTCTGTCTGACAACTAAGATTTTCAGTCCAGCCAGTATCAGCTTTTGGGCTATAAATGGTCTCTAAGCATATGTTAACGTCACTAGTGGGGAAGGGTCACAGAACATCTGAATTTTTTTGTTTCAGTCAAATTGCATGACAAAGCGATGAAAAGTTAGGCTTCTGATGTTACCTACTCTGTGTTATGGACTTAAATGTATTTTAGCAGCAATACTTCCATCTTAGGGCTTTGCAGAACCATGTTAATTTTCATGCTAGGAGATCTATAGATCAACATGAACATATGCATATATACATGTTTTTGCTCATTCATACGCTTTCTATGGAGTGAATATCTTTCACTCTGGTTTTTGTCATCACTGAGCTGATTAATCTAAATGGAATTTGTTAATGAAAAAGATACATGTTTTTTTTTTTCTATTAACACATACAAATCCTTGCAGAAAGGTTCCTGGCTAAAGTACAGTGTTTCTGGTCCAGGTTGGGAGGAAAGAGGAGGAGGGAAAAGAGGAACAGGGATGAACAATTCTCCTCTTTCTCCTACAGCGGGTGAGTGTCCCAGGCCTGTGCTGGGGTGCTGAAGGCCTTGATCTGAATCAGACCTCCCTGGCTTCAAACTTGGCAGGAGTGCGCTCAAATACTGGATGGTAGCTGGGATAAGAGTTAGTTGGGAATGACTGTCTGAGTTTCTTCTAACAAAATAATTTTATACTGTCATTTTAGATAATTACACATTAGCATAAGGACCTCCATCTGCTTTCCTCAAATCCCAGGTGAAAACACTTTGCTCCAGCCTTTTCCAGGCTTGTAAATCTGCTTGTGGAAAACTTCCCAAGGTCTTGGGTTTGCCTTGGGTTATGGAATATCAAACACTGGATTCTTAGAAACTCTCTGGGGAGGGAGAACATTTCCCATTCAGATCTAGTAAAAAAAAAAGTTTATTGTCTTTTTTACTCGGTTTTAAAAGTAGCTGAGAGATTGCTAATTTATTCCTGAAAGTTGTCTTTTCATGGAGCAATTGATGTACAAATTTTAGCAGATTAAACAAGCTGGTCTTGCTCTACTGGAAAGTGCTGCAGACAGCAGATCAGTAAATAGAATGAAAAGAAAAAAATACTAGGAAATTCCTGCCATGAAATTAATCACGTGTTTAAATAGGAGGAGCTGATTTCTGTAAAACCAAGAGTGCATTTTAGTCTTCCAGAGTGGTTCAGAGATTCAGACCTCAAGTGGAAGAAGTCCTAGAGGGGAGCTCTAATGTGTTGGCAAGCAAAGGACATGGAACAGTGAATAAGAAGGCAATATCTGTTTTATAAATACGTAGAGACAGCTTCATCTCTGTAATGTATTCATCATGCAGCAGTAAAAGCACTTTGGCCCCATGTCTTGAGGAGCATTCAGCTTTCACTGTTACTGCAGTGCATTGCATGTCCTGTCTGGTGGTACTGCACACTCAGTGTATCTTTTGGGCTTGTAGTTGGGGTGTGTTGGGAGGTATTTCATTATACTTAAGTAATCACGATCCAGATTTTCAAGGAGTATCAGTATGTCTGGCTGCAATGGAGTCAATGGAACCAAACTCCTTTATACCAGCTAAGGATCTGGTCCTGTGTGCTTAAAAATAGCCTGATGAGGGAAAGACCTCTCTACCTACTGAGAGGTTTCGTGACCCATCTCTGCAGCTCTCCTCCTTGTTGTTCGGGAAGGCTCTGCTGGGCTTCTGCTTCTTCATCTCCTTAGTCTCCCCCAAATCACTCACAAAAACAAATGTCACCAGAGAGAGACAGCTGCTTCTGCATATATTAATAATACGCAGCTCTATAAATGATTAATAAAAGATACCACTGACTTTGAGTGATGGTGTAGTAATTCACACTTAGCTGTATAGATGGCTCTCAGCCTTCATCCTGGCATTGCACAAGGCACCTGGAATGAATGATTACCCTGTCACGCAGACTATTGTTTCTAGTTGCTCAAGTTGAGCACTGCATATATCGGTCGGGATCATACAGCTGATTGTGGCACACGAGAGAGACCTGGCTCGCCACATGGATGGTCGGAATCAAAATGGTCAATTTTTCAAATTGCTTAATGATGCTTCTGTGGGAACGCTGCTAGCCGTAGACTGCAAGGGCTTTGTCCTTTGGCATGCTGGGGACCTAGGGCCGGTCCAAAGAGGTGTTTAAACTTGTGATCATATTTGATCCATTTTGGTGGATCCTATGAAGTGCCTAGTGCAGAGCAAGGTCCTGCTCCTCCTCCAACAATGGACGTGGTCACATTGTTTTTCTCCAGCTGTTCACTCCATGGGAAGTCACTGCACTTTCTGCCGTGCCTCTCTGTGTTCTCCATGACATTTGTGTTTGTGTGAGAGCTATCCCTGAAAAGGGAATGCTTTGTTTTTAAAAAAACTTTGCAAAGTTGCGATTGTGTTAAAAAAAAAAAAGAAGGTGAGAACTTAGTAAATTAAATTGTCCGTGTGTGACAGAGAACAAAAGCAGAAATACAACCTTGCCTGGTCACCTCCAGACAACTGAGCCTGTTCCTGTTTACCTCCAGGTGATTCAGCACATCCCAATGTCAATCAAAATGGATCAGGAGGGTCACACCTGAAAAGTGCCAGTTTTTCTCTGTTAATTGCAAAGAGATCCTGGGGTGGCTTGCTCAGATATAGATATTTAAGCTCCAGAGCCTTGAAACTTGGGGAGGTGAGGCTTAACCTTTAAATCCCTGTTTTCCCCATCCTCTATCACATTCTGCTGGGACAACAGTAGACAGGAGATGTTTTATATGCTGTCTCCTTAGCACAGGTGAGTGGAAGGAAGCAGTCATCACTAATATCTTGTTCATCAAATAATACTCGGTGTTAAAATGCTGTAGTTGAAAAGTGACTCTGCTGATGTGGAGCTTGTAGGGGTGCAAAATCCCCACAGAAACCTTGACCCTGATGATGGTCTGCAAATGGGAGGTGGAAAATCCGATTGGGTTGTCCCAGATGGAAGGATAAACTCCAGAGTATTTAGTTCTGCAATTGAATCCTCGCTCCTCTTCAGAGGAGAAAATGGGGCCTCAGGAAAGAGTTTGGTGCCTTTGTGCTGGTTTCTGAGTGAAACAAACCTTTCAGGGGAAACAATGCTAATGGAGTCATCGCTTTGGCACATGAGCCCTGCTGGAAAGAAGGTCTGTTAATCCCCTCTATAGTCTCTCTATTTATACCCTTAGGCTGCACATAAACTGGCCAAGTACAAGAACAAAAGCTGACTAGAAGTATCTCCTGTGACTGTTGTTCTCATGAGCTATTATCCCCTTTATTAAGGATCAGGCTAAGAACAACCTCTGTTAAGGACAATGTTCTGCGAAGAAATGTGATTATCATGCTGATTTAGGTGAAACGAGGCCTTGCGGCTGGCCTCTCCCTCTGCCCTCCCTGCCCATTTTTCTTATTGTGCTTTTAAGCGGTGGTGCCATCAGTCAGACTGGAGGAATGCCCCAACCCCAGCCACCTCCATTGCTCGGGGAACCAACCCCGAGGGGGCCTGGGCTTGCACATGCACCAACATGAGTATCGGCCTAGAAGTACACTTTGTCTGCTCAGCCATTACTTTTAGATATTCAGTAATAAAACAGAAAAAAATAATCTTGGGCTATATATTTGTGTGTCACCTTAGACATGGGATCTCCTAGAGAAGGCAGAGGCATGGGACGGTCCACCAGGTCGCTGGTGTCCTTCCTTGTGTTTCTTTACTTACAGTCGTTTTAGAAATTAATGTATCTGATATTTCGTTTGTTTCTTTAATATATCTAAAACTCATTAATAATCGTTATTACGTTGTATGCAGTTTTTATTTAACGAAAATAAAAATCCACATCAACGTCCTGTTTCACCTTGACTGAATGGAGATGTACCTTCTTGACCTGGAAGGCAGTACAGCCCAGGTTCCTTTGTGTCAGTCAAACCCAAAGAGGAAAACAGACCAAAGATGGCTTTTCTGATCTTTCTGCAAAATACATTTCCAGAGGCTTCTGGTGAACTTAATCCTGTCCATTATGCATGGAAATGCACCATCAACTGGGAAAATGCTTTGGAAATGTAGAGTGCAAACAACTCCAGTGGTTTTGCTAGAGAAAAAGCAGAGGGGGGAATTCATCATACTTGGCTGTACTGAACATGAGATTTCCTCTTCGGAAAGCTGCTTGTCTGCATTGAGAATAGCTGTGATGTACCTTAAATTCTTGCAGTTAGAATGGTTGAAAAAGTTTGATTAGACCATATCTGTAACAGTTTTACAAACTGTGACCAAATTCAGTGTTTCCATTCTCATATTAGAAGTATGACTGAGGACAAATCATTAGGCAATGTGAACTTAAGGAGTCTGTGAAGTGAACGATGGACATTCTTGAAGTAAAGTAGTAAATTACATTTTCAGACTCTGTGGTTACAATTTTCTAACCCTTCCAGTGTTGAACAATCAAAAATTTTATCTACAGGATACCCTGACCTTTCAAGTCATAATCCCATTTAAGTCCAGACAACAGGAATAAATTAAATCAATGCAAAGAGTGACATATTAGTTTGTGGGGTTTTTGTGCTTGTTGAGCTGTGATACTCATTTGTGAAATGAAAATAACCTACTCTAGTAACAGTTTAATTACAGATAGGCCAGATGAAGCTGTTGGTATTTAAAGACAGAATATGTTTATATTTAAAGAGATTAAACTCCTGTCACAATGGAAAGATAAAGCAAAAAAGGATCATGAGATAAAGAGTGGTAAGTGCCATATCTCAGGCTTAAGTCTGAAGCTAACTGGGGCCAGATGCTGGACTTAGATTTGCTGATGCAGGATTCTTATGAGCATACTGCTGCTTCAGGATGTCAGCCTGAGAGAGCACACCAACGGAGGGCAGAGAAGAACTGCTCAGACGCCATTTTGACCATAAGCTACAAACTGCACGTATAGTCAGTTCTCATTTTTTTTGCAAGACCAAGTGAAAACCAGAAGCAACAGGAGAAATCAAAGGTTTAGGAATTTTTGCCCAAATCTGACTTATCCTGGAATTTGGAAGTGGGTGAATTGGGTATTTCTATTTTATATAAAAGCAAGACAAATCAGAGTATGATTATTAGATGTGCACAAATCAGGCAGTCCTGAATCTGGAGGAGGGAAAAGCATTCCACCTCAGAGTCAAGGTTGAGGCATGCTTAGATCTTGCTCCTCAGTGATGAAGAGGGAAGTTGGAGAGCCTGTTGTCCACCACATTGAAGACTGTCTCTTTGGGCTTGACTGTCTGAATCCACAGCTTGTCTCTTGCCTGTTAAAACAGGAATTATCTCCAAGGCGGGTACTGTACAGAGCCACTAGCACTCATGTAGGAGCTGCAGTAGCGAATATGGGAGGAGAACCACTAGCAGTGTCCTTACTGGTTATTGTAAGAATTCTTTTCCCTATTAAAAAAATCTATTTAAATATTCCATAAGCTTTTTCTTTTCCTGAGAAGTCGGCTTTAACTAAAGAGGGATATCTGGAGAATAGAAGCGGTCTTAGGGAACCAGCTGTTTGCCAGCGTTGTTAGTGTCTCTTTGTGAAGCTACTTCTGAGAAAAAGCCTTCACAGGTCCTCCGGCATCCTCCTGGCCAACCCTTGGTGGCTGTTCAGCTTCCTCGGGGAGTTGCAGTTCAGCCCGCTTTCACTTTCCTGCTGGCCGAGGCTCTGCATTTTGAAGACGTGTACCTGCAAGATAAGACATCACATATTGTTCGCTCTTTCTCTAGCACAGACAGGGTTTGATGTGAATCTTTGTTTTCTCAACAGTAAAAGTTGTATTTAATCTAAGATTTTTTAAATTTAATACTGATAAATCGTGCACTTTATTAACGTATATTCACATTCTGCCTTAGTCTATTAGCTGTTTGTTGTACAGATGTGATGCATTGGCTTTGTAAACACACAAAGAGAAGGAGAAAAAAAGCATTTGTAAACCAAGTTACTTTTTCCATGAAGTAGTGGAACTGTGAGAGCTGCATTCATCCCATGCAAGCCTGAGGATGGCTCAGCTGATCTAATACAACCCTGCCCCTGAAACGGCAGGTCCAATGCCCCAGCTTCTGGCTATATGCTCCCTCACCCCTTGCACTGGTTCTGCTGCTGGCTGGATCTGTAACGAGATGGTTTGACTCACTGATCCAGAATAAAACTGAATAGATAAAAATGGGGGGAATTTTCTGCTGGGTTGGTGAGTTGAGTTGTCTTCACAAAGGGCCTGAGGAATGCTGTGCAAAAGTGCATGGTGAAGGTTGATGGAGAGGGAAAGCGATGACTCTTTTGGTAGCACAGATCTGTTACACCTGCCCAGCTACCTCTTCCACCTCCCCAGCCAGGACATGGGGCTGTGAAAGTTTAAAACAATCCAAGTGCTTTCTGCTGTCCTACCCTGCTGTGCCATGACACAATGCCCCACTCATTCCATGCACCAGCAATTGTGTTCATCTGGCCCCATGATGAGTTCTTTCAGTGTGCTAGACTGTCAGAAAAATGTACAGTATATGTATGGTTTTAGTTAGCTGTCTCCCTCTTGAGCTGGTTCTCAAGGATGTCAAAAGAACACAAGTGACATCAGAGAAATGTGCAGAAAAGCTTGCCCGGGGACTCAGAAGGTGGTTGAACCATGACAGAGGTGGCTTAGATTAGTTGAAGCTCTAGGCTGCAGTTCTCTAACACACCTGTTTTCTGCATTTCTGTTTCCCCTATGCTTAGACAAATTTGGGAGGCACAGTTACATTTTCTATCATCTGACTGATTTTTCATCTGTACAATGGCATAGCTATACAATGGACCTAACTCTGACATCAGGTTTACAAATAACTCTCATTACCCACAGGATGGGAGAAACCTACAAGAAAGAGAATCTATCTACAGAACAAAGGTATATTAATAATTTTAATAAGATCATACACAGACATGAAAAACAAAACCCAAATAACCAACTCATGTTTGCTTGCCAAAAATGTCCACAGCTCGTCCAATTAATTTGATGAGGTACAGAAATTAGCAAATAATTTACCTTAGGCTCTGATAATGCTAAGCCAGATTGTAAGAAATGGATGGACTTGGATTTCCAGGCCCTTCCATACGTCAAGCACAGCGGTGAGAAAAAGTTCCAGCATGATTCCCATATGTACCGTAGATCATACTTCAGCTTCTTGATACTTTGGACATCCTTCTTGTGGCAAGGTCCCCGTACTTGATTGAGTTTGTAGCACGGGTGATACCTCGGTGAGCTATGCGCAACTTCTGTGTGCCTGGGACTGCTGAACGCCATTGGAGAACTAGAGCAGTCATTGTCTTTGATTTAGTAGCAAAACCTGTTTTCATTACTTGGTCTCAAGTCCTGAGGACAGCCCAAATCCTCCAGCACTGGAGCTTTCAATAAGACATTGTTTGTTCTGTTGCACTGTCAATAAGATGTCATTACTTTAGCTACAAGATAAGAAAGGATTTGTTAATGGCTTCTCTTGGGGGGATGGTGACATTTTTTTCCCCTCATAGATCACTGGGGAAAAAATATGGGAGCAGGCTGACAAGGAAAGAAAATCAGTTCGGCTTATTTTTTGTATTTATGCCTTCCAGTTAAAGTTTGAAGTTATGAGGAGCGCAAATGAAGCCTTTTTGTTTTATTTGTAGTTGTGTGAGAAAAGTGACATAATACGTAATGTGCCTTATTATATATACCTTTTTATGAGACAAAAAAGATGCCTTAGCATCTCTTCAAGGGAAAGTTATTGTGAGCTGTAACAGGTCTATAATCTGCCACTAATCTGGAAGTACTGTACTGCACGAGAGGCAGATCAGTTTTTGCCTTTCCCAGAGCTAAGTAGTTACTAATTCACAGCAGATATGGCAAGAATTTTTCAGCTCTTGCTTGGGCCTAGCTGTCAGCTCTGTAACGTGGGGGCTGCGCAGCTGGGGATGGAGCGGCTGTGGCCCTCGCCCCGCGACCTCTGCCTCTGGCCAAAACCTCCCACAGAGATCCCTGTCCAGTGTCACCTCTGCCTGCAGCTGCACAGCAGGATTCTGCAGGCTGCTGTCATGGAGCCTCCTGGTCATCCTGGGGTTTTCACAGACCAGGTGGCATTTTGGCAGTCTCAGAAATAACAACACCGTGTTCTTTGCAAAAACGCATTTAAGACAACCGTTAAGGGCCCGATTCTGCCAATTTTTAGCTGTCTGTGTAATAGTCAATGTAGTTAAAGTTATGAGCACCCAGAGGCCATGTATGATCTTGTAAAACTCCCTCAGCTTCAGGTGAAGTGTGAGCTCAAGGCACAACAGCTACCCCTGAACAGGGACATTCAGAGGACCCAGAGCAGTTGCCAAGACCAGCCCTGCCTGTTTGCAGTTGTTCCGAGGACTCTTAAAGGCATAACCAGCTCAGGCAGGCAGGAAATTCCTTTTTTATAACTCATTAAAACAGTGATGGCATGAGGAGCACATTTGGTTGCGTCTTGGTAGGTTTCTTGGGCTGGAGGCTGCCTCTCCCACTGCCCCGTCCCCCACTTCCCACCCTGTGTGACCCTCTGCTGGGCTGGCTGTGCTGGCACAGGCACCCACCATGGCACAGCTGCCCACGCCGGCACAGCTGCCCATGCTGCTGCACTCCCCTGCCAGGCACATAGCTACACAAGCAGAGGGGTCGGCACGAGGAAGCCCCAGGATGGCCGGGAGGAGGCAGAGCCCCTGCCTTCGCATGCTGGCACAGCCACCGAAATATTTTCAGGGGACAAGCAACCTTAACCCCTGGCTTGCCTCTTGGTAGCCACGCTGCTCTCAGCTCAGTAAAACCCAAGAACGTGACAAGCCCCAAGTGCCATCAGCCCTTGGTGGAGGGGATGGATACTGTGATAAGCCCTAAGTGCCATGGGCCCTTGGTGGAGGGAAGGATATTCCGGGCAAATGCCGGGCTTGGGGGTGTGGTCACTATGGTCACAAGCGAAGATCCTGCAGTGCCCTTGCCGCAGAGGCTTACATGTAACTCTCCTTTTGCTGAGCAGCCGGACCGATTTAGAAAATGACTGCCTGAATGAGCACAATACGGCTGTAACAGGAGGCCAGTTGCTGGGAGCCAAACGGGATCCCAGAGAACGGGGAGGTAAGGCGATAGCTGCCGGTGGCTGTGGCTCCCAGCTCAGCTTATTTAGCCACTTGTTGCGTGGCGTCCACCCAGAAGCAGAGAAATTACGTGAGAGGCTTACACAGATACTATGTTAGTATCTAAAAAAATAGAATACATGATATTGTGTTAATGCTGTCAGAGCTGGCTCTAATTTCCCTTGTGTTGCACAATGTAAGAATTCCTCTGTAAACTCTCTCTTCCTACGCTAGAGGTGGCTTTTTGGTGTCCGCGTCTGTGCTCACTGCACTATGGAAAGCAGGAGGATTTTCTCTGTGGTCCAAGTCGCATGCTTTTACTTCTTTTATTTTTCTTCAGCATTTAGGAGATTACCATAGCCTACATATTTATAGAGAATAATATATCTTGATATGACTGGATGGATGACTTTTTTCTTTACTGGAAAAGAGCGTCTTGCAGTGCGAGGCACGCAGGGAGTTACGTTCCTTACAGTCAGCAGAACACCCATCAGTGTGTGCACATGTGTTTGAAAGAGGGTGGAGGATACGTGTTCACATCTGCATTTCCATAGCCTGTGCTAGGGCTGCCAGGGATAACCAGAGAATTGATGAATCTGTTCTAAAAGCAAGAGAATTGATTTAACTTCTTTGTGTCGTTGCTGACTGATAAACTGTAACTTTAATCCCAGCAATTACAATTGCTTTTATGGGATAGCTGTATCAGACAATGCAGTAAAAAGTGTAGAAAAACAGCTTTAAAAGGCTCTTGTTTTGATGCACTCCCATCTTGTAAATAAAAAACACTTTCTTCAACTTTCCTGGAAAGAAATTGTTACTATTATCAGGCTATGAAGATATGTTATTTTCCTATGAGGACAGTATTGCCACAGGCCCTATGGATGTTATTTATGACTAACTACGTACATATCTTTTCAGGGTTTTGTGTACCTGTTACTGATCCATTGATCAGTATGTTGAGGTTCACGTAAATGCAAATAAAAATAAAGCCTGCAGCCATCAGTGCTGCTCCCCCGTATGGGAAATGTAGCCTTATTTAGTAGATTGGAAATGGCAGGTGGGCATACCAGAGAAAAATCTAGAGTTGGTGTGAATTGCTGATACCTTTGCTGAACTCTCTGGTGACGTGCAGGTGGGGTGCAGTGACGATGACAAGGTGGAGTGTACCAGGTGGGGCATTCTGTGCTCACCTGGCACCAACTGGGTATCCAAAATCAGTGCAGTTCATCCGCTCTGTGACAGAAAGAATTAAAACTAAACAGGCAATACCAGAAGTAATACACTACTCTGGCTATTTGTGTATTAAGTAGGAAAATACTAAAGCCTGTTCTTTGAAGGGTTTTAAATGTATCAGTCAGCGTAAAAACACACCGTCCTCATATAGATTTGGACAATGGTGCTACTATATCCTTCTGCTTGTAGGAAAATAACCCTTTTTGTGCTTCATCACGAAGTTCCTTTTGTTCTCCTTCCAACAAAGCCAAATTGATGTAAGAGTGGCAGAACAGCTTGGGTACCGGCATGTGTACGACACAGAGCCCTCAGTCAGCAGAAAGCAGGTTGGATGGGGTGGTAACTCTGCTTCCACAACTATCATGAAGCTACACTTGAAGCAGATCTTGGGAATCCCTGATGTGAAAAAAACCAACACACCTCAATGCAAAGAAGGTTCTTTGCAACTGTTCTTCAGGTCTTAGCTAAGACTTAAAGACTCTTTCCTCTATGTAGAGCAGAAGAGTCAGCGCAGAAGCAGAAGAGAACTGATGGCTGGGTGGATGGATGGCAGGGAAAGACAGAGAGAGTGGACTGCCCAGAGATGGGAGCATCACAGGCTCCATCCAGATGAAGAAATAAATGATGACTCTGATACATGACACAAGGGTTATCAGGACAGGATTGAAAGGGTATAAAGACCTAAACTGTTTCTTTCTGTGAGAACATAACAGTCCTTGTCATCGACTTGGTGTTGAAAGGAATGACTTCCATCTAGAGGATGCAGAAAAAACAGGAGATAAATTTCAGTACTAGTAACAGTTTAATGGAAAAAGATTGAAAAAGAGGAGGAATATGGAAATTAGACAGGGATGACATTCTAAGAATTTAAATGTGACATTTGGCAGGAGCAATATCTTTCATGGAAAAACAAACAATGCTAATCAACATCAGATGTATTGTTATTTTAAAACAGACTTTATTTAATGACAATAAATATAAAGAAGTCTTAATATTCAGAAACTAATACCAAACATTCTTAGAAAAAATACAAATAATACGTTCTTACATTCTCAATTTTATCACCATACAGAGTCTTAAAACTGTGGCAACAGTCTGTAATTTATGGTGCTTGTTAAGGCAATGAAATGGTCACTGGTGCAAATTCACCCTGACTTCAGCAAATCTGTATAAAGTAAGAGTCTGGCTTACATATAAAATATAAAAAAGAGTAAAATTATACATAGTTTAAAAAAAATGCTAATTTTCCCTTCATGCAGATCTTTAAATGTTATTAAAGTGACCTAGCATAAGAAAAAGAAGTTACAAATACTTATAGGTTGGCAACCTCCCCTCTCCGCCCCACATTTTGTCCTGATGCCTGTGCAGAGCTCCCATGCGCAAGCAGAGCACATTTCAGCAGTTGGAGGCAGAGGCTGCAGAAATTGCACAGCTTAAGAGATGAAACTATTAAAATGCAATTATTAGGCACTCGGTCGCTTGTCCTCTGCTTTCTCTCTCATTCAGAACTGTGGTGCGAATTACATGGCAAACTGAACTGAATTCCTGGTATAATGTCTTCCGAAATGAAATGTTACGGCTACATTAGCAAGGAGTGTGGCACTTCAGGAGCAAAGTGCTAGAGAAAAAAGCTGATGTCGGCTAGGTGGTGCCCACGCAGTGCTCACCGCTCTCCTCAGCCTAGCTCTGGCTTTAGTTCTCTGGACTAAGCATCTGCCAGAGACCACTCAGTGCGTGTCTGAAGCCTGCCTTCTGGTTCAGTTTAAACCAAGAGGCATCCAGCCCTTGAGCCCTGAGACCAGCCCGTGGTCGAAGCATTGCCCAGAGAGCAGGGACAAGAGGAAGACTAGTTTCAAAAGCACGCTCTTGATCTGAGCAGAAATGGTAGTATAGAAACACCCCCGAAGCTGATTAGAATTTTATTATGGGAGGAGCCCAAGTCATACACGCTTTGCTGATGTAGCATTTTTTTTAAACCATCATTTTGAAGACAGGAATATAAACTCTAGAGGACACCGAGGGCCAACTGCCCCTTTAGGAAATGCTGCCAACAGATGTAAGAAGTGGCAACTGAGAGGAACCCAACAAGGAGCAGAAGACCAGGCGCTCCCGAAAACCAGCCCTAAGCTCTGCCACTGCTCTCGGTGTGACCCCAGGCAAAGCACTAAATTCCTTTGTTTCCTAGTCTCTTTACCTCTCAAAAAGAGCAATAAATGCTTCCTGAAGACCAAATAATTACCTGAAATGGTCCATTCAGTGTAGCACACAACAGCGCTTAGTATATCAACACCAATGGCTTAACAACATGATTTTGAGTTGTATTTTCATTCTCTTTCCTTCATGTTTTGGCTTGTCTTCTTCACTTTATAGTTGGGGTTTGCATTAGGAAGTGATCAAAACTCCTTCAGAAGACGTCCTGTTATTCTTACAACAAATCATTCTTGTTCTTAAGGTTTTATTCAAGTCAAACAAGATTTGAAAATGCTGTATTTTTTCCCCTTATCACAGGATGCTGCCTTGCCTGCCGCAGCCCTCCAAAGGGTGCTTAAGGCACGCTGGCACTGTCATCGCGAATGGGGGAAGGAGAAGGGCATCTCGGCTGAACACAGCTGCAGATGGGGAAGGTACAGTTCAAAGCTAAAATCAGAAGTTCCAAGTCCGCAAGGAGCTGACTGGCCTTTACAAGCAAACTCATTTTGCACAGGAAAGTCCTGAGTACTTCACTACAATTTTTCCATGAAACCGTTTTTTTGGACAGAAGTGTGTTTTAAACAGAAGTTTTGTATAGCATGCAGTGACAGGACCATAGGCAATGGGCACAAACCGAAACACTTTTTTACTGTGGGGGTGACTGAGCACTGGCACAGGATGCCCAGGCAGGCTGTGGAGTCTCCATCCTTGGAGATATTCAGAGGCCATCTGGACGTGGTCCTGGGCAACCGGCTCAATGTGGTCCTACCTGAGCAGGGGGGTTGGACCAGATGACCTCCAAGGGTACTTTCCAGCCCCAAGAATCCTGTGATCTGGGGAAAAGGTCAAATCAGTACTGAGGGAATATATTTTGGTAAGAAATTCTGTCTTGTTTAGAAACTTCTGAGTGTTTGTCCATCTGCCCAATTTATATTTGCTTCCTGGTAAAATAAAGGTTTGTCATGATTCTGATGAAACCAAAATAAATAGCAAAGGGTGGAATTCCCTGTGCAGAGAAGCACTGGTTCCATTGCTGCTCTGGCTCACTGTCATTTATTGTTATGGTCCATCTTGTTTTTCTGTCCTGTGTCTTTTTTTGTCTTCAGGTGGTCTCTACAGAAATTTTTCCAGGCATTGCGGTAAGTAACCTTCAGTTCTTCAGTGTCAGAAATGTGAGTGCTTCTCTGGAACCTGTGAGTTTCTTTCTTTCATCTTTACATGATATTTGAACCAAGCTTTCCTCTCAGGTTCTTCCATGCAATCGTGCAGTCTTGCTGAGTGAAGGTTTGTGTATGATGGCTGCTGAAAGACCTCTCCTCATGTGCTACCTCTTCTGGTTTAAATGTTGCCGTTTTGAAAGGTAGGCTTGAGCCACACAGCAGTCAGAATTTAGAATTTTTGCCACATAATTCAGACATTTGATTCCTTCTGATTATTGATGGGATAAAATACATTTTATCAATGCGACTTAGTTTCTGCAAGCGAACTTCTCAATATATAAAAAAGCTATATGAATAATCTGCCTAAAAATTCTGCATTTGTATTACATTTAAGAAGAATACAAAATCACAAACCCAGCAGTAATCACCTGGTTTAGCGTACAGACATACTTCTGCTTTTTCAACAAGATTTTCATTTTCGGAATTTGTAGAAATTGGTCCACTAGAGCCACTAAAAGAGAAAGCAAGTTCATAATCTGGAATGTCACTGCTGCAGACAGAAAGCAGAGCTCTACATACATGCTTAATCTGTAATTCCCTAACTCCCAGGTTGCAACTGGAGCCGAAATAGCCAAAGAGGTCTGCAGCCTAATTTGAAGATGACTGATGGCTCTAGCACGTGTATCCACACCTCTAACATCCTTCCTAGCTATTTAAAGTTGCATAACATGGTGAAGGCATGTTAAATGGTTTTTTCCAATCTCTAGTTTCAACAGATTCATGGTCTTATCAGAAGTCACTTTATCACGCAATGTTGTATCACAACAGGTCCAGCTGCACATTCTTCCTGTTGGAATCTGTCGGCGAAGAGCATGGTGACTGGTGTAGGAGAAATGCGAAAGACAGCCCTCCACAAATACTGATTTAGTATGTGAAAAGAGTTTTAACACTCATTACTGTTACAGGTGCGAGACCTTCAAGGCTATGGTAATTCGGAGCAGAATGCCCAAGTGAACTAACGAAAATACATTGACTAGGGAAAGATAAAACGCCTGAATTTTGTACTCACTCGAGTGCTGTGAAGTCAGTTTGTATGCATTGATTTCAAAGGCAATTCTCCTGTTTACACAGAGATTGATGACCAGGATGGGCTTACAGTCCTGCTGCTTCTTGTGATACAAGTCCATGATTAATTGAAATATCGCGTTATCCATTTAAGTCTCAGTATGCATAGCTAATTCAGTGTAGCACACAACAGCGCTTAGTATATCTATGCCAATGGCTTAACAACATGATTTTGAGTTGTATTTTCATTCTCTTTCCTTCATGTTTTGGCTTTTCTTCTTCACTTTATAGTTGGGGTTTGCATTAGCAAGTGATCAAAACTCCTTCAGAAGACGTCATGGTATTCTTACAACAAATCATTCTTGTTCTTAACGTTTTATTCAAGTCAAACAAGAGATTTAATAGCTGATGGCTAAATAAAGTGGAAAACACTCTATGTTTTTGAGAATTAATCTGCATCCTTTTAAGATGATAAATAATTTTTATCTTCAAATGTTAAAAAAAGATGTCCTACTAAAGCTGTTTACAAAATTGATAACTCTTATCTGAGTCATAGTGGTTGCACTTGTGCAAGGAAAACAGGTAAATGAGCAGGTAATAGTTGCAAGAAACAATCTTTAGTAAAGGGAATTAATCCAAAGTGTGATTAACTATTGGTAATATCTGGACAGGTATTAGTTGGCTAAATACTGTTATTCTGTATAAAAAAGTACTTATTCAGCCTTTGGTCGGAAGGTGTTGTCTACTCCTTTGATAATTTTGTCAGCTATTTTTCCCATGGTTTTTTTCACAACTTTGAGATCGTTCTCATGCAAGAGTTTCTGTGTTAGGTACTTCTCTCGTTTGACCTTGCTCTTGGTCTTTTGTGATACATCCGGAATTATGTATGAAATAATAAACTTCACAAAGTATATGACATGCTGGGGAAGGTGAAGATGAAAAAATGTCAGAGAGGTTGAACAGGACATTAGAATTATTATACATGAAATGTCACATTATCTCTTAAGACTTTGAGCTGGTTCTGAACCTGTATCTATCACAGTTGCACAGTATTTTAAAAAGCAGACATGACTAATGAATAGAACAAATGTCTGATAAATAAGAATTTCAAAGCCCAGATTGTAGGTGCAGAGGAAGGAGCAATTGCTTTTTGATGCTTATCTAGAGACTGACCTCTTGCAGTGACTGTCTTCATACACTTCACTCTGCTAGTGCATGTGTATCGTGCACATGTGTTCATGAGGCTGTGTGCAAACTTCCTCTAAGCATATGTAAAAATATTTTTGGTGCAACTTTCCCTTCTGTTTCTGGGGCTAAAAATCATTTCACAGTTCTTGAGAAAAGAAACTGCAAACATGTGGGGCAATCCTCCACTGATGTGACTTCAGAGACATCTTCTTCTAATGGAGCTACACTTTATTCACATCTCCCAAGTTCTTGCCCATGCTATCACACATTGCCAGCTCTGATAGCCGTGCCCGGACACAGTGTCTGTGAAGGATTTTCTGCATGGAGGGAAGAGGAGTCTAAAGAAGTTATGCTCGAGACCCTGTACGCTTACCTCCATGACAATGATGAAAGCCAGCTTGGCTGCAATGACATGCCAGTAGTATATGTTATGCTCATATTGGTGCTGGTGACCAGGAGGGTAGCGGAGATCCCGGTATCTGAAAGCAGTGTAGGAAAGTCAGGACCTAATCTCAGACATCTCTGCAGTAAGGCAATGTGGCCAGAGGATGGAGCAAGACATGTCCCTGTTAATGCATCCAGGAACAGTTAGCTGTTTGTAACTACAGTGACAGGTAAAACTGGATCTGCAGAATAAACTATGCTTGGCTGAAATGTCTATTTTTTTGCCTCTCTGTTAAGAGTTACTTACAAAATTTCTGAAGTGCTCTTTTTTTGAAGACTATCAATTATGAGAAAAACAAAAAAGAGTAAGAATTTTCTGAGTGACACAAACTTCTGGGTGAATACTTCCACTCAGTTCTGCCTTTCAAAATACACTGGCTTTTACTGTGTTTTAACATTTATTAGTGGATATTGTTAACTGAGCTAGATTATTTGGATATTAAAAAAATGTATCTACTCTTGTCAATGCAGAAGATTGGTTATTTGACACTTGCCTGCATGTTGTTTGGTTCCCAAACCACGGAGAAAACGGCTTGCTTGCATTCTTGAAGTCTGATACATTGAAGACAGAAAGTGTACTGTTTATATACCCTTTCATAGTGTGACTGCTGTGACTCCCATAAGGAGGGACCGAAAAGGACCAGTAATAAACCAGTCGAGGAATCATGTCAGACGTAAAAGCAATTATCATAGCCTGCATTTCAGAAAAAGAAGACAAAAAAGCAGAGCAGCATTTAAGAAACAAGTCTTAATATGCATGCCTTTGCCTTATACTTAGTATCTCAAAAGTTACAGGTGAGCTGAAAACAGAAGATATGTGCTTCTCCAGTCAGTGATTCCATCTGTAGATGAGCATGTGGCCACTCACGGGCATAAAACAATCTCTTTCTGGAATGTGCGTGGTTTTTAAATTAGGCTAGCTCTGCTGGATGCCTTAAAAAAGTTGTAATATAATACACTTTTTTCCTCATGAGCATGCAGTGGAGATCAGCAGCCAAATTCACCTTAAGGTACTCTATGGTAACCTTCAGCAAACATGCTTGCTATCAGATGTACTTATGAGATGCTTAAAGAAATCCTGCCTGATGAAACTCATGGAAACAACAGAAAAGTCCTTCAGTAATAGAAGATTAAATTTCACCAGGAAGCCTGAGGTTTGAGTAAAAGAATAAAATAAATTGTGTATATAGCTGATCTGTTTCTGACTCTCGAAACATCCCACTATTTCTGAGGTGCTAGCCAGCCCAAATTCATCTTGGCACTTGTTGCCTCATAGGTTTCAATGTCAGTACATGTGGAAACTGCTCTTGATGCCAAGTTAATTTTTTTAGTAGCAGCTGCATAGTGCTGTTTTACCTATGACGTGACCATTTGTTTTTATCTCGTTCCCAGGAGAGTCCCTGTCCTACTTGGTCTTCTAGTCACAGCCTGGGTAGGAAATTGCATCTGTGGGTTTGCTGTGGGAAGACTTTCCTAAACTCATGGACTTCCCAGAACATCCTGCTCTGGAGGGCAGGCGAACTATGTTTGGTCCAACCTCCTCCTCTGCTATTGCAAATTCTAAAGGTTTCCCTGTGAGGAAGATCTGCAGCTGAGTGCCTAGCAAGAGGCTGCCCGGTCAGCTCATGATGACAGGCCTGCCTGGTGCCCTGCACCTAGCAAGGAGAGACGAGCTGCACTCCAGGGCTGAAACAGCAGTCTTTTGTCCCACAGCAGGGGAAAAAACCCTTGACAACATGAATGGAAAGAACCAGGGCAGAGATATGGAGGAGAAAGGTGTGAAGTAGGGATCTAATGGGATTGGAGGGAGAGAGGTGTAGGCAGAGATACATAAAAGGGGCAGAAAAAAGCTGTAGCAATGTGGGACAGAGGAAGGGGCAAAGTTAAGCAGTAACAGGTATCAGAGGAGAACAGAGCTGGTTAATATCTGTATTTTATTTCACTTCACACTAGCCTGCAAGTCATGCAGTCTGTATTTACTTATTTTCATGAGGTGGGGCAAAAATTGCCCACCATCATGTAGCATTCCCAGCAAGAGCCCCGATCTGAGGAGGTGTTTGTAACAGTTGTGAAAAAAGGGAAATGGAGGGGAGAAATGGCAAAAAAAAAAAATGCAGACACCTCTTCTACAGTTCCTCAAACAACACTTTGGTGGCAGTGCTGGCTAAAGCAACCACTGTCCCTCCTGCCTCTGCCCCCAGCAGTCCCTCAGGCATTCATGCAGCTGCGCAGCAGACCAGATCATGGCACGGATCAGGTGGGGAATCCCGTCCGGGTCCACTCCCTGGTCTGGTTCATCATGTGTTTGTCAAAGTGCTGGTGCCAGCACAACCCAAGAGACAGCAACAAGGGGAAAAGACAGGGAAGGGAAAGGGCAAGGAGATGAAAAGGGTACAAGATTCACCCCACCGCAAGTAGCACCACTGTTGAATGTTCAACACTATCCTAATGTCTTACCTTCTGAGTTGGCTTGCTTTGAAGTACCTGAGAAGATAACTCTAGTTAAGACAAAGGTTGCAGAAGAAAGACTTAAGACTGAGGCTGCAGTCCCAAATCTGTATTTCATGCTCCAGAATACTGTTACAATTGAGTTCAGTTGAGAGAAAGTTAATTTGGTTGATGAGAAAGACAAGGGAGCCACCTTAAGACTAAACAAAGCTCGTTTAAAATTTTCAAGGATAAGATTTTTTTTTGTACTGTACTCTGGCTTAAATCAAATGTAGTTGGCATGTACTTCTAAAAATTGTTTTTAAACATTACATGCCAGTGTGCAATGAAGTGAAAATTACGTGTTATTTATATTTACAGGCAGAGTAGGTGCTTTTGGCTGACAATAATATATATTACTGTGTCTTGCAGTTGCAGTGAGAAGACCTCATACCTAAATTACTCTATTTTTAACTGAAGTACAAGCACATGAAGTTTTAATTAAATAGAATTTCCTTCTGTTCATTAGCTCATCCAGTCACACCAACCATAAACGGACTAATAATAACTGAACAGCAAGGCAAAAAAATCCCTTCTCCCTCTCTCGGAATGATCTCCAGATGTGCTCCAGAGAGATGCAAGGACAGGAGTACGAAAGCTAATCCCACGGCATCCTCTCAAAGGCAAAACTCTTCTCATCCTGAATTGTGGGCTGCATTTCAGAGTATTGCACTGGAGAATCACAAACAAATAGCACATTCTCTACTTCCCAGGCTTTGCTGCACACAGTTTTCCATTTGTACCGTAGCTAATTAAAATCAGTCTTCAAATCAACAACAGATGCTTTGGTATCATGCAACCGCAAGTCCAGTGCCTGCGCAGCAAGTCGCAAAACTGATAGTTTTGTGCAAAAGTTGCTTGCACACTACTAGCAGGTGTTACAAAGCTAGTGCATGAAGGAGAGTGTGATACACTACCCAAGTCTAAACAGCTGTAACAAGCCATAGGGAAGAGAAGAAACAGTTTCTGTGTACTGAGGAAAAGTCAAGGAAGGGATGGTAAAGGAAAGACTGATAGTCTATACTAGATCCTGGATGTCAAACAAGAAAAAAAACATAGAAAGAAAACAGCTTCTAGCATTTGACCTAGTATATGGCTTTATAGCCCACACTTCATTAGCAAGAAATACTGATCTCTTTGAGGTCCTTACAACACCTGCAGCAGGGCCTTTTGAACATGACAGTCTCTGGTGCTGTGCCCCTCGCATGCTAACAGCCCCACCGGTGTCAGTGGCAAATCCACTACAATCACACTGACATTAACTCTGTCTAATGCGAGACCTCCAAAAACGGTGACTCTCAAGGAAACATGCCTGCCGTTAACAGTCACATTAACACTGGACTGAATGCCTGTCAAATGGGACAGAGAGTAAAACCAAGGCATCAGCAAGCTTTTGTACACTGAGGACTTCATGTTTTCAGCTATGCCTTGAGGAACATAGCACATAAGGAGGAATTTGGAGTGAAAAAAAGGTTACAAAGGTCTGATTAGCAGCCTCAGGTGAGTTGTGGATGGGTAGCGATAGACGCCTAAAACCATTGCTGGGTCATTTTTCTGCAGAATCTAGAGCAGGGCATGAATACATTACTAACAGAAGTCTACACATGTCAGAGTCACTGTAAAGTCACCAAAGCCACTTTAACTCTGCCCTGAATAACATAAGGACTATGACTAAGGTACCCGTAAAAATATTATAAAGTAATCTTAAGATGTATATCCATCTTTTTATTTCATAGAGGTATTACCAGACCCATCTGGATTGACTAGGAAAGACAGTTAGCTTATCTGATAGCATAACATATTTGTTTTTCTTCCAGGGCACCAGAAACTTCTTTGCCTTTTATTTTAGAAGTTTTGTAGCAGCATAGTTCAAAAAAGGATATTGATGCACCAATGTTACCTCTACTTTACTATAGCTAGGCTTCAGCTGGGAATTTGCACTGTCTCCATAATTTGCTGGGAGACTAATCATTAACAATTTCTTTACACAGGCTCTAAAACAAAAGAGCCCCGAAGTATCTCTGATGCCACCTGACATTTCTAATAATCTGAATATGTGTTACTAAAGTTGCATCATTTTTGTTTGAAATTTTAACACTAGATTTACTAGTAGGCCTTGGATGTTTCACATGCCTATGGAACAGCTGGATTTATGTTTGGCTTGCCTCAGCACAGCAGTGTGAAACAGCTGGAACATATGCTCTAGTTTGTTGTCTGTCTCCCAGATCCTCTTGCAAATTTTCCGTCTTCAAGTTCACTTTTTTCTTCTGACATTTCTCTGTGCTTAATTCTCTTTATGTCCTCCTGAGTCTCCTCTCTACATCCTAGCTATGTTTAGAATATCTGTTGAATTGCTATAGTGCAAAATAAAATTCTGAGAAAGAAAAATTACCCTGTTGGGAACCTTCAAATACCTGAAAATACATCTGGTAGCTGAGGCTGACATACAAAATTTTCCAAATCACTGAAATCCACCCTGGACTTCTATTTCTGTATGGTACCACCCCCAATCCCAAATATAATGAAAACAAGCTACTGAGATGATGATAACCCAATAGGCCTTGAGGTCATGGAAGCTCATCTTCCCATTCTTCGAAAATAGCCTCATCCTTCCAAGGGCAAAAAAAAGACTTTTAAAAGTCTTTAAAAGGGGGGAAAAAAAGAGAGAGCAATATGGGGACACTGATCTGGGTGTAGGAAGAGAAGGTGCATGTACCTGTTCCATTATTTCTGAACAGCAGAACCCCTGGGGATAAGACCCCAGACCAGCCAAGCACCTAATGACCATAGAAGGTGCCTGAGATACAGGAAAATAAGTTCATGTCCTTATTTAAATTTAAGTTGCACTTTTACTTGAAATAAGTCCCCTGACTATCGGGTTAGTATCTATGATAGAGTGCTCAGCTCCATCTCCCTCCTCTTACAGAAAGTCCACCATTCTCCAAACAGGCAGAGCCTCCTGTGAAACCTTGAGCTAAGATGAACTCATCTTCAGACTCAACTGCTTCCTCCAGAGACTCCTACTGAGTGCAATTAGGTACTGTCACTGCAAGGACGAGGTCCTGGAGGAAGTGACTACCTTTAAGTGTGTCAGAAGGAATCCCTGATCTCACCGATATGATGTGGAAAATGGTGACCTTGTTGAAAAAGTGTATTAACCATGTACAGTTTGTGGTGTCACTGTCCCTGCAGAGGAAACCAGGGGTCACTGCTCTTGTGAGAAAGGCCAGCAATGGGAATTTTTTGAAAGATAATACATATTAGCTCCTCTTTAAGAACAAGCAATCAAATAATTCACAGTGGTGAAGTACTATTGATATTTTTCTCCCCACAATGCAGCCTTTGTATAAGATCTTGGTGAATTAACGATATGGGAAATATGAAAGGTCTGAATGTCGTTGTTAGGAGTATATTCATCAGAAAAAAAAAAGTTTTTCTAAATATTTTAAAGAAACTCTTTTAAAATTCATTTTAAATCTAACTGAAAAAAAGATTAATTTGCAAAATCTCAGAAAATTCACTCCTATCTCGAAAGGGAAGTGCTGCAATTTTGAGCACATATTGTAATATTAAGTACACGAGAAAGAAGCTGAATTTCTAAGTGTGACATTTCTTAAAGCCAAAGTCAGATACAAAGGCATGACCATAAAAAACTGTAACAATTAGAAACAACAATCAATTATAACTTATATAAGCTGCAACCTAGTTTTTTCAAAATTCATGCCTTTAGCTATAGACAGTCTGAAAAGATCTTTGCACTATATGCTATAATTTTAGCAAAGATGCACTATAGTCTTCATATATAACAGATTTTTCTGAGGATTCTAGCAATAAAATTCCTTTTCTTTAGATATAATATTTTAGACAGTAGCCATATTCTCTTTCAAAAATGTCTGGAAAGTAACTGAAAGCCTATTTCACAGAGGCTGAAGTCTTAAAGGACTCATGCTCGTATTTAATTTAGGATCATTTAAGTGCTACATTGCCCCACATGGAGTTCCCACATCTGCAAGTAACACCTGCAGTGAAGGCATTTTACTTTTTGCAGTTGTTGGCCCAGTACTTACGTTGGTGACCACTGCCAGAATGGCTATGCCTTGCATGATGGGCTGCCAGGCGCCGATGTCTTGTGCCTTCTGTGGAACCATGCGCCTGAACTGGGTCGTCAGCTTCCACGCGTCCAACCGGATTTCCAACATGTTGTTAATGAGAGCCAGAAGCGGAGCCAGGGGGAACGACGCCACAAACAGAGTAACAAAACCAAACTGTATAACTGTCAAAGGAAGAGGTTACATACATTGATGAGGCTTTTACTTACTGGAGATACGCATATACGAGCACGTACACTTTATATACTCCAGCTGTGAGAGAGGAGACAAGAAAGAATAGCTGAGCTCCTACTGAATCTGATGTACAAGAAGGTAGGAACAAATAGTACTGAAAAAAACTGCTAGGTGGAGGGACAGAAAATGTTACAAGTCATAACACACCAAAAGGAACTATTCAGGGTATTTAAACATCCATTTCTTTCTTATGTCTTCATGATGAAGACTTGGAAATCTAATAACTATCTGTCTCAGTGCTGTGCTGGAAATCCAAAACTAACAATCATGTTACTGATGCCTGGGTGCTGCCACAAGTACAACAGCAATGCTGTGACAGAATGGGTGGCGGCAACAAACCGGAGATCTGCCAGCTCCCAAAAGACCAGTGATGAGTACTGGTGACGGCAGATCGCTGGCAGAGCAACCTGACACAGGGCTCTGCTGCACAACACCAGAGCGCGGCAGCCTTCTGGATGCCCTTCTCAGAGGATGGGGCAAGGAAGCAGCAGTTCTCCTCCTTGCACAGTCATGCTCTGTTTCCTGGTTATAAATTGGTTTGAGGCGTAGCTGCTTAATAAAATCTTGCAAAACTATCTATAATGTCTCTTCAAATCTTGTCTTGGAAAACATTCATGCCCCTTCTGTCTATAAACTTACTAAGCATTGCTTGCATGAAGATTTTCTATAAAGCGTGTTTGTATCCAGCAGTGATGGTGAATCCAAACTAAACTGCCACTTACCCATTTCAAGATACTCATAAAACAGTCCAAGTTTTCCAATGGGCTGCAGGTGGTAGTCCTGTTCCCAGCGTGGAACAACTTTTTCAGATCTAGCAGCTGCACAGTATCTTCCAATTAGATTCTTAACCCAACTATCAGCCAGGGAGAAAAAGACCACTAACATTGGTAAAATAACCTAAAAAGTTCAGTAAATGGAAAAAATTGACATTTTTGCTATTATAGGTTTGAACACTGGATTTAGTTATTCTGGATTTCACTGAAAACTTCCTTTAAACGTGAGTATAATCTTCTGTTGCCTTATCCTGAAAGCAGTTATTTACAACCATCAATAAAAGTGTGAAAGGGCAAAATATCAGAATCATAGTGATTTATCCTTACATTGTACAGGTGAAAGACCACATAAAATACAAGGTAACAAAAAATCAAGTTAAATGTGGGCCTGTGGTTAGACGGATTAATTCTTTCTGATCATAAAATTCACAGAATCATGGATCGGTTGAGGTTGGAAGGCACCTCTGGAGGTCATCTGGTCCAACACCCCTGCTCAGGCAGGGCCACCTAAAGCTGGTTGCCCAGCACTGTGTCCAGACGGCTTTTCAGTATCTCCAAGGATGGTGACTCTGCAAACTTCCTGTGCAACTTGTGCCAGTGCTTGGTCACTCTCACAATAAAAAGGTTTTCTTATGTTCAGAGGGAACCTCCTGTGTTTCAGTTTGTGCCCATAGCTTCTTGTACTGGGGGACACAGAACTGATACAGTACTCCAGATGTGGCCTCCCCAGTGCTGACTGAAGGATCACCTCCCTCAACCTGCTGTCAACACTCCTTCTAATGCAGTCGGGGATACCATTCACCTTCTTTGCTGCAAGGGCATATTGCTGGTTCATGTTGAACTTGGTGTCCACCAGGACCCCCAGTTCCTTTTCTGCCAAGCTACTTTCCAGCTGGGTGGCCCCCAGCATATACTGGTGCATGGGGTTGTTTTTCCCTGGGTGCAGGACTTTGCATTTCCCTTTGTTGAATTCTATGAGGTTCTTGTCAGCCCATTTCTCCAGCCTGTTAAGGTCCCTCTGGGTGGTAGCACAACAGCAAACTTGTTTATTTATGCAAACTTCTGTTTATTTGTGACACAGGTGGTGTCATCAGCAAACTTGCTGAGGGTGCACTCTGTCCCTTCATCCAGATCATTAATGAAGATGTTAAACAGGACGGGACCCAGTACTGACCCCTGGGGTACACCGCTAGTGAGTAGCCTCAAGCTAGACTTCATGTCTCAGATAACCACCCTCTGGGGCTGGCTGTTTAGCAGCTTTTCAGTCCACCTCACTGTCTGCTCATCCAGCCCATACTTCAACAGCTTCTCTATGAGGCTTTTATGGAAGACAGTGTCAGCAGCCTTACTGGAGTCCAGATAGACAATATCCACTGCTCTCCCCTCATCTACTGAGACAGCCATTTCATCATAGAAGGTTAGCACCTTGGTCAGCCATGACTTCCCCATGGTGACTCTGTGCTGACTACTCCTGATGACTTGCTTGTCCTTTATGTGCCTGGAAATGGCTTCCAGGATTAGCTGCTCCTTCACCTTCCCAGGAATTGATGTGAGGCTGATTTTCTCATCTGAAAGGCTTGCATGAGAATTTAAAAACTGATGAATTGGCTGTAGCCATTTTCAGCAGTGAAAGGACCATAGTAAAGAACAGGTGAGTAGGGGCAAATGTCTATCAACAAAGAAAAAAACCAAAATGTCCTTGTTATACTTGCAGCGATGCAGAATGAGAAAGCAGGTAAAAACTAGGTCCAGAAGTGATACTCAGCATTTCAATACCTAAATGTTACTTGTCACTCTGGGAAGTGAATTCAAAATTCTGGTCAGATTAATATATTTCCTGTACACAGAAGGGGGAGTCAGTTGTCTGTGGCTGGAGCTGACATCTGCAGGCATGCTCAGTCTCGGCATACTCCCCCAGGTGAAAGAAGATGTTGAAAAGAAGGATGAATCTACAGGTCCCTCCTGCAACCAGCAACATAGATGGAGCATTGAGGTCTGAAGGAACGGTATTTCCACAGAACACCCTAGCCTCAACCCTACACAGTATTTACAACATGCTTTGAAGTGTGGTCACTGTGCAGCAAAGGAGCACAAATCGTGGGCTTGGAAGAACCACAGCCGAAGGGAATACAATGCATTGGGCTGGTGCTTATGGCACTCAGAATGGCATGAGCAAACTGGGATTTCCCTACTCCAAGCAACATAACAGTCACCGATCAGCAGAAAATAAAGAACGAGTCCTGGGAGAAGGAACAGAGCCCTGGGTAGCTATCTTAAACAAAATTAAATGGCAGGCATTAGTGGTTAGCACTTGCCTTACGGTTTATACTAAAACATGACCTTTTGGAGATCTGGCCCACTGAAAGAGAACATATAGTCACCATGAATGTAAAAGATGACTGTAAAGCAAAATGATTTAAACTAGTAACTTATACATGATGTTTAGAAGCCCAGTGTACAACAACAAATCATTCTGCTCAATACTAAGAAACAGTAATTAGTTTAATAATTTCAGAGCTTCTATTGCCTCGGTTTTAAGTATCCAACCTGAAACACATTGAGTCTGATTTGCAGAGGAAGGAAGTATTTCTGATTAGGACTAAAATCAGTCAGATCTACAGAGACAGGAGCACAGAGCTACCAGACCGAAAATATCCAAACTGTCTAAAAAGGCTCCAAAAGACTAGTCTTATTCTTTTAGAATACAATAAGCATCTATCAAATTTAGTGACCAAATGCCTGAACTCACCAAGCAAAAGCAGTATCTTTCAAATATGAAAGAGCAGATCACTTAATCATTTGAACTTACGGAAGAAGCACTTCTTGAATGTTGTTCCAGATTGCTTTACCTCCTACTATGATGGCAAGCTGAGTTGTGAGTTCAAGGAGACATCCACCTGGATCACACTGAAGGTTGGGAGGGACATGAAAAATTTTTGAACTTGTGTAACTTTTCAGGCATGAATGAAGCATTTAAAATAATGCATTCTTGGTTGATTATGACAACTTTTCTTAAAGTAGTGCAAGAAGACTATTTTGGCAAACCTTTCCAGCCGTGTATGCAAAAGCCAATTCCAGGCCACGCATAGAATCATAGAATGGTTTGTGTTGGAAGGAACCTTATAGATCATATTGTTCCAACCCCCCTGCTACGAGCAGGGACACCTTCCACTAGACCAGGTTGCTCAGAGCCCCATCCAACCTGGCCTTGAACATTTCCAGGGAGGAGGCATCCACTACTTCTCTGGGCAATCAGTTCCAGTGCCTCACAACCCTCATAGTAAAGAACTTCTTGCTTATATCTAATGTAAACCTACCCTCTTTCAGTTTAAAGCCATTACCCCTTGTCTTATCACTAGAGGCCCTTGTGAGAAGTCCCTTTCCAGCTTTCTTGTAGGCCCCCTTCAGGTACTGGAAAGCTGCTATAGTGTGTCCCCAGAGCCTTCTCTTCTCCAGGCTGAACAGCCTTGACTCTCTCAGCCTTTCCTCATAGGAGAGGTGTTCCCAGCCCTCTGGTCATTTTTGTGGGCCTCCTCTGGACCCACTCCAACAGGTCTCTGTCTTTCCTGTGCTGAGGGCTACAGAGCTGGACACAGGACTCCAGGTAGGGTCTCACCAGAGCGGAGCAGAGGGGCAGAATCACCTCCTTCAACCTGCTGACCACACTTCTTTTTATGCAGCCCAGGATATGGTTGGTCTTCTTGGCTGTGAGCACACACTGTCAGGTCATGTTGAGCTTCTCCTCAACCAGCATCCCCAAATCCTTCTCCTCAAGGCTGGTCTCGCTCCATTCTCTGCCCAGCCTGTATTTGTGCTTGGGATTGCCCCAGCCCATGTGCAGGACCTTGCACTTGGCCTTGCTGAACTTCATGAGGTTCATATAGGGCCCATCTCTCAAGCCTGTCAAGGTGTCTCTGGATGGCATCCCTTCCCTCTAGTGTGTTAACTGCACCACACAGCTTGGTGTTGTCAGCAAACTTGCAGAGGGTGCACTCAATCCTACTGTCCACATTGCCAACAAAGAGGTTAAACAGCGCTGGTCCCAGTACTGACCCCTCAGGAACACCACTCGTCACTGGTCTTCACTTGGACGTCGAGCTGTTGATTGCAACACTTTGAGTGCGACCATCCAGCCAAATCCTTATCGAGTGAGTGGTCCATCCATCAAATCAGTGTCTCTCCAATTTAGAGACAAGGATGTCATATGGGACAGTGTCAAATGCTTTGCTCAAGTCCAGGTAGATGACATTGATTGCTCTTCCCTTATGCACCAATGCAGTAACCCCATCATAGGCAGCCACCAAATTTGCCAGTCACAATTTGCCCTTAGTGAATCCATGTTGGCTGTCACCAGTCACCTCCTTATTTTCCATGTGCCTTAGCATATTTTCCAGGAGAATCTGCTCCATGATCTTACCAGGCACAGAGGTGAGACTGACTGGCCTGTAGTTCCCCGGGTCTTCCTTCTTACACTTTTTAAAAATGGGGGTTATGTTTCTCCTTTTTCAGTCACTGGGAACTTCGCTGGACTGCCATGACTTCTCAAATGTGATGGATAGCGGCTTAGCAACTTCATCCACCAGTTCCCTCAGGACCTGTGGATGCACCTCATCAGGTCCCACAGACTCATGTGCCTGCATGTTCCTTAGATGGTCTCAAACCTGATCTTCTCCTACAGTGGGTGGTTCTTCATTCTCCCAGTCCCTGCCTTTGCCTTCTGCAACTTGGGCCGTATGGCTGGAGCACTTGGAAGTGAAGGCTGAGGCAAAGAAGGTGTTGAATACCTCAGCTTTCTCCATATCCTGGGTAACCAGGTCTCCCATTTCCTTTTATGATCCATAAGCTCAGTCAGCTCCTCATCCTTCCCCAGGTAGAACTCCATGCACTCCAGCTGGTCATTGACATAGAGGGTGACACCCCCTCCTTGTCTCCCCTGCCTGTCCTTCCTAAAGAGCCTGTATCCTTCCATTCCAACACTCCAGTCATAGGACCCATCCCACCATGTCTGTGTTATGCCAATGAGATCATAGCCCTGGAGGCATGTGATCCTTACTTCATATGTGGTAGGTTGACTGGGCACTAGTGAAAGAGTGAAATACCAGGTGAAGTCCTGCAGATTTGTACTGTGCTGTCACCAGGTGAGGGTCACCCAGCAGAACAGGAATGCTTCTACGGATGTTCTCCTCTTCCCTGCTGTGCTGATTCACAGCTTGTTGGACCATGGGAAAATAAGCTTGTGTGAGTACGTGTAAGGCATTTCTCAGCCCAGCTGGTCTCACGTCATATTAATTTATGCTAGGGGTTACTAAGGAGGCAGTTGGCTTGGAGGCAGTCACTTTTTGAACCCTCATGTTAAATATGTACAGCTACGTTAGACACTCCTAACTGCAGCAGAATACCTGGACTAATGGCTGCTGCTGTTTAAAACCAAATACTATCATATATTCTTACCTCTTCATTGCGATACTTTCCTAGCCAATAAACTGGATTTCCAGGATGACCGACAAATTTACCCTTAAAGAAGGCTATGTAGAAGCACGAAGAATAGTAGTTGACGAACTGGAACAAGAACATTTTTGTGGTCAGACTGTTTTCATAGTCGCTCTGTGTCCTTGGAAGCTCTGCAATTAAAAAAAAATAAATGAAAGAAAAGCACCAACCTACCAGTAACCTACAAGCTGCTTCAGAACCTCAGCTCAAAAAGTATGTGTATGCCTTGTATTCCTCAATGTGACTGAGAACATTATGAATTAGATTGTACATAATCTCCATGTATACTGTAACCATTATGCTAATTCTAAAACTATACGTGTTATAAAAGGAAAGAACTTGTTCCCTGACAAGAAGGAAAAAGAACAAACAAAAATTCTGATAACTCCGGGAGGAAAAAAGCGCCCAAATCCAGCACACTCAGGAAAGATACAAATATAACATTTTGAACTGATGAAACATTATTAAATGAAACTATATTAAAACACCACACTACTTCACACATCTGTAGTAAAATAGCTACTTCAATGTTGATGGCCTGGATATAAAAAATAATAATATTTGTGACTGTTTATCTATTTAATAACATTGGAATGGTATCTAGAATTGGAACAGTGACCTTATTTCATTTATTTACAAGAAAATAGCTATTCTCCCTATAAACAAAAGCTAATGTAATTGAATGTGTTATGTATTACTGATCTGTTTTCATAAAGCTTGGTTATTCTAGTAATTTTCTTTGCTTTGTCTGTTTCACAAGCACAGAAGTTTAAACAATTGATCTTTCACTCTAGCTATACAAGGAGTTTTCAGGCAAAGAGCTGAATATCATATTCCTTTGATATTGAGAAGATCTGTGTTTGAAAATTTCTAGATGGTAGTGTATGATATGGTGGGAAAATTCTGAAATATGTGGTAGTTGTTTATTTATTGAAGTTCTTATTAGGCATACAAGTATTCCTTCTTGCTATTTCACCCCAAGTTTCTATCTGAGGTACAGCAGCAGCATACCGAAGTCAGTGATCAGGATTGCCACTTTTTCGTAGATGACATTGAGAACCATAATGACTACAAAGCTGATGAGCGAAGCAGTTACTGAAGTGGCTGTCTGCGGAGTCAGGTACTTGCGGATGGCTTCCGTTCCACTAATGTGCTGTGACAACGTTGCAGAAAATGCCAGGAAAACTGAGAGTCTGTAGACAATGATCCCGATAACTGAAGCAATAATCAGAAGAATCTGCCGAGGGAACACAAGAAAGATGTTAATATTGAGCCACCGGCTTTGGGAAAATGTGAGTCTGAAATAATTTTTACAATAGGCAGAAGGAAACCGATTGTGTGCCTGTCATTCCATCGCGTAGGCAAAGTACAAGATGATGCTCAAAAAAGATAGAAGGGAATAAATTCAGAATCCATAAAAAAGCTGTTTTTTCATGCAGCATAGTCAATCTGCAGGAAAGAAAAGAGGCAGTCTGGTTTATGACTAATAACAAGGTTTGTACTGATGCAAGCTAAGACAATGAGATGTGTAATCAACTCTTACGCCTCAAGGCGTGTGATGGTTCCAGGAGTTAGGAAGAAATCTCTTTCTGTTGACATTAGGAAATTGGCAGAATGGCAAACATACTAGCAGGTCTGCATTGATTATGGAGGAGGCTGTACCTTCTCTTTCACACGATAATATTACTGACCAGAGACCCCACAAAGGAACAGACAAATTTTAACCCAAGTCATGTAATCTGCAGGATTTGTAATAATGATCCATGCATCTCATCTTGCTTGCCATCTCCTCTTTTTCTGCCTCTCCTCCTGCTTTTATTTCTTGCTAGTTCTCCAGCTATTATTCAGAGCTGTGAATCTTTTTTTCGCTACTGCAAACTGCCTTGAATCCGCCTGCCTCCCCTCTCCCTGCACATAAGAAGAGAGTGCAATAATACAAATGACAAACCCAGACCAAATCTCTTCCCTTCAGCCTGAAGTCCTGCCTATTTAAACCCAGCAGCGGGCCAGTATTCTCTCTTTTGTGTTTCAGACATGTTAATGCTGAGGTTCTCCCGGGCTGCCAGCTGCTGCTCTATCTCCTGTCTGCCTCCTGTCACCTAGGATGAGGTCTTCTCCAGCTGCTGCTTGTGCTACAGGCAAGGAGGACATGCAGCACGCTAAAACACTGAGGCAACCTCTCTGGGCATGCTCACCATGCTAGATATTGTTTCATGGGCGACTGGACTGCTTTCATGTTTTATTTGTAATTAAAGCAGCAGCTCTGGAAGATTAGAGAACACCCAGCTTTGCTCTGTTAAGCGAAACGAAAAGCCTGAAAGAGGCCCAGGACTGTGAGACATGGTACTGAAGCAAAAGACTGGAACAAGTAGGATAGAAACCGGCAGGGAGAAGAGCATATAAACCAAAGTCCTTCCCAAGGTACCCCCCAAATGCAAAGACATTTATCTTAAAATATTAATGAGGGAAAAACCAATGGACCGCATTTACAAGCATAACTCAGAAGCTACAGCTGAAGGATATTTTGACATATTTTCTATTGACTGTATGCTAATGAGTATTCAGCGACTACAGCTACCTTCTCCATGCTGGTCCATACCTTATGGGCCTTGTTTATGCATCAGATGGAAATCCAACCGAACCTGTTCCTTTGCTACCATTTGTTCAGTTCAGGAGGATTTTTTTTTAGACACTTGTCAGAGAAGTGAATTCATGAGGTAAAAGAGGAGAAATTTACCCAGAAGAAGACTGCACTTGTACAGAAAGTCATCCGTACGCACTTCCCACAGGCAGTGTATGGCACATGTTCTTCTTGCTGTAAAAGATTTAGAAACAGATCAAGGATGCACCCAATCTTTTCTTCTTATTTTCTGGGTGCTGCAGTTAAACCCTTTATGATGTTGAGGAGAGAAAAAAGGAAAGAAATCTCTGGTTTTGTTTCCTTTCTTGCTTTCCTGACAACTCACATTTATCCATGATTTCAAAAGTCTTGACTGATTACATGTGCCTTCATTTTTGCTGCCCATTGTAAGAAAAATGACTTCCGTAGAGGCCGAGTGCCCTCATACTGGCTTTAGCTATGACAGGGTGCAGAGTCCTTTTCAATGGACTCATCCTTCTTGGATGATCACAGCATCCAAGACAACCATCTTTCAAACCGCACTGGCTAAATCTAGCAGGTAAGTTCTATGATTTTGGTCCTTGATCTCTGTATTTCTCAGTTTATCCATAGGAACAATAGGATGGCTTTCCCAAGGAAAATGCCTACCATTGTGGTGGTGTGAAAATTCACTGGGATAGGATCTTGAGGATCAAAATCACCATGTTTTAGCATATTCTTCACTCTTGAACCATCTGAAAGGAACTTTCTAGCTATGCCTTCATACATTAAAGATGGCATAGGTTTCTAAGTTTTTAAAAAGAAACAGGTTTTGAGTAGTACAAGCTATAAAAAGAAGATCTATATAGGGCAGTTCAAACTACGGCAGGTAATTTTGAAAATTTTCAAGTGCCCTCTAATAAACATTAGCATAATGTGGATGGAATGCGAAAGCAATGCAAACGATCAGATAAATGCCAGAGTAGTATGTTGACAGAGAACAGTAAAAAGTGAAACTGAGCTGGAGTGAGCTACAGAAGCTAAAGCTATTCAAAATGTATAATAAATAGAGATCTAAACTGAGATCCTCATAAATATGAATCCTATTTCATTGAAATGAATATTATCCTTGTCCTTGTGAGTTTGCTGCTATTAATCGTAATTGCATCCACATGCACTTAGCAACAATACCTATTTATACACAATTGAAACAGAAACCTCTTTGGTTAAAAAAACAGTCTTGACATGATATATAATGTAACATCTTTTGCTCTATTTCACTCTTTTTTCCTGATGCATTCTTAGGCCAAGACAGCAAATGCTCTGTGATCTTGGCCTCTGGCAGCAACACTGAATCGTTTCTTGGGGGATTTAATAAAGTAGACTTAGTCTCCTAAGCTGGGGATGATGACTACTTCTGTTTATTTATGACACAGGAACCTCAGCAGAGCAAGCTCCTCAAACAAGCAACTACTTTAAGGTGCCTACGGTTAGGTATGGTTAGGTATAAATTCCCTCCCACACATCTCTACTTTATAAATTCAGTATTTCCAAGCCATCTTATCAACTCTCCTTGAAGCACTGCTGATTTCTACACCATTTTCATGGTGTCCTCTCACGACACGTCTCTTGCAGTAGCCATCACCAGTAATCAAAATATTCCTTACCTGTGTGATTTCATTCATTACTACATGAGTGCACCGAGCTTCATATTCTGGGCGAACTTGTTCTTCTTGCTCTAAGTACTCAATTGTGTCCCATTCATACTCCAGTTCAGCTTGCCGTCTCTTCCAAAACTCCAAAAACAAAGTAACTATCCAAAGGATAAACAAAGTGAGCAATACTATGTGAGTATTGGACACTGCATGACCCCCTGGGTTGTAACATGTGACTCATGTTTTCCATACAGATTTCCAGAGACATGGAATAAAACCCTTATTGGCTGCTGTGATCGTGAAAATAACTGGATCTACATATTTGTATAATTATTGCTTTGGATATGTAGGTGCTTTAATGTAAACACACAATAAAGAATACAGATAAATTTATTTGCTTTCTGCCTAAGGCTAGAAAATGGGCACTTTGGATTTCATATTATAGACTTCTTTCTTTTGAAGAAGTTTATCACGGGATGCATAAGAAAGCAAGTTGGTTGGACAGCTGAAGACAAAATGCTGGAGAGTGCAGGACTTCTAGAAAAGACAAACTCAGTATGGCAAAGATTGTCCCCGGGGAAAGCTCATGTTCATTCAGTTTGCACTTTTTTTGTGGACAAATTATCAATCTGTCGACTGCAAGAATCAATGACAGTTCAGGTAAAGCGGTTGAAACATAGCTGCCTTTCCTCCTCTGCTAGAATGAATCTGAAGGGTCTGCACCTCTTTTTGCATGGCCTGGAGCTTAGAAACTCTCCAGACTGGGTCAGCAATTTTCCTGGACTGTGCTTCTACAACTGGAAGCATCAATCCAGCAAAACTCTTTACCTTGGCCCGAGACATGATGCAGGTAGATCTGGCAGCACAGGCAATGACGGGCCCAGCTGAGCAGGCTGGGAGGAGCTCAGGATGATGGGGTGTCAGTATCACACTCCCCAGTGCACCTGGATGCTCTGTTAATGAAGACAGTGCATCTGATATGGCTCTGCAGCACTGCCTCCAGGAGGTGTTAGTATCCCATCACTGCACTCCTCGTTACTGTTGATGTCTGGGAGTAATTAACCCTAAAATTGTATTTTTTCATTAGTTTGGCCCCTCATCCTGAATGATGAAACATCGATGGCATGCACGTACAAGTCCAAACATTAAAGGTTATTTCCAAAATCAGGTGTGGTCAATAAACCCCAAACTGAAGCATTTAAAAACAGGAAAACTCTGTGGGCTGGGCTGTGAGATGATCTTGGCATCTGCACACAGGCAAAAGCCCAGGAAACCCTCCTCCCCTGATTATCCAGGGGCCTCTTTCACAGGGACTTCTCCACTACTTCATGCTTGGAAGCACAAAGGCCATCCCAACCAGTGGGCTGGAGGATCACATCTGCCTTCTCCTGCAGAGCAAGATCAGTCTTCCACGAACCTCTAACTGCTGGTTAGGGCTCCAGCCCAAATCACAGGAAGCTACAGGCTGTATTGATCTGCTCCAGCTGCAAATCCAGCTGCTGCTGGGGAGTAGAAAAGTGCAGGGCCTCCTTCTGTGATAGCCTCTGCACTAACAGCAAAAGAAGGGCACAAAACATGGGGACAGCTCTCTTGGCCCCAACAACAAGATAACTTCTGCTGGCTAAAATAAAGCAACAGCCAAGCTGTGTCAGAACAGGGAAGGAGCTGCTGCTGGATTTGACATTTTCCTTTTATTTTGAACCAGTGTTTCTTTTAACCGTGGAAACAAATGAAGTTTCAGAATCAGGAGATCCGAGCACTAATTCCACCTCACACTGGTAATTTGTGGTGTCCCCTTTCACATGTCCCTCAGCACTGCCATTCAGTATGGCCCAGGTATTCTGCCTCTGAAGCTGTCACCGAGGGCTGAGAAAAAACGGCTCCTTTGGAGAACAGTTGTTTGCTTAACTGATCTTCTTCTGGGACGGGGATCCAGTGATGGCAGCAAGTGAAGTGGAAGCTGCTGCTTCAGGGGCTCTGCCAATCTAGTCATGCCACCGTGGGAGAAGTGGTAGAAGCCCTGATCCAGAGCACTAATGTATAGAGGGTTAACTCCTGAGGCCAGATTCCCTGGTGTTTTATAGTGCTTTGAGGTCTTTGAAGGGAATATATTAATAAAAAACATGCAGTTATTACAAAATATTGTTGATAATGATGCCATGATGTATCTAATAATCTAATATTATTTTAGCTGTTTTGGACCAGGAGGTCTACAAAAGTATTAGAACAAGATGAAAATTACAGCTGGAATTGTACCAGGACCATGGGTCATTTGGATTCAGTACAATTTTGACAGAATTTCTGTAATACAATTCACCTCTTTATACAGTGGACTTATGATAAGAATACTAACAGACCTCACAGCCATCACTACAGACATGCAGCTTAACTTTGTAATTATTACTTGCGGAATCATTCTTCAAAACAGGAAACACAATTTTAACTAAAAAGAAAATTGCAAATAAATTAACTATTCAGAAGACAGAAGATGGTTACATTAGTATCAAAGTTCTAATTTTTTAAAATTTATTTAGAGAATTTCCTGCTGGTATTCTGATTTTAGCATATATTTTGAAAGAAATCTTCCTTTTGAAATTATGTGTTTTATCTTATAATTCTTTAAAGCAGTAGCTATTTTGAAGCACTTTAGGTCATCATAGGAAAATAAAAACCCAACATGTTTTACAAAGAAAGGAAACTATGTGTTCTTGCAATTAATTCAAAGAGTTACATGAGTTATTTTCTCTATAGTACCCTGTATACAGACGTAACATATTTTGGTAATTTCTGGATAAGAAAGTGCAATGAAAGTTGGTTAACAATGTTGCTAATATGAACAAACAAAACTGTTTCTGGGAAAATAAACCTTGTCTAATCCCTTAAATAGAGCACCAAGTGGTTTCACCCATGGGAAACATCCTGGTTTCAGATACACTTTTCTCTGCTAAAATATAAATCTAGTGCTTGTAACTACTATGCTTTTTGCAATCAGTTTCTTAAATTAAGACAGGATGAAAAAATTCCTGGGAAATATAATAAATGACTATTTTTCAACGGCCTTGTGCAGTCACAGAGCTGCTAATAGGCACAGGCAGCTCCAAAACTCTTTCGGAAAAAAACAGCTCCTCTGCCAGATATATTTGAGCATGTGGCTGGCTCCTGCTTGAAGAAGATGAGGCAGCTCTAATCGCTTCTCTCAGACTTTTCTCCAAGTGAAATGAAACAAAAGAGGCACTGAAGACCAATGCTAAGTTCTACTAGTTTTTTGTTTTCTTATGGTGCTATAAAAGAGTTCCTGTGAATGTACACATCTCCTATGGAGCTACCTACTAGTGAATTCCTGAGTGCTAGAAAATCAAGTTGCTGCAAATTTATCCATGTTTTCCTGGCTGATGCTGGAGGCTTGGCCAAAATTAGATGACAAATCACAGTTGTTGAAATCGACTTACCCCATATTCCCATAAATAACGCAAACACCAGTGTTCCAAAGCTATCAAATATACAGAGTTTCTGGGAAAATGGAAAAGAAAAAAAGGCTTAAAATATAATAGACCATTTTTGTCTTCTACACTGACCCAGAACAGAAGCTGCTTACTGAACATCTGGATTTTTAGCTTTTATGAAGTTTAATAAACAATCTTTATTGATAGCATTTCCTCAATTTCTGTCAATGTAAAACACCCTCCAGTAAAATAAGGAAATTAAATGCAAAGCCCAGAATTAAAACCATAGAGCAAATATGCAGCAAGAGGATACTAAAATGGTGTGCTATCAAACTTCCTTCCATCTGTTGCAAAGGAAGTGGAGAAAAAGTGCTTCTGATCTGGGAACAGAGTTCTGTGTTTTTAACAGAGCCACAAAATGGCAACGGACATGCCTCGTTCTCAGGAGCAGGATGACAACAAATGAAGCTAGTTAGTAAAAGCACATTCTGATGAGGTACCTCTATGGCCACAATTTGCCTTTTCTTCCATCATAGCCTTTTCCCTGTGTTCTTATTTCTTTTACCCTTCAAGTACACTGAAGGAACACATTAAATCTGGGCAAAATATTTTTGAGGACTAGCTGAAAAATTGCAATTTGGGGCGTGACTGAATCTATGGAAAGGAATGGCAAAAGGCTAACATCAACCTACTGAGACAAGTTAGTGGAAAAAGAGAGACAGCTGGAACACAGAGCAAGAGCCTGGCTGTATCAGGGCCAAGAGAGCACGGCTGTGTCACCGCTTCTGCCATGGCCCACATCAACCTCTCCATGTACCCATCTCCTTTTTGACAACATGAGACCATCTCAAGGTATGGATCCAGATAACTTCTTTGGGGAGGGAGGGTAAGGGGCAGAATTTGGAAGTGTCAAAACATGGTTTTCCTTAGCAAAAATTGATTCAGAACTACTCAATCAAGATTTTCGTAATTGAACATGGGTTTTCTCTTTTTTCCCCCAAAAGGAAGAAGTACCCCAAAATGAAACCACACGGTTTAATTTTTTATTAAAACTCCCTATTATTCCCATATCAATTATTTGGGAGCTATGTGAAATTAAAAAAAAAATTATTTTCTAAGATCAAAGCAGAGCAATTATTGTTGTTTCTACTTTTCAAAAATCAGTCAATGTATCAAAAGGCACAACAATTTGCACAGTTCTAGCAATTCTGCAGGACATTAATGGAGGAAAAACATTGTTTCATACATACTACTGGAGCAGCTGCTGCTAAAGTTCAATAGCACATCTATAAACTGTAAATGTAGTTACCTTGGATGATTCACATCCAAATGTATTTACCTTGGATGATTCACAAGTGATGGTGAGGTTCCAGTAGGTACATACTTTATCACACTGAGGGCACATTATGATGTTACCTCCTATGCTGGGATCACATACTTCTTGGCTAAAAGCAAAATTAGTCAGTCACTCACCAACACTAAATACTTTAGTCCTTTTTCACACATGGGGACAGCGCAATAATCTCAGGGAACTGAGAAATAATTTACCAGTGATCTGCTCTGAAGAATTCCCCCTCCCTGCCCATATCCCCAGATATCCCCATTTCCATTCTTAGTCCTTATCTCAAAAATGGATGACACTGGAGGAAAATAATTTCCATCTCTTGTACATGGTGGTGATTCTCAAAACTGCTCACATTAAAAATAAAACAAATCTTCTCCGTGATAGGAAACTCACACTTGCACACTCACAAGTGCAACCATAGCAAGTCAGGGAGAAGGAAGAGGAACATTGCCTACCACAGTAAGGGATAGCTGCAGAACTGAAATGGCTACCTAGTCCCCATGGTCTTCTAATGGGGAGGATTAGGTTGGAAAACATGCAGAGGTGGGCTGCTAGGGTGACTCAAGGAACGGCAGATCTGTTTCCTAAGAGATGGCAAAAAAGTTGCCATCTAAGTAGTATCTGCTAACCTAGTATGGTGGAGGCTGAAAGGTGATGTAATTGCTTTCTATAAACACATCAGTGGGGTAAACACCAGTGAGGCAGATGAAGTATTTAACTAAATGATAATACTGGCATAGGGCGAAATGGATAGAAATTGTCCACAGGAGTGGAGCTCTGGAACAGCCCTTCAGCATGTTCCATAAAGATAAACACCCTTCCAGAAAGCAATGTACAGTGTGATGGCTGGTAGATAATTTGGCACAATGACGCAAGTGTTTTTTCCTGGGTTGTTGTGCCATGGTTGAATTTTGTCATGTTCTGACGAAGATATCTGCGTCACAGCTATGCCTCTCCTCCCAACATATTCTGGGCAGCTGAAGCCCCCTGCGCTGCTGCTCTTCCTCTATTTTTCTCTCAAAATAGAGAAAAGAAATTCTGGGTGTTTTATCGAGGTCTTTGGATATCTTCTTTAAGGATTATCACAGTGAAAATGATGTACAGCAATTTGTATTGACTTCTGATTGTTACTCTTTGTGTTTCTACACTAGGTGTGGTGAGCCTAGTGCAAAATATAAATAAAATTATGAAATAATACAAACTCTCAGATGTCTATCACTTTAATGGTCCGTGGACATCCATTACCCCTCTTATTTCTTACTTTATGCCTTTACCTTCAAATCCGTTGTTGTTCTCATAGAATCATAGCATAGTTTGGGTTGGAAGTGACCTTTAAATGTCGTCATCTAGTCCACCCCCCCTGCGATAAGCAGGGACATCTACCACTAGATCAGGTTGCTCAGAGCCCCATCCAACTTGACCTTGAATGCTTCTAGGAATGGGGCATCTACCATATCTCCGGGCAACTGGTTCCAGTGTTTCACCACCCTTGCTGTAAAAGCTTTCTTCCCGATATCTTAGTCTAAATCTACCCTCTTTTTAGTTTATGGTCTTTACCTCTTGTTCTATCATCCTGCTAAAAAGCCTGTCCCCATCTTTTTTGTAGGCTCCCTTTAAGTACTGGAAGGCCACAATCAGGTCTCCCTGGAGCCTTCTCTTCTCCAGGCTGAACAGCCCCAGCTCTCTCAGCCTGTCCTCATAGGAGAGGTGCTCCAGCCCTCAGATCAATTTTGTGGCCTCCTCTGGACCCACTCCAACAGATCCCTGTCTTTCCTGTGCTGAGGGCTCCAGAGCTGGATGCAGGACTCCACGCAGGGTCTCACCAGAGCAGAGCAGAGGAGCAGAATCACCTCCCTTGCCCTGCTGGCCACAGGTCGAGGACTGTTCTCAGGTCCTTTCGTTTTGCCTCTTTTACTATGCAGTGTCTTGCAAACCCTGTACAGTCTCCCTCTGTAAGGAACTGATTAAAATTGCATGTGATATTAAAATAAGCCTGACCAGATACCTCCATGTGCAGTTGTCCTTTGTCAGGCATCCATAGAGAAAACAGCCAACTCCTACAACCGCAGCCACGATGAGCATATTAGTGTAAAAGCCCAGCCAAGCAAAGTAGATTCCAATTTTCTCTCCATAGTATTTCCTGTGGAGGGGAAAAGGTTTTTTTTCTGAAATGCAAGTAAATTCACATTTTTGTTTCAAATGGCTCCTCACTGCATACATTTTGTGCCAACTCGTATTGTCACATTCCTCTGGTTTGAACTTTGGGATTGCAGAAGTATTGCAGCTGGGTATTCCTGCCACCACTTTTGTGCTTTTAAAAGAGGATTAAAAGGGGAAAAAAAGGAAGAAAGAGAGAAAGATCATACCTTGCAAAGAAAAATTTTAAGTGGTTGCCTTTTCATGAATTGATGTATCATGAAACCAAGCTCATGCATGGGCTGATATGGGTGTATGTATGTGCCCTCAGCATTGAGCTGCGTCTCTTTGACACCCCCAAAACCAGACCTGTTCTGTAAATTCCTAGTTCCCTCTGCATTAGTCCAGCCACAGTCACACCAACCTGATGAAATCCAGGGGCTGCAGTTTCAAAATGTTTTTAGGATGAGCCCATTCTCTGTAGAGAAGATACCGTTCACTGGGGCAGCTGGGATCGGTTGACAGGTGCCTAAAACTAGACTGCAACACAGAAAGAGCATGAGAAGAAGATGCCATTAATCTAACTAGCACAGATCAACTCTTGCCTCTGCTGGCCCCGTGCCATGAAGCCAGAGCCTGGAGTAGCCTTTTAGCCCAGTCTCACTGCAAGCCAGGAAAAGGAGAAGGAAGACAGCCCTGGGAGTGCACCAGGATTCGAGATAGATCGTTGTCAGCAAGGCACCAAATGCTAAAGCAAACACTTTATGTATGTGAGCTGAAAATAACAGAGACTCATTGTGAACTTAAACCTAAGCACATGTCAGCATCTTGGCACTTAGGAACAGAAAACAGAAAAGGATCCATTCTAATTAGAGAACAGGACTGAATTAAAATGGATATTAAGTAGCTCTAACATGCTAACACGCTTTGCTTCAAAATAATATTGTGCTGGAACGAAGGCTGGAAAGTCTGAGGGATAAATCCAGGGCTTTAGTGTCTGTTTTAAATTTAAGAGAGAGTTCACATGGAGATAATCCTTGTATTTTTTTCTAGGTTATTTGAAAGCTTATTTCAATAAAGCCCTTTTTATTTGAGGGAATTTTCTGTTCAGTAGCTGTGATGCAACAAGACAAGCGACATTTGTAGAAATCTATAGGCTACTTTTGATTTGCAGAGTAGCTGTGATATATAATTTTAATTGCATAAAAAGACAGTCACTAATTACCAGTCATACCGAGTCCAAATTCCCCATGCCGTGATAGAAATGGCCTGCAAGGCAGGTTTTAAATATTTAAAAGGAAACCTCAAAAATTGATAGTCACGAATTACATTAATTCTATCCTGTAAAGCTTTGGGTTACTTACAGGAAACATGATTTGTCTTGATTCTGCCTTAAAGATTTCCTTGAAATCCGTGGAGGCCCCCTGAATATTTTAAGCCAAGTCCAAACAGCTGAAGCAGTTACCATTCCTGACCTCCCATGTTCTCAATGTCTTCTCAACAGAACACACCTCGGACACAGAATGGTGGCTCTGATGGGGAGGAGGTATGCAGGTGTGGGTATATAATACATATAACGCAGAAAATCAGCCAAATACTCTGGAATTTTCTTTTTTTTTCTCCTTTATTTTCTTTTTCTGTGCTATTGTGAGCTTTTGTATGCAAAACAATTTTCAGTGTAACTTTCTTCTTTAAATGGTACAATTTAAAAAGCTTCAGAAGTGTAGCTACAAAAGCTGTATTCCTTATTACTGCAAGGTAAAATTCAACCCCGTTAAGCTTCTCTCCACATGATACTGACATCATTTGTGAGCTGTTGGGCTGGCCGGACGGAGCCTTCCTGCAGAAACCTGAGTTTGCCTGCACATATGTCATGATGTTCGAGAACTGTGAGAATGTTTCTCACTGCGTGAGGCTATCATGCATCCTAAGATGAGATTTGTAGTCTACATCTTTATTGACAATGTTGATATTTGATAGGAATTTTAACACTGAAAAATGAATACTAAAAAAAGGGACAATGATAAAATTGATTTAGAGCTGATGATACAGTGCATCATAGGAAATATCACTCTGGCCAGGGACTTCACTGAACTACATCTCCCAGAGAATCCAAGGTTAACACCTCCTAAATGGAATACATTGTTTTTCAGTTATGGAGCTGCATTTTGAACCAATAGTGCTTTGCAAGAAAATCTCTTTAGCCAGACTATGTCCTGTTCCAGTATGTTGTTACAATAACCAGTCAGGGAGTAAAGCAAATAGCATTTGTATCTTTTGATATAAACCCCACAGATTTAGTTGAGATCTCTATTTCATAATATGTTTTAGTTACAAGCACTAGACTTACGTCATGAAGGGGAAATGCTGCTTTGTAGATTCCAGTGTCCAGTAATTTGTTAATGCCAAACTTTTTCACATTGTTTTTGGTTGCATATTCCACACGGGACAGGATAAAATGAACCTGAAATTTGGAAAATATTTTTGTGTCTCTTGTAACCTGAAAGTAATCATACACAGCTATACCTGTTTCAGCATATAATCGAGTTAGGAAAGGGTAAGCAGTGCAGACAAAATTAATTACACCAGATATATAAACCATTCAAATCCTTCCTTTAAATTCAGGTGGAACAGAAATGGGACAAATGTAAGGAATATTTTCCTTCTGGATTGCCCAGGCTATTTCATAAATGACACAGGACTATTGCATCCCATGTATTTCTAATTTTTCAAGATGCTTTCATGAAGGTGATTGCACTGATTTGATTACAGGAATGTTTTATTTTCAAGATTAAATGCTAGAAATACTCCATGGACTTACAATTCGGCTTCTAGTTGCAGGATTGAAAAATGTGTCTTTGTCTTGAATATAGAAGTTGGACAAATGTTCTTTTTGAAAAGGGGCAGTGAAAAACTCTTGCTCGGGTTTGATGATATTTTCATCCACTCTGAAGAGTCCACTAAACCAGTTGAAAGCTGAGTCTTGGGTTTTCAGATCATTGGGTTGCAGAGGCAGTTTGATGTGCATAACCTCAGCGTATGCGCACAGCACTTCCCAAGGTACATGCACTTTCACAAAAATAAGTTTTTCATCCAAAACCTAAAATGAAAGAATATTAAAAATATGGGTGTAAGGAAATGAAAGCAAAAGATTTTTCATAACAATTCTTAAACTACCCAGAATTTTCTTTCTCTTTACAGCTTATAGATGACCTATTCAAAGTTGCGTTCATTGTCCATCTTAGCAAGTATATCATTAGCTTCTGTAAAAGCACTGACATGAGGTGGAAACACTCGGGCATACAGAGGCTTATGAAAGTGTATAAAAAAAGACAGCTAAATATTCCTTTAATGCTTAATGTTTAAATCTCTGCAAAGTATTTTACAGAGTAATTTAGAAATTTAAATTTAACAATGCTTCTCTCATATGGGTTAGTTAGGAGCATTTTTACTTGTAGCCTGGCAGAGCAGCTGTGGCTTTGGAGCTGCCAGTGACTCCCCAGCAGCTCAAGTACAACTCCAGATATGGAGTTGTATGGCTTGATGGAAGCAGGCTAGGCACCCATGGGTGCTCCTGGGCAACATGAATTCCCATCTTTGTAGGGGGAATGGGGAGAGGGAAAGGAAAACAGGCCAAGACTTCTGAGAAAGACAGCATGGGGCACATTTGCTCCCAGCTGTACACTCAAACTAGCACCAGTATGCAGTGGGAACCCTGACAGCCACTTTTGTCTCCTGTCTGCACATTGTCTGTAGACCTTCTATCGATGCTCTGAATTTCTGAGTCTCAGCCACACAAAATTACATTATGCAGCTTGTTGGCTCAGGAATTGGATATCTCTGATCTAGCCTGGGGAAATGTCCAGTTTCAAAAGTTTTTCAGTCTTGATCACAGCTGAATTATTGAAAGCTGCAACGTCTTAAGTATTGCAACAGGCCCACGCCAGACTTCCAGCAAGCGGTTTACTTTCTTATGAATGTGAAGTGCCAGATTGCATCCTTGGCTGTGCAGCAGGAGCCCTCACTGCAGAAATCAAATAAATACCATGATGCCATGCATTCTGAGTCTAGTTTGGGAGGAAAGGGCAAAGGGACCTTTTCTGGAGCCCACCTTAGACTGTCAAACAACACCACATTTAGGCTGTGATTGTTCTGTTTGCCCTTGGGAGACCTGGCCGGAGTGCTGCAACCCCGCAGGGTAGGAAGGAAAGGGGCTCTGAGGGGCTCTAACCCTCCCTGCAAGAGACAGCAGCTCCGGCAGCTGGTGTGCATTGTCACAGCACTCATGAACTGCCCGCAGGTGATGTCGCAGCTCAAAATATGCAGAGCATGATAGTTACAACCGCTTGCACGCTGCCAGATCTGGGGAGGAGCAGGGTCACATGCAGGAGCCCTGCGCTGCTCTTCTGGCAGGGGCGTTCTGCCCCGGACACCCACTGGCTTCCCACACCTCCCACACAGCCGGAGCAGGGGAACAACCTCTCCTCAAAGTGTAGCAGTAATTTTTATCTTCCAAGATCTAAGCAAACACGACCTATTTAATCTTCCTGCTTCCCATCTTTTACTTTGCAGAGGAAGAAACCGACAAAGTTTAAAAGATTTCGCATCATACCGCAGAGAGACTACTGACGGAAGAAAGGTGAGCCTTTTTCTCCTGAGAGGAGAGAAAAGTTGCAGTAAACTCATATATCCAGTTTCCTCATTCTGATAGGGGCAGCTTTGCTCTCAGACAGAGCCATTTGCACAGGGAAGAGCACTCACCGATCTCGTTGCTTCAAGTTGCAAGCCATTGTTTATCAGGTTTGATTCGTATACTTGTCTCTTCCTCTGTTAAAAGGTATTGAACACAGTAAAACATCTGTTCCAAATTTCACAAGTACTTTTTCATAGAAGAATGGAGTTGCCTCCCAAAAGGAAGAATCATGAGGTTGTTATCTCTGTAGCCCACTTGACAGCTACTGTGGTCATAGGTACAGTCTTACCTACTAATCCAGATAATGGTTTTTTTTTTGTCTGATAAGCAATATTGCCCTCAAATGCAGTTGTGGAGATTCGCCTTCTTAGTTTCTGGTACATTACAGAAGTAAAAATGTGCCCCAAATTTTGAATTTTGAGAGCAACTACTACTGTAGCTTGTGATCTCCTTCACCTTTAGTCACTAATTGAACTACTGACGGCAGCATCCCTCCACCCATTGATCTGTCCTTTAGAAAGTCTTAATCTCAAGGGCTTTCCATCCCACTTTCCTTCCAGCAACCTGTAATCTCATTCTTCTTTCACAGTAATCGTATGAGTTCACACAGTGGTTCAAACTGTAGTAGCCCTCTACATTTTAGTCCATGGATAAACATCCCCAAAGGAAGAAGCCGAGAGCTGTAGCACTTGTAGAGTCAGTGATGCTGTTCTAGGAGCATTCAATGTCCCCAGAAGGACATAAGATTTCCTCAGTAAAATGAAATTCATGGATCATTTTAATTTCACTTCACGGTACCGGTACTTGGCAGGTAGTGAGCAGTATACAGACAAGTGAGTTGTACAGACAAGTGAACTGTGCAGAGACAAGCAGCCACTCTGCCCTCAAAATACGAAATACACAACTCCATAAGGGATTTATAAGAAATTTCAAAACTTCATGTGAGGTACTCCAATTTAAAAGCTAATTGTCTACGTCAACTGGATAGTTCCCCAATGAATTATTTGTTTATGCAAGTCAATGCTAGCCAGCTCTTCCCGGCCTAGGGACTACATGTCAACATATCAGCATGGGTAAGATGGGGCATCTGTAGGCAGCTGGGGCTGAGGAGGAGGCTTCTGTGAGCAGTTTGTCGGAAGGAGATGACATTAACGCATGGGGACTGATGTGCGGAAACAAACTCCGCAACTCACAGAGAGTTATAAAGCAGATGTGTTTATTACAGCACCAGGTGCAAGGGGGATCGCTCCTCTTAACTTGCACACCCAGTCACAAAGCATGCACCTACTTATTACAAAGTTTATCTAAGTGGGCTGGATTATTACAATTAGTTCTGGGAATAGGCGTGATTATTATAATTATTTCCAGGAATTCATTATCATACTCCACGCCTCTTTAGCGCTTGCACAGTGTCATCTGGTGGTCGTCTGTGGGGGTCTTCTGGATGAAGGCTCGTAGTCTTCCTTGCTGTGTACTTTTCACCTTTGGCCCAAAACTGCTGAGTTGTCTGTGCTGGCTAAGTTCCAAGCTGCCAGACCAGTTTCATCTAGAGGAGGGCTTTTTACAGACAATAGGTTTCTGGTTATCAGTCCTTATCAGTCCCTGTCTCTTTTACCTGTCTTGAACCAGTCTTTGTTATCTACATTTGAGCTCACAGCAGTCCTTGTTAACAAGATTGCAAAGAATAGGACCAAACTAATTGTCAGAGGTTTAATCCTTACCTCGACATGGCTGCAAAGCTACGTAATAAAATCAAACTAAAGTTACAGCAAAGTGGAACTAAACATCAATTCCCCAAATCAGGGACTGCTGGCTTTATTCCTGAACCAGGTTACTCTAGGCATGCAGCGTGATTCTCATAGTGACACGGTGATACTACACTCTTGCTCACGGATAGTTGTCATGCCACTGGCCAATATTTTGGTTGTTTAGCTGCACTTAAAGGATTGGTGCCTACCACTACTGCAACTTCGAGTTTTTAAAGAAGAATGGTCCAATGGTTTCTGTAGCCTGATCCTCTAGAGCCAGACTAACTGCCTTAACTCCTGTGCTTAAGATCCAGTCCTGTTGCTACTGTGAAGGACCAGAGTCAATGAATGGCCCATTAGATAAAGCCTTAGGAGCTTTGATGGGTACATGGAAACTGGCAGTCAGGACCACCCCCAAGACGCACCTGCTCTAGGGGAAAAACCCCAGACACTTCAGCAAAACGAGGAACAGATCAGTTGTATCTCGACAAAAGTTTCATCCAGTTCTTTAATATTTAAAGACTGTTTTAAGTCCCTAAAGCAGAAAAATCTTTTTTGCAAAACTGTATTAAGTATTGAAATTAATCATTGTAAAACTGTATAATATAAACCGTCCACCCCATTTATGTTTGTGCTCAACTGCAGCACCTGCATATGGCAATGGTCACGACAGGTTAATTTCATATTTTGTTTAAAGGTACTTCTTTTATCTGTTTCAGGTTTTCTGCCTTTTTATTCCAGTGAATATCAGCTGCTTCTCAGGTTAGGAACAAGAAAAGCCAAATATTTCAGTGTTTTCTTCTTTCATCAGTGCTTATCACATTTCTCCTTATTCCTCTCTTCTCTCAGAATAAAAACACAATCCCAGACTTTGAAAGCACTCTTCATGGAGGTGTCTCTCCAAATCCCATTAATCCACTTGTTTATTAGTGACAGTATAATGCTTTTTATATTTTTACTGTGTATATAACATTGTATATGTATAAAAAACGCAGATTTGTAATATATTGTACATATCTAATACATTCTATTCTCTAGAATTTTGATGGTAGCTGTACCTTGAAAAGGACACTTAATATAGCTGTTTCCTGTGACATCTAAGTCTCCTCCTTGTACTAACAGCACTAGCTTAGAATCCCAAATGTGAATGAGTTTTTTCCTTGCAGTAACATATCTCCTTGCATTTTTCAGCATTTCAAAGGTAATAGTGCTCTCCATTCTCCTTCAAAGATAAAGGTTCACAGTCATCTTGGCTTCTGAGCAAACTACATCATGATTTCTGCTGCATTTTTTTGGTAATATCATAACAATCCCCTTATCAGATCGTTAATATATGCACTACACAACACAGCAGTTTTTCATTACTCCACTAGTGACTCTTCTGCCATTTCATCCTACCTCTTTGCTTCTTCCATATTCACATGGTTATTTGTCGGTGAAATAATACTGATTCACGAAATAATACTGATTCAACTTGAGTTCTGCTTTGTTTCAGCACATAAAATAGGCAGAAGGCTAAGTATCTGTTTAATTTCTTTCTGTACAGCACAAAGACGGATGCAGGGCAATTCTCATTTGTAGAAGTCTAATATTTATTTTTTTTTAATCTTACCATTCAGATTAGTTTAATAATTCATTATGGCAAGGAGTTCCCCAAATTAATTTTGCTCTCAAAATCTTAGAGGAATGTTGACAATATTAAGGTTTCTAATAATGCATTAATGCAAGTAGTGAGAAATCAAGCCCCTGGGAGTCTTTGCTAATTAGGGGCTTTGCTATTTTCTATAAAAGATTGAATTATGTGTATGATGATCTATAAAGGAGCTAGACTTTTACCCAGAGGAGTCTACAGTGGTTTTGCACTGACTGGGGAATGCAACATAAAGACATAATAGCATATTAGGCTGGAAGGTGGAGACTGTTGAAAGTTTGTTTTAGTATCTGTTGTTTTGCTCAGCTACCTGCAAAGCTAAATTGTAATAATAATGTAACCATGGTAATGCTGCTGATCTACACCTGACATAGATTTAGATGACTGAATAGATAGCCAGTAGACTAAGACACTATGGGATGCATAATCTTATACAGTCTTAAGAAAGCAAAAGCATAGTGTAAGTTAATGTCAAGTGTTACAGGCATGTAGAAGGGTTAGCTCCTGGGAGCTGCTTTTTCACCATAATGCTTTCAATGTCTGGTGATTGCCTTGCCAAGCTGAAAGACTAACAAGATTGTGGGGCTGGAAATTGGTAGCAGACCACCAGCAGTTTTTTCTCTGTGTTTTGTAGATGCGAGGGAGCACTTGCTTTTATTACAGTGACAGAAGAACGCCAGCTCTTATCTTTGTTTAGTTTCTTTTGGGCAAAGAGTAAAGTTCCCCCAACAATATCTGTGTGGCTTCAGGGGAAAAATCCTAACAAGGCAGGAGTGCTTGAATAGCCACCTCTGCCTTACCTGACAGGCAATAGATAAATCACAGTCAATAAGAGAAAAACCATGGGGCCCAAAGCCTCCCTCATGGAAATCAGCTAAAGGGAGCGGAGAGGATCACTGTATCAATATTAGCTGCCAACTCTCATAGTTTCTTTGATGGTATTTGGAAGCTTTTCTGAAAGTCTCAGCTGTCAGCAGCAGGAAATGGATTGATTGAGAAGCTCTGCTTCTCAATCTTCTCTTTTACAATGCTTCTCTTTTACAAAAAAAGTAAACCCAAAGAACTCCAAATACATAGTTTTTGAGATACCCTCTGATTTTAAGCCAGCCTCATGGTTTTCCAAAACCTGGTTCGTGACCACAAAGAATTAGCAATACTGCAGTCTAGCCCTGCTCTTAAGAGTGGCTTCTAACCACCCTGTTTGGAAAGACCCACTTCTGGTCCTATGAATGCATGCAGTAACTTCAGAGTAAATGCCCCCTTCCATTTGACTTCCCATCCTTCTCTCATCCTTCCTTCCATGCATTAAGCAAAGCAGTTTGGGTTTGGGGTTGCCTCAGGAACAGAGACTTCATTTCACTGAGTTCCTGCTTCAAAACCAATCCATCCAGCAGGGACCAGGGCAGGAGTGGTTACCCTCCTTCCAGTTTCAAAGGTCGCTCTCATCCCTGTTATCAGACTTCCTGGGTAGGTCGGCTGGGCACACGGCGGGCAGATAGAGCCTGTCATCCTCTGCTGCCTCAAATCGCCCCATAAAATGGCACCTAGGTATCCCTCTTTCTGTAAACCCAAGTATTGCTCTGTCGCCGCAGGTGTGATGCATGCTAAACAGCTGGAGAAGCATGATTTGCATTTTAAGTTACGAAAGCTTTTTTTTTGTTGGCTATCTAAACTAAACAAGCCTGGAGGCAGGAACTGTTCATTGCTTGCTTATGAAGACAAACTTCTTCGGCCTGCTGAAGTTCTCTGTAAGACCGTACTTAAAAAAAGTGATGTGTGTAATATTCTCTGTGAATTATAGTTTTCATTTAATTTGAAACAATAATTTAAAAACTGTCTACTTCTGTGAAGCACAGATCGCTTCATGGCTGGATATGAAGGTTTTGCCCACATTACTACTTAAGTTACTGACAGTGTTTCCGTTTATTTCTGTTGGGGGAAGCAGATGGACTAGAATGACATTCTCTATTGATTTATTTTTAATTCGCCTTTCTGGCGCTGACCGTTTAACTTTCAACAGTGATCTCCTTGAGTACCTCAACAGATAAATTGGCATTTTTGAGCATTCTTGGAAAGACTGGTGATATTTAATTTCTATTCTGATGGTAACCTATCCTGAAAAATAGGATACATAGATTGTAGGTTTAAAAAACATGCTTTGGACAGGAATTTCAATTGCTTGCAAGGTACAGTTTCTGGAATCCGCTCCTGACCATTTGATTTTTGCTAGTGCTTGCAAAATTAATTGTATACCAACTTAAAAACCTTTGGAGTTTGAACTGAGTTGCACCTATGAACCTCACCCATTAACTTTTGAATCCGTAAATGATATTAGAAATTTCCATGAAGATGTCATTTCAGTAGTTTGACTTTGCCTCCCTTCAACCAGATTTCAGAAACACATGAAAATGAGGGAAGCACAGCATCGCTGTGCATCTCCAAGTGCTTCAGAATCCCGTATTTTTTTCCTTCTATCCAAATCACCCCCATGTTTTATCTATCTTATTTCCTTCTCTCCTCTGAGATGTTTTCCCAAGAATGCTGCTAATTAAGATAAATTAATGATGGGCCATTTTCCTAGTTATTTTCACGCAATTCTTTTGAAAAAGGACAGAAAGCCATTCAAATCAAATATAACAATGGTCCCAGGACCCGATTCTTCTCTTGCGATTTTTCACAGATCCAGAATCGATGGATCTGTGCCCCATTTCTCTGAATTCAGTGAACTGGATACCTAGGTTGAGGTCTGATTTTCAAAGCCTTCCCACTAAATTCAGTTAAGCATATGGGGACTCCTCCACTCTCACTATCATACAAAACCACTCAGTGCAGCACCCAAAACTTTTCATTACTGAAATGTCCACTAACAATTTAAATTCTGCCCCGACTTCCTCATCATGCAATCAGGTGGGGTGCAGTGCATGTCAGACAGAATTTGTCCCAGTGACTATACTCCTGGTCCCTACATTTCACAGACATGTAACGTTGCACATGGCCAGTGGAGACCTCGCTACTGATCTCAGTGAAGTGAGGATTTCACCCTACGAGAACAGACTTCACTGGATCTGCTATTCTTTAATAAGCTGGAGTTTCCAAATTCTGTGAACAATAAACCTGAGGATAATAGCTCTATAAAACTGTCAGGGAAGCAAAAGAAAGAGTAGCATGACCAAGGAACCTATTCAGCCCTAAAGCACCTTGAATTACACAAGATACTGCTTATAAAAATTGGCATTTTCAGTTAATCATTGGTGAGAAAGAGACAGTGAAGTATGCATTATTTAAAGACGACAGTAAATGGTAATACTCCTCATTTTGGTATCTTGTGTATCATCACAAGGGTAGAAGTCTTCGGCCCAGAAAAAAATGATAATCAAATAAAAACCAGCGTCAGTAAAGACAAGCTATCAACTAGGTTGTATGCCAACACTGACGAAACCTTACCTATCTTATGTAGGGCAGCAGCATCTCCCCAACTTTCTGGGAACTGTGGTAGGCTAAAACATCAGTTCACTCCCTGGAATTCCAAGGATGCAAAACTGTACCATTAATGTCATTTTCCTTTCCATCTCAGACATAAGGTATATGTGTTTTGTTTCTTCTTTTCAATTATTCTATTCACATTCATTTTTTTTTTACTTCTCAGTTTCTCTCCTTTCACTCCCAGTCCGAGTGTGAGGTAGGACCCAAGGCAGTGCCCTGCATCCCACTCGGGAGGAGGTACAGGAAGAAAAATGTTATCAGTGCTGCCAACATCTGCGCAGCATTTGCTTAGGGAATAAAGATTTGCAGCACATACAGCTTCCTCCCCTTTCATAGCAAGTGATCTCTGGTGAGACGGAGGACCTCTCTGCCTTTGAGGTGGCTAAAGTGTTTGTGTGCTTGGAGCTGACCTGCACCTATCCCATTCTAAAAAGTTAGAAAGCTTGTATCTACTCACATTTGAAAGACTGTTCCTCCAGCAATAGACAACGGAAATGCATTTCTAAACTGATGACACCTGTATGTGAGGCATTAGAGAGAGGGAGCCAGTAATTCCGGGTTGTATCACAGGATTTGGTTATGGCCAGGCGACTTCACTTCAGCTGAAGCGACAGATGCATTGAACAAAACCTTCTCTTCACTCCTTCTTCTCCTTCCTCCACCTTTCAGTGCCCTCTGGTACTTTACCCTGTGTCTAACTTTTTGTCTTATTCATGGTCAGCTTTTGGTTTTGTCATTAGTTCTCCAGCTCAATGTCATCATGCTTGTAACTTTTGTTCTTGTCTTTGGAAGTCCTCTGTAACTATCGCTTCTTCACCCTTTTCTCTTTTTATGCTTTCTGCTGCCCTTTCAGCACCGTATGTGTTCCCAGTATCAAAATACTTACCTATGCCTTCCACAGTACTCCTACGGCTTCAGATTCTACCTGTCCATGGAAATCCTGGCTCTGAAAACTGCTGTCAACACTGTTTTCAGCTTCCTTCTGACACAGCCACGTCACCCCAATCACGTGTCTCAATCTCCTGGCTGTGCTTCTGTCCATACAGCCTTTGTTGGCCACCTCTGCTGTCAGGCCACAAAGCCAGCTCTCATTCAGCTTGCTGTCCAACAAGACCATGAGGGCCTCTTCCACAGAGCTGCTCCCCAGCCACCAAGTCTTCACCATATCTGATCATCAGCCTAACGTAACTCTAGTTCTCCCATTTGTTGTGTGTAGGTAGACTACTTCCTCTTCCTCAGCACACCACAGATTCAGTGTGGCTGCAGATCTTTGCAGGACTGAGACCTTTGAAAGTAAACTTTTTTTGCAAGCACCTAGCGCATTACCCACAATCTCCTGGTCTAATTACTCATGGTCTCATTCTGGCTAATGTCCTAATATTAATGCTGCACTAAAAATACTACTCCATTGCTCACATTTAATGTCCATCACTGTTTGGATAAGACACTCATTATATTTTTAAGTACATTTGGGCAATGGCCAAATATCACAAACATAAATGTAAAATGCTAATTGATAAAAACCAATTGTTTCCAAAGGGGCAGCTTTTGGTTTCTAATTACCTCTTTTAATTAATTGTTGTTGCTGATCCTGTGATCATGTGTAATGCAACATCCACCCACTGCAGGACTCCGTCAAGACCTACTAACAACATTCCTTATGGCTGCCCCATTAATGCCAATGACAACACTGTGTAATGATTATCAACCAACTTAGCTACAGGCCTTTTTACTCCTACTCTTCTCTTTCCAAACTGCAAATCAGTATTTGTATATGAGCTGCTTTCAGTGATATCTTTGTCCTTGCCTGCCTCTACCAGAGGCTGCTGCTGGAACATGAAGAGTTGCTAAATCAGAGAAGGAAGCAAGTGGGTGGGAGAGCGCAGATGCCAAGGGGACTACAGTCCTGTGGATGGATATTTTTCAGGCAGCTTATAATGAAAATAGCTCACTGGCATGGCTGAGCTTGTTTTTGTGGCATTGGGTGCAATAACAAATGTAGTCCACTGACAGAACTACTGAAATAATCAAAAACTAATAGTTAAAAATAATCTGTGATTGTCGTTCATAGTTGCTAAGGAGCATCAAGCAGTCACTGGCTGGAGTCAGACATATTCTGCAACGTCCCTAGGGAGGGCCAAGCTATTGAAGTGTCAAGGGAAGGAGTGGTACAGGGAGAAATTCTGGTGGCAGTGTGACATAAAAGTTATTTCCCATGAAAGACTTAGGTACTTTATTGGGCAGAATGTCAACAGGTATGTTCGTAACTGTGATCTGGAGCACGTGGTCAGCTGTCTCCTTCTATGGGTTCCTCTGAACACCCTGGCTTTAATACCAAAGTCCACTAGGGGCCTAATTCAATCACTGTAGGTACAGAAATATGCCCTAGTCTGCACATCTTGGTGTCTAATTCTAACCTGATACCCGCATTTTTCTGCTTACATCTCCTGAAGGGTTCCCTCCCGACAGGATGCTCTGAGGTCACCTAGCACACACCGACAGCCATGATGTGTAGTGCTCTTCTCATTTACACATCAGTCTACTGGCTTGAGCTCACCCCTGATTCCTGCTTGGTTTGATGGGCTGCAGTCTCCCAGCTCCCAAGAGTACTCCTAGGACAGGGCAATGCAATTGCTGTTCTGGGTGAGGGCACTGTCCTTTCTGCCCATTGCTCTAACAAACACCCAACAAATGATTCAGATTTATACCAAAAATAACCTACCTTTTGCTTTCTACGATCACTCCTCTTATGAGTCATTTTTTTGTTTTCATCTTCATACACCAAAACAAAGTCAATTCTTCGCTGCCCATCGCTGAAGAACAAGGAGTCAGGCTTATCATCAAAATCAGCCTAGAAGGCAGGTAGCATAGGTTAATCTGAATAACCTCACTTGCCAGTTCCTTATTTGCTTCCTGTCACACAGTATTTCAGTGAACAGAGAAATTCAACACATATCAGACTCATATAACATGAAGACCAAAGTGACAACAAAAGTAGCACAGAGTAGAATGGATTAAAAAATTTATATCCAGGAGTTTGGCAGGTCTCTACATGACATAAAATCAATAGAACTTTGACCTAATATTGTTCTTAAGAAATGGCCTATTAGCTTTTGGTAATGGGAGGAGCATTGGGATGTAGCACCATTAACCAAACAATGCATCTGTCATATAACTTGTATGCCATCATGGATACACTGTTAGATAATCTGTCTACAAGATATGTTGTTGCCTGATGGGAGTCTCAGAATTAGTGCATTCTCATCTGTCCCCGTACCTGCCAGAAGTTTAAGCTTCTCTGCAATTATTAAAAAAAAAAAAGCAGCAGTTTCATGCATGATAATACCTAAACCCACCATTGCCCAGAGAAAAAAGAATATTCCCATGCTGGAGATGAACTCTCAAAATGGACTCATTTTACGTGGATTTACTTCTCTTTTTATTTGCAGCATCTCAGCAAGCAAAAAACATTGTTGTACGCCACACATCCATCATGTTATAATATACGCCAAAATCAAAAGGATTAATATATTCATAAGCCTTTATCTAGTCCCTGGAGGAAAGCAGGATACATTGTCATATCCACTAATAACATCTTAATGTGTTATTTCATGTGTGAAATGATACAGACACATTGATGACGGGGGAATCTGAATGCTTGAGTGATGATTTCGTAGTTTTTTAGAGTACTCTGTGGGCACTATCACATGTAACAACCCCTCCTTTCAGGTAATTTAGAGCCGCAATGTGATCAGAATTGTCATGTAATGAGCACCAAACTCTCAGGTACTTGGCCAAATCCACCCATGGTGTTAATGAGCGCAGTGCCACTGAAGTTGACAGTTACCAAATGTCTGAAATGGAACTCAGCATAGCATTAGAGATGGTAAGATCTCCAAAGCTGGCAAGGCTCCCATAGAAGCACTGTAGAGGAGCCTTGGCTTCCAGATGCCAGGGCATGTAGGGTGGCCCCGGGCAGGATCAGGCCAGGAAACATGACCCAGAATAATCTCCTGAACATGCTGTGTCTTTGGGGACACAGAAAAGAGTCTCGGATGTCCTATCCCTGAAATTTCCTTGTCAGTGCAGACCAGACTTCATGAGGGATGCCAGGTCCAGTTTTGGGAGCTCTGGGATGTCTGGTCTGCAGAAAGGCACATAGAAATGTGGTTATGGTGTCAGAGACCCCTTAAGTGCAGGCTGAAATGGTTGTTCTTCAACTGTGATAAAACTGGTAAGAATGCCAGTCTTCAGACAGGAGCGCCCCTGTTCCAGGGAGCATACAGTGTTTTAGGAACCGCATGTGTCAGTGTTTCAGGAACCACATGTGTCAGTGTTTCCAAAACAAAATTTCCCATAAGTTTTTTTCTAAACCTCTCCTTGTAGACTATTTCGGTACTGTTTATTGGCCGAGTCAAAACAGTCGACCAAGAAGTGTCTCCCCATAATTATGACAAAATTTCCATCTTTTAAATAAACTGAGGGGAGTTTAAACTTACTATTGTACGCTGTATGTGCAAAAGCTAGGACCTGCTGCAAAGAGGTCTTGTTAACTTCGTTGTTTCAACCAGTCTGAGCAGATTCCAGGTTAGAATGGTTCTCTTTGAATCCCACCTGTGCCTAGAGATTTGTGACAAACCTGACAGCAAGCAGCTACCAACATACATACATGAGTATATATATATATATATATGCTGACATACGGCCAATACACACATATACTCTGTGTTAGGCTCACAACCTGGCCTAGGATTCAGGAACTACCTCGGCAGTCACCAAATTAACATACAACTGCATACCGTGAATAAAATTTTACGCAAAAAAATGCTTTAAACTTTCAGATAGCATCACCAGACCACAATGACACTGAGTATCTCTATCACCCAAAGAAAGTCACAGATGTGAATTTCTAAATTCTCGAGAGCTAGAGCTGGCGTAGTCCCATCAAGTAATCAGACTTGACCCTGACAAGTTTTCCTCCCACTGAAGACTAGCTGTGGGTGTAAAAAGCAGCTCTGCTACTACCATTTCCAGTCTTCTTTAAAGCATAATTACGACAGTTTCATGTCAACTAGATTCCCATTGGGAGGACAGCATCAACAACAGCCCCTGTTGGGAGCCAGCTTGGGAGGTGGTGCGGCAGCAGCAGGAGAGAGGGTGCGGGGAGCTGAGCCCAGCCAGGCACAGAGCCCAGCCCTGTAGCCCCTGCTTTCCCCTGGGACCCCAGCAGGCTCTGGCCAGGGATAAAATTGCTCCATGTTGCAAGGCGGGAACCTTGTGGTAATAACAAGAGGAAGTGTTGCCACTGCATAAAGCAGAGGGTTTTTAAATTGGGCTTCATTGTCTTTTGAATCTTAGAAACAGCATTGTAATAACTTCTGTTTAAAGAGACAGAATTCAAGCACGTGAAAGCATAAAAGTAGTAACAGCTTTGAGGGCTTTTTCAGTTCATATTTTAGCTCTCTTTCCTATATGACCTGTCCACAGACAAGAGAAGAGAGAAATGGCAGACAGCAAACATCAGATCCAGTTTTGATCTAACAAGTTTTGATCATAATTTGTGATCGCATGACTTCACTGTCTAAATAATTTTCCTCTAAATATAGTCTCCTTTAATCTTATAAAAACAATATGTAACAGCGATAACTGGCTTAACTGGATCGTCAGTAGCCAGATGCAAAGACTGCCTGCTAATCAGGATTCTGACTCCTGAATTTACTTACTTATGTGATTCCATTCACATGAGCATATACAGGTTACCATATACATACACCTTTCTATATATATATCTCTCCAACTATGCATATATATAATGGAACATAGCTGCAAGACTAATCAATATGGGACTGCATGAATCCAGATACACAGAAGTTCATACTTACGAAGCTAACTTCTTAAATGTAATCTCTATTGCTTTTTGGTCGTGAGGGCATTGTTCAATTGACCTATCCATAGACACTTTATATATCAATAAAAAAATAAAGAATTGACTCATTAAGCCTGAATACATCAGAGATCAAGATTAAGACCCACACAAATCAATTGTAATGTAATGTTAAATATTGCTCAATGAAAAGTAAGAAGTAAAATGCAAAAGGGAATGTAATAGTTAAGGTTCCGACAGCTGCATTAACTTAGATGTGTGGTGTATCTTGTAATCCCTACTGGATAGTTTGTAATGAAAAATCTTATATTATTCAACATAATTACCAGGGGAAAAACAGGACTGGAAACCAAAAAGATGTGCTGTACTCTGAAGTTAATAATGCCTTTGAGAGAATATTTGTTTTTTTTAAAAATATATAACATTATTTGACAGTATTACAAATGTTATTATCATACGAATGCACACAAGCTTGTGTGCATAGACATAAGTTAATGGGGATGAAATTCTAATACATAATTTCTCTGAAGTATCAGTAGCAAATTATAACCCAAAATAATGAACAGGCCAATTGATACCTCTTTGTTTTGGAAGAAACAAACACGGAGTCTATTTACTCCACCATCTAATTTTCTTAGCCTCAGCATAATCACATTATAAGTACTGCAGGAGGCAATTGGTTGTGCACTCTAATGTTATAATAATACCCTAGTGGACAGCAGGTTAATATTGATTAACACCATTAATAAATGCAAAAATATAATACATTTAGCTGTAAAATACTAATTATATTTAGCACATACTCTGCAGCGCTTCTGAACTCTCCAAGTGCTGTACATCAACTGCTTGCCTACCACTGAGAGACGGGGAAGTATTAGCTACTTTATCAACAGAAGGAATCTGAAGGAAGGGAGGGCCAGGCCGTGGATAAAGCTTTTTGAAATGCTCAGGGTACTTGTACGTGGGTTTGCCTAGAGGTAGCACGGCCATGTTCATGCGGATGTACCTCTGCGTTTCAGTTCAGAGCAGGGTCAGATCAGCTGAGCATCAGTGGCTCTTCACTCCAAGGAACCAGACTGGAGGTAGCTGGTGGTAACAAAAACCCCAGAAATGTGTATAATGCAGCCACCACCTCCTCAGCCCCAAATGGCTTGTTCTACAGGCCCACTGCTTAGGTCCTCACTACCAGGTGGTGTACTCAGAGCTGGTGGGATCCTGCCGGAGCTGGGAAGCGGTACACTGGTGCAATCACACTGAAGGTCCCTGGCCAGCCCTAAGCAGCCCTCTGCCATGCACAACCCCCTGCTTACACACCTGTTCTTAACCCTCCCTGACTTTGGCCCCATGCGGCCACCTCGGCGAAGGAATAAGGAGCTTCCTGTGCTCTTTGCTAATCCAGCACTAGCTGTCGTTGGTAAACAGCATTTGCTCTCCCAGCCCTCGGGAGAGAGTGGCACTTGGAGATGGGACAACTGGGACATGAAGACAAGCTTGCCCCTCCACGCAGGGCTGTGAAGGCTGAGGTAACCGATTTGGCTCCAAGTGACCACGTCATGGCACCGAGCCTCAGTCCCTTAGCTCAGAGGTTCTTCTCAGGAGGGAGACTGGCATGTGCTCCTCCTCACATATAACCAGGCCTGCCGGTATCTAAGGGGAGTTGCCGTGTCTCACTCTTGAGACCATTCCCGTAGTCATGGCTACATGTGATGCCGCAGCAGAAGATGAAAGGAGACCACATTAGTGGAAAGCTCCCTTCAGCAACAGTGATGCTCCACACCAGGGGAGAAAAAATGGTGGCATGACAAAGAAATGCATCTTCACTTTTCCAGGCTTCTCTGGGCATTACATTGTTAAACACACAGAGGGGGTAATGGTGGGAAGGCCAGCACGGAGACAAGCATAAAGAAAAATATGCAGTTATTTGTTGTTTCCTACACCCTGAACAAGCACAGTATTGTAAGTTGATTTTTTTTAGATAACAAGACATTCTGCAGGAGCAACTTATCTAACCAGAAAGATAAAATAAGTGTTTTATTTTGTCCGCATGAGCCTTTGTTGTGACTGTCAATATCACCAAATGTAATCGTTACTGGAGGGATAAGCTACTTGTCTGCAACCTCACATAATTTTCAGATATGCTTCAAAACAGCTTCCTGCAGCATGCCGGGGAATAATAAATCATTACTGGGAAACAACACAGCAGAGCAGAGCCTGTGTAACATCATCTCTGCGGACAGGCACCTGCAAAAAAATCTTCCGGCTGGAGCACGGCGACAGTCTTGCGGGGCACCTGCAGGTGACACTTCAGTTGTGGGTTTTATGTAGGTGAAAATTTCCGACTGTCTGTTTAGGAGCACAGTTATTTCTCTCTACAGGCCTCAGGAAACTTCAAATCAAGTAAATAAAAGGGAAACAAATTATATTACCAGGATGTCATGAAACATAATTATTTGTGAAGTGCTTTGAGATTATCTGGAGAAAATGTTACAGAACTATAAAGTTCTTATTATTACCACAGCTACATAACAAGATCTTCTATTACTTCATGTTCTGAGAGACCAATAGAGACAACTTTCTGACACTAAGACCAATACAAGCATTCTTCTGGAAGATATAAGATATACAGAATCATAGAATAGTTTGGGTTGGAAGAGACCTTTAAAGGTCATATAATATATAAGATACTTCAGGAAGATATACGTTTATTTTCATACCACATACTAATGTTGATCTGTCTCCGTAAGGCCATTAAACTGTTGTGCTTTTAACATTTTTCCTTGTGACTCATATTTGCTAATAACAACAGAGGACTGTTCTAGTTCTGTTTTTAGCAACAATGAGATTATTAACAAGCACTTAATAAGAAGAAGGTGGGTTTTTTTCATTTTCTCAACATGCAAAGAATTTTTTTATAGGTAACAACTGAAATAAACTGCGACTCAAGACAAAGTAGAAAAATGCAGGGTGTCATTAGAGTCATACATTTCTGTCAGCAGAAAGCGGTTGGTAACTGGGCAGGCATTGAGATGCCGGGTCCCCCAAGCTAAGTTTGGACCAGACCTCCACTTGACTTCCTGCCTGAGCATCACGTTGCTGCTGGCTGCAGGAGGAATTCTGGTCAGTCCTGATCAGAGAGAGACCATATGGCCTTGCTTTTAAAGGTGAAGACAGTACTCTGCTGAAAACCTGCTTTTCAGCACCCCTTGTCTTTCTTAGGATGCAGGAGCTGGGAAATTCCCCCTTTTGGACTTCCCTGAAGCTTTCTCATTGCAGAAATTGTATTTGAGGGGCAGTAGCAATAGACAATTTGAAGAAGTTATCCTCCTCTCTGCAGATGTTGACGCTCAAAAAAAAAATTTTACTGTCACATCCAAATTCAGACTGTCTACCTATACAGCAGAGAAGACTGCAAAATGAAACATCGGAGAGCTGGAAAAGGCTTGAATTAATGCTGTCTATGCAGTTTTGTCTTCCGTGTATTTACTGTTCATGATACATGACTTTATTATACCACCACATGCCATACACCTACGCTCCTTGTAGTAGTCATGGAATGCTCCTTTTTATCTTTGTTATTCAATGTCTTGTTTTGTTACACCTCATCTAAATAGCCTGAACACTTAAAATAGGGACTTCCTTCTGTCTATGCCTGTGGCACTCTCCTCACAGAATCTCAATCTTCTACAAATGTCGAGACATTGAATTTTACAAGATAGCCCAGAAGAGAAAGCAACAGTATAACCCTCATTTTAACGGTGATCGCAGAAGGCATCTGAAGGTCAATGACAAACCTGTTGACTGTGTCCTAAATTTGGAGTTCTAGCATGAAACACCAGGACAGTGACATCTTTCCAGAGAGCTCAGCAATTCTCTCTCTTCAGAGAGCAATATATTCATTTTCAGGTCCAAATGTGACTATTTTGAACTAACGCAAACAAGGTCACAAGTGTTCCCCTTTGATACTCAGGAAATCAAAAAAAGCTGGATGTGAGGTTGCAAGTCTTGCACAGAAACCCTACAGCAGCAGCAGGGATAAAATACAATTATCTAAATTGCACTCAGTTTCTTTAGTCATAAGAACCTTCCATTTTTTCCCTGCAATTTCCTGCCACATTTACACTTTGCTGAAGTATTACAAATAACATCCTCACAAAATTTGGGCTTTTTAGAGATTAAAGCCCTACTCGTGCTGAATAAGGCAGGGGTCTTGTGGCAGAGTTAGCATGTGATCCTACAATTAGAGACAGCACCAGAAGAACAGGACCATTCCTATTAGCCAACAACTTACTCAGTTTTGACTACTCCAGGATGACTTGCAAATTCAAATCAAATTTCCAGAATACTTCCAGCTGCAAAGCATGATCTGAGTTGAGACAACAGGTGCAGTACTTCCCTTCTACTCAATCATTTAAGGTTAGGCTTCCTATTCAGTTTCCATTTCTAACTACAATTAGCACTCATCCATTTCACAATCAGGCTCAGTAGATCACCATTTTACCTTTCTGGCCCCTCCAACCCACTGAAAGTGCCCAGTGGCCAACAAGGAGGAGCTGAGATGGAAGGAGCAGTGCAGAAAAGATGCTGCTAAAACTGAGCAGAACTTGCAACTACTGGTAAATATGACTAACCAAAAAAAAAATTATATTGAGACAATTGATTTTCAGTAGAAATAAAAATAAATTCTGCCAAGACTGCTTGGAGGAGACTGTTCTAACCACAAGGTGTATGACATTTCAGCTGTTTTGATGCTATTTCACTTAATAGAAATGCACAAAAAAAAATATGATTGAACACAAGGATACTCTAAGAAGAATTTTATAACATCCTAGTCAGGGCGCCCAGCTGGGAAACGGAAGCTCTTGGTTCCACCTCATGCTCCAAAAAATGTTTAAATGTTTTTCCAGAGACAGAATCACAGAATCACAGAATGGTAGGGGTTGGAAGGGACCTCTGTGGGTCATCTAGTCCAACCCTCCTGCCAAAGCAGGGTCACCTACAAGCAGGCTGCACAGAACCCTGTCCAGGCGGGTCTTGAATATCTCCAGAGACGGAGACTCCACAGCCTCCCTGGGCAGCCTGTTCCAGTGCTCCGTCACCCTCAGAGGGAAGAAATTCTTCCTCATGTTCAGACGGAACTTCCTGTGCTTCGGTTTGTGCCCATTGCCCCTTGTCCTGTCACTGGGCACTACTGAGAAGAGCTTGGCCCCATCCTCCTGTCACCCACCCTTCAGATATTTGTAAGGATTTACAAAGTCCCCTCTCAACCTTCTCTTCTTCAGGCTGAACAAGCCCAGCTCCCTCAGCCTCTCCTCGTAGGGGAGATGTTCCAGTCCCCTCACCATCCTTGTAGCCCTCCGCTGGACTCTCTCCAGTAGC
>Ga0065711_1026281_pt1 | contig 81532 bp, 55 predicted proteins | sample Hoacrofraction12_FD_59098 | JGI IMG/M metagenome (GOLD analysis project Ga0065711, IMG submission 59098) | Hoatzin crop microbial communities from Cojedes, Venezuela - Epithelial fraction 12 v2 (version 2) | ecosystem: Host-associated > Birds > Digestive system > Esophagus > Crop | place...
TAAAAAAAAAAAAAAAAAAAAAAAAAAAAAAAAAAAGACAACAAATATCCCACAACTTTCTTTTTGCCTATTCCATAGGAGACTTCGCACTAGGAAAAGTATTACTACTAAAACTTTTAAAAATACCTGGCTTTGTTCAGTCAGGCACATATGTCTCCAGAGGCAGAAACTCTCTTGCCATAATACTTTTCCATGGCTAGCTTCCTGATGCAGAAAGCTGCTTACTTTGTTGAAAGCTGAACAAAGACTTAGTTCCCCAAAGTGTTATCACAGAACTTTGTAAAAGGAAAAGTTAAATAACTGATTTATACTTTTTACATTGGTACTTTATATGAATGGCAGCTGCTAGCTGGAGGAATGTAGCCCTCACTAGTGGAGTTAGACTGCGTATCTAGGGGTTGATAATCTCTGAAGTCTGCTGTATTTTTTTTCAAAAATGGACTGTGTTAGTAGCACGTTTTTAATTTCTGCAGTCTTTAAGTTGGATGTATTGAATAGCAAATAATATGACTAAGCACTGAGGTGAATTCTTACTCTCACTTGCAGGTTTTCTGATTGTCAGGAGGTGATAGTGTCAAGTAGCCTTGACTTTCCTCAGATTTGGGAGTAGGGAGAGAGTGAGCTCTTCACCTGACAACTGAGCTACCTGAGTCATGCAGACAGCCTGCTTGGGAGATGTTTGGGAGCTTTATGCTTCACAGCTGACTCTTTTGCAATGAAGGCATACACTGGGAGATCTGGACTGGTGTACCTAACAGCAGCAAAGCTGGGAACACTTGCACCTATTACTCTGTAGCAGTACTTAAGTGGAAAGCCAGAGAACATTGAACACCTTCTCCACCACAAACTGCTTTTTGATGATTTGGGTAATTTCTCTTTCCTATGAATTGCGTTATGTTTTCACTATCTAGGATGGTACTTGTAAAAAGATTATTAGGTATTTGCCAGTCAGTGAAACGCATGCTTTCACTGTGGGGATCAATTCCAGTCAGCCTCTTGAAGGCCTGCTTCAGTCTTTCTTTTTCCTTTCCACTGTCTTGTGTCTGATGCTCAAAATGCTGACATGACGCACACTTCTGGATGGTGTAAAAAATTGTTCTCATGGTTTAAATTTGCAGTATTTTACAGAACAGAATGTTGAGACATCCTAAGCTTTACTATCATTCTGTCAGCATACCATTTGTATTTACCTAGAGAGGAATGGTGTATGGGAAGGAAGGATAAGAACCCAGAAACATCCAAAACATTGTCTTGCTACAGTCATATTTATGAGAGAATTGAGCCTTCCTACAAGATATAAGAACAGACTGGTGGTGCAATGTATGTGGATTATGTGGAAGAAGCAAACAAGCAAATATGAAGATTAGTTTATTTAATGACTTCAGGGCCCTGATATCTGAAATTTGCAGCTCTAAATCATTTAAAATCAGCTAGAATATGAATTAAAATCAGGGATCAGAGTTTGTAAGCCATTGTTGTTATTGCTGTCATTAGTGGCCCGACTTTCTAGACGAAACAAAGGCCATTTGGATGCAACTACACACAGACACAAGCAATGGGGTGCATTGGTGTGGCTTTTCTTTTGGTTGGAGGTGCATGCTGCTGGTCTGGTCAAAAACTTCAGCTATGTGCAAATATTGATTAGTGAAATCCATGTAGAAATATTACCTTGTAGTAAATGTTCAAGGTAAGCATTTCTCCCTAATTTGTCAACAATATTTAGTATCTGTTATGGTTTGTAGCATTTCTGAAGACAAACTGTAAACCTGTATGTACGAAACAGTGGTAAAAGCTATGTAGTCTACTGCTTTCTAGTCTACAAATACAGATCTGTACCTATTTATAGATGTCAGAATGCTTAGAAATTTCAGTTTTAATTGTTTGATGTGTTTTTTTTCTTCCATTTCTAGGCTTGAGTGGTCGTTTCTTTGTCACAACACTTCCTACAATTTACCAGTAAGTGTGTCATACTAGAAACAGTTGTCTTCTCAGTGCATATGCTTTTTTCCTGTCCTGTTTGAACAGTGGCAGGGAAGATGTAATGAACAACTGGCTTATTTCACTTTAGTCAATCTCTAAAACATTTCTCAGGAGCTCAGTGGACTTAATGAATGTAAAGTATGTATTTTTAACTTATGGTGGGATGTTCTTCTACAGACAGTTTTGTACCTAGATAAAAGTGATGCTTTTTCAGTCTGGGAACAATATTTAAGAGAATTTGTAAAAATTGTTGCAAGTTTGCAGTGTTGGCTTCTAGAAACTTGACCATGTTCGAGCAGACACGACCTTATAGAAGTGTCACTGAAATTTCTCATTTGAATAATTGACTGCATAGGTCAGTACAGAAATCTTCCACTGTTTGTAGTACTGTTTCTGTTACTGCTAAAATTCGTCAACTGTTGACTCCTACTTGTCACTTGTTTTAAACTGTAACGCTGAAATGCAGATAAAAATGAAGGGATACTGACTTTTGATTTCAGTTCAGGTTCTTGTCTAGAGCTTTGATTGTGTGATAAAGTCCTCATTTGAGGCTTTTCTGCAGTTTAAGTGACTTTAATAAGTTGTCCTGTTATCAGTACTGTTAAAAACAGATCAGGAAAGAGGTTTGCTGTATCTGTTCTCCAATAAAAAGATGCCATCCTTTAAATATTGAACCCTTTATTAAGTCATGGTATTGAGTCATGCATATATATATATATGCACACACACATATATATGCACACTTGAATCGAGTTGTGTGTTAAAAATAACTTGCTGCTTAAGCTTGTGTGCTTTGTATTTAATGTAGTACAAGTGAATATTTATTTAAGAAAAATAGCAGGTTTTTTAAACAGCATAAGCTTATGCTGTTTAAGAACCGAGACCTTTCATCATCGATTACCATTTCAAAGCATATTGAAAATGCTTAGGCGTTCAACCATCTGAGCAAGTCAAATCTATAATGTGCATTAGTTAGGTTTTTTTTTACCATAGATACAGTTTAAGGGATATCTGTGTTAATGCATATTTTTGATTTTTAGTGCACATGATGGAGTGTTTCGGAGATACCGAGGCTCACGGACATTGGAAGATCTTCAAGGTTATGTTTTAGAGAGAAAGTGGGAAGCTGTGGAGCCTGTAGCAGAATGGAAGTCTCCATCTTCTATAATGTAACACTTCATTTTTATTAACAAGAAAAAGATGTTATGGCACATTATTCATTAAGGGTGATATGTTGACAGCTTAGAGACAAAAGGCCTTTATTCCCTAAACATGTAGGTTTTGCAGAAGCAATCTGTACTGACAGCCTGCTTGCCAGTTTCTCACCTTTAAAAGCAGTTTATTTTCTGCACTTGCTGTTGTTTGTGCCTACTGAGGCTTGTTTGTATCATCTTTGAAAATATATAAAGGAAGAAAAGTACAGCCACTGAGCATTATATAAGTGTCAGTTTCCGTATCTGCTGAGTGCTGGAATCAAATGCATGTTTATGTAGATTATTACTTCATGACTTCTTGCTACTTGGGGCAGGCAACCTTTAGCTTTATGGATTTAATAGAATGATAGAATAGTTGGAGTTGGAAGGGACCTTAAAGATTGTCTAGTTCCACCCTCCCTTGTTTTTTTCTTGTTTATTTGTTTGAAAGGCCTTGTGACCTCCTCTGGAATAGGAAACAATGTAGTGTTTACACAGTATATCAGAATTTGTTTTCAGAGTATTACATTTGCTTTGAAATAGTGTAGAATGCTTACATGATATAAAGGATGAACTAGAGATGTGCATGGCTGCATTTCATTCTGGCTAGAGCTAGTATGTGTAAATTCATGTTAAAGATCCAGATGAGATTTTTCATCTGAGATTGAGGAAAAGCTGTAGGATATTCAGCAATGGGGAGGGGAACTACAGAGTTGCATGCTGCTGTGAGTTGGGGAAAAGGCGATTCCATCTGCAGGGACTTAAGCTGTGAAACTGCTATTTCTTGATTATGCTCAAATGTCATCTTTCAAGTCACTGTTTCGATGCTTTGTATTGAGCTGGCTTAAATGAACATAATGCAGAGAAAATGTATTTGTTTCCAGTAGCCTGCTTCTGAAAATTACTAGGCCCTGAATGGCATTGAAAGTCTATAGATAGAATCCTTTTCCGATTTCTACGCAGTTTGCTGTGTCTCTCAACTTCTGTCTGTCTTAGAACCTGTTCCTTCTGTTTCTTTGTTTTCTAGGATGCATGGCATGGCAGGGCTATTTCACCTCTCCAGATGGATCAGAGTAAGTAACTGTGATAGTGTTTTCCATACCCCTTTTTATGCTTAGAATAATGATCTGTTTAGAAGTCAAAACCTAACTGAATACTTTTATGATCCTTTTATGAGAGTTATATTTTCCTTATGTTTACTGTATATTGAGTGTGTAGTATCTTTGCACTATAAATTTTGTAGTATTAATACGCTATGCCAAAAATGGCAGTTTGATTGTAAAGATTGTCATCAATACTGAAAATACTTACTGTTCTTATCTTGGTATAGTTAAAATATTCTATCAAAGTGTGCTAACAGGATAAAGTATTTTTCTGAGAGCTGCTTCAAAAATCGTTGTAAACATCAGGAATGCATTTAGTATCTACCAGATTCTCTCACTTAATACTATTCCTAAAGATTATATCTGGGTTCATTTTCAGTGTTGTAAATCATGTTCTTCTGCAGTTTGTGTGCATCTAGTGTGTTGTATAGAAGAGGGAGTAACGGTTTTATTCTTTAGTAAGAATTTCTGCATCTGGATTTCAAACTGTCAATGCCATTTGCATAGGAACACAACAAATTCGGACAGTAAAGTAATTATCAGAAGTAAAGGAGAAATGCTTAGCATACACTGAAGTATACTTTGAACTTAAAAATATTTCAAGACACTTTGTGAGCTATCAAAGTGTTTCCTGTAGCATGTAAATACTGAGAATTTTCAGACCTTTTCAATTTTGGTCAGAAAGCATACTCTTTCTTAAAATCTCGAAGTGTAGCCAAGACTGAGAGATTATATTTGATTGTAGCAAAAGGGCTTAATATTGTAATGTGCTACAAAAAATAAATGTAGCAAGTTTGAACAGAGTTCATATCATTTCCAGTAAGCGTCTAACTAACCCAGAATCAAACAAAACTTTTGGTTTTTAGGTTTCCTGTGCAAGCTGTATTTGATTCTTCCTTTCACTGGATAGTATTAACTTTTTATAGCCTTCTGGCATTTCACTTCCATGGTTGCTGTGTAATGATGTTGTCTCTGTCTAGTTTCCTTCCTGAACGATTAAATGCTCTAGGAAGATACCTTCTCTAATTTACTTTCCTCTTTGATGAGTATTTCAGCTGTGTGTTTCCTCACTCTTCTTCCTGTGCTGTCCTTGCATATGCTTTAATAAATGTTGGAAGGTGTTCTGACATTTAAAAAAGAACACCACCACCCTGGAATTTCAATATTTGAACTTTTATAAATGTTGATTGTGGTTTGTTTTCTAATGGATATACTCTTGGCAGAGATCTAATGTGATAACTTACTTCCTACCAGACTACCTGGCTTGATGTGATCCTTGGTTCAGTCACTTGGATTTGTAGGTTTGAAAAACAGACTTCGGTTTTAAAGAAATCTTAATATTATATTTGAATTATTCTCTTTAAAACTATAAGTGAAATCACTTATTCAGTGTCTGCTTAGAATGGGTGGCTCCTTTTAAGAACTAAAGAGCTGGAGTAAGAACTAAAAGGCTTAATTTTTGTTCATGAACAAATTCCCGAATTTAAGTATGTATTTTGTCCACCACTCTGCTTCTCAGATGTAATTAAGGGGATAAACCTCTCCATCAGGGTACATTTTTTTCACTTGGTAGCGTGCTTATGAAGTGGGTATAAAAGGACACTTGCTTTTAACCTGACTTGGTGCTTTTTTGGTTCTGAAATGTTTAGGTTACAAGTTACCTTTTTTAAATAATTGGATTCATAGACTTCTGTTGGTGCTGTGATTGTCATTACCAGGGATGCTTACTGTATGGTCTCCTTCCTGCAACAGAGGCCATAAGAACAAATGTGTCATGCCCTGGGTTCATCTAGCCCAGTAGTCTGTCTCTGACAGTTGCCACCTTCTTACAGAATATAAGAACGTTGTGACATTTTCCTGTATGCTCTGAGGCTTCCTCATACATTTATCTGCAGTAAGATTATGCGTGGCATCTCTAATACCGAGTGTTGCAGGAAGAAGGAATTGTGCATACTTGGCTTAAAAAGTTTTTTAATGTGAACAACTTGGTAAAGAAAAAGAAGATTTAATGGTATCAAAAGAGTTATAGTATGACATTTAAGGATGCCTAGGGCTTGAGAAGGAAGACTTCAGTATAAATACTGTTAAAGAAAAGGTATTAAATAGATGCCAGTTTATGTAATGGTGATGGTAGTATAAATTGTAAGTGGTGTTAGGTATGAAGTTATTAACTATCTTCTTCTCATTTCCAGCAAATTCATAGCTACCTCACTGACACTCTTGGAATTCACGTTTGGATTTCTTATGCAGTCTTCATCTTAGCTACCTTATTGATTGGCCTGTTCCTGGGTTTGGTAAGAAGGCATATTACTTTCTTTTTCTCAGTTACCTAGAACATTTGCTTTGCATAAACTTGTGGAAGAAAAAAAAAAAAAAAACCAACACTGATAAGATATACTGAAGTACCTTGTTTTAATGATGTATCTCTTCTCCCTTGGATCCAGTGATAGAATGTGTGGGAATGGTTCAAAGCTGTGCCAGGAGGGATTTAGACTGGACAGTAGGAAGCATTTTTTTACCAAGAGGGTGGTCAAAAAATGGAACAGGCTTCCTGGAGAGGTGGTCAGTGCCCCAAGCCTGTCAGTGTTTGAGGCATTTGGAGAATGCCCTTAATAATATACTTTAACATGGTCAGCCCTGAACTGGTCAGGCAGACTAGATGATCAGTGTAGCTCCCTTCCAACTGAAATAGTCTATTCTATCCTTTTAAAATTCTTAAATATTTGGTACTGCAGATCCACTCTTTAGTGGTGTTACCTACTTCTGGTAAAGGGTGAGACTGGTTCACTCTAAGTTATCCTTTTTATGAAATTCATGCTTCAATTTAGACTTGTTTAGTGCATCCACTAAACAAATGATTTTTATATTGGCTTTTTTGTAATGAAGACTTGTATACTTAAGGATTGAATGCCTGTGGTCAGAATTGTGTAATGACTCCAACTTTCTAAAAACGTAGACTTTGTGGAGAGACTTCTTTTAGCTGGAGTGGGATTCTATTTGTGGGAATTAGCAATGCAAGTACGCTGCTGCACTGTTACTCAAAATGAAAGGTTGAAAATATTTTTTTAAAGGCTTCAAAGATTTGGGGGTTTAATTGATTTACTCTATTCCGGGGCATAGCTTTGTGGTTACAGCTTAGTTTTAATAAAATCTGACTTCACTTTTTTTCTCCCCCGTGATCTTTTTGTTTGAGTTCTCATTAGTAATTGAAAAATCTGACCTCTGTTACTGACCAGAACTGGTGCTTCCTATATCAATCTCCAAAACATCAGGAAGGTTACTCAGACAAACCTGTTAGCTATATATGCAAATGTTAAGGACAATATCCTGAGCCCTGAGTTGTTTCATTGGGGAACTAGTTTGAAGTTGCTTTACTTGTGGAGCTGGGATTATTTCCTCTCAGAATATTTGAGTGATGTGGCTCCATGAGCTCTCAAATATCAGTATCAAATGAGAAACTGAGATGGAAAAGGAGATACAGATGGCAATAGAAGTTCTTCCAGGTTAGTTGTTTGGTCCACAAGTGTGTTCTGCACCTGCGAAGACACTTTAAATCATTTGTGCTGATAACTGGTTTAACTACCTGCTAAATCACTATATCTTGAAGGAATTGTAAAGGTTGTTTCTGGCACTTGAATCTCTGCCCTTCAGCCCAAATATTGGTGTTAATGAAATAAAGAAAAATTGCATGAGTGTGTTTCTCAGCAGTACAGGGAAGTGATTTCAAAGCTCTGTGTGTGTGTATATTTAGGCAAAACCACATTTTTATACATAGTATGTTTACAGGATTGGTATATGTGAGCAAGTGTCTTTCATTATACAGTTTAAACAGCTGCATTTTTCTGGATGGTAGGTTTTCATCACCAAATGAGTGTAAGTCAAGTTAGCATAACTGGAAGCAAATGAATGTGATGATTTTAAAAAAAAAAGAAAATTTCCTTCTTCCTCCTTCACCAAAAAACCCCCCAAACCTAAAAAGCTGAAAAAATGTGAAGTTAATCTCTCATTTTTTTCTAAAAAACTTTTCAATGATTGAAATGTATTTCTTTAACATGGTATCATCTCTCTTCCTTTCCTTTGCATTATTCTTAGCATGTGACAAAGACACAAATATCTTCCTTGTGTTTTGATTGTCTGTGCTCTGTACTAGGCTGCTTTAAATAACAACAAGCACAAAAGGTGGAAGTACATATCGTGTATTGGGGAGCCAGGGGTAGGAATGGAATAACATCCCAAGATATAGAAAATCTTGACCAAGATTGTTTCATAAGTTTTAAAGAAACAAAAATCCTCAACCGTGTTCTGGGCCTCGCTTCTTAAGATGCAAGCAGTTTCAATGCTGAATAAATTTAGGGAAGTAGGAGGCAGAAAGTTTGTAGCAGAAAGCAGAGAATGTTGGTTGGTATACACAGAGAACATGCTTTTTTCTGTGTTTTTTTTTAGCTCTTATCTCTGAGCAAGATAATACCATTTTCTAAATTTTATCGTATGTCTATCTAAAAAGGATTAGTAGGAAAATACTTAATAGTGCAGGGGCCTGCTGGAATGATTTGCTAATAAATGCCTTTTTTTTTTTTTTTTTTGGTCTTTCTTTCTTTACACAGATCCTGGTTTTGATTTCAGACTGCCTTTGCCTATCCAAGTCAAAATACAGAGGTGAAACATCTGGTAAGAACTCTTAAGTGGGTGAGATACTGGAAGTTTAAATGTAACCTTGTAAGAGGGAGGGCTATACACTGTCAAGAACTTATATGTGAACCAATAATCCAGGTATTCGTTTTAGCCACACAGACAAAGATTGATATGTTGGGGTCTAAAATATCTATGTCAAAGCATCCACTTGGAGGGTAGCACAGCAGACAAAAAGAAAAAAAACAAACCCAGCAAAAAAAACCCACTAAAAAACTTGCACATGAAATAAAGTCTTTTGTCAGCACCAGATGTGTGTTAAGCTCCAGAACATGTGTTTTGGTAAGTTTGTGCTATTAGATGGATTCAAAACTTAACTGTAATTAATAATTTATTTCTTAATTGTGTACATTTGTGTGTATTAGTTTGCTGAAGATGCAGATGCATCTGTGACACTTGCCAATAAGACTTCAGCCAAATCTAGAAATTATAGGTGTCCAACAATCTTCAAAATCTTAGGTATTCATCACTATCAAAAGAAAAGTGCACCTGTGCATACTTGTGCAGTGTGCTATCCTTGACTAGTTGACTCAACAGCAGCTATTACTTGACAGAGCTTACTGGTGTCTTATCATATTCCTACTGATTTTTTTGGTAACAATACCTCTTCAAGGAGCCTGGTAAAACTGATCTGTCTTTAGTTTGTAACTTGGTGGAACAAAATGAAAGCTATCTGTGCCCAATATGCAAGAAAAACAAATGGAGGAGAAATATTACTGAAGATTTATTTGAAATAATTGAAAAATAAGATTACAGACCTGTACAAGTTTTCAGTAATAATGTACATGAATATTTCAGAATACATACATGGTGATGTAATTTTAAAAGACATTGTTCTGAGGCTCAGTCTAACTTCAGTATTTGAAACTATGCTTTGGTTTAGAAGAAGCAATTACAAAGGATAATGTGGAGAATGCGGCATTAGAAGAACCAGAGGAGGCTGCAGAGCTTTCCGCAGATGATGCAGAAGAGACTGCAGATGTAAAAGATCTCTCAGACAGAGAAGACGCAGCAAATTCAAGTGCTGATGACTCAGAGGAGGATTTAGCACTTGGAAAAGAATCAGGGGAAGAAGAAATGGAAGACTTAAGTGAACAACCTTTAGCTGATTCAGAGACTGAAAGCTCAGTAAGACAGCGTAAAAGTCAAGTGGCTGATAATGGACTATAGTTGTTTCCACGAGTATTTTGTACACTTGGACCAAAGAAGTATCAAACCCTGTGTCTGAAACTGAAGCTTACTCTTGATTTGTCATTTGTGTTTATGCAAAACCTCTGATCTGTCAGCAGGCTTCTCTTTTTTTTTTTTTTTTAAGCTAATACTTGCTCATTGGGTTTGGTTTATAAGCACATATGCTGTGTATGGTACAACTTTAGCCATGACAATCATAAGAAGTGTATCTTACCTGTTTGTACTCTTCTAAGAGAAAAGGGGTCTAACAGTTTCAGTTCACTGGCAATAAAATGGCCACCTATGCTTGTGTTGCTTTGTAGTTATTGACCTAAGCAAGATCAGGACTTTTGACTTTATGTGGTAGCTTGGTGTTGTGATTTAGCCCGGGCTGCCAGCAAAGAACCACACAACTGCTCTATTGCCCTTCCTCCTGGTGCGTTGTGGAGGAGAATCAGAAGAAAAAGCCAAAACTCGTGGGTCGGGGTAAGGAGAGTTTAACAGAACAGCAAAGGAAGTGAACAATAACAACAATACTGAGAAGAATAATACACAAAACCAAGGAAATATGCAGAGCACCTCTCTCACCGCCTGATGCTGCTCCTGAGCAATAACAACCTCCCCCCAGCCAGCTGTCCCACACCAAAGGGAGCACGATGTTACATGGTATCGAATATCCTGTTTGTTTGGCCAGTTTGGGTCAGCTGTCCTGCCTGTGTCCACTCCTGGCTTCTTGTGAAAAATTAACCCTATCCTAGGCGGACACAGGACACTTGGCAGTACTGTGACTTTCCTATTTGAGAGTGTATTGTTTCCAAATGCCACAGAAGCACCAGTAAAGTGATAAAGTAGTGAAAGAAGGCACCTTACTAGTCTTCTATTAGAAATGTTGTGTATGGTGGGTATATTTTACCACTTTCAACTGAAGCACCTTTCTCATTCATTTTTGTTAATGTTTGTTTTGGAAGTTTATCATACAGTATGCTGTGTTCTCCCAGATTTTTCAGTTTTTGGTGATTGGAGGCGTGCTGCACAGCTCAAGCTTGTCAGCTGAGTTTTTTTGACTCGGGAGTCGTCTGAGGAGTTTGAGTAATTGAAAAGCTCAGGCTGAGAAAGAATGGAAGCTAAATGTTTAAAATATGTTTGAACTTTTAAAAGATTTAAAGAAAATTATTCTGATCAAGGGGGATTTTTGCGAAACAATGATTTCCCTCTGTGTGTGTTGTTCCCACCCCCCTTTCCTCCCAAGACTGTAGCAAGAAGTATTCACTTTGCAGTCAGTAAGTTGTACACTTCTTGCTAATACAAGCTTGTCATATGCAGTGCAGTTCTACCATTTCCAGCTCAGAAGATTTTTGGCAGTACTCAAACTGCTTTTGTAATATTAACTGAAGAGGCACTTAAGATTTTAACCTGTGATCACTATTCTAATTTTGTCATTGGAATTGGAAAAGAGAGGGGCGCAGGTGGGTAGTAGGGAAAAGCTTTTGGCTTTGCTACTTTTATCAGAGTAAACATGTATTTGTTGAACTGTGTGAAGTGAAAATGGCTTGCCATTTAGCGTTAGATGTGGTTAGAAGACTTAAGTCATTAAAGATATTGATATTTCCCTCCTTTGACTTGGTTAATATATACGGCATCTTTTTATTTGTAAGGAAGAGCTACAGTGAGATCCTGTATGTTCGTGTTTCGTTGATGTGTGATCATGTGCATAAGATGTGTCTCAATCTTGATTTTTTAATTTTATAGATGTGTATTGCTAGCATGCATGAATCTCCTCTTGTTCTTCAAGAATAAAGAGTAATCAGAGATGAAATAATTTTTCGTTAGAAGATACAAGTTGCAAGTGCAAAATGCTGGTTTCCTTTGAGACTGAGATTTATAGGGCCAATTTGTGTTGAAAATGGTTGTGGTTGGTTTTTTTAATGCTCAAAAAAAGCGTGTTTACTAAGAAAGCTTAACTTTTCCTGTCTGTGTCCTGTTGCATATTGTGTCTTGAAGCTATATGGTAGAAGTTTTGCATTTGTCGCTACAGCTGTGCAAAGAACAAAATTACACTGAATATATTGAATATGAATTTTCTTAAGGAATATTCTCAGTTTGGAGATTACTGGAACACATGGACACATGTAAATATGCTTTCACATGTGTGAAAACATACAGCTGATAATATGTATACGTTGCACTATAATGAGAACAGTTTGCCTTGTGCTATTTGGGCGATGTCGCATGTAACTGAGCAATTATAGAAGCTTACAGACAGCAGAACTCAGTAGCAGTTGAGGTACATAGCATTTTTTTTAAAAAAAAAAATTTTAAAACCCCCCACCAAAGCAACCCGAAGCTCAAGCTGAGCTTTTATTTGCAAAAATGAAGAAACCTTTGGGGCCGCTGTAGTCTGGATGGAAGAATTGTGCAGCTAAAAGTTCAGAGTACAGATTTGTTGTTCTCGTAATGTATTTGCTTTTTTCATTATCTGTGCATCAGGAGCTCATAAAAGTCTAACACAAAAACAAGACTTTAACCATATTTCATGAGACAAGCAAGAGTCAGTGTGTATATTCAGTTACATGAACTTGCATAAGATAAGAATAGACCTATCCCCTCAGTGACGAATCCAAAGCTACCAGACACTGAAAAATATGTGGGACTGTATCCAGCACAGATTGAGGGTAGTGATGACTTCGGTTGTGTACCAAAGAGGATATTTTGTACTGCATAGGGTCTTGTGATACTGTGTAGGAGGGAGCATGTCAATATTAAATTTTAATTCAGTTTCTCTTCACTTTACTAATATCATGGAGCCAATCTAATATCCTCTCCAGCTGTTTAAAGGGGTTTTAACTTGAAAAGATACAGAACATCCTTATACCTCACAGTGGTTTTGTTGTATACTGTTAGGAATATGAAGTATTAAAAAGTCAAGTGTACTCAGGATGAAGTATTTGGGCTTTTTGAATGTTTAGGCGAATAAGGTGTTCTCACAAGAGTCGAATTTCATTATGACATCTTTGAATTTAGAAAACAAAAAAACCCACAAATGACACTTTGTCCTGCAAGATGCATGGTTTATGAGATGCTGTGAGAAAGATCAGAAGCTCCTGTGTGTGGTGATTCTCTGAAGTCTCTGCTTACATTTCTTCTGGTTTTGCATGTCATTGTTAAGTTTGGATTATTTAAAATGAACATACTAAGTATTTTCCATCGTAACAGACCTAACTGCAAGATCACTGTCTGATGAGCAGGGATTAATTAAACAGGCAACAAGTGATAGCAGCTCATCTCTTCATAGATCCCTTGTAAATCTGGAAATCAGCAGTTTTAGGCTTCTGACATATCTTGAATGTAATGCGTATGCCATTGGTCCTATGTTTTCATGAATAAAGTAGGGAATATTGATGGTAACTTGGGTTTGACTGTACTTGACATGTATTGGAGTATCTTATTACAAAGATCACTAAATTGTTACTGAGACTTTAGAAAAACAGGTGCTATGCAACCAATGATATCTCCCATTTAGTTGCACATTTGTAGGAAAATTACTGTAGCATGATACTGGAGATACTCAACTTTCACTAATATTTATCCAGCAAACAAGAAGTAGCAGACATTGTAAAGGCTAAGTTTGTGTTTAACAGAAATACCACTAGCTATGCAGTAAAAGTGCAATGTTAATATGCTTTCCAGAATATGTTTTTTTCCAGTAAAACACATTTTAGTTGAATCATGCAAGTATGGAACAAATGAGACTATTACAATAGCATTAAACTTGGTGTGTTTCCAAAAAAAAAGTCAGTATCAACCTTTTGTGCAATCTGAGTGTTCTGTTATCTCTATTCTGTTATTAATTAAAAAAATGGAACTTGTGCTTGCAACCTCGGTATAGACAAAATGTCCTTGGAGAAGCTGCTGCTAACACTGTTCAAAATGTTTTGGTTAAGGATAGGGCTATAAGGTTTGTAAACTAGAACTGTATGTCAAAAATTACTTAGAATTTTTGAGAACCAAGTTAAATGTCAAAGGGGATGTGTGCCACTCTGAAAACCAGTCCCTGATGGATCTGAACATGAATGCTTAAAAGCAAGTCTTTCAAAAAAATCCGGTGGATTACTTTTTAAAGAGGCCAGAAATACATACAGCCTTTCAAAACTCCTGTCCTCGAGATTTGTGTGAAACTTGTATGCAAGTCTTGGAATACTCTGTACATGCTGAATCCGTGCTGGGCAACACTTGTTCTGTGGGCTTTCTTCGTGGAAATGTTATACAGGTTTGTCCTTTGTATGGAAGTGTTGCAAATTTATACTATGGGTATTTTTACAGAAATTCCATATAAATTTTCTATTTATGATCATCTTGTAGTTAGTTTTCATTTTCTCAGTGTGCGATGGCTTATTTGTGTAATTAACAGAAGATTATTCTTTTTTAATACTGGTCTTTCAATTAATAATAGAGATTGTGACTCGCGAAGATTCCATAATCTCTTTAGAACAAACCTGTCCATTAATTAATTGTTTCTTTCTTACATGAGCGAAAAAGTGCTTGGAAGAAGCATACCTAGATTGAGGGTTTTCCTGTAGTAACTCTGGGCTGAGCAGTATGCTCTAAGGTCTTAAATGTATGCAGGGCTAAAATGCAGACTGCTGGGCAAAATAGTGAAACTCTGAACCCTTGAGGGCTTTACCTCTCTATTAGGTTAGTTTGTTCCCTCCTGGAGATACCCACTAACTCAGCAAATCGTGTGCTAACTCCCTCTGGGATTTGGAGGACAGCAGTACATTTCTCCCTACTGATGTTGTCAAAAAGAAGCGTGCAGATCTAGGTGGTGCATTTTCTGATTGTAGTTCACAGCAAGCAGTCGTTGCTGAAGAAATAGGCCTTAGGGCCAGGTGTGCTGGAGGGAGGAGTCACTACCGGGAACCATCACTGCAATGTATTTGGGTGATGTGAACAGCTACTGGATCCAGTACACAGATTCGGTCTCTTCGGGTGAGTTTCCTGAACTGCCTTTCACTGTGAACAGAAGTGCTGTGTGGGTTGGGTGATTTGCCATTCCCTTTGGTTTTCTTCTTTTCTATTGCATTAGTTTCCTGATGTAAAGTTGAAGGGAGAGTGGTATCAAATGCAGCCCTTGCGAGCGTTTTGTTGTTTTATTATTTTATCAGCTGCTTCTCGTTCTGTCTCATCATGTGATAATAAGAAATTTTCCGCATGAAAACAGGCAGGGGGAATACTACAGGCAAAATCTGATCAGGTTTTGTAAATTATTTTAAGCAATCAGACAAACATAAGCTCTATTTTTATAGAGGAAATATGAAGATAACACTCTGATGGCAGTACTGGAGTGGTGGGAAAACTTGAGTTTATACCTTGGAATTTTGAACTGGACCGGTGGTAACTCCCAGCTCCGGCAATGAGGCTGCCAGGTAGTGTGTGTCTCCTTCTCCTAGGAGCTGATCACACATTGAAAATGAAAAGTTGTCTGGCTTTGCAGCGGGTCTTCTGGCAGTGTGGTAGCAGGAAGAAAATGGATCCCCTCCTCCCTTTTCTGAGTATTACCACACACCCACCTCCCCTCCCTCCCCCCCAGAGAAAACACCAGGATGCTTGGCTGTGAAGGGCCGCCCTGGAGGAAAAGATGCATGTCCCTTGTGATGCTTTTGCAGCTCTTCCCGCGCGCTGCCTGCCTTTCCTCCAATTTTCTGCTTATCCTTCCACTCCTAACCCATCACGGACCAGGGGTTCGTTTGTAAGCTCGCTGGCCAGGGGACCAAGTCTGCTGATACCTTGCTGTCATTCCTTTCCCTGCGGAGGGAAAAAGAAGTGTTGTGTTTTACTTTAATGAAGACTGTAGTGATGACTAGTTTTAGTCAAACATCTTCGTTTCTTTCACAGTAGAAAAACCCTTTAAAAACCGTGTGCTTTACTTCATCTTTTCTGAGAAGGAAGCAAAGCTCTGTATTTAAACATACAGGGAACAAATGAGGATTTAGTAATCAAGTATTTTCACTTAAATTTCCATTTTATATGCAAAAACTATTTTTTTTGGTTCATTTGAATTTCTCAGAGCCTGCTAGTACTTGAGACTTTTACATGTCTTAATTTGAATTCCAGTGGAGCGTGAGAGCTGAAGCTAGGCACCACTGACTGTCTTGGCACCGGCTGGGCCAGTAGCTCACGTGCTTGCAGAGGATGCAGAAATGACAGTGATCATTCAGAGTGTTTGTCTGTCAGTCCCACATCAAGGACATGGAAAGATATGCTTGACAAGGGCATTTTTTTATGTCCGGTTATTACTGTGCTGTTGGGAGGTCAAAATCAGTGCTGAGAACCTCTCGATCTCCCCTGGATTGTTTTCATCGGACACTTAAGCATCCAGATCCAGGAAGGCTTGTGCTTCATTTGATGCTTCAGTCTCTCTCAATCCTCATAGTCCCCAGTGACTTCACAAAATAAACACTAGCCGGGGCTTGTTAGGACTACCTGTTCACTCTCTGTGCTGAATGGTCGAGAAACTGTCCTCATCCCTGCAACAGGACCATCTTTTTTGACTTAGTCTCAGGCTGAAGTCGCAGATGGCTGCTGGAAAAATAAGAAACACAAAGATTTTCTGTTGATTCTTCTGAGTGACTGGGAGGGGCCAAAGTAAATTAGTGAGATACTCCCTGAAAACACTTCATGATCTGTACATAGGTATTTTCTGACTTGGAGAAATTCACAAATGTTCATGGGGAATTTGGAAGTCAGAATAAGCATTTACTGAAGTAAGTAAAGTTACTTGATCAAGCAGCTTTGGACAACAGTCTTGAGAAATAGGTGATCACTGGGACATTGAAATATTTTAATTATATATTGTAGTTAACTTTTCCAGCTAATCTTTACTGCAGTTAACTGAAGTGAGAAGATCACAGCTGGCTTATTGTTCACGTATGGAAGTTTTGCGTGTTCACAAGAGACCACCAGCGTTGCCTCTCCAGTTCTGCAATAGGAGTACAGCGGTTTGCTGTGTAGTGCTCTTGCTCTCTGGCAAATATCATAAGGACAAGCATGTTGTGATACTTCTTAGAACAGGTTTTTGGCTTCTGATTGAAATGCTTTCTGAGCCAGAAGTTCTCTTTGTATTTAGGAGCCCTCTGTGGGGTTTTCTTCCTGAATTTGTGATACCCGTTTTTGAACAGAAGTGCAAAGAGCTTCCTTTGCGGAGCCTGGTTCAGCCAAGCTCCAGTTACATGACACGGTGACTTGCCAAGGGAACAAGTGAGAAGCAGTAGACAGGGGAGAAGATGTTAATGCTGCCGTGATTTGGTTTGGGTTTTTTTGACTCTGCTGTAATTTTATCTGAACGTTTCAACTGAATCCTGCATTGATTTTTATCAGCAAGGTTTGCCGTGGCTGCTTGGGCACACTCTTTTCTCTTAAGCAAGGTGCTGTTCTTTTGCTTCAGGGTTAAAGTTCAGACATCTGGTATCTCATTAAGCAGCCAGAGAAAGTCTCTCATGCAGAAAGATTCATTAAAATGAGGAGCTGATTACTTGGAGGGAAGCTATGTCAGAGCCGGTCAGTAGGTTGGTGTCAGATGTGCTGGGGAGATGTCTGCTGTGCTCTCCTAGGGATTACACCCATAAGAGGCCAAGTAGTCCTAGTTCAGCAGCAGATTAAATTTAGTGTTTTGCTTCCTTTGTGCTGATATTGGCACCTCCCACCGCACCCCAGCTCATAAACTGGCCAGCAGTGGGGAGGGGGAGGTCTTGCCGGAGTGGAGGAGTCCCCAGCTCCTGGTGGACTCATGGGCTGTGGAGCTTCACAGGGCTTATTGGCTGGGCTTCAGCAAGAAGTCAGTGCCACCAGTTGGGCTTTGGTGTGTGGCTGGCACAACTGGGGGGGTCTGCAAAGGGTGGTGTGTGAGTAACTGCATGATAGGGGAGGGACGAGGAACTTTTAGCCTAAGTGACAAATAACAAACAGTAAAGGCAGTCCAATTTTGTATGAATACAGCACATGAACATAAGTGGAGAGACAGAGAAAGATCAATGTGGGATGTGTTATGAAGAGCTTAACTTTTTAAGTGGATATAGACGTAAAAGTGTGGAGGGAGACCAGTGATGAAACAGTATTGTTACCTTCAGCAATTTTTGTGCAACTTTCCAATGTTAAAAGCTTTTGAATTCATTAAGGTTGAATTCAGCTGTACATATTAAAATGTTTAGCTATCGTGCAATGCTTACTGTCTCATGCTCTAGGATAAATACCTGGTTTTAGCACAGGCAGCGCAAATTAAAGCAGACATGTCCCTGGTTTTGTGCTAGGACCATGGAGAAAAGTCAGTGTCAATCCACTTTGCATTTAAATTGTATCTGACACTGATGTGTGATAAATGCCTCATGGTCTAACTGTATGTGTATTGATATTAATTGCCAGTAATTCCTCCCATTAATATTCTGACCAGCTACAAAAATGACCCCCTGTACACCCCGTACAACTTAATCTGAGATGCCCTCATCTGGGAAAGCAGGTGGAGAAATAGCTGCAAATCTCTTGGTGCCATCATTCTCTTTAAATGATTCCTGAGCTTACAGCTGGCACCCTCCTTCCTGCCTCAGCCCCTGAGATATTCATCCAAAAGGTTTGACAATCTCCTGTGAGTCTTAAGTATTTTTTCTCACTTTTTGCAGAATATTGTGTTCCTAGTTGTTTTTTATAAACAAGCAGCGTGGAAGATGGCTGTGGTTTTCACAGAAGTATGTGTGTATTTAACTTGATGTTATCTGAGTTCTTCAGCCTTGCCGAAGAATAAAAAAATCAAGTCACTTAAAGCCCAAAATTACTGAAGGGAGTGAGGCACGGCCATACTTCTGTTGCATTTCATTTCTCCCTTTCAGTGCACCACAAATATAACAAACAGTGAGCAAAAAGTGGTCTCTCTGGTTTGCTTGCACCAGAGAGATGTGCAGTGAGCGCAGTGCGCACTGCTTTGCTCCTGTGCATGCTGCAAAGTCTGCCACATCTTGCACCATGCTTTGGGGGTTTGTTTGCAGTTAAGGTATCAATTTCTCCCTTTTCCCCCACATCTGGTTTTAGTAAAATGACATTAATAATTCAAGTGTGCACAGCCAGAAAACTGCGTTATGTACACACATGATACACTTGTAAGTTTTCCCTGTCAGACAAATACCGTATACCTGTTGTAAACAATGTATGTGGGGTTCAATCAAGAAATCTTAACTGAGTCTGTTATGCTTTGGATGAGGATAATCTCTTTTATAAGCTAGTTTTACTTCCAGCTGCTGAGCACATCTGACACACAAAATTTTGAGAGTAACTAGCTCTGTCTGGGTGGTGGAGCTAGAATTATCTTAAAAAGCAGGAGCCATTTGCTTGAGGATGTATTGGATCCCTGTGCTGCCTGGCAGCTGGGTCCCTGCAACTTGACTCTGTATCCAGGATTTTAATGGAAATAACTGGAAACCCGCTTGTGTTAAGTGGTGTTCTAAATAGCAGTCCAGGCTGGGACACACTTTTGTAAATATCTAAATCAGGATTTTGCTTTTTGTACATAAACAGTATCTTTTTTGTCTCCTGGATATTTTGGATGATAAAGGCATACGTGAGAGTACATTAGTCTTAGTGCAGGTTTGTCATGCTGCTGCACCTACATATTTCTCTCCTTGCTGATGAATTTTCTGTCCTTTTGCCAGATTTTATTCCATTGTCTTCTAGATTGGCCTTGTCCACATAAAATAAAATGCGGTGCTGAAGTCCAACAGGACATATGAAGTTGGTGGGTTTTTTTTTTGGTATGTAGGTAAGTTGAATCCTGCTGAGGTCCTGTATTAATGATTTACAGACAAAAACACAGAGCTTAAAAGAGAGGGAAGTAGGAATAAACTGACCCTCTGAGATCTGCAAGCATGTCTGGAAAACCAGTTTGCATTGCTGATTTTGAAGAGTATGCCAAAAAATTCCTCCCCAAATCAGTGTATGATTATTACCGATCTGGAGCAGATGACCAGGAAACGCTGGCAGACAATGTAGCAGCATTTTCAAGGTAGGAGGATGATTTAAGTGTGGAGCTGTAAATTCTGCATTATTCGTAGATGTGGTAAAATATTAGATTTTTCTTAGCAAACAAAACTCAGTTTTTCTGAAACATTTTTAGTTTTTATCAAAAATACTCTAATTCCATTTCCGAACAACTGTGTCTCCCCTTTCACTCCTCCACCTAACATTTTCTGTCCAAAAGCAGTCCCTAAAATCCATTAGCATCTTTTTAGCTTTGCCTACATTTTATTTCTTTTGCTAACATAAATTCTCTAAAGAGTCCTTTGGCTCCGATATTTATCAGCTGATGAAACTGTAATTTCTGCATTTTGGGCTATAATGTGGGCAAAGGATTCTTGTGGTGGGGTTGTACCGTTTAGGTCGTGAGCCGGTTTTGCCTTTTGCTTGTTCTTCCTCTACTGAATTAGTTACGCAGCCTTCCCTGGTAAGTACTCGTGCAGCATTGCTAGGTCAGACCTGCGCAGCGTAGCAGAAAGGAGTTTGCATATCCTGGCTCTGGAGCAAGCCGTGAAAGCCAGGGCAAAGTCCTGGGTGGCCAAGCTGTGCTCGGGAGGTTTCCAGCAGCAGGTCAGCATGTCACCAGGAAATATTGTAGATGATGGGAACTATTATAAATCAGTTTTGACTCGCACTGACCCCCTGAACCATTGTCAAAACCTAAACTCCAGGTGACCCTTTGCCACAGAAGTACAAGGTCAGCACAAAGTAAGTGTGTGCTGTCAGATTTGGTGGAAGAGTGTCAAAACTCATGTCAAGTTAGTTGGTTCCCCATCCCCTGAATCTCTGCTGCTGCTCTGCCCCCAGAGCATCAGTCAAAGTGCTACAGAGGAAAGAAGGCAGCTGGTGGCTGATCGCTTCAGCCCAGCTGAGCCGCTTAAACAGCTGGTGGCTTCCCTTTCCTTCAGGTGCTGTGTTGGTGCAGACATTTAACCCCCCTTCATTTCTCTTTGCTAATCTCTAAAGGCTTTGTCTTAAATACCTCTGATTCTAACAAACCAAAACAAGATTTTTCCAATTTGTCTTTAGTCTTTCTCCCTCCCCATTTTGCTTTTCTGCTGTAGAGCAGCAATCCTGGTTACTGCTCTGGTTGCCTTTCCATAGGCTATGAGCATTTCAGCTCGAAATCCTGTGCAGCTTTAGTAAGGCTCTAGGAAACTCAGTCGTAGTTAATTTAATGGGATCTCAATGGCCAGATCTCAGAAATCATCTTGGAAACCTAATTTTAGGGACACCTGCAGAAAAGCTTTATAATGTCAGGAGAAGACAACGACTAACCTCAACTGCGACCACATATTCCAGTTCTATGTGGAATCCCCTGTCACAGACTGGAAACCCCCTTGTGCTTGGGGCTGCTCAAACGCGAGCCAAAGGACTGCTCCAGCTGCACGGAGTAAATAGAAACAGGATGGAATGCAGTAGTGCTTGCCTGCTTTTTTTATTTATTTTATTTTTTTTAATGCTTCCAGATGCTATGATGCTGTTTGCCCTCATAAAAACAAAATGAGTTGTTAAGGAAAGGACACTCAAAGTTAAGGGCTCAGAGGCAATAAACTGTAGAAGTAGTGAACTTTTTACGGCTAACAGCTAGAGCTAATCATGATTAAACAACAATTGCATGTAATCTGCCCAGAGACAGGCTAACTTACAAAACTGTGTATGTCCACTTGCAGTTTTGGTATTAGCGGAGCTAGATGTTAGCAGTGAGATAAGAGCAGCTCTGCTCTGAAGTTGTTTCCTACCACAGGGGCAGGTTCCTCTGACAAGACGACCACCTTGCGTTGGGCTAGTCACCTGTGGGGTTCAGGCTCACCTTCTCTTTCCTGACATCTTCTATCATATCTTCAATAAGAGCCTCCAGTTTTAGGCATTCAAGCTCCAGAGCTTGCAGGCAGCCTGGAACTGAAGAAGATATTAATTAGCAGTGCCTTGGACAGCCTGAAACATTAAAAAAAAAAAAAGTAAAATAAATTTGCCAGGTGCTGGTGTGGCTAAAAGGCTCTTGCTGCTGGGTTCCTGCTCCTCAGCAGTGAAGGTATGAAGAAGATGGAAACTGTGTTTCTATCTTTGCTTGCCCCCCCTTTGTCTGTATATTTATCTTAAAGAAAAGAAGATCTAATTTCTGCAGTACCTTTAGGCTGTTTAAATGTCTTCCAAAAAGGCAGTTAATAAAATCTAGAAGACCAGACAAATGGAGTTTACTCTATTAAATCATCAAACAACAGAATTTGTTGACAGCCAAAGAGAGAGGTCATGGGGCAGAAATGTTGAAGTCAAAGCTTTGCTTGTTACCTTTCCATTGCTCTACATCTACGTCTCTTTCTGGATGTCCAGCAACCCACAGAAAAGTGCAGTGATGTGCTGATGGTCACCCAGCAGGTCAGCAGAAGTGTTGGGATCAGAGACGGAAACCCAGCTCCACTGGTGAGACGTGCAGTCCCCTCCTTTCTGGTTGCTGCAGGGCCAGCACAGCTCTTCCTGCGAGGATGGGCATTGCAGCTGAAGTCGTCTGCTGGGGCTTACCAGCTTTACCTGTATGAAGTGGAAAGGATGCAGGGCTGGAACATGGATAATAGTGATTTACAGCTTCAGGGACAAATGTGCTCATTTATCTGACCGTAACAAGGGGGAGATAATAATAAAGGTGGTCAGAGTTAAAAATAGCCCTTAAGTAGCACTGAAAAACCAAAGTTAAATCATTCTCAGCATTTCTGGTGCATCCCTGTACCTGTCTGTTTTCAAACTGAAATATTCCTTTAAGCAGTGTGCACTTGCTGCCTGCAGCCAGACGGACCTCCCTCTCTGTGAAGGTGACCCCCTTTAATGGGCTGTTGAATCTTTGTGGAAGCACGTTGAGCACAGGGCTCCACAGGCTTGATCTCGATAGCTCCAGTGGTTCCCAGCTGTTGCTGGTGAGGAATAACACATGGCGGTGTTTTCTTAGCACATGGGATGCTGCCATTAACAGTTGGTTAGACTGGTGTTGCGAGGAAGCCATTGCAAACAATCTCAAAAAGGTAGAAACCTGGTATGAAGACTTCACGGTATTTTGGTTCATAAGACGTGTTTGACACAAGCAACTTTTAAAATCTTTCTTTTTTTTCTTTGATGCTGTTGGGAGAAGCATGGCCGAATTGTTAAGGATGCAGGACTGCTTCTCAGCCTGACTCTCACACAGCCTTTGTGTGTCTCTGAGTGTGTTACTGGTTTTTCTCCGTTTCTGAGCGCAGGAGTAAGATTTCCTTTTTTACAAAGTAAGATGGACTTTACACCCTGAGCCACAAAGAGTGGCTTCACAGAGTCAGATGACTTTGTGAAAGAAACGAGTAAGTTCAGCTTCACTTCCCATTGATTTCCACTGTCAGAGGTGTAGTTGCAGGTTGCAGCCTGATTAAAAATGTTTACAGTTTATTTAAATATTTATAGATATATGTATAAGTGTTTATGTTTAAATGGAAGAGAAGAAAGCATGAAGCTGAACCAGAAGCAAGAATTGTTAGCCCATACCTTTGTGGTACAAGGTTATTTGGGTGAGCTAGACTGCTAGGACAGATTGTATTTGGAGAAAAATCAGTGTTGGGTTTGTCTGTGAGGTAGTTTGTTTTTTTTTTTGGCAACTGAATGGTTGCATTTACAGAGAAATAAATATATTATTTCTAAGGACTGATTTAGCAAATGCATGGTAGTTTTGATAGATGATGGAATACTTTTGGAGTGACCCACTCAGTTTTTGGAGTAGCAAAATCCATACCCATTAGATTATAAAATGAATGTCCTGGCCTCTTGACAGCACAGGAGCTTGAAGTACTTTGGACCCGTAATCAGTTACCAGAGCATAAAATGTCTCTGAAAGGCCAGTGTTTAAGATGAGGTTAATCCTGGGTACAGTAACTGTTCCCTAGCTTCCAGCTCTTCTGGGATTGAGGGAAGAACCGGAGCTCATGTTTCAACATCAGTGTGTTCCTGATAAGGCCAGATAATTACTTTTTATTCATAGTTTTCAAATGACATAGACATGGCACTGGCACAAGTGAGGCCTTAAGGCCAGAAAACATTATTTGGGATGTCGGAGCATATGTTACTCCCGATGGCATCTGACTGTATTCACCTTATATTTGCTCTGTGTCCGGTAACACCGTGTGTCCTTCCTGCACTGTGCTGTTTAGTGATTAAATTCACTCTCAAGTTGTCAAGGAACCAAGCGGCCTGAAGGGAGAATAGATTTTATTACAAGATTGGGATGCCTTTGGTTTACTGCCATTCAGAAATCAATCTGAAATCTCCCCTCTCGGCATTTTAATGAAGGGGGACGTGTGTGTGTGTGTGCAGGAACATGTTTCTGCTAATCTGCCGTGACACCTTCTGCCATTGAGTCCCTGGCGGCCTTTGGAGAAGACACGTTTTGTGGTCGTATGCGAGGAACAGCAATCACTTGTTTATCAGGGGCGGCATCGATGCATGTTTTCTGTGGATGTGTTGTTGTCTTGTAGCTAGGTATTAAGGGCGTTAAAATGACCAGGCACATAAATAATTTAAGTATTGGTTAAAAAAGCAAGGCTGAGAATGTGATTGGGGTCAAACAAGCATGTGAAGTTGTAGGGGGGAGAAGAGGAAAGGAATGCTTATAGTAATAAGTTGATTATGTTTCTGCGATGTCTTTCGCCTCGGATTTGCAGAGTGCTATGAGAAGAGTTGCGGTGCGGGTGGCAAGACACCCTGGGAGAGAGAATCGATTTTCCTCAGGCAAAAGCAACTGTTGCTTAGCCTTGCGCAGCACTAGTGCATGTCCCTTGTGATGGGAAGTGGAGCTGTAGGGGAGGTGAAGGCAGCAAAGTGGGTGGGAGTTGGGATGGGGACTTCACCTGGGCAGTGCGTGCTTTCCCAAGCATTCTGCTTGCGATGCAGCACAAAGGGATGATTTGGTATAGGCTCAGAAGAGAAACAAGAAGAGCTGCTTGAAAATGTGTTGCAGTTTGAAAATTTCAGCATTTTCCACAGCCAAAAATGAGTGGGGAAATCAATGAGTGCTTTCCTCTTACCCAACTGCAAGATAATTTGCATTTTGAAATTTTTGAGCATAGAGGGAAAAGGAAAAAAAAAAACCACACTAATCCCCCCTCCTTGCCTTTCATCCTTCTGTCAAAACAGCATTTAGCTGAAGTTGCCTGAATTGGGAGTGCTCACTGCCTTTCCTGCTGCGGCATCACCCTGCCTCCAGCTGGGAAGAAAGATGCTCTCACTTGCAATTGCTGATGGCAGTGTGAGAGTGTGGACTTGGCTGGAAAAAAATGTAGGTGATGAGGAGAAGACAAGTAAAAAAATATGAAAGCTTTTTACAAAACATCCAGGAAATCTTTTCAGTCAAGGAGTTGGAGGAAGCAGGTGGTGTGTGGCAGCTTAATGAGTGCTCTGATTATTGGGAAACACTGGTCTTGGGTTTTGCTTGCCATTTTAAGGGCATTCCCCTATGGCTTTTCCAGAACATGCCTCACTTCAAGTGTCTGTTTCCTAAGCAAGATCAAGTTTTATTTAGAGTATAATACTAAGGTAGTGATCCCTTTTTTGGTGTTTTTCTTGGGACCCAGTAAATACTCAGTTCTGAGTATTGATTTGATGTTAGTCTAGAGGGTGCAACCTGATAAGGTGCAAGTGGAAGAGAAGCCACAGAAGGCATCAGAGGAGATACTTATGTTTAAAGTCTGGGGCTAATGAGCCTGAGGACCCAAAAAAGTTCATGGATGGAGTAATTTGATGGTACGTAGGGGGAAGGAGGCTGTTTATCGCTGCTTAAAACAGCATAATTTTTCTTGCATGCAATGTTGGGATGATTTTTGCTCTTTCTGTTTCTTTTCCCAAGCTAAAAGCACTACAGAAACATTGGTATTTCAGGGCTGACCATCGTGTGTGTGCTTTGAGATAGCAGTGGTTCGTGCCAGGTGAAAATCTGACAAGTCCAGGACAGCAGGGAAACTAGGAGGCTGGGGATAAGGGAGATACTTCACATCCTTGTGCTTTTGAGTTTGAACAAAACTATGAGCAACGTTATTAAAGGATTTTTCTGTATATTTTCTGGAACAAGATGCCTCAGAGCTGGGAGAAGGACTTTGGAATGAAGATTAGGAAGAAAGAGGGAGAAAATGTCATGTTTTCTTAGTCCCACCCTCAGCCCATCCTCCTCTGAAAAATAACAAATCAATACAATAGCCTGAAAACAAGTCTGAGGAGACATACTTGTAGTGTGTGTCTTGTTATCGAATAATACAGCTGACTCCCACAACTACACGTCCCCTTCCAAGCATCATAACCATCTTTCTCCTCCCTGGGGAGCGCTTCCTGGAGAGCTGGCATGGCCCTGTGCTCTAGGGCTTCAGAAATTTGTGTCTCATCCTGTCTCTGTCCCAGACTTCTTATGGAAATGTCTTGTGGTCTTTCTATAAAATGAAAAGATTGTGTCTTTTCTAACCTGTCAACTTAATATGCAAGCTCTAGCTGACCACTGCTCGCTGTAGTCTGAGAGTAACAGTGGCTCTGGTTGCCGTCTCCTTGCTAGTAATGATATTAGTCTCAGACTTTCTAGTGCTGAGCAGGCAGTCAGGTTCAGCAGTACCAGAGCTTAAGCTTTTGATTATTATCTGTAATTCAAATTCAATAGCCGTCATCTAAAAGTGCAGAGTCCTTTCAGAGGGAGGGGTGCCTTAATGAGGAGCATTTGATGTGTACCCTACTACTGCTTCCAGAGAGGGTTTGGCCTGGCTCAGCACACAGGCGTGTGGAGAGCCAGCCCCTGCTCATGCACACCCTCGTGTGGCTTCTGGTGACAGTGGCTGCATTGCAACATCCCCTGGATGGTAAGAAGTCCAATTTCACAGGAGCCCCGAGGAATGCAACCCTATTAAGATAAGTTTGGGTACGGCAGTGTCATCTAGTTGACTCCAGAAGAGGGATTGCGATCCTGTTGTGCTGTTGTTGTGTGTATGTGTGGGGAGATAAATTTGTGTGGGCAAGCATGGGATGTCCAGCCTGACTACAATAAATTGTAATTTCAGATCATGTTTTAGTTTGCTTTGTTTTGGAGTCAGCTTCCATTTGTACCCGAGCTGAAGACCCCAGTGGAGAATAAAGCCCTGTTTCTGGCAGACATGTTGAAGGCAAAGCAAGGCTGGAAACTGTTGAGCAGATGCTGTGCCACATCATTCAAGGACTAGATCATAATTTGCCTTGTTGGGAAAGCAGTTGTGCTACTCGGTCTTTTCCTGCACCAAATTACAGTGGACACGTTTTGGTCTTTTCCTGGAAGCATGGAGTGCCTGGAGTATGATGGGCTGTCCCTGTGGTTGCAGCTGTAGTCCCAGGGACTACGTGTTGCACAGTGGCCGGTGACTGCTGGGGATGGGACCTCTCTGAGCAAAGCGGCTCAGTCTCTGTGCCAGCGGAGATGCGGTGCAGTGGATTTCCACCCACTCTGAGCTGTGGAAAGCCAGAGCAGCCATCCTGCCCACCCACTTGCCATGTGGTAGCTCGTTTCTCTATAGTCTCACTAGAGCACAGACTAGAGCACGGGGACAGGGAGGGCTGAGCATGCTGACCAGGCTAGTTTTATCCAAAAATCCCATGCCTCTTAGCTCCCTGGTCTATAGAAGCAATAACTGAGGGGGGGCTGATGACTCCTGCTGTTCCTGCACACCCGCTGTCATCTGGTTCTGCCCTAAGGCTCTCAAGGAGGCTGAGACTCACCATAAACCTTATTATTTTGTAGCTGCTGCATTTTCCTTCAAATAATACCAGCCAATAATGCTCGAAGGCGCTTTGCCTCTTTCACCCTCCACGGAATTCAGTCCTTCCTCACCTGCTCCCTCCTGGTTTTGTTCATTTCGTGGGCCCTGCTGCAGCTCCGGGTCATGCAGTGAGGTTCTGCTCCAGCCCCAAAACAGCTTTCACCATGTTTCTTCCAACAGCAGGAAAATCTACTCTTGCCTATTAGGAACTGTAAATAACCCCGATGATGCAGGCTTTTTATTCTCTTTTTTTGTCTCTGTAGATGGAAGCTGTACCCCCGGGTGCTCAGGGATGTGTCAGTAATGGACCTGTCCACCTCTGTCTTAGGGCAGAAAATCAGCATGCCCGTCTGCGTCGGAGCGACTGCTATGCAGTGCATGGCTCATGCTGATGGAGAGATGGCTACGGCCAAAGGTAAACTGTGCAAAGTCCTGCCCCCCCAGTGAGTTAGAGAGGAGCAGAGTAATATTATGCCTGCTGGTGGTGAAGAAATATGATAGAAAATATTTAAAAAATACAAAATAGAGAACTACATTTATCTATATATCTTTCTATACATAGAACTAGATATGTTGCCGCAACAATATTCTTTTGTTACAGAACTGCTTCTAGAAATTCAGGAGCCTTTGCTTGTCTGGGAAAAATACTCGCTTTAAAGAGACTCTTCCAGAGCATCCCAGGGAGCCAGTGTTATAGCGGTCCCTCTGGGCTAGATGCTGCACAAAGACATTGCCAGAATGGAGGCTGCAGCCTAAACGGCTGTGAGAAATGAGATTTTAATCAGAATATGGATGTGAAACTGTTTCTTACTCCTTTAACCGAAGCTGCGGAATGACGCAAAATCCGAGAAAGAAGCCACATGGTGTCCCTGTTGCATACAAACAGCATCAGGCTGTGTGTTTCAGTGCTCTAGCACTGAATGAAAAAGGATACAAGACATAAACAGGTAATATTTAAAAAAAACCTAGTCCTGTGCAAGGTTGAGCTATTCATCTAATAGCGTTTCCGTGACCAATGCAGCAAATGCTAGTGTGAAGTGAGTCTAATTATCTGCCTTGCAGTGAGAGCTCGTCTCAATTCTCATTAAAAAGCCGTGTCGCTGCGATGTGTGCCGTGATGGGCTGCAGCACAACTCCAGCAGCAACCTCTGTAAGAGCAGGTTACTCCCATTTTATAGTCTGTTTGTGGATGCATTTTTCCGCTTCCCAAGGGATTTATTAGGAAGCCAAAAATTTTATGCCTATTGTATGTGCGGGTGCATTCCACACGATGGAGCTCGAATACCTTGAATTGGTTTGTGAAGCAGCGTCTGGTCGGACGCCTTGGTGCTGTCCTGTCCTTTGGCAGCTCTTGCAGATTATTTCTGGCCCAGATTATGCTGGGAGGAAACTCTGAAGCATTATACTGCTAAGTGCAAACACATTAATGCAATGTTAAGAGCGAGATTCAAAACACCCCAAAATTCAGGATGTTCGCTAGCAAAAATGCCCACTGATGCTACTACCTAGCCATGTTTTAAGGCATAAACCTCTAACAACGTGTAGACTTGAATGGTACAATAAGGCTGACTGTCAGGTTTGAGCTATATGGTAGATAACTTAATTTTGGAATTCCCTGACTTATGTGCGCTTACATTTTCTAACTAACTTTAACGTACTATTATTGCTTTTAATGTTCTTGGGTTTTCAAGCTAGGAGAACTTGGTGTACTGGCAACGGTTTGAATGTGCGCTCAAATAAACATATCCATGGGAGTTGGTAAATTTTTCATCGCTTTCAAAGGAGGCCATAATTAAAATCACACTCTCTGTATTGCATTAGTGTTTCTTGTAGGAAAAAATATGGCTTCAGTTTTGTGCTCTGTTAGAGGTGGAGTGGGGCATTCAGTGCCAAGCTTTTCATTTGACCTTATATGATGACAGGGATTAGCTGTAAAGTACATGTTTGTCTTAAAGGTTCCTTAAACTTGGGAAATTCAGGATCAGGGGGGTTGCTGCACAACTCTTAAACTCTGATACCTCTGGAATATAAGGAAGAAGGCTGTTTTTTGCTTTAAATCAGCTTTTGCTTCAGCTGCACCAATTTACACAAGCCAAGAAAGTTTTGGCTCGGGTGTGTAGGGAGCAACCTAAGTGATGGTGCCTCTGCTGTTTTGATAATCCTTGAAGGCATGGCGTGGTCTGAATCTTGTCCCTTCCCTGCCAGGGATGCAGGTGTTGTGTGCCCTGGCTCATGCCACAAGCCACACGTCTGCCTGGTTGGGGTGAAACCCCAAGAGTCACTCTTGGCTTCACACCATCCTTAACTGCAGAGTAGGGTGGTGCAGATGGCAGTAACAACTCCTCCCCCTATCTTTTTGTATTTTGAGAACAACGCCTGATCCTGCCAAGCAATTACCTTAAGCCACAGCATTTTGCTTTGAACCGCACTCTTCCAGCTGCTTTGCCTGCAGGTTGCAGTGTAAATGTCCTCCCTAGGGACAAGGGCATGTCGTGGTGTCTCTTGTCAGGTAAAACTCTGTCCTCCCAATGCCTCGCTTTGAGGCTTGTTGGGGCTTTGGGAGCTGCTGCCCTTCGCTGTGGCGGCTGCTTGAGGGGTGCTTTCCTGCAGCAACCAAGCTGGTGGAAAGGAGCATGCATCTCACCCAAAACAGGGTATAGTTTGACAGCTTGCCTTAAACACACCTTCATTGATGATTCTCTTCATCAGTAAAGGAACTCTTTTGGGAAAAATGTTCAGTTGTAATTTTAAAAGTTATTGATAACAGGCCATCCAACGCAAAGTCAGTCATCCCAAAGTTTAACTCCACTCTGAGCAGAATAAGCTGTAATCATGGTCAAAACTTGTATGGCTTTAAATCCAGTTGATTTACTTATACTTCTGTTAGCTAGACTTTAAAGAAAAAAAAAAGATTTAAAAAAAAAATTGTCCGTATAGGCTGTAATAAGGTTGCTCTTCAGTTTTCTTCAACATGTCGAAATGGACCTGGATTTCTTCATTATGGAGAAAGGTCTTTTGTCCTTGAAACAATTTCAGGGACCTTGTCAGCTGTTGCAAGTTTTTCGGGTCTGTCTTCAAGTATATTCCCTAGCATTTTAGGTGTAGTTCATCAGTGTATGTGGCAATTTTCCAAATAACGGATTTGCTGTTCAGTAGAAACTGAAAAATGGAGAGGAAAATTGCTTTGGATTGACTGAAATGTTTAATTTGATCCAAAGCACAATGTTTTATTTCTTTTTCCTACTAGCTAATGCTTTTAGCCATAGTTCTGTTTTGAAATAAAAGTGTTAGCTCAGAAGAAAATATTTCCATTTTGAAAATATCAGCACATGACATTTTGACTTAGGTGAATTTTTCTTGTCTGTCCCACTCCAATTTCAACCTCTTTCACTAAAGATGTTTGCCAAACTTGATGAATAATCTTAGCCATCATTAAAGAGCAAAAGACTTTTAGAGAAAAGTTTTTGAACAGAATCTTCTGATTCTACATGATTTTTTTCCTGCTTATTCATCAAAAGATACACTGTTCCTCCGTGCAAAGACATTTGCCATCCTGACTTCACGCTGTGCTTGCAGACTGATGAAATCTCCATGTTGTCTCCCTAGAAGAGTAGTAGTACTCACGCTCCTGTAAATGGGACCCACCCTCAAGTGCACCACAACAAAATCTTCTGCACCATCCAGCTGCTGAGCAAGAAATGCAATTTTCTGATACCTTAACTGATGATAAACAGATAGGTAGTGTTATTTTATGGAGATTTCTATTTTGTTTCTATTGCTGCTAATTACCTAATGCTCTCTTACTGACCAGTTACCTTATGCTTGTGTTTTAGCCCAGAAGGGGAATTGCAGTACCTGACTTCTCTCTGACTTGCTGAAAATCAGGTTGGACAGCCTAACTGTGTTCTTGGCCAGATCTTTTGAAAACTTTGAATGCTAGTTGCTCAGATCTGGTGATTTTGTTTACCCTCTGCAATTGTTCTCAAACAACTTTCTGAGTTACTGCTGACGCAAGAAGGGTTTCACCATCACCTGCAATGTGACTGAACCATTTACTTAGCCAAATGGAGAATAGGAATAGTGACTGAAATGCTCCCCCCCCATTTATTTTAGTTACTGGCAGCTCTATTGTTCCCACGAGAGAGCGAGAGAGAGCGCAACACCTTTGTTCCTTTGGCTCTTAACAAACTTCAGCTGTGCTTTTTGTTTGCTTTGATGCTACTGACCATCTGAGTTCAGGTTCCTTGTGGTCATTTGACATGCTCGTGACTATGAAGGAGGGATTTTGTGGCCTGTTGCCCTTTGCGCTCAGCCACAGTGAAAATAGCAGGACTTTGTGTAACAGGTGAACATCTTTCACCTGTTACCTGTGTGGTGTTCCAAAAAAATTGTTGATTTTGTGAACATGGCTACTCCATAGAGTCACTGAGAGGACAGTGTTCACATTGGACAACTTGGCTTAGACTGACCTGGCCCTGAGTCCCCCCAGAGACTGGTGTGGCTGGGGGACTTTCTGGTGCAAGTGTGCGCAGGGAGCCTGGCATGACAGCCCTCCTAGACCAGCCAGATCCATTTTGCCCATGCATATTTTTCCCTGGTGCCTCCAGCCTTCCTGCATAGCTGACAAAATGCATTGTGTTGACAAAATGCATTGTATCAACAAAATGATCGTAGGCACAACTCGCATGCAGTGTTTTGTAAGGGGTAATTGAGGTAAGGCTGGGCAGGGGATTTCTCAGCCAAGTGTGTTTCGTCAAGAGAGTAATGTTAAGTACTTTAAACAACTCTGTTTCTTAGGAGATGCAGCTCCAAGAACGTAGCTGCTTCTCTTGAGCAATACCACCGTGCCAAAAGGACATAATATAGATCCCAAGAAATGTCCTTTGGCCCCTAACTTGGGGACAGTGGATTCACCGGTGGATTCAGGGAAGAGTGACCACAGTGGGGCAGTTTGGTTGCCGTGCTTCGGAGATGCCCCTAAAAGGAAAACGATGGGAATTTGCACAGCTAGAGAAAAATAGCAAGAGTTCCCATTCCCATACAAGGAAACCCTGACAAAATATGCAAGCTTAAACTGGGCTCTTCTCCAGTGGCCTATCCTGAACTATGTTGCCCTGGGGGACAAACTCCGTACCCTTCCCATACCAAGTAATGGAGTAATGTCCCATCACAGGTGGGAAGGAGTCTCTGAGGTTTCAGGATTAAAAAAGGGCTAAAAAATGTTATCGCTCTGTTCTGCTGAGCACTTCCCAAGTGGATCCTGTCCCATGGTCAGCCTTGATTTCTTGCTATGTAAAATACTTCAGTTGAATTCCGCAAGAATGAGGAAAGTCCCATGTTATTAAGGTTTATGTTTCCTGGTGAGAAGATATGTCTTTACTTGGGGCTTCGCTGGGCTAAGTACAGGCAGGTAGCACTGGGGCTGGGAAACCTGCACCCACTCAAGGCAGCTGCAGAGCAAAGGCTGGGAAGCTCCCCTTTCCCAAGCACCCCACCATATTGCAATTCTAGTTGCATTCGACCCTGAAACAAGGTGGAGTACAAATAGCTCAAAGCTTTATCATCCTGATATCAAAAACTTCCCCAGCCTTCTGTGCGGGTAATGCTGTGCTCTCTGCGCTCTCATTGACCTCAGTGGAAGCCTGTGGTGTGTACAAAGGTAAATGTATGCTTTGGGCAACGTTCAGTATTAAAAGAAAACCTATGGAAAAAAAAGACTAAAAGCAATCTGAAACGGCATGAGGAAAGGTTGGTTTACAAAAATCTGATGTTTAAACTCTGGCAAATGTTATGTATTTCCACAGCAGCGTCCTGTGGGAATATGGATCCAGCACTGATTTGTAATAACAAATAGAAGTATTTGCAGCACCCAAAAATTGAAGTGCAAAATATAGTTGTTGGAGCTAATTAATTGCTTCTGTTTTATTCAATTGCAGCTAAATGTGCAAGAAGTGGGAGTGTATTTTTAGCAAAACCTGATTTGAGGTAGAAAAAAAACACAGAACCTGGCAGCACTTCAGCACTATGTATCATGTTTTTGAAAGTCTAGAAAATTGTCAAAATAAGCTTTACAATGATCAAGATAAAGCACAGATCAGCTAAAGCTGCAACTTGGAGTCTGTCAAACTTTGAAAAATTTTGTGTGGGTGAACTTTGAATTTGACTGTGCAGATCCAAAATACGCATGTTGAGCTGGTGCTTTACCAGAGAGTCATTAACTTTACAGGACAGACGAGAGCAATTTTGCGAGTGTGCTTTTGTGAAAACTCCGTAACCCAGTTTTGAGTAGTTGAAGTCTGATTGAACCAAACCGCTTAAATATCATCTTAAAGAAGATGAAAGTGTTTTCTTCTCTATTACCATGTATGCAAACAAGTTGAAAGGCTATGGTATTATTTTGTGTTAAGTCTTCCATTCACCAAATATATTTTATTGTGCAGTTTCTATTTTCATTTTTGGTTTTGCAAATATTATTGTATCCTTAGGGCTGTGGAAGTAGAGTTGAGAATAAAAGTAATAGAAATAAATGGATACCTAAAGGAAGACTGAACCATAACATTTACATTTTTCCCTTATCTGATCTGAGGGTTTTGCAATTGCTGGGTTAGCAACCCTCCCTCTCATTCATGAAATCATATTTGACAGAGAAACAGGAATGAGTATCCCTTTATTTCTTAGAATCACTGAACAAACTTGATTTGGCAAATCACTTATGGGATTTGCGATAACCCACCACATCTGATTTTTAACAGGACTTTAGGCATTCAGTATGCATGGGTTCTTCTGAAGAAACTAATTTCTAGGTACTTAACCTGTTAGAGGGAACTCTTTTTGGTTATTTTACAGGGACAAATTAAATGGCTAAGACATAGAGTTTTTTGGTTCCTTGCTACTGTATTTCCACTGACTGAAAGTTGCCTGGTGGCTATGGGAGAGTGTAACCAATTTGTTTGAATAAGCTGTTCATAAGTTTCCACTCTAAGAGACTTGTAATCCTTATTTAATAAAATGTTTTCATAAAGACCACTTTTTAATTCCTAGATGGGCTGGAGATGATGTTTTGAAACAGAGGTCCATTTACATTAAAAATATGCATACTGCGGTAGACCAAGAAAAATAAAGCTTTATATAATATTTTTGAGTTTTACAGTGTGTTTTCCTGTATTTTGCATTAGGTGACAGATTACTCCGAAAAGAATAAGTGATAGATTCATAAAAATGTAATTGTATGAGGTTAGCTGGTTTGTAGTGCAGTCTGCCTTGGAAATCACCCCCAGGGAGGCAGCTGGCACAGAACGTTCATCTGCTTGACCCCATCTGGGGTTGTTCAATGACATTTAACCTTGGGGCTGCCTACACCTCAGGAATGACTTCACTCCACAGCTTTTGAAGGTAAAAAAGGAGAGGCCAAAACACAATGGACATGACCACCCATCCTTTTGGCCTCAGTGGAGACTTAGGAAACCCCTTGTCTCTTGTACCTGCTCATCTTCATATTTACTTTTGAGGTCTCCTGGGTGGGGACTGCCACTTGGGATGCGTTTCTCCCACACTTAGCGAGATCAGAACTTCTACTTTTTATTGGCAGAAGTGTCAAGCTTTATATGTGGGTCACACCATGGACATGGGGTTCAGGATGTGAGACAGGCAGCGAAAGTGTTGAAGCAAAGAAATTCCCCCGCTTGTCTTGAGATGAGGTTGTCTGCTGGACTGTGCCCTTCTGTTTTGTTATGCCCTGAAATATCCTGTAGGGATGACAACAGGCATTTACTGGAAGAGCACTTCAAGAAACATAGGTTTAATGCTAGTGAATAGTTTGGGGGTGGGAGAAAGCAGGCAAAATGACGTGGTAAAAGTGTTTGAGGGAGCATGTGCGGCAGTGGTGAGGAGACCTGAAGAGCAATGTTGAGAATGACAGATCTGAAACAATGATCTGCAGCAATGTGGTAGTGTTCAAAAAGTTGGAAGCTTTAAATGCCTTTTTTTTTTTTTCCTTAATATTGTTTAAAACTCTGCATGTGTGTGTATCTCCTTAAGTGTATGTGCTGAAATTTCTGAGAAGTTGTAGCTAGATGCTAGGGGCTTACAAACAGGGTCCCTATAGGATAAAGAATTATTAATATAGATTAGGCTTAGTTTGATTATAATATCTTTCACTTCCAGTATTGGAGCAAGGATCATCCCAAACAGCATGCAGACAGCAATCACCAGAAATTTGCCTATAAATGCTCGAGAGCTCTCACAGAAGCCCAATGGTATTAATGCAGCGTTCCCTGGAAGGCTGAAAATGCGTTAACACCAAGGAAAGGCAGTGTGAAATTACATGCACCAACACACTCTCGTGAGTCAAGTGGTCCAGTTTAGAGAAGCCTTCTGTGTTTTGGATGGTCTTGAATATAACTTTGTGTTTCTCCAGCCTGCCATGCAATGGGGACAGGGATGATGCTGAGCTCCTGGGCCACCTCTTCCATTGAAGAAGTGTCTGAAGCAGCTCCAGGCGGCATTCACTGGATGCAGCTTTACGTGTACAAGGACCGGGAGGTCACCAAATCCCTCGTGAAGCGTGCGGAGAGAGCAGGCTACAAAGGGATCTTTGTGACAGTGGACACACCATTCCTTGGCAGGCGCATTGATGATGTGCGCAACAAGTTCCAGCTTCCTCCCCACCTCAGGTAGGCACCCGCTGGTGGGATATGGGGCGGGCATGGGGCAGTGCCATGGTCACCATTAGGTGCTGTGGGGGAAATTTGTCTCTGGCACGAGGGATTTCTTCTAGGTGCCATATGCCACACTGGGTGGTAGCACCAAGGAACTAAGCACATACCTCTTGCTGTGCTTGGGCTATGATCTGCTTCGGGACAACACTAAAGTTTCTTGGCTGTTTGCAGACTGTAAAAGACACTGTGCACCAGGCAACATGAGGCTGCAGACTGGCAAAGTTAGAGTTTGTGTACATCTGTCAATATATCCTTGGACATCTTCAAAACTCAGATGGATACAGCCCTATGCAATCTACTCTGACTTTGAACATGGATCCGGCTGCAGAGTTGGCTGTGCTCTGAATGAGGGCCTGGACTAAGTGGACCAAAGGTCCTTTCCAGCTGATGTTCTGGTCCCTTCTAATCTATGTTACCCTATGACACTGCACTGGGCCCAGGGCCATGTTACTACTGATCATTGGCCTTTCCAAGTGACTTCAACTCTTCTTTTATTCAAACACAGAAACACATAGCGATCAGCCTTGCTAAATTCTCCGTGAGGACAATTTCTACCCCCACATGTGTTTTGGGGAATTTTCTGTTTCTCAGAAGAATTTGTGGCCTCATGATTGACTTCAGCACGAATTCTAGTTCCTCTCTAATTTGGGGTCTATGCAGCATTTAATTTTAATAGAGTTATCCAGTGATGTTGTAAGGGCACTAATTTCACTAGCCTTTTGCAAATATAAGTTGGTAGACTGTAGAAACCACCATGATAAACACATGCTGAGGTACTGGCACAGTGTTGGCAGCCAAGGACTGGCTGAAAGAATATTTAGTGGATGGGATAACCAGGACTTGAGTTTGCGAAATGGAGCTAAAAATCTTGGAAAAATCTTGCAGGTAGGTCTTGGTAGTAACCGCAGTCTGCCACAGCATATATTGGGACTACTGTGTTTGCTCTTATTCGGAGCCTGCAAATGAACACAAAAATGGAAAGGAAAAAAAAAAGGTAGCTGAACATATTTTGAAGTGGAATAACTTTGAGTATGAGTGAAAGCTAGTTTTGAATTTTGTCAATGAATGTGAAGTGTCCTCCTATGTCTCCTAAGGCTGTTATGTTATGCTGTGCTGTGTTATGTTATGCTATGTACATACCATATGTAACGTACATGGCAAGAAATATAATATCACATCCTGCGATCTGTCATCTTTTTCATAATACTAAATCTGAAGGTAAGCCATGGGACTATGCAAGGAATCTGATTCTTCACCTTGCAGGCAAAAAAAAAAACCTCCAGAGCTTGGGGTGTCAGATGTATCCCATATGCCTGTACTTGAAGCTAATAGATGATATGATGAAGGCTGTCACAGCAACCTTAACTCTGCCTATGATTTCTGTATTAAAGTACAATCTTATGAGGCAAGCACCAGAAAACAAAAAATCCCTGACAAATCTAACATTAAAATATGCCCTATATAGGAATTCTGCTATAGATCTGTGATTGACAAAACATTATTGATACACATTGTCATTTTACCTAAAAAAAAAAAAAAAAGAAAAAAAAAAGTTTTTAAAATAGCTTTTTTTTTAGGGGCAGTATCATTTTAAGTTCTGGGGTTAGAGTTTTTGAATGTGAGTGAAAGAACCCAAAAATATTTGAGGACAGTGATAGAGTGTTTCTGAAGCACTTTAACCCCACCTGATGTAACTGTAACAAGGTTTTGTTTGAGTGAACTGTATGAAATAATATGAAGTTGGAGTAATCTTTAAAGGTTCAAATTAATCACTTCAGATTTCAGAATGACACTCAGACAGCATTTTGTTGCAGAGTCGGTGCTGAAACTCTCCTAGCATGGGGCTCTGCTCAGTTACGTGATAACTTTTTCTTGGCTTCAGGATTTCAACAAAGTTTCAAAGCAACAACAAGGTGCCATTGTGCTCAGAAACGTATGTAAGGCAACATTCATTCAAGTGTTGATCTGCATTTCACAGGCCAAGAAAAACAACAGTTATTTATATAATCTTATCCACGGTTCTGTTTTTCTCTGGATACCCCACCCTCTGCAAACCAACAGCTGAAAAGCTGGATCTCGCTGAGAGCCCGCTCCTTTCTCCTTTTCTTCTGGGCCTGGAGCTGAACAGAAAAAACATGTGAAATGCTGCTTGTTGCAGGCATGAAATCGGCAGCGAAACAAGCCAGTTTCCATGAAAAAACCTCCGTGCATTTCCCAAAATGTGGAATATGAGTATAAAATAGCACAATGTGGAATGAGACACAGTTTCCAAAGGACAGAGCAATTGGCGTAATGTGGGACATGGGTGTCCTTGGTGGTATTGGTGTAGCCATTAGTGGTTTAGTGCTTCTGAGCACTCAGGGCTGCTTCAGCTTTCTAATGCAAGCACAGCCTGAATTTCTTTATTCATGCTCCTTTCCCCTTCTCCTGCTTTGTCTAGTAAGGCTGTGAACTCTTTGGTGTGGGGGCTGTCACTTGCCATTCAGTTCCTAGAACTGGTGAAATTGATTTGGTGTTAATGGAAACACTAGCAATTATTTGCTCATATGAACTTCATTTTTGCCACTTGCATTTTGCAAGGAAACATACAAAAAAGACACAAGGTGAACTGGCTGGATGTTGGTCTTGTTGGACAGATGAAAATTCTGAATTCTTTGAAAGGCTTCATGCAGATCTGTCTAACACATGTAGCTTAACAAAATTTCCCTTCCTCCTTCTCCCCTCCCACATACTCCATGCCCTGTTCCCTCCAGTAGCTGAATTCCCTGGATTTAGAAACAAAACAAAATACCCCTAACCAAATTTGCTGCATGACAGATAAGGGTATTTTTGCTGGTAAGTAGAGGTGCACCTCTTGCCTTCAATGGGTCCTGGGTTATGTCAAGCAAGATCGGTGTTTTCTTCTCGCATCCAGCCTGTACTACTCTAGGGTCTGAATGTCCCATAGCCTCTGATGCATTTATCCTCACAGTGCTCCTGGCAGATACTGTGGCTCCCATTTTATGGTGGGAAACTGAGGCAAAAAGAGTGGCTAAGTGTTGTGTCCAAAGTCACACAGGAGGTCTATGGGAGGACAGATGTTTGAGCCCAAATTAGTGCTTTCACTGCTGGTTTTTTCTCCTAATTGTGGATTTGATTCTGAACCTTTAGATTTTGGTCTTTATCTTATTATTTTGAAAGCATTAGGACTGTTGCCTTGCGCCAGAGAAACTTGCACCAATGTTATGGAATGCTTTGCCAGCCAAAGGTTTTGGCTTACTAAGAACTATGATCTGACATGCTGGGATAGGCTTTTTTGCTCCTGCCCTGCAGTACAGCAAAGGTTTAACACAGGTGTATTGAATGCTGGCATCAGGGACTGATTCATGGCTACAACGAATCTTTCTCAGCCTGTTTTTCTATGTCTTTTGTCTTTTTAGATTAAAAAACTTTTCAAGCAGTGACCTGGCATTCTCCTCAGGGAAAGACTTTGGAGAAAATAGTGGACTGGCTGTGTACGTAGCTGAGGCGATTGATGCAAGCGTCAACTGGGAGGACATCAAATGGCTTCGAGGGCTGACCTCGCTGCCCATCGTCGCGAAAGGAATCCTCAGGGGTGTGTAGCTCTGCCACTTCCCGTGAGGAAGGCAAGGCGTCCCTTCTTGCAGAGGCACCAGAGAAGGAAAAGTACTCATGCTGGGGAAATTTCTGTAGAATTGCATAGAATTGCATTACTCTTTAAAGGCAAGCATCTGCTTTGCTGATACAGCATATGGTGGGATGCACATTCAGATTTCTGTGCTGTGCTAAGTAGGGAAGATTTTCCAAAAACAATCAAAGAGAAGAAACCTTATCTTTCTCATGCATGCTTAGGAACCCAGCAACCAAGACACTTGCAGAAGCAGCTGCTTTAGATAAGTACCTGGAGCTGTCAGATGGTTTGTATGGCTGTGCTACAGGGTGTGTCTACCCTGATGTTCAGTAGGTAGGGACCAGAGCCACTTGGCACTGAAGTAGTCAGTTGGTCAGCGGGCACTGTCAGTTATATCTGAAATCGGATGCAGCCAGGAAGATTGGACTTGCTTGGTTCATAGCGCCGGCGAACTCTAACTCTTATCTGAGTTGTATGCTACTTAAAGGAAAGCTGGCTTTCCATTCAGTCAAAAGAGCACTGAGCACGGTGAAGAGGTTTCATTAAGTATGGATTATTACTGTAATCATGCCTATAATTTTGGTTTGGAGAAAATAATTTAGCAAAATAATTTCACAGTGGTGAGTTGTTGGACATAGTAGAGAAAATAAAGGCTAGCAACCAAAATGGCTGCTAATCCAAAGTGGTAAAATGTTCTGTTCCAACATTTCAAATGACTTTTCTGGTCTTATTACTTAAAGATAAAGCTTTTTTCTGTGTTGAGGTGGCAGCTTTAGAAGGATAAAGCCCTAAGATGGCTTTGCATTATCTGGCAGTGTTTTTTTTAGCGATGACAAAATTTCCGTCATCACGGTGTCAATAAGCTCCCAGTTATGGAAAGGCATATTTTGTTTGTTTGTTTGTTTGTTTTTTCTAGCTGATGATGCTAAAGAAGCTGTGAAAATTGGGGTAAACGGTATCCTGGTGTCAAATCATGGAGCACGACAGCTTGATGGAGTCCCTGCAACTGTAAGTACTGGTGCCAATATACACCAGTAGTGTCTGGTTCTCCCCACCTTTTGGCTTCTTGTTTGCTTTCTCTGAACACAGGGCAGCTGGAAGAAAACCTGCAAATGTGTGTCTTATATGCCTTAATCCATGAACAGTAATCTCCCTCTGCTGCTCTATGTATGTCACATCATACTCTGAGTTAGATGCAGCCTTTCCTTGGTCAGATCATAGAAAAAACCACAGGAGGGTTTATATGTGGCTGTTTCTTCAAGCTACCTTGGCACCATGTCCTTGGCTTCAGCACCCTGCATGGAAATCTAGAAGAGCAATTTCACATAGTGTGCTATTGTCATTTAAATGTTTAGAAATTGGAAAGTCTTTAAGAGATTTTTTGCAGTCTTTTCTTTTATTTCTCCTTCCTTATCCTTTTTTGAAAACCCCCTGTTGCTATTTGCAGTTCACTAAAGATTGTACTGGAGTTGTTTTTCCCTTTTCATAGAATCGTAGGTTGGAAAAGACCTCTAAGATTAAGTCCAACCATCAACCCAACACCACCATGCCTACTAAACCATATCCTGAAGTGCCACATCTACGCGTTTTTTGAAAGCCTCCAGGGATGGTGACTCAACCACATCCCTGGGCAGCTTGTTCCAATGCCTGACCACTCTTTCAGTAAAGAAATTTTTCCTAATATCTAATCTAAACACCTCCCCTGACTCAACTTGAGGCCATTGCCTCTCGTCCTATCGCTAGTTACCTGGGAGAAGAGACCCAACACCTGCCTCACTACAACCTCCTTTCAGGTAGTTGTAGGGAGCAATAAGGTCCCCCCTCAGCCACTCCTTGTAAGACTTTTGCTCTAGACTCCTCACCAGCCTTGTTGCTCTTCTCTGGACACGCTCCAGCAACTCAATGTCTTTCTTGTAGTGATACTCTTCAAAGACTTCTGAAAAATTAGAGTTATGGAACAGCTAGAGGCAGAATGAAACTCTCCATTTTTCTCCTTTCAAACATTTTTGCCTTTGGAAAAGGTACAGTGGTTAAATTACAGTTTTTTTTCCTTTTTCCTTTTCCTTGTCATGCTACCCCGTGCCTTTTCCAAAGGTGAAAGGGATTTGAGAAGTTCTCAACTGGCAAAAAGTAGTAAAGGAAAATGAAAAAGTATGTGTTCAGGCTGAAGGAAACCCCCCAAAATTCCAGTCATCACTCACCCTTCTTCATTTGGTGTGGGAAGCTGTGCAAGTAAAAAGAGAATGAAAAGAAGGAGAATCAAAGACCAGTTGTGACTGTTTCAGTATTCCTGATGTGTCCTTGATGAAAAACCTCCTGTTTTCCATGATGACTTTCTGAAAGAAGAGGGAGACAGGTAAGTCCTTTTTCACTGCAGAGTGTTTTGCACGTGGAGTCTTGTCTGCTCGGCTGTCCTGCTGGTGTGTCCCCCCCCCTCCCTAGAGCATTTCTGCTCTCTGCTTGTCTCCTCGGAGGCAGCTGGGAATTTCCCCAGCGAAAGGCTTTACCCACTGGTTTTTCTGAAGTCTTCACATGCACCCATTGATCTCCTGGTTCTTCACCAGCCAAGCCCTGCACTGGGGATTTAAATGCCAGCACAAATGATTTCTTAAATGATTAACTAAGTTGAGACAGTGTCCTCTGAGATGCTCTTGCCTGCCTCAGTCTTCAGGTACTCCTGGACACCACCACCACCCCCTTGCGCTCGATATGAGGACTTCTTTAGTTTCGGAAAAGAGACTGATATTTTTCTTTGTTGAATGTGATTTTGTGCTGTTGGAGAGTTTGCAGGTGTTTTTAGACACCTTAAGGGGAATTGACTTTTTGGAATGTGGGTGCCTAATACTTCTGAAATGACTTTTTCTTCTTTAAGTTCTGTCTTCTTAATCTACTTGTGACCTTTTCAGAAGGTATTCCCCAATTTCACTAAGAGTATTTGAAAATCTTGGGCAAGTCTGTGTGTGAGATAATCCAACAGGAAGAATGTATGAAGATATTAAAAACATCATTTTGAGAAATGAGAAAGCTCGAGAAATATGAATTATTTTTTGCCAACTGCAGCAGAACAGAAATTAAACTTGCAATCTACTTGTTAGGAGTTATACTTTTGCAACACCACAGTGCAGAGGAGAAGGCACTATTAAAGCCGGTGTATTCACTGGATTTCATCATACAAAGAACTACATTTCACAATGCAGTTTTCATAGTGTAAATATCTGTATCAGATCATGCTAAATGTTTCTGTTTTAGAAACGTAAAAATTTGCTTTAATTTCATGGTTTTCAGAACATGAGCTGAACCCAAGCTGGTTAATATTTCTAGTATCTAGTTACACATTGAGGAAATCTATGTTTTAATTATGGTTTGCATCATACTTTAGTTATTATAGCACTTTAGTGTTGGTACAGTTTGTCGGGATCTAGAAAGCAGTCTCTGTATATGGAAGTAGACCCAAAATATGTTTGGCAAGAGACCAAAACCAAAGGGAGGGGGGAAAAAATCACAGCAAGTGCCAAACTTCAATAAAATTTTAATCCAAATCTAAAAACAAACTGCACTTTCAAGTTTTTCCTCTCCCCATCTCTTAGTCATTTTTATCCATTAGAAAGGAAATTAATTACATCCGTATTTGAAATACATGAATTTGTGTGCCTTTTGTCTTACTACCACACACTGTTTCCAGTCTCCTTAGTACTTGGCTTCCAGTTTTGTGTCATTCCTGATTTTCATGAACAGAAACTATTTAGGCATTATAGGAATGGTTACCCTGTAATTAATGCTTGAGGCTTGAATTCAGGAGGCTCATCTCGTCATTGTGATCTCTTGCGTGGTGTGGATGTGTTACTTAACTCCCTGGTTACTTACTTGGGAACAGTAAAAATCCTTTTCCCCTTTGTGTTTACCACTGGTGTAGGGAAGAAGTAGAGCTTGGTGAAAGTAATGTGTATGTGCATTAAAAGCAAGCTTTTCCCACCTTGCTCAAAGCTCAGAGGAAACCTAATTTTTTGTTGTATGAAGAATTTTTCTCTACAGTTAGTCTTGTAATCAAGGTGCATTTTAAAAGGAAAAATACATTCATTAACATTTTTCAGCCAACTCTTAAGTTCCTCTGGGCACATCTTTCTCTTACTCCATGGCCATAGGTACAATGCCTGCTGCTGGATGCTAGCTGGCCCTTAGTATAAATGAATAATAAATTTAAAGAAGAAAGTGAAGATAATTATTTAAAAAGTGACAGTGATTCAATTTTATCCCCGAAGTAGTGAACACTGGAAGTTTGGGGGGTAATATCAAGGAAAGGCCTCCTCTGTCCTTGCTGTTTCTTATATTCTTCAGAAGTTTCTGATATTGGCTTGTGTCAGATACACGTGATGGGATCAGATAGCCATTCTGTGTGACCCTACTGATTCTCACTCTATATATGTGACTCTCCAAATAAATTTGACCTTTGTGTGTATCTACTAACATGCTAAGTCACTGCTCTTTTTCAGTACAAAGCTGTGTCATTTGTGCATACAGTTAGACATGCAATTGCTCATTTAGCTTCTTTAAAGCTTGGATCCTGTATGTAGGAATTCATTCAAAAAATAAATAGGGTGACAGAAGCAGACAAGCTCTATTCCTGGTTTCACTCTTTTAGATTGATGTCTTGCCTGAAATCGTTGAGGCTGTGGAGGGGAAGGTGGAGGTGTTCCTGGATGGTGGTGTAAGAAAAGGCACAGACGTTCTCAAAGCACTAGCTCTTGGTGCCAAAGCCGTATTCATTGGAAGACCTCTCATCTGGGGCTTGGTTTATCAAGTAAGTTAGAAAAAGCTAAAGTTTACGTTTCTAGATACCTAGAGTCACTGTTTTGGCTTAGCGTATGCGCATATGTGTACACGTGTGCATACAGGAGTGTGTGTGATGGTATCTGTGAGTGATGGTATCTGAGTGTGTGTGTATCCAGACCATCTAATCTAAAATTTGATAGTACAAGTACTCAGGAGTTAGTTGTACATAAAACTCTGTTGGCACATGTATGCATGTGTCTGTCTACACACAGGAGGTATATGTACACATAATAGTATATATTGTCTCCTAATCTCCTAGGGTGAAGAAGGAGCAAAAGAAGTTCTCCAGATGCTGAAGGAAGAGTTTCGCCTGGCAATGGCACTGACAGGTGAGACATCAACATTTCCTCTCAGTAATCACATTTTCTCATAGGTTTCATTTGCCCTAGGCAAAATGCAATAGTAACTTACAGAAGGGAGCTGGAAATGTTTGCAATACAAACAGATTTGTCTATGGAGAACAGGAAAATGACTTGTTATCCCTGTCTTATAGATGGGGGAACTGAGTAGAAGAAGTAAAAACAATAAAAGATTTTTTTTCACAAGGAGAGCAGTAAATCCATAGAAAAGTAGTGGCAAATCTTCAGTCACTGAAGGGTGGATTTCATCTGGCAGAATGTAGATTTCTATGGGACAGAAAAAGAAAAGGCTTAAAGTGGGATAGAAAATCAGGGCTTTAAACTGATATGTAACTTCTCCTCTAGGTTGCCAGAGAATAGAAGAAATTAGCAGGACACTGATACGAAGACATCAAGTATTGTTTTCCAAGATTTAGGACTGAAGATTATTGCCTCGTGTGTTACCTGTTGTACAGAAATTGTGCTACCACACTAAATCAGCTGTGTTTGCTTTTTGGGCCTCATCCTGCAATCCTGCCTGAGAAGGGATGGTCTGTAGGAGACCACTTGTTGAAGAAAGTATTTGAAGCAAATTTTACAGGTGTTTCCGTATTTTCCTAGGCTGTTAAGCAAAGCTGTGCTACTACGAGATGTGATTAAAGATGGGCCTTTACACAAGACCAACACAGAAACTTCAAGGTGTTTTGCAACAAATGCTAATACTAACTTACATGCCTGGAAGTAACTTAGCTGTTAAAATGAAACTATAAAGTGAAATGTTGTAATAGCAAACAGCTATCAAAATGCAGATATCTAAAATGTAAAAGATACTTCTTGCTCATTGTTTAGAGAAACTAGACTGTAGATTGTAGAGATTAAATCTTGCTTTCTTATGAACAGTGTAATTTCCCTAGTGATACATGCTATTACTTTATAAGTTTGCGGGCTTGTAGCACGTAGGCTGTAGGAGCTAAGAGGACTCTTAGTTGTAAAGAACTGAACAGCACGCGAAATTGGGGAAATTCTGCTGTTGAAGTGACACAAACCCCTTTGTAATCAGACAGCTGCTAGGCATGTGCATCAGGTATAGGTCAGATCCTTGGCTGGTGCAAACCCTTGTACCCCTCTTGCCTTCACCAAACTGTGCCAACTGCACCCAGCTGGAACTCTGAGTCACATTTTTCACCTGGATTCATTTGCTGACAGTGGCGGGTGAAGGCTGATGCTACCTGGTAGAGTTTGTAGGATTGGCAGCCATGTGCAAAAGAGAAACTTTAATAATTGAGCTATTAACCTATGATTTGTGAAGATCCTAATGGCTCTATTCAGTTTCCATGAACAACCTTCAGACAGATAAATCTTGGTGTTATTCACTCTTCTTATGATGAGGATACAGAGAAATATAGGATCTGCTGCTCTATTCTGTAAATAGTCCAAAAACCCACTGAATTCTAGAGAAATTTTGAAACTGTAAAGAGCAAAGGAATAGCTTTGTACTACAAAGTGAGCAGTCAAAGGAGGTAAGACTCTACTAATATCATCCTGGGTAAATCGAAGGGTGTCTCTTCATCTGTCTCACTTCTGTTGCGTGTATAGCACTGTTACTGGGAGCAGGGAGAGGCCGCTGCAGAAAGGTTTTGAAAACCTTGTTATGGAAATTTAGTGTTCATTTTTAAGGAAGATTTAAAAAAAACAAAAAGAAAAGCGCCTTGATTTCATTGTTCCACTGTCACTGACATCACTGGCTCCATTTGTTTCCCATCAGTGTCAGAAGGACTCATGCATTCTGATTCTCCCTTTTTGTTCTGTTTGAAATACCCTTTACTGAGCTTTAGAGGCAGCTTTGTAATAAAATGATGGAATATTACAATGTGCACTAAAGCTGGGGCTGGAACTCAAAATGGGGAGAAAACCCAAAAGGCCACATGCTTGCCCTTCAGTTGTAAAATCTGTACTCTTATTTACTGCAGAATGTAGTGTGTTGTGTGAGGGTTGCATAGCAACAAAATAAAGTTTATCTGTGTAAGGAAATATGAATGTTTCCCAGAGCACAGAGAAGCATAATTTCTGCTGTTTACTGCGGTTATCACATCTGTTGCAATGTGGACTGTGTCAGATGTCAATTACAGACTAACTTCAGAAGGACTGTTTATTTTAGATAATATAAATGTTACTTAAAAGATAGGGGCATAATATTTTATGTTTACATGTTTAAGATCTATTTCTAAAGTTTAGAAGATGCAGTTTCCTGTCTTTGCCCCAACCAGATTCAAGGAAAGTTCTATAACTCTGTGGTTCAGGATAAATTCTGATGGTGAGGAAACCGGTTTTGTTACTTGTGCGTGATTAACTATTACTAGTTCCTCTGGGACAACGGGTTTACGTTGTTTTTTCCTGCTTGTTGTCTGAGAATTGTCTGATTGCCTTCCAGTTCAACCCTAATAAGAATGGACATGCATTAAAAATCAAAATTCGAGCCAAATACTGAAAAACTGCTAGATGGTGTTAACAGAAACAAAATTCATTTGCCTGGTAGACTTCTGCTTTTAAAATATTCCGCAGAGAAGAGAATTTCCCTTGATTTTGAGACAACCAAACACAAGTGCTTCTGGAAATTATTAAAAAAAGGTAGGAATTCTGTTTGGTTTTTGTTTTGGGTTAGAAAGCGGAAAGATTGAGTGCCCTTGACCATTTTAAAAGCTGAACAATGCCCAGGCTAAGAAAAAAAAATCCACCTCACAGTTGCTTCACCTGAAGAAGCTGAGAAGAAAACATAGCACATGTAGCGGGTGGTGGTTGTGGCAGATCTTTCTGCAGTTTGTGAGGGTGTTTCTGAGGAGAATAGAAACAATGTAACAGAAGCAAATAATAGGTCTTTGAGATGTATCATGCAGAAAAATACAATATTTGCCTCTAAAGTAATAAGTGAACAACCCAACAAACTCTTAGGAACAATTAATCACAGTCCTTAGATCAAGGCATAGAAGTAGGGGGGAGCAGAAGGTGTATTTTGCATTTATGGTGCTTTAGTATATCTGTCTAGCCGTATGTCAGATATCAAGATGCTGTGTTTGTTGGTTTTAGTTGTGAAATTATTTTCTGATTTTACCTTGGTTCCATATTAAGCCATAGATACCAAGAAAAAATGTCTACATAGAAAAAAAATCTAATAAGGGAGGAACAGTGCATGATATTTATGTACCCAGAAAAACAGCACTCAACTGGTGTGCTGGGTGCCTAGAAAATCCAACCCACTTGGGAGGCTGGTGTCTGAACAGTACCTGAATGGGGTTCCCTAACCACCTCTGAAGTAGACCAGGAACATCCCCTGGAAAAGGAGGTTGCAACTCTTAATGAAAGAAGATTTATCAGATCTTTTGTGGAGAGAGAAGAGACCAAAAGCAAAACCTGAGGGTGTGGAAGAGGACAATCCTGGACTTTTTAGGAGAAAGGGGTATCTCACAAGAGGATAAGATGTGAGAAAAGCTTTTACATACTGACGTTTCGTATTCAGCCCACAATGTTGATTTCTCTGGTGCTGTCAGTTTGGAAGATCCCAGTTTTGGAAGCATGCCCCAAAATTGTCTGCTTGGCCCCTGTGAGCCCATAGAGCATTAAACCCCCTGAAGACAATATGGAAGTGCACAACGCTCTGAAGACGATGTGTCGAAACCACTCGGGAGATTTGGAAAGGTTTCAGCCCTAGTTTGAAATCTCAAGAACCAGACTGGAGAGACCCAATTCTAGCAAGAAGTTCTAGAGAAGACAGTCTCTTTTAAAGTGACAAAGTCAATGAAAGAGCCTGTGATGTCCGGACATCTGATAGAACATATCAAGGCTGGGCAGGCAAGGAAGCAGGGCACTCCTAAGAAAAACCACTATGTTTCTGCAAAAGACCACTTTGAGCTGCAACACATGGGCAGTCTGGGCATGGAGGACAGGTTTGGCTGCATCGTGAATTCATTTGCCAGGAGAGCCTGGCAGTTAAATACAGCAGACGAGAGTGCCAAAGCCTGGAGGTGCAGGACTGCAGACATGGCAGTCCAGTGAGCAGAAGATGGCAGAAGTCAGCCGAGGGTTGTGAGACCATCTGACCTTTCAGATAAAAAGTGGAGGAGGAGATTGGTGTAGCTTCAGGACAGATTTCACTCTCGCTTAGCCTGGCAGTTCTTTGAAGCGGAGACCTGCTGCTTTTTGAATGCTTGGAGCCTGTGTGCAGGGTGGGGAATCCAGTAAGTAAATAATAGGAGTCATAATTCAGTGCACTGAAGCTGAAGACCCGTGAAAGACATGATATGTTTTCTTGTGACCTCCACCTCTCGCTGTGACTCCAGGAGACGTTATTGTGTTTTATTTTTACTAGTGGCCAAGTCAAACAAATACCTCTGGAATGGGTAAGAACTCCACCTCCATCCCCAGTTTTTCAGGTTAAGCATGAAACTTGTCTGTCTTGCTAGGAATTTCTGAACATAAACAAACAGACACTTAGAGTAACTCGCTTTGATAAATGGGCAGTGTAGGTCGGGGTCTGTTGGATATGCAGGTGACTCAAAGATGAAGCAGAGCTGGGGAAGTAGGCAGGAATGGCTCTGCTTTTCTTGGCTTCTCAAATGGTTTTCAGGCTGAAATCAAATACTTGGGAGCACAAGAAAAGCTGGCTTCTGAAGCCATGATTTTGCACTGAACCTCACTGTAAGGATATCTCTTATAAAGCTACTTTTGATGTGGAAATTTGGCTCCAAACCACACTGAAGGCCATTATAAATAACCACTTCATCACAGGACACACAAAAGTTGGCTTCCTTGAACACTCCTAGAAAGCAAGTCTAACCTTATTGAGCCATAACCTCAGCTAGTGTAAATCAGAGAAGCTCTGCTGACTTCATTAGTTTATACTGATTTACACCAGCTGTGACTGTGGCCCACAATACAGCAAGATATGTCAGCTTTTAAATTCTGTCACTGAGTGTTGAACAAAACTGTTTTTAAAACAAGGTTGGCAATCCCAAATTTAGATACTAATGAGACACAGCACTGTAATTGTTTCATGATGCCTCTATGCTCCATTTTGTTTTCATTTTGCCTTGCTTCTGTTTTACTTATCTCCTGCCAAACAGAGGGAGAGTACCACATATGTTACATTCATAACAAAGACGTTTTGCTGCTTTGAGAACATGTCCTCCAGATGCAAAATGCCTGTGTGTTTTAGTTCAGCTTCTTCCTTTGCATAGTTATGTTGGTTATGTGCCAGTATAAGAATGTTGAGGGCCAGCCCCATGTTTCTCCAGGGCCTGGAGCTCTCAAAGGGGCACCCAGAGGCTGTCCAGCTGAACTTCAAAGATCTGATTCTGCCTTAGGGCTTTCCAGCTCCTAAGTCATCATTTCAGCTGGACAGGATGAATTGTGTTGAGAAGTACCCTGACAGGAATGCCCTAAGACCATAGACACATCTCCTCTGTCACAATCCTGCAGGGTGTAGTTAACCGTACTGAGTAATCAATTGCACTGGTGGCACCTTTATGGTGTGGAAGGCTGGTAGATACATACAGATGGTTTGTTCAGCCAAGGGGAAGACATTCATATAACTAGACTGACTGATTAATATTGATTATTATTTTATGACAACAGAAGCTGTAAGTTCCAGTCAAGGTCAAGACAGCACAATGCACTGCCACGATGCTTCTCTGCAAGCAGCAGTCTTTACCCAACAGAGTCAGAAGTGTAAACTGACAGGTGCAGGAAGATAAAGTCTCTCTTTATAAAATGAGGGTGGAAACAAACTGATTTCGTAGAATTACAGAATCATAGAATGATTTGGCTTGGAAGGGACCTTATAAAGATCATCTTGTTCCAATCCACCTGCCTTGGGCAGTGACACCTTCCAGTAGACCAGGTTGCTCAAAGCCCTGTCCAACCTGGCCTTGAACACTTCTGGGGACAGGGCAGCCACAGCTTCTCTGGGCAACCTGTTCCAGTGCCTCACCACCCTCGTAATAAAGAATTTTTTTCTTGTGTCTAATCTAAATCTGCCTTCTTTTAGTTAAAAGCCATTACCCCTTGTCCTATCACTACATGCCATTGTCAAAAGTCCCTCTCCAGCTTTGTTGTAGGCCCCTTCAGGTGCTGGAAGGCTGCTATAAGGTCTCCCTGCAGCCTTCTTTTCTCCAGGCTGAACAGCCCCAGCTCTCTTAGCCTTTCCTCATAGGAGAGGTGTTCCATCCCTCCGATCATTTTTGTGGTCCTAGTTTCCCCAGTTAAGTCCCTTAAATTTCCATTCCACTGCCTTAATTGTTAATTGTGCAGTTCTCCATAAGGCAGATAACTCTGAGGTGGACATCACATATCACAGATACTTAACAACCATGGGGAAGATCCACAGATGAACTACAGAGCAGAGGTAGAGCTGGGCCACAGCAGAGCCTTTAAACTGTGTATTTTTCCTTGTAGAAGGTGGAGCTACTTATACAACTGGGATGATATCTTATGCTCTGCCAGTTTGCCAAGCAAATTCTGATTGTGGTAGCTTTGCAATACGGGAATGGAAGACCTCTTATTTCATGCTAGTTTCCTATAATTCAATACCATAACACGATTTTACCTGAGTTCTCCTCAAACCCTTCAGTGTACTAACCCCTTTAATTCTGTATGCTGTGTTCTATTAGATTTTGCTGTTAGAAGGACTGAAAGTAGTGGGTTTAAAACACTTAGTTGTTATTACAAAGGTTTGTGCAGACCAGGTACTCATGGTTAGGTTCATTTCACGTGAGATTTGTGTAATTTTCAAGAATGGTCACAAAGACTTCAAAGAAAGGTGCAAGGATCCTACAATAAGGCAACACGGCATAAATTTAGCTCTTACAGAAATTCAGGATATGTATTGTACACATTTTCACTTGGTATGGTTAGCAAATGAGTTCAGCATGTATTGTTACTTGGACCCAGAAATCTGGCATGGATGCGAGAGAAACAATCTTTATGACAGGTGAGACCTGAATGCTGATCTGAGATGGGAATTTGGACAGCAGGATCATGTCTTATGCTTAAGCTTTCCTCTGAGTCTGTACGCATCTCTATCAAAGATAAGCTAGCCTGTTGTGTTGAGAAGTGTAGATGGGGTCTCTTACAATGTTAATATAAACTCTTGTTGACTCCGGAGTTACACGTCTGCAGCCTTCCCATCAGGTAGTTATGAGCAGCAAAAAATACTTAATTTGGTATAAGCAAACTGGCTTTGACAGGCTTATGTCTCTACCCAGGAACCTGGAAAAACTAAAAAGAGCACCCTTCATCCGAGAAACTCCACTAGCAAGGTCTTTGAAAGAGTTACGAACAGACATTTGTATTAGGAAAAGTCGGTTACAGTCTTAGGAAAGTACAACAACAGAATATATATGCAAATAAAGAATAAGAGCTGGCAATAATCCACCTCATTTCCTTACTACCTACTGGTGAGTTTGTTCCACAGCTTCTAATCCATGGCTGTGGGTCCAGGGCTGCCAGCGTCTGTCTCTGCTTTGTGGTGTTGCATCTCATCGTATCCTACCTATTGCCACCGTGTCTGCACCAGCCTTTGCTGCGAAGTCCTTGGTTTTGATCTTGGAGGGAAGCTGAAGTAAGAGAGATGCCTGGGATCTTTGGGCAGTGTCTTTGCCCCTTGGAAATACTTTGAAATGAGGTGTGTACAGGTGTGGGTGTTGGTGAAGGACTTTTGGCCAGAAGGTAAGAGGTGTTTTTAGTTTTTCAAGAGCCCACTACCCAGGATTAAAGCTGAAGTTTGGTTATAGAGGTTTGCCAGATGGGACAAGGGAACCTGCACAGGTGGGAGTTTGGTGTAGGCTGTAGCTAGCCGATGGTGCTTCAGCAGCACTTTACATCAGTAGAAAAAGCACTGAGTGCCTCCTCAAGGCAGAGGAACCCTGTTCCTGGTTCCCAGGATACATACTGCCTATAGCCATGGTAAAGAAGTTAAAAAGGAGCCTACCAAAGACCTTAAATTGCTCTTGCCTCCATCATGTTACTTGCTCACTAGTGTTGCCCTGGGGCCAGGGAGATTAGGGCTTGCTGTTCCAGAACTTCTGCTGTAAGGGTCATGCATTTGAGTAAATAAAGAAGCCCACCACCATTACAACATTCTTTCCACTTCATCTGTTTAGATGCTGATATGATCTTTGTCCAAAATGTTTAGGGCCAAATCGTGAGCTAACATAGCTCTGTTGCAATCTGTGGAGTTGTACTGACCTATATCGGCTGAGAATCTGAACCTGCAGGCTCCTCTCCCCCTACCCTCCCAAGAGGCACCAGAGTTTGCATTGGTTTCACTGGAAGTTTTGTGTGTATCCCATCAGGTCCATAGTACTTGAATCTGTGGGACTTGCAGCTGTCACACGAGGTGCGTGACTATCACTTTTATTGAGAATTTTGAGACAACAGTTGGAGGAAACGAGCAAGTTTTGCGGCAATGCCGTGATGATAGTTCTTAGCTTGGCAAGGCTTGTACAGTTACCTTCTCAATGCTGCTGGTATTTCCCAGCCACAGCTGCCCTGTTACACAGTTGATACCGAATATCAGATCATCTCTTGTGAACAGAGAAATGAACAGCCCTGGTGCGTGACATGCACACTTCAATGTATAAATAAAAAAGCACCTTGTGACTTCTGTACTTCAGTGTCCATGCTATCTATCCATAACCGGAATCAGTCTCCCAACCTTTCCTTTTTATGTGCTCGCTGTTGACCTGGAAGGCTGCCACAGCTGTATAGCAGGTCTGAAAGACATTGCTGACAGTTTTAGCTCCAGCTTATTTTCTGGTTGTTCAGTGTTGCCAGAGAAACTCAGAAGACCTCATGGTGCATCGTTAACAGTATCTTCTCATGTTAGTCTATGGATAGCCACTTGCAAGTAGTTACACATGGATTCATAGCTGCTGCATAACAGACTACAAAACCACATAAGACCTAAATAATTTGCTGGCATGTTAATGAACAGTAAACCCAGACAGTTCAACCATCTGCATGCTCTGCTTTTTATCAGTTTCAAGTGTGTTGGGTTTGGGTGTATGTGTTCCCCCAGCAAGCATGAAAACATACTATTGATCTATCACAGAAAGGCCCTTTTACCATAAAGATAAAAAGATTAAAAAGTATTGCTTTTCATTCTCAATCCTTTTTCCATTATTGCTCTGATATGGATGGGAGTTGTATTGTCAGTTATTATAGAGGATGTAAAGTGCATTCAAAGAACAAGGAACTGTAGAGTACATCCAGCCTGAAAGCTCATTTATTGTGTTGCTGTTTACAGATGTGTTTGGAAATCTTTGGTCCTATATGATGAGCAAAGATTTTGGCTGCACCGTAAAGCATCTCTAAGCCAACACTGTGCACTGCTGCCGTGATCTCTAGAGCTGTGATAGCAGCACAGTCCTGGAGAAAGTTTCCATTCTGACATAATCCTCCCTGCAATGCACTGGATATTTACCTTGAAGGATTTTTTATTGCCTCTATCAGAAACTTCTTGGTTATTAATACAGGAAAAAGAATATGTATATCATTACATATATTAATACATGGGAACCCAGGAGAGAACATCCTGAGCTTCGTTTCTTTTGATGGTTAGATAAGTGCAGTGTCTGATTGACATTTTCCAAAGAGTTTGAAAATTCTGTAGAAACAAAGTGTCTCCATGTCATAATATGATGCGTAAAAGCAAAGGTGTCTTTGCACAGGAGACAGCCCTATTAAGTAATATTCCTTTTTCAGTCTTACCTTCCCAACCTCTTGAGAAAATGGCTAAGGAGAAATTTCTCAAAGTTTTTCATTCCTTTTTTACTCGGAATTGGCGTACACTCCCTTCCCCACTGCCTCATTGGCTGTAAGAAGGTGTCGCTGTGATTTTTTTTTTTTCTCATTGTTTTTCTTTCTATTGCTGGCAATAGTTAGACTGTTCTGTGGTGTGGCATCATCGTGGTAAATGCCAGAACAGCTCATCTCAATATTAGTATGTTCAGTGAAGTGTGTCAATTAATTACTGTTCGCTTATGCTGTCACAAAGACACTTCCATTGCCCTGACAAGATGCTTTTAAGCAGCAAGATAGTATGTAAACAGCTTATGAAAACGGGGTCATCAACCTAGTAAGAACTCTGGATTTTTGGCTGTAGTGGAATTTACTGCAAGAAAACAGTCGGTATGTAATTTATGAGGCGTTTAGTGTCAAAAGCAGCAATTCCTGATACCTTATTTTCTCTTTGTGAATTAAAATCTTCCAAATGAAGTGATCCTAGGTCAATTCCAGCAGGTGATTTAGATCTGCAAAGCAGAACTTTGCACATGTGTCCGGCCAAGGGGCTGCCTTTTGATCTTACATGTATAAATACGTCCCAGACGTGTGCACATACAAAATGGTTACTTGTGTGTGGAAGCAGAGGAGCCATGCTAAGGTATGTGTCTAATATCTGACTTGTAATTTTTCCTGCCCTGAACATGACTCTTTGGAATTTATTTATGCCCATAGCTGAGTGGCTCCAAAGAATAAAGCCCTAGACAATGTGCAGCTCCCTGGGCTTATTGGTTTTCCAGATCTTGAGACACTTTAGCTAAAGGCTGCCTGAGGTCCTCACTGAACCTGCTGGTGAACTTGGGTCTGATTTCATTGAGACGAAGGCTGCTTTTTGCCTGTAGGTGGAAGCCATGCAGGACCTAACACCTTTGCAGCCTTTGTGTCAGCGCAAATACTGGAGAAGTGTACATAGCTGATTATTAAGAAGGTGGAGAGAGTACCTGATCTTGGTTTGGAGGTACCAGCGAGATGATTTTAATCTCAAAACAAAGACATACAGGATCCAGTGGCTGAAAGCTGAAGGTATTAAAATCAAAGTATGGAGTTTGTTTGGCTTTTTTTAGCAGTAAGGGTTATTAGTGTTGGAATGTTACCAAGGGATGTGGTAAATTGTCCTTTGTAGTATTTAAATGAAAATAGATGGTTTTTGAGAAGATATGCTCTGTTTTGGCCACAAAATAGTGGAGACTTGTTGGGTGAAATGTTCTGGCTTTTTCATGTTGAAAATCAAATTGGATGATTGCAACATTCCTAAAACCTACCAAGCCTGTCACTTTCCTTTTGATGTTTTTGGTGTTTGATTGTTTTGGTGTTTTTTGGTGTTTTTTTGTTTGTTTTTTTTTAATTTGTGGCTGAACCTATGTGAATCAGGCAAGATAGGAGAGTTTGCGTGATTGATTTGTGTAACCCAAGTTCTGAAGAGGCTTACCTGTTCCCTGATCCTGAATGCTGCTGAGCCTCTTCATGAGAACTTCCCTATGACTATGGCCATTTAAGCTTTTTAAGCCTCTGAGATCCAGTGATGCTTTGGCTCAAGGTCCCCATCTGGGTCCATCAGTACAGCTCTTTTGGGTGGATTGTTACCTTGCTGAATTATACTCGTTAAGGCTCTGGGCTGTTGTTTTGTTTCTCTGAGATCTCTGCTTTTGACTTTGCTGGTGTGGATACATCAGATACCTTGCTGTCTTTCTGATCCATGGTAGGTTTGAGAGCATAATTCCAGGATTTTTGAGAAGGGAACATTTGTAAAACAGCAGCCCCTCGCTAATCTGCAGAGGGAAAGCGTGTATGACAGGCAGTGGGAATTCCGTTTTTCAGGATCCAGAGTTTCAGATAGGCTTAAAGGAGTCTTATTAAAAGTGTTTTCCAGTGCATGTGGCTCATTCTGACAGCACCCAGGTGGTTAAGAAACCAGCATTAAGAATAAAAGCTGTTTCTCTTTTCTGCACAACAAATGGTTCAAGTGTCTGGTATTTGATTCAGAAAGGAAACCTGCAGCAGTCATGTCCCCTGAAATAAACCAACCAACATTTTGAGCTGCCAACACTTCTATCTATTACGTCAAGGCATTGCAAAGTTTAAAGCCTAGCAAAGTAATATATATTTTTTTTTCAGTAATCCCAGGGTAAATATTAGGTAGACAGTATTTCTGCTTTGCGCATTAAAAATCTGACTGAATTTGAAAAGCCTGCAAGTGCACTTTGGGGATTTCGGAAAGTGTCATTTGGCCATGAGCTAAGACCAGAAGCTGCCATTTTGCAGATGGGGCAGGAGGGAAAGGCGTTTGGCCTCATTCATAACTTCACAGCTACTGCAAATATCAGCTGATGAATATTTATGTTATGACTGGCAGAGGCCCGAAAGGCAAAGGGGAGGAGGAGAGGAGGGGGAAGCTTAAGTTAGGAAAATGGTTGTCTGAACTCTGTGGGATTTCTTTACCAACACTTTCCATGCTTGAACAGTAGCTGCTGAATGAAATCATTATGTCCTGAGCCCCTGTACAGGAAAACATGGTTTGTCAAGACTCTGTTCATTAGCACCTCATACTTTGTTTGAACCTTAGACATTTGCTGGGCCCTGTACAGGGAAACTTATTTTCCTTCAAATCAAACAAGCTATAGAGCTAGCCAGTTTTCTTTTGTTTACTCATTGCTGTGATGGCACTAATTGTAAAACAGGGTCTCATAATTAGCAAAAGAAGAGGCTGGACAGGAATGTGAAGCGCTGCAGGGTGGCATGAGTACTGTGGAGGTGCTGCTGCAAGGCAGACTAAGATAGCAGGTATGGAAAGGGTTAAATTAGAGGTGTCATTATTGAACAGACCTGTAGTGCTTGACAGTGCCCAGCTGTGTTGGTGTCTGTAGGCTCATCCTCTGGGCCAGGAACACACCAGAACCAGACCTCTGGCCTGCAAATTGCTGCATAGCTGTTGATAAGCAGAGGAGATGAGGGAAAATGCAAACTGAATCATTTGGGGACAGAACTTGGAGAGACAAAAAGCCAGCTACACTTTCCTCTGCACAAATGCTCTGTACAAACACTCTGTTGCATTTAACTGCTGAAGGCAATAAATTCTTGATTAAAATGAAAGTTATGCTGGTTTTTGCAAGACAGTAGTTCCCTGGTAATTCCTGGGTGTATCAGCAGTCTCCAGTGTTACTACTGGTTTAGTTAGTATTGTTAGTATCAAATTTTAAGGAAGCCAAGGAGGTGAGTGTCCTTCCTTTATATAACATAATTTCTAAAAGTAATGTATTTTTTCATATTTATATTATCTCCAGTCACTCACTGAGAGGGGAAAAAATCCAAATCTCCTCCTTTTGCCTTCACCAGGCTGTAAATTAAGAGCAAGGAGCAACTTTCAATGACGTTCATGAACATGACTTCACTTTTGGGATGAATCAAGCCCAGGAAGGAAACCGGCTGAAATAAGTAACTGCTGAAAGTCAGCTAGAGCTTACTAAAGTGACGGTCGGCTGCAGGGGCAAGGCTGAGCCCCCTTCACAGGACCACTGGGTCAGAAAGCGGCAGCTTGTGACTGGATGAAATGCAAGCGCCTTTAAAAGTAGGCAGCCTGAGTCAGATATATAGAAAAGAAAAAGTGCCCAGAATCAGTTAGTTACTTCAGAAAAATCATTCCCCAGGGGCTCTGCAAAATTCACCAGGCTCTGCTTTTGCGGAACTGGGAAAAGACTAGATTTTGACTATTGTACTTCTTCAGTGAAATCCCTAAACTCGGCACTAATTTTTCCGTTGTTTCTCCAGGAGGTGGCTGTTCTTAGACTGCTTATTTGGAGGAAAATCTTCAGGAAACGCCCATGTGCAAAACACAGGGGCCTTGCACCGCACACAAACCACCCCGAAAGCCCTGCTGCTGCTTCCCACCCTGTGGGGAGATGCCCGTGTGTCCGATTTAGAGATGCCAGCAGATGGTGCTGCAATACATCAAAAACTTATTTCCCTGGGCAGGCAAAACTTGGGACAGATGGGCTAAGGGCTGCCTCTGACCATCCGCAGCCCCTGAGGCAAACTGCTCCCCCCACCCCGGCAGCCTTGTGCGATTGCAAATGCAGGCCGTGCAGCTCCGCCTCCCCCCCCCGGAGGACAGGCGCTCTCTGTTCTTTCCAAACATCCGAAGCAGTTTCTGATGTGGAGGGGTCTTTCGGATTGATCTTTCCTCAAGCAGCAGCGAGACGGAGCGGCCATGAGGGTGCCGAGGGGGGTTGGGTGACGGCAAGGTGCGTGGCTCTCCTCAGGGGCGGTTGGTAGGGGTGCGGGGATGGCAAGGCAGCCATGATCCCCTCCCAGCTCGGCCTTCCTCACGGTGAGGGGTTTGCCGGGCAGCACAGGTCTCACTTTGGCGGGTGTCCCTCAGAGAGGGCAGCCATGCCTCACTCCCTTCCTGGCACCTTCGTTGGTGCTGGCTTTGTGCCTGCTGCTTGGAGTGGCTATGCTTGGGGCATAGGGAAGGGCCTGGTTTTCCTCAAAAATTTTAAAAATACCTCAAAAACCCCAAGAAATGATGGTGAATTTGTGCCCAGTGCTGCGGCCCTGCTGCCAGGCCAGCCCAGAGCCCTGGAACCTTCTGGTGCTTCCCCTCTCAGGGCAGTGGGGGCCTCGGATTGCTGCCTCCACCACCTGCCTCCAGCCTCTGTGGTGAAAATAGTGAGGAAAACTCCCTCAAAACAGGGCAGCAGAGGAACAGGGGCAGTTCGGAGCCCGTGTGTGTGTGCAGGGAGGGCTCTGTAAAATGTGGTGGTGTAAACAGGGACAGGCGTGGATACGATGCGTTGTTTTCCCCCTCCCCTGTGAAAAAAGGAAAGTCCTCAAAACGTTTGCGGTTTATTTGTGAGATTGTCCCTGCCTGCCAGTCGGGACCTGGTGCCTGGCGAGCCGACAGCGTTGCAGGAGGAGAAGGGGCCGAGGAGCTGCTAAGCAGCAGGCAGCAGCAGCGAGGACAGGGAGGAATATGTTCGAGGAAGGACCCGACAATGCTGTGCAGCTGTTTTTGTTATACCACCGAGCTGTAAAGTTGAAAAATGATTTGAAAAGCAAGGGATGTGCCAGGAGTACTGGCGTGTCCTGCTTATGGGCGCTTGGGGCATTCTGTGTAAATTGAACTTTTTTCCCCCCTGTTTTTTTGGATGGCTTAATACCACAGCAGTAGAAGTGAAGAGCAACAACACGCTTTGAGTGCGGAGCCTCCTCCCTGATCCCTCTGGCACCAAACTACACCAGAGTGAGCTGAGGACAGAGGCGAAGCCCGGCTGCTGCCTGTCTTTTCATTGCTGTAGTCCAAAACTTTCAGTGCGGAGGTTGCACGTGAAAAGGACCTCAATTTCTTTTATTTTAAAACAAACAAACAAACAAACAAATCCAACCCAACCAGGACAACAAGGATAACTCGTACGTAATTTACTGGACAGTGGAAGACCAGCTGCGAGACCGCATGCATCCCTTTTGCAAGTAAATAGCAACATGCAACTTTTTCTGCAGGATTATTTGATAATTGTGAGTCAGTAGTGCGTGTGGAGGTTTCTGGGCGTTTTTTTGGTCTGCTCAGTAGGTTGTTTGGAAGGTGACCCATTTCTTTCTGACCAAAAGCACCTAGGAAAACCTGCCCCCTAAGAGAAGTTTTTCATCTCAGTGAGGGAAAAGGGATGGAAAGACAATTACTGTGTCTTGTGACTAACGCAAAATATGTGACTTGAAACATTAAGCAAGAGTGCTGATGTGATAACCTCTTACCCACAACTTGAATTCAGTGTGAGAGGCAACAAGTTGAAATGTGAAGTAGTTCCCCTGAAGCCAGGTTACTCTGGCTTTGCATCCAAAGCTGCTGGAGTTGGATGTTAGTTTGTGGAGAAAATGGAACTGTTTAATGGGTTTATTCCTATTACAAACACAGAAGTTAGAGATCTCTGCTGCAGTCTTTGTGTTTTCATTTATTGGGCAGAGGGTGGATTTCATGCAAGAAAGCAAGAGGGTGCTGCGGAGGTGAAGCAGCCGCAAGGTGTCAGGGCCTGCAGCCTTACTGGAGGCTCCTGCTATGGCTCAGGCAAAACCTGGGAAGTAATCTCATCTTTTCTTCCTTGCCAGACTCTCCTCTGTCATTCCTGGATTTGTTGTATGATGCAGTTTGGATTTCATCTTGGTATGGGAATGGGTGCTGGTGTTCCTTTTGCCGGATGAGGTGGCTGTGAGGTGTTTTTTTCTGCCCTCTTCTGATGTGCCTGTTCATGTCTCTATTCCAAGTGGTTTGAGGAGCTTTGAATCAGACTGTGAAAGGATGGTTCTTTGCAGGGGCTCCTCATGTGCAGGGTCTGGAGAAGCTGAGCTCTGTGCAAAGGACAAATAATTTGTTTAACTTGGCATTTTTAGAGTTCAGAATATGGCTTTAGACTGAGTCTGAGTGACAGTGAAAATAATTATTCTAAGAAAATTTGAGAGTTATGGGAAATTCAGTAAGTCGTCTAGAAAACTGAAGTTTATTTTGACAAAATTAAAAAAAAGAGGTTGCACATTTTTACCTTTGTGTTGAAATTATTAAAAAAAAAAAGAGGAAAGACCAACCAGCCAAACAAAAAGTTACTATGATGACTTAATTTTTGATGCATTTTCCTCTGGGAAATATCAATATAGAGAATACTTATGCTACTAGGGGAATCTTATCTTCCTGTCTCCACATGAGCATAGTCTTGATGAAGCTGACTTGTTCCATTAGGATGTTCTGCCATCAGTGTTTCTCCTGCATAGCAATTGCCTGCTGTGGTTTGCTAGGTACTTGAGAAAAACGATGCTGTAGTAGTGCCACTGAGGCCGGGGCCTATTTCTGCCTAAGGATAGTGCTATCAATTGGAAAAGGATGTGCACTGAGGAAAGAAAATGCACTAATGCTGTTATTAATGTCTCAAGTCTGTATTCTTGTTCAGGACTGGCTTTGCTTGTTCCAGTCTGTACTGGGATGTCTCACTGAAGCATTATTAACAATTTTATTGGCAGTATGTACTGAGGTGATCTTATTCTTGGAAATGTCTGCTTGCACTTGGTTTCTCTCCCTTGTGTGCAATGATGCGCTAATCTGCAGTGATGCTCCTGAGGCTTTATATATGACAAGTATAGCTATTGCAGATACTTCCTGCAACACATAAGGTTTTTCAAAATTACACATTGCAAACATTAGTTTAAAAGAGGTAAGAAATTCAGACTTGAAAAGGATGTGAGTTACAGAAATGTCCTTCCTTGTCATTACTCTCTTCCCTAGCTTACCTCCTTCTCCCTTCAAAGCATGCATTTATGGTTTTGGTCTCTGAGCTTGAGCACAGAGTTGTTTCATTTCTTAAGGTAGCAGATATGGAAGGAAGTGAAGCCTTAGGTAGAGAAACATTCATTTTGTTGTGGGAACCACGCACACTGCCTTGTGGCAGCACGTTGCAGAAAGCACCTTCAAAGGGTGTTGGCTGGATCATCCTGCCTGTAGGAGAGCTGCCAAGAGGCTGAGCTCCTCAGCATGGGGGTTATAGAGGTTGCGGTCTGACTCAGGACAAACCAAAGGTGAGCGAGCCTATCTGTGAGCTGATGTCCCATAGAAAAGAGTGTGCTTCCTCCTGCTCCCAACATGTTTTGTGACTGTTTTCATGCTTACTTCAGAGCTGGTCACAGGATGTAGCACATTCGTGTGACTCCTGTTGCATTGTACTGCCCTAGACGATGTTTTTTTAGTGAAGAATCATTTCCCAAAATATGTTGTACTTTGTTTTGCAGTAGGATGGCAAATACTGCTTTGTTTGTCAACTATGGGATGTACTGTGGATGGCAAATGATTCATTGCCTAACAGGCAAGAATTTAATTTGTAAGAAATGCCTGTAGTTTGGCTTTAAGAATTCTGTATTTTTTTTGTACATAAGTCTTGTGGGAGTAATAAGAATTTGAATGAACTTTCACAAAGGTAGTTAAGGTAAGTGGGAGGTTGGGCGTCAAACACCTTGACAGATTTGGTCATAATTTGGTGCAGTTACTTTTTTTAAAAAAAAAAGAAAGTTGTGATTTTATGTTTGACTTCAAGGAAACTTAGTTTTATACCTTGCTTTGGGAAGCGATGTGGACAGTTGTTATCCCTGAAACTGGGCAAAAGCAAAGCAGATGGATCTGCTTTGGAAAGGATTTCAGTTTTCCTCTGGAAGCGCATGAACTTTAGTAGATCACAATATACCTCCCATCCAGGAAAGTGTTGTGTGGTTTGATGTTTTGTTATAGACTTTTTGTACAGCTCTACTCAGGGTAGATTCGTGCATAAATGGAAGCCCAGCAGGGCAAAAGCCAGGTGTTTAGGATGTGGCATTGGTGACTCAGTAGGTGGTACGCTTCCTTCTCGTCAACATTAAACAAGTGCCCTTGTGTGGTAACAGGAATGGGTTATTTCTTGGCTGACATGAAAAAAAACAAGGTCACTACCAAGACTTTGGGACTTGTACAGGAAGGTCTTCTGTTCTCTGTAGTGAATGGGAAATTAGCCTCAGGATCACTTCAACTGAAAAAAACAATATCCTTTTAAAATTAAAGCTGTAAGTGTTGTATTGCAATAGAAGCAAGAAACTCTAGCTGGTGTCAGGGTCCCATCGTGCCTCATGTAAAAATAAGGATGGGTAAATGGGGAATTCTCCCTGCTGATATTCAGATGGAAATGCAATTGAATGAGCTCCAGAGTTGCCTGAAAGGGCACAGGTAGTTTGGAGCCAGGATCTCAGTGGGGTGCATTAGTAGACCTTTACCTTCCCCATCTCTGAGCAGGTATGTGAACATTGTGGTCCGTCCAGTTACCCATCACTTAGATGTTTGAACTTGAATTCATTGGATTTGATGCTGCCGCTGCAACTTGCTATTTGATACTGATTTGGGGACTGATTTGCCTGCCAGGAGGATAAGGGAAGGACAGATATTATTCTGGCTATTTGCTTTTGACATGGCTGAGCTTTGTGTGTCTGGGAAGCGAGAACTGGATTTAATTGTGCCTCTAAGCAGCACCTTTGGGCTGAAAAGGGCCAGTCTTGATGGTGCTGCCTTTCGAAGTCCCCTGGTGCTCCTGTGCTCAGACCTTGTAGAGAGGCACAGGAGAGGTCACGTGAGCTCTCAGAGGTCTCCCCACAGCAAGCCTGCAGATGCAGGAATAAAACTGTATATCCCACAGTTTCCAACCTGAAAGCTGCCAAGGTTCACAAATGACCAAAGCATGCATGACTCTTGTTCTGCTTTAAAAAAAACCCCTAAAACGTAAAAATTGCATATTGGAGCAGTAAAAATGTTTTTTCACCTTAAGGATTGTTATTTCAAAAGATATTTTCTTAATGACTGAAAAAGGAACTGGAAATCCCATATTATTTCTCCTTCCTTCCCTCAGCCAGGTCCATTCTGTGCTCAGAATTTTATCTGGTGTGAGCAAAAGGCTCCCTGGATAGACAGTGAGATGTTTGAAGACAGAACATTTAGGTGGTGTTTGCCACCTCGCCCAAGTATAGCTGGATGGCTGCTGAGATGGCATATCCATTGCAGATGGCAGAGTTAGGGGCTTTCTTTTCCAAACTCTCCTTTAAGGGACAAGGCAAGAAATCTTAGAGATTTTAACTGTAAAATGGAGAGATCGGTACTTCTGTAGTAAGCATATCAGATAAAATACAGAGAGAGCTCACTGCTCTGTGTATGTTTCCACAGACAGAAAGATACACCATTCTTCCTCTTTGGCTACAATTGGACCTAGAACATGGAATTAAACAGCAAAATTTGTAGTCCTGACAAAAGGAAAAACTTTTCTGAGCTCACTTCACATTTAAAATCTGCTTTATTGTAGCCACAGAAACAAACAAACAAAAAACCCCCATATAAACTCTGATTCTGCAGCATAGTTTTACAGCAAGTAACACTTTCTGTATCTCCAGAGTTGCAATTTGTGTAGGCTGTTAGTCTTGTTAGAAATATCATAGTACACCTTTTCAGTTTAGGGGTCCTTAATCTCTCTCTGCCTCATTTGCATTATTCTGTAGTAACATAAAGAAATACTTGGACTAATATTGTTTTGTTCTTTCTTAGAGTTAGCTATCTTGACTTCCATGAAATTGCCCACAGAGAAGTATTTGCTTATTAGTGGATATAGACCTGGTACCTTCCCCCCTGTTTTTCTAAACAAAATAAAATGCAGTATCTGTGCAGCATGAAAATATTTATAAAAACACATGAAACATTTTTTACCCCACTTTCAGACAGCCGGATAAGAAGCAATAGTATCAGTGAAACATTGCAGCTGAATATCATGGGGCTCACTTTTAAGAAAGAGGAGTGGCAAATTGGTAGTCTTGGGGGTTTTGCCATCTCAGGTGGTGGGGTTTAAAAGGTGATACTCTGATTTACTGGGACATAAAAACTTGTGTCATGGTGCACACGGAAGCAAGGCTTATTTGAAAGGCAGACCAGGAAAACAGGGCATGAAAGAAGGTAATACAAAATTAGGAAATGCTGGTTGTGATGATACTTTGATGTTGGTTAATAGCTGGGAGCAGCTCTTCTGTAAGTACTAAATAATCAATGGCACCTGCTAGTAAGCTGTTACATTCAGGATAGATAGGAGGAGAGGATCGCATGTGTCTTTTCTGGTAAGGGTAGTTGCTGGAGTAATGTTTCCCCTATAATGTAACTGTCTGTACCGTCTATATTTTAAAAAGAGAGGGTAGGAAATATACCTTGAGTTATATCCTGATTCGTCATGTACAAAGGAACAAACGCTGGGGAAAGTTTTCACTGAACTATAATGCTTACTCATGGTGGGTGTTCTGTTTTCTTAGCTGGAGGCTCAGCTGGGGATTAGTGCTACAGAGAGGCACCCAGGGAATGACTACAGAGGGAAACAGTGGCCCAATTAGTCTTCGGCTTCCAGGCAATTTGTACCTGGTGCTGACTTTGGAAACATTTTATTTTTCTAGGGAATTTTTGTCTTTTTGCAAAGCTGGTGTGGTGGTTTTTTGGTTGTTTTTTTTTTTTTTGCTGATTGGATTTCGGCTCTTCTGATGAAAATTTGCAGTTTTCTATGGAAAACAAAGCCTCCATTTGGAGGTGACTGTTCTGATGGACATACAGACGGCTTTAGATGGAAAAATTTCTTACCAGATCCACACATTCAAAAGAAACTATTTCTGAATGAGCTTCCCTGGTGACAGTGAAGCTGTTCCAGTAAGTCTCATGCAGGTAGAACATCCCGAGATTGGCATGTGGCTGTGTTCATTGCAAGCTGTCCAACTTCATGTTACTTTTAAGACAAATAATTTTCATTCCAAGACTCTTTACATTGTGCAGAAGCAGCCACAAAACACATTGTTTTAATAATAAATTTGTTGTTATCTATAGTAAGTCCGGTAATGTGAGGTCTTATACGGAGCTATGTGATCCAAGAGCTATGATTGCTAGGACCTGCAGTAAGCAAAGTGCTTGTGGTGTTTTGCAAAGAATGAAACTGATTCACAGCAAAGTTATATGAGTTTCTGCATGCTCTACTGGTTTTCTAGGATTTGAAGGTAGTTTGTGGGCTTTCACTAAAATGTAAGTGGTTCCCAAATTTCCAGCAGAACAGTTTTTTACATTTGAGTACTGTCAGAGACACAGCCCTTTAAAGCTTGCAGGAGATGGGTAGTTTGAGTGGCAACTGAATCTCCCTTCAGCATAGAAAAAGAAACGTGAACTCCAGTGGATGTGAAAGTAATGCAAGGTACTAGCACGCGGAACGTGGCAGGAAAATCTTCTCTCAGGTTGGTCTGGCTGTCTGGGGAAATGTTGGAGTACAAATGATGAAAGATGTGAAGATCTCAAAACACAGGGATCCGCAGGAAAAGATAGGTTGGAGGGTGAGGGGCAGGGAAGAAGCCAGTCTATCAGGGAAGCCTGATTGCCGTAATCATGGCTGTTTTCTCCTTATATTCTTTCCTTGCCATCACTCAAAGCAGATGTGTCTTTTTCTCCTGGCCTACTTGCTTTTTCTCCTGACACTGCTAGGGTCCCAGCTAAAGTGCTCTTCCAGGCACGGCTGTTACTCAGAATGTGCTGTCTGTACTGGGCTCTAATCCCAGCCCCTGCTGACGGCAAAGGGCTGCATGGCAATCACAGTTACATTACCATCAACAGAGAGAGCAGAGGTGACATGAATGCCTGGATTAACCCAAAAGGATCTCGCAAGGAAGCAGCCAGAGTGGTGTCCTGTCATGTTGTGAACCTGGATTTACTCTTAAATTTGCAAATGCTATATGAGTTTAGTGTTGAGGTGGTACTTACCTTACAGTTCATGGTGAGTCCATCCAGTGGAGGTGAGGATCATCAGGTGGAGATGGACAAGGGAGAAGGAATGAGTGTCCGTAGCTGACAGACCGTGTGCAGCTGCAGGTTTTCTTATCTTCGTCTCAATCATCTATTTGTAGCATTGGTGATTCCCATGACCTTGGGATTTTGCTGTGAAAGTTTTTAAAATTACCATCATTTATTTATAATTATAATTAGTAATAAAAACAAAGACAGTTTCTGGGCTCAATAAATTCCTCATAGCAGGATTTCCCCTTGACACTGATCTCTGTTCCAGGCTGCCCTCCATTCCCGTACTGCACTTAACTTTCCCTCCTCCGAACAGTAACCCTGTGTTGCTCCCAGTAGCTCAGTTGCACCATAGTGCACCATGGTGTCAGTCCCACTGTCTCTTCCACCCCAAGACCTCCTGTACTATTGCCGTGCTCTGATGGGGAAGGATTTTAAACAAGTCCAGAATATTTAAATTAATCTATAAATTATCTTCAGAGAAGGGATAGCCAGGTATGCTGTTTCTGCGTGTTTCCAGCAAACTATAGGCTGAGTATGTAAAAAATCAGTGGAATCAGCAAATACTGACCTGTATGATAGAACAGGATATTAGCTTTAGTAATTGTGGCCCAGGTCAGGTGATCTAGATCCGGGAAGAAAATAAAGTTAATTGCCTCTTGATATGAGCTGATATTTCTTAATGTCTGATATGTAGGAATAAATGTCATGTCATAAAACCACAAAGTTAAGACCATAAAAATAGCATGGGGGTTTAAAAATTTTTTTTTTTTCACTTGGGCCAAAATCTTGTGATACTTTTAAAATAAAAGAAATATTATTATAAGTATGTGGTAATATGGATCCAATAACTGCCTGGAATAAGGATCTTAAATGCCTTGTACCTGAATTGTTATTTTAAAAAGTGCACAGTCAGTACATATGTTTGAGCTATGCTGATTCACATCAAAAGAGACTCTGGCCATTTAGGGGTATGGGCTCTTTGGATGAGTTTTGTTGTGAGTGTGAAAGTTCAAAAGTAATATTGACTCAGTCAAGGCATTGTATAAACCTTTTTTGCCTTCCTCTGGTCCCCAAATTTGTTAATAAGTGTTAGTCTGGACTTTCTAGGAGTGACTGAAGTATCTCTTTTTTTATATTCGTCTAGATTTAGACAGGGCTAGATTAATTGAATTCAAGTATCTCATTTCTACCTTATAGAGAGACCAGACCCAGGATCCTTACATCATTGTCATGAGAAGCCTTACCAGTGAAAGTCTACCAGTAATCAGAGCAGGTTTGCCCAAAATAAAAAGTCTGGGGAGGACTCTGCTGCCTGAAATGAATGTATCTTGAGTTTTATCAGCTTTCATTTTCAGTATTTGTTTTTAACCTAAACACCCTCAATATTAATTGAAATTAACATCCTTTTAAACATCAGGCTGCCTCTAGACAGATTTTGGCCTCAAGCGTGTCACCAAGTTGCCAGTCATCAGCTGAGCTGTAGCAACTGATCACACATGTTTTCTTAGATGAATTCTTACGATTACTATGAATGGGAACTGCATGTACGGCATTCCTAGTGAGATATGGACTTTTTGTCCAATTTAAAAATATGTTTTATTTTGTTCATTTTACTCTAGAGACATCTGTTTACTTTTATTCCAGTAGAAGTTAAAGAGCTAACCTCGGTCAAAATTTAAATTTGTTATTACTGTTACATTATATTTTCAGAAATTTAATCAAGCCTAAGTTGACTCAAGGAAATCAGTTCCTCTTATTAGCCTACCCTCCTTTTACTTGAAGTTCTTCATTGACAAGCTGAGTTGCATTTTAGTGGGCAGAATTAAAATTCACCTCCTGTTCACCTGAATCCAAGACAATACTGAAGCTAAGGCAATACAACCTCATAGAATCTTAGAACTGGCTTTGCAAACATACATGTCTAAGCAGTTTCATTCATTGCCCCTTAATATCTGTCAGTGACAGAAGCTCATGCTTCTGTGTAACGTTCCAATTTTAAGGCCCCTCCTGAAGAATAGGGAAATGTTGGACTGAATTGATTTTAATTCTACAGAAAAGCTTTGATATTTTTGAAACTGTCAGCATCTGGAAGTCTCTGGGATTGTCACTGGTGGAAAAAGAAGTTCTTTCTATTGCTGCACAGAAAGAGTGATTTTGATAGAGAATTGAACTGAATTAAGTATTGTAGATCCGGGGCTTCCAGAAATTCCATTCCATTATCTGGGCATGTAGACAAGCTGAGCATTAAACTGACTTGCGTGGAATAATAAATACTGGTTTTTGAAATTAAGGAAGTCAGTCAGTTGATGGAGCCCGTGAATGAAAGAAGGGGAAGTCACTCTGTATGGCTGTGTAAACACAGATCCTCCTGTATATAGCTCAAAATAAGACATTGCAGATTAACGTGCACTTCTGAATTCTTACATTATAAGTCTTCAGCGTTTCCTCTATAAAAGGGTCAGAAACTTCTGTTAGAGCTGGTTGCTTTGAAATAAGTTATTCAGTACTGCATCCGTCTAATCCAAAGCTTTTCCATCAACACTAGACTGAAAGTTTCCTGTTCTTTGGTTTTCTGTGGTTTACGTTCTTACTCACTATAAACTCTTGACTGCCAGGTCATACATGACTTCTAAGTTCAGTCTTGTGTTTGATTATAATATGAGCTTCTCAAACCCTTAATTTGGTTACTAATTCCACTGTGAAAGACTGAAATGTAATTTTGAAAACAAAATGCTTACTTAAACCCTGGGGCTTAGTATCTAAAGAATATTTGATTAGCTTGGATCAAATACAAGTGCTTCTATACTGGAAACTAATCCCGATAGATTCTACAGGATGTTTGAAGTTACTAGAAGACAAAACTCTGGACGACGACAAGTTAGAGGGAAGGTGAACCCTGCTGGGCTTGCCTCTGGAAGAAACTAGAGATGCATAAAAACTCATTTACTTTAAGGAGGATGAGTGAGAGGGCGTTGGGACACTGACTAAGGCTGACAGACCCTTGGTGGCTGGGGAGATGGAAGTTACACACCATTCCCGTTATGTTAATGTCAGCTTAAAGTCACGAATGTCTGTCTCTGTAACTCTCTCTGCCCCACATAGTCTTTTAACAGCTAAATACAAATAGCAGCCTAGCTGCCGTGTTCCCCCTCCCCAAACTCTACACCACTCTTAGTTATGTTTTCTAAAGTGAGTGCACGCCTGTGGACAGTAGTGAACATTATGGGCAATAGGGCAGATATTCTGTGTGCAAAATAATGTGAAATATGGGCAGAGGCTGTGAAAAAGTTCTTCTGAATCCCACTGAGATTTCCCTGAGATTGGGAGTTATTGCTGCAGGGGAGATGATAGAAACAATGTGATAGGCAAGGGAGAATCTTTAGGTTTATGGGAGGGGAAAGAGAACTGGCTGAAGTACACAAGATGGAACAACACCAGAGATGGCGTGAGAAAAAGACATATAGAGCAGGAGCCCGCTGCTGAGACGCCTCTTGAACGGTATTTTCTCCACATGGTTCTTTTTTGGGAACCTGCGTGTGCATCTCTACCTCTGGGGAGATGACAAGGCATAAAAATGCTTCTGTGCACCTGAGAGTCCATGCCTCTTGCTGGAAAAGCAGGAGGTGGCAGATATTCCTTCCATTTTTAAATATGATCAGTGATGAGGTCCTGACATAAGCAACCTGTTGAATAATCCACTTCAGCCTTGTTTTAAATCTCCTTTAAAATCTTTGAAAATTTGATCTTCACATTTCTACTAAAGTTTTTTCTTGGTCCTGACCTTTTTTGCTATAGTATTATGCCTATGTGTACATTTAAGAAAATATGTAACAAAACATTAGGACTCTGAACTATGAAAATTTGCTAGAATTTGAATTATGCTAGAAAAGGATGAACAATATGTTTCATTTTACTACCTGCCTACTAACTATTTGCTTGTTCATTATCCCAGACTGTATTTAGATAAAATTTGGAATTAAACTACAGTGCACAAAAAGACCACCAAAGTGTTTTGTTAGTTGTTTAAAATATCTTAATGTTCCTGATAGTATGGGAAAAAAATATTTATCTGAAGATTTTGTGCATGTAATACCCATTAAACACAAAAGTAAAGAAACTAAAAGGTCAGCTTCTGTTTATCATGTTCTTCAATATTTCAGAATTATTAGGCATCATCCTCTCATAACTATCTTTTATTTATAGCTAAGAGGAAACCAAGCTTTCCCATTCAAGCATAGATTATAAGAGGAAAAAAGACTTTCCTTCTTTTTCAAATCCCAATCTCTTTACCAATTCTGAATGAACTAGTCATTTTAGAGAACTGATTAAATGGACAAGAATTAGGACAATATTTATTCTGTTTTTTATAGAAGAGGTCCTGCTATCGGAAGTTAGCTGTCAGTTCAGTAAGTGTTGGTTATAGTGACATTGATCTACTCAATGCTTTAACTTTCTATATGAGCTTGACAATACATACATGTATGTCAATACTATTTTGAAAATGTAATAGAAAATATTTTAATAATTTTGGGGTTTAGGCTTTAGCATGGATTTGTCATTATTGGATAAATGTTTCTTTTTAAGCAGGAAAAATACCTCACTGGCTTTAAAATGACCAAATTTATCCTAAAGGACAGAATCAAAACTAGACTTGTTGTTGATGTAGGCCACTTCATCGTACAGGGGAGTCAGAGCTGAACTCACAGTCTTTTCCTGACGGTTTGAATGTCAAATATATCAGACTGCAATTATTCTGATGTTGCTGCAATGCTCTCTTCATCAGGTTTCCTCTGAATCTGCAGTGGTGTTCATGGCTGTTGGTGTAAGCCTCAAAGGTGTTCCAATCTGTGTGTATTTTGGTGTGAGAATGGAAGCCTGGGATGTTGTGGATTGAGCTCTTGAAGTAGAAGTTCAGAGCTTGATTCTAACGGTCTTTGGATGGCCCACCTAAGCTAGTAGGTAAGTTTTTGAGAAACCTGAAAAATGTATGCTTTTCTGCTTAGCTTATGTTATCAGTAACTGAGCTTTTGTTTTTTGTAACTGATGATTTCAACACCATTTCAGTAATTTCATGAGCTCATGTGTTACTGATGCTCTGTTTGCCAAAGGCTTAATTTTAGGTGCCATTTTATTTGTAATAATTCACTATTAAAAATAACTTGGCTCATTGCCTTCAGATAGTGAACAAGATGCTTGTTCAGAGACTTTTCTGCAAAGGTCCTTCTACTCCTGCTCTTTCTGTGCTAATGTCTTAGCTGAACAGATAGAACAAACATGATTTTTTAAAGTGATTTCTATTTCTCTTAGTCCTAGATCTGAAAAGAACAAAGATATATCAGATGTCAAATTTGTGAAGTGGGAATCAATGAAAGTGTTATCTTGTTTGAAAGAAGACGTTCACACTATAGGCTCGGAAGAAATCTTAACAACCCCCTCACCTGAAAACTCTGATGTGACTTCTGTCATCTTTTTGTGTTGAAACAGTTAAGTCTAAGACCTAATACTGAATTCATTCAAGTAGGTTGCAAGTCTTGTGCTGATCTCAGTTGAAGAATCAGTCAACAGTGAAAGTAATGACATAAACAATGTCTCTAGGAATAAATGCCAAGGAAATAGGAAAAGTGGCCTAAATTTCTATGACTTAAGTCATGAAGAAAGAAAACAACAGGGACAGTGTTCTGTTCACGGAGAAATGGACAGGAAGCACAAAGTGTGAAAAAAGTCGATTACGTATTTCCATTGCTGTTGATTGGAAAGCGGTGAGAACCTTTTTCCTGCCTACTTCACCATGAGGAAGAAAGGGCTGAACTAAAAAAAAATTTAGTTTTAATTCTAGCTTTTCTACTAACCTTTTGTGTGAGCTTGAGTACATGACTGATTTTTTTTTTAGCCTCATTTGTTCGCATTTGCAAAATGAGGATAGGAAGTTTCTTTTTGTTAGCCTTAAAGATCAAATTTTTCTTGTCTAGCACTAGTCATCACTAAAACCATAAAAAACTAAAAACGTTAACCTTTTTGTCTAAGTTACTCTCCTCCTAGAGAGCAAAGAGAGATGAGCACCTACAGAGACATCCCACCCCATCCGATCCTATGGATGGGGTGTGTTGCCGTTTGAATGTGTCCATCTCTTTTGACTGTACGAGGAGACTTTATGACCAGTTCTTAGTGCCTCATTTTTATACAGGGGACTGTAAGCATGGACTCTCTCTGTACAACACCTAGCATATCTGGGACCGCACTCTATTTGTTTTCATTTGTAGTAAGAAGTATGAACTGGAAGCAACGATATCATGGGAGGGGTAGAAGACTCGATCTGGGTCTAAGACTCTTATGATTTCCTGGGATCAGTAAAACAGGATCACTTGTTATGTGATATCCTCATTAGAAAATTAATTCATGAGATTTACAGACACTTGGACAAAAGAAGGTTAATAAAAAAGCATTGCTGGAAACAGACTTTTCTCAAAACATTTTTTTAGGCCAGTTTTACCCAGGATCATTTTGCAGGTAATTTGCACCTCTGTGTGCACGTGCAGCGTGACATGTTTCCACTAAGCCCAGGCCCACTATTTCTGTGCAGAAATCATGTCAAACACATGGTTTGGCACAAGTCAAACTGAAAGCATGAAGTGGGTAACCAACTGGCATTCATACCTTGTAGGTTTATTCAACGGGAGATGAATAGACTTGTTGTTTTCAGATGACTGCTTTTCTGAAGAAGGCACTTGTATAGGAGCTGTAATGAAAGAGAAAAAAGGTTTAAGCCCTCAGCCTTGCTTGAAATCAGAAGAATTAGACCATAGAATCACCACCAGCAGCTTTATCGACCGAGGTGCTGGATGACACGGTGGGCCTGCAGAAATCCAAATACCCTGTGTATGGTGGCCTGGGATTTTACCCACCTCAGACTGCATAGCTGCAATACTGAATCAGCTTTTGTTGTCCTGAGGATATTTATGATTGTGAGAGCAGAAATCTTAAGAACAAAACAAAACAAAACAAACCCAAAACCCAAGCTGGGATTTTCTTCTCTGTGTGTATGTGTATTATTTCTGGCTACCATGGCATTTTTCCTATGAAATTTGGCTTTGTTCAGTTGATAGTATCCCTTTGGTCAAACCAACTACATTTCCAGACCCTGGCTGCACAGATCATTACTGAGGTGAACAGAGGGGGTTTTAACAAATAAGTTTATTAAGCTGTTATGCTTTTTGCTCAGCAAGAAAGTGTTCAATGTGCTATGTCACAGTTCTCTGGGCTCCTCAAACCTAGTGGAATTTGCTCACCTTTTCGTAATGGGGCTTTTTTTCTCGTCGTATGTTCTGTGCTGTTTACCACACATGAGTAACAGATGGTAATTTTAATTTAAAAACCCCAAAGTAATAAATTCAGCAGATTAGTATTTGGCCAGGATTGAGTGCTGAGATTGTTCAATTGACTATTATGGAAAACACATCAGCCAACCTCATCCCTGACCAGAGAACAGTGGTTCCATCTCCTTACAAACAAAGCCTTTGTTATGTCTTCCTTGCACTGTGACTCTGGTCTCTACTGTGCATTTGTTTCCAAAGCAAAACAAAGAATTCATAACCCTTGGCAGTTTGAATATTTCAACTTGGATTTTCCTGTTATACAATTTACCTACTAGCTGATTGAACAGAAGAGATGACCTCATTGCTGAGGGACAGTAGGATTTCAGATGCCTTCAGCCCTATTTGTTTCTAGTGCAGCTTTCACCAAGAGTGAATTGTAAAGCAGTGTCTTAACGGTCAGGGTGCTAATGCTGCTACTCCACACTCTGTGCTATAGAAGAACTCAAGCCTGCTCATTTGGGTACAGTTTTCAATAGATCCCAGAATTTCGTGCTGTGTTGTTAAGGTTTTAGGTAGATCACCGTTACACGTTTAAGAAAACAAGAGCTTTTTTTTTGTTGTTGGTAGGTTTGGAAACATTTACTAGTTATTTCTATTTGGAGTTTTCAAAAGTAAGTAGGATAATATATGTACTCACAAATATTTATTACTAGATACATTATAGTCTGTACTATTTAATTACATTCTACAACATTAACGTACACAAATGCATTATTTATATTCACTGTGATGAAACTGTGGAGGGGTATGGATAATTAAAGTGCATCATACAGCTTTTGACTATTTTACCTGTATTCTACCTATTGCTTTCCTCCTGGTTATTCATAACACGTCTAGACTTCTACCAGATTTACTGAAAAAAATCATAATGGCAAAAAAGATTTCATTTTTCTTCCACATGTGCACCAAACTGACCCTGGCTTGGAGTTCAGGATGAACACCTTCCTTCAGTGCAGGCAGTCTGGAAGTCCTGTCGTGTTGCAGGGTATGTACTAGGGAGAGATTTGAGCTTTTCGGTGTAACCCTCACAAAACTTAATTTTCTAGTGAGTCATGATATCACTTCCTTATTATTTTGGCTATTCTGTTTAGATAGGTTTTAAGTGTTTGATTTTTTATTTTTTTTATTCCTAGGAGTTGAATACAAGATCCAGAGAAGCCTAGCAGAGGAAAGCAGGAGGGTAGGAGAATAACACGTAAAATGCTATAAGGTACTTGGCTGCTCTCTTTTTTTCATTTTTTTTGTCCTTTATCAGTGTGAACTGCATGATCTGTTAACCATTGGTCACGATGGGGTATTTGAAAAAGCAACTATTAATTTAGAAAATGGGTAGACTACACAAGTAAGGACGGCACCAGTATTAGGCCTGAAAGATGAGCAATGAATGACTCTTACTTTTTGGATGAATATTTGTAGGATTAACGTATAAAGTTGAAATTTGAATGAGAGAGAGGAAGTGAAATTGGAAAAAATGACACTTCTGTACAGGCTCTTCTGCCAACCGTTTGGTTTCTCTGGGAGTGCATTTTTTGACATTTAGTAACAATTATTTGGTTTATTTTAGTAATTGAGGATGTCAAAGTCCTGACCAAGACTGCAGTTTTGTTATGCATTACACACTGCATATAGGGACAGCTCTGCTCGTAGGACCTGCGAAGCATAGAAACAGAAATAAAGACACACAAAGGTGGTATTTGTTTCCACAGGGTGATGGAAAAGGTCAAACAGCAGGTCACTAGTATAGCCAAGAGTAAAGCCCAAGTGTCTTGACTCCTGGTCTTGCGTGCTGCTTACTAAACTTTCCCTCCTTTAGCAGGAGGATGGAAGCCAAAACGCTGCAATAGTCTGGAGTTGGAAGTAGGGGTGGGAAAGATGCAGAGAAAAAAACATGTTCAGTTTTTTATGGAGCTACCATAATCATGACTTGTCACTAGCAGTGACAAAACTCTCTGTGTGTTTTTTGTCTATTGAGTTCTGCTCTTCACCCAAATTTGTTGCAAGGTCTTGACTTCTCATACTCCCTCTATTTCAACATTTCTCTCTGCAGAGTGACTATATAGTCTGATACTTCATTTGATTGTTTTAGAACTTTCCAGTGATGAATAGTGTATACACCCAATAGCACTATATGAAATTAGGCATCTTTCAGTGGTGAAGTGATGGAAATTTAAAGCCTGGCATATAATCTTTTCATAAAGAGTAGGACAAATGTTCTGTCCATTCTCCTGAAGCCTTTACACACTGGCACATGAACAGTGGTTGCCATAATTTTTTACAAGAACTATCTTTCCATTTCTGACAGTGAACAATATCATGATATCTGCAGCACTCATTGTGTTCACTGTAGAAAATGGATAAAGCATACTATGCATATGGTAATACAGCTAGGTACCTTCCAGCTCTGAAGACGTATTGGGTAAATACTGCATGGGTAAGAATTAACATGCTCAGAGTATGACAGAAGTGTTGGGCTCAGAGTCATTCTCCTGAAGAGTGAGTTGATTTAACATTTACCATTTACCACTGAGACTAGATTTATGTGTTTATGATCATTTCTATGTCAATACGTCAGTGCTTAATGCAGGTCAGTTCCCTCTGAAGTAGACAGGAGTGATCAGATTTCCTCTTCACTGAGGGGTGAACTGGAGCCACAGAAAGATTTCATGATTTGTTCACACAGTGAGCCAAGACAAAACAAGGGATTCCCAATTCCCATTTTGTTGTTCTAGTGATTGGTGGAGTCTGTTTCCATTCCTAAGAAGTAATGTCTGTCTTAAACCTATTAAGAACACTCTTTCCTATTCTGTATTCCAAACTAGAACAAACTGTACTGATCTGACCCTATTTGAGAAGCTATAAATTTAATTTACCAGGTCATTTATATGGGAGGAGTGGTAGTGTCAAAATGCAAGATTCTATGCAAAGAGAAAACAGAAGAGGCACAGATAACATAACCCCTATAAAATGTCTCTACATGTGATTTGTGTGGAAACAGTTGCTCTGGGATCAGAAGGAAATCTGTTGCTTTTGGCAAAACTGGTAATTCTTCAGCTCAGTAGTTATTAGGGCCTCTGTGTGATACTTTCTGAGCTATGGAGTTATCTTAAAGACTTCCTGTTCTGTAGCTTTCAGTCCTGTCAAGATGTGTGTCTTAGCGCGATTCAGTTCTGTTGTTATAATGATATCAAGATTTACAGTGAACTGGTAAAAGATAGTATGACAGCAAGCGTAAAGATTAACATAGTCTGGAATGGAAAGTAGAAGAGTAGAGAAGAAAATTTCAGAATGGATGTTGATTTAGCACTATTTTAGGCACTCCGTGTTTTCTATAACTCCGTCGGTCCAGTTAGTCTATGCTCACTGTAACACTTGTTAGCACTAAAAGACCCTTTTCTTCCCTTGTCAGCTAGCTGTTGTAATGCAGTGTGGGCTAAAACAGTTGCAGAAGGAAAAAAAAAACCCAAATTTATCAAATTTGAAGAATATTAACAATGTAATTACAGAAGTAACAGGAAGATGTGATATCTAAAGCTCTTCTGTGCTCGGTGCTGGCACAGTAAAGTATGCTCGTAGGGATGGTCTATTCATTGTTATCTACTCTAAGTGATGTTAATCAAAATAGGGAACAACCATCTCTGTTTTAAGTTGTGGACCCGCAGGGCTCATTTTGAAGCTAACAGAGACAATTATAGCTTCATTCCTGTGAAACTGTGGAGAGAGCACCGAAAAATAAACTATTAATTGGCAAAAGGATCTTACCATGCACAGTCTTCCAAAGGCAGTGAAGGGTCTGACCATCAGTGGGAAACACCACAAAATCTTCCTCTTTGAAAAGCTTGTGAAAGTAATACCATACTGACAGTGTCCTATCTCAAGACTGTCCAGCCCTGCCAAAACCCATTCTACCTCATAATAACAACAAGAAGAGATGAAATAAATTGATCTTACAACCATAAATCAACGCACTTGGGAAAAAATTACGTCAAAGCAGAGTTCTTAACTCCCAAAGACAGGGCAGATAGAAACCCATCTTCTATGTACACTGTGTGTGCTCTCAATTTTGGTCCATTTTATGCGTCAGGGTACTCAGGTGCTACCAAAATGTCGTACCATAAAATAGAAAGATCAAGTAAATAGCATTAAAAAGCACAGCTAAACCAGGTGCTAGAGGTGTTGGACAGCACTTTGTCTACAGGTTCAACTTATTTTCCTGAGTAATGTGGCATACATCTCAAGGAAATAGATCCAAACATCAACAGAGTTCTCATCTGAGGTTTATCCACACTTTGAAGAAAATAATAGCAAACTAGGGAGAGAATGGGCAATTGCCGTTGATCTGCAAGGCAAACCAGTAGGAGCATGTCAGACTTGTACAAGCTCTGTATTAGAACTAATAGAAATATTAAAACATGAAATTGTTTGTGTTGAAACACATGCAGAATGGAACACTCAAAGCAGGAAACCTGGAAGAGATCTGCCCTTCCATATAGCATCATACTCTGTAATTAAGTTATGATGCAGCACAGCTCTAGTACTGACCTAAGTAGCTTTTGGGCAACTATTTTCCCCAAAGCCACAGGTGATGACTAGAGTAGTTGATGTAAATTCGTGGTTTACTATTCATTGTTAGGCTACAGCTTCCGGTCTGCCTGGCAATGTTTTTGGTAAAAGAGGCAGACTCCAAAACTAAAACTTCTGATGCATCTAAGTGACAACAGTTATGCTGTCCTACCTGTCTGTAGAAAGAAAAAAACCCAACTCAGAACTGCTGCTTTTCCAGGCTTCCGTGTCTTAGCTAGGAAATATGAGGAAGAAAACCTTGATTCTGATTAAATTAGTGGGAGTTTTGCTTTCTGTCTTCCAAGGGGCCAAGATTTTACACAGGTCTCCACGGCAGGCAAGTCTGAAAGAGAGGGTAAAATGCCTCTTGTTCAACTTTGAAGGCAAACACATGGGCTAAGCGGGGTAATCTGGGCATCCTTCACTATTTCTTCTCCAGCCACTGGAAAGGTGACAGAGCTTCAGGCTGTTTTGGAAAGTGGAGTTCTGACTTAAAAGTTAGAAGTAAAAAATTAAAAAGTGTGAATGGATGCATGAGTGGAATGAAGTGATGGACTAGCTCATGAACTTACAGTTACTCACCTGGTCTCCTCTACAGTATAAAATCACCTTCCTCCTTTAAGTGGCAGGTTTTGTTGTCATGTGTAGTTTATAGTCAAAGGAAAAAAACACAGATTTGGCATGACATTTATGCTGGCTTCTCTCTGATGTTCATGGAATAAGTAAAGGGATACCCGTCTGACCTGGCCCTACGACACATGGGACCAATCAGTCAAAGGATTTGCTTTATAGAACAGTTGTTTAGATGGCAATTCACAAGATTTACAGAAGAGATAAATTAGACTGGACTCCAAACCACACCATCTCCTTTGCTTGCCTTAAGGTCGAAAGGGGGTAAAAACATTTACTAACAGATGGAGGGTTGGATGAGAGCTGAGCTCTCACTCCCGCTCTGCCATAGAAGTACTTGTATGTATAGCTGGTTTAGGCTGCATTTGCATAGATAGGAATCAGAGACTTCTGACTGTGCTGCTGAATTTGATGCAAGCATTGACACTTGGAAAGGTGCAAATTTAATAACTCATGAACTCTTTAGAGGTTCTTCAAGAGATGGTGAAGCAGCTTTGGAAAAAAACAGTTTATTTCTGTTGGTTTTGGGAGAAGAGAGCTTCAGTGGCAGCAAACATTCTGTAATAGACTGGATTTTTTGAATTTTGTTTAAAAATAAAAATAGAAAAATCTCTATTTTGAGCTGTTATTAATTGTCACTGTGCAATTGAAAGGTCAAACCTGATGTTCTTGCTCAAGCAAAACCCTTCTCAAAGCCAATGGACTTTTGCCTGAGAAAATATTGGATAGAAGCATACAAAAATGTCAGCATTGGGACTGGATTTGACCTGTATTCAGGCGCTAGTTAAGAGAGTTTCAGAAAAAGCTCTAAATGTAGAAAGAATGCTGTCTTTAAAGGGTACTTCTCCATAAGAAATATGGGGTGATACCCTGAATTTACAAACTCTTAGGAAGAAGCAAGTGGCTGTAATTCATGGCTCTGTTCTCTTGGTCCTAGAGGTGCCAGTTATCAAAGTGTTATTAAATAAGTCTAAGGTCAGTCTAAATGCTGGTCTAAAAAGTGCCAGCTGGCTGTCCACATCCTGACCCATTCTCCACTCCTGAGCAGGTGCTATAAGGCTGACTTTCAGTTCAGGCCTCTTCACAATGCCTCTGCATCCATTTTTCGTGAATGTGCATGAAGAACTGAGAGTATTTACAGTGTAATTTCCGTCTGAACATGAGGAAGAACTTCTTCCCTCTGAGGGTGCCGGAGCACTGGAACAGGCTGCCCAGGGAGGTTGTGGAGTCTCCTTCTCTGGACATATTCAAGACCCACCTGGACAAGGTCCTGTGCAGCCTGCTGTAGGTGACCCTGCTTCGGCAGGGGG
>Ga0065711_1000268_pt1 | contig 81505 bp, 43 predicted proteins | sample Hoacrofraction12_FD_59098 | JGI IMG/M metagenome (GOLD analysis project Ga0065711, IMG submission 59098) | Hoatzin crop microbial communities from Cojedes, Venezuela - Epithelial fraction 12 v2 (version 2) | ecosystem: Host-associated > Birds > Digestive system > Esophagus > Crop | place...
CCGGGCCGGGCCGTGTCGCGCGGCGGGAGGTGCTCCAGCGCCATCTAGCGGGGAAGGCGCCTGCGGGAGGTGGGACGGGGGCGGGCGCGCGGGCTTCCGGGGAGCGGTGGGCGCGGAGGAAGCAGACACAGACCCGGGCGTGGGCTGGGGCTCCTGTAGGAGAGGGTCTCCTTCCGCTGTGGGGGGGTCAAGGTGTGACTGAGAACACAAGCTGGGGCTAGGAAAAAGAGGGAAATAGTGACCACCTGCTGGGATTTAAGCTCTCTGCGCGTGTGTTTTCCTCTCTATTGCTCCTGCCACATCCACCTTGAGCTTCTCGTGTGCTCTCACTGCTGTTTGCAGCCCTCCTCCGTCAAAGGCCATGGGCTGACCGCGCAAGCAGGACCAAGGGGGTTTAAGCAGAAGCTTTTGTTCATTTGGCTCCATGCTACCACGTCAGTAGGGGTGGTAAAAAACCCTTTCACCCGCGGTGACGCAGTCTGTGCAGGCCCTGTTCTCCCAGCAGACACAGGGTCCAACAGCGTGGGGGTCCCACTGGCTCTGCGGATGTACCCCACCATAGCCAGGGCTCTCCCAGCAAGGAGAAGGTGAATCGAGCCGTCCTTCTCCTCGGAGGGTGGCACAAAGCTCTTTAAGCAGTGGTTGGGCTTTCCGGTATACCCAGTCATGACGGCAGCGAGCACCTTGCTCAGCTGGCACACCAGGGAGGTCAGAGATGGAGACCTCCGAGGCTAGTGCCAGCCGGCAGTAGGAGCACCCGTCTGTGCCATGCTGGGGGGTGTGGAGAGCCAACCCAGCACAGCCACAGCCAATATTCCTCTCCTGGTTTATTCATCCATCGCCACCTCTACTTACTGCTGTGCTGTTTATCTTGCTGGGCCCAGATGCTCAGCTAAGAACCTCAATTACATATCATATTTCAAGAAGTCCACCTTCAATTAAAAAAAGAAAAACAAATCAACAAACCCAGGGAATTTTCCCCACAAATTGTCCTCATTGGTTCCTTTGGACAGAGAATGCATATGTGTACCAGAATATAAACCAGTGATTAATACAAGATTAATCAATAGGCTATTGTATTTTTGCCTCACAAAGATGCTACAGATCTTTTACTGCTGAAGTCAAGAACAGTTCTCTTCAGCACTGGGTCATGAAACTCTACAGTCCCTTAACACATTTCTCTCACTTTGCATACAGGTTTTTCCTGAGGACAAGTCAGCAAGGGGACTCTCATCATGAACAGCAGCAGCTCGGGGTACTATCATAGTTACACATTTTTAGTGCCATTAACAGAGTTTTTGTTTTGTTTTGTTTTTTTTTTAAAAGGCAGCGATCCCTGAAGAGTTATGGAAGGGACACACAATCACACACTTCAAGTGCCACAGCTAAAGTGAGGGCTTGCAATAAAGATGCTTTCTTCTGGATCCTATACAGATGCCAGGCTGATTCTTTGCAATTTTGGCCTTGCAGCAGCAAAAAGAGAACAAGCAGTGACTACTCTATTATGTTCTACTTGGTCTAAAGGGAGAAACATGTAGTAAACTTGCACAGATCAAGTCTACCCTGATATCTGAAGGTCAGGAGCCAAAACAGAGCAGTGACTCCCAACAGGGCCATGGCCCAGCCTGCAGCGTGGACTCATAAGAGGAGAACCACCACTGAATTTGGGCCCGGCTAGTGTCAAGATGCCCAGAGTTTCTGCTCGGCTTCCAGATTCCATTAATAAATGATGCATGTGTGTAAATCCTCCCTATGGCTCCAAAAAACCTTGATGCAGAGCTTTAGAAAAATGGAGATAAAAACTTAATACCTTAGGTTATTAAAATCTCAGCACTTCCTTTACTGCAGTGGCTTTTTGCAATATCTACTAATCCTTTTCCTCCAATAAAACTCCATAACCTATCTCACAATATACTTTGCTGTGTTATTGCTAAGCTTTAAATTTGTGCATGTTCTTCAGCAGGTGGACGTTAACACATACGCTGTGAGAGTATTAAACTTAGAGTATGCTGGATGCGTTGGCTTTGACAGCAGGGTCAGGGTAAGAACTGTCTCCCCCATGCACGCCGGCCAGCACCACGGGGCTGGGGCAGGATCTGCAGCAGGGGAGGCTGCAGCAGCAGCAAGTTGTGTAGGGGAGGGGAATTTTCAGCAGGGCTTTCCTGCCAAAGCCAGGGTGTTATGGATGCAGAGATGAGCAGCTCTCGGAAAGCAGCTTATTTTGCAAATGGTGGGATGTTCTTTGCATATTGAAGCTGCTCCTTTGTCTCTGCTTTGCAAGAATGAAACAAGCAAAGAGAGAACTATAAAGGCTGGTGCGACGAAGCTGCAGGTTGTGTTCACGACACTTGCAGGTTCAGTGGTGTCAGCTTGAGGAGTTTTGGTCACATCTCTACCAACAAAGATGAGCAGAAACTCGCAATTCTTCTGAATAAAACCCATACTCTTTCAACTTCAAGGAATTGTTTTAAAGAGGGAGAAAAATAATGATGTTTCAATTAAATCATATTTGCCTATGGAAATAACTTCGATAAGCGTTGTGGCTGGCCACATACAAAACAGAAGTTCACGATAAGTAAGGTATGTGTCCCTGCAGAAACAGAATATTGTTCTTCTAGTTTGCATAGAGAACCTGTCTCTGGTGCATTTTCCTCTACTTCTATTTCACAATATAAATAAAAACCCTTGTAATAGTAAAAATGCCATGGTTGATCATATTTTACACTCAAAGAAGTGCTTCTAGAGATGCGACTTTTCAGAAAACGAACACATCAACCAACAATTTACAAATTGAAAAACAGTTAACTATAAAGAACACAGGAGAAGGTAGAAAAAACCATAGAATTTGGGTGGGATAAGAAACAAAACCATATGAAGTCATAACACACCAATGCATGCAAGCAGACCTAGGCTGTGGCATGGCCAGACCTGTATGGGATACATCACAAGTTAACTGCAAAGTTCAGATTTGATCCTATCTTTAAATCATCTGCATCTTCCCCCTTATGTGCCTGGGCCTACTCTGTATCCTGCTTAAATCAGAAGCAAGGCAGATGCTGGTGCAGCCAGGACAGTGTCCTTCAGTGTTCCGGTGTTGCTCTTTTTTGCTTCAAACGCAGCTGCAATCTCCTCTGCTGTTGCTTCGCTTTATCAGTAGTCAGGGAGCTCACATCCTCCAACCGACTCGCTAACAGGAAAGCTTGTCCCCCCTTTCAGGCTGCTGCTGTGTTATCAGAACCGTGAGAGAAGGCCTTCAAAATGCTTGTCCAGCACTTTCGTTTGTTGTGCTGTAATGTGGCTGCTGTAGTCGCTGAATATGTAGATTTAGAAGTAAGTTTTTTAAAGCAGTGCTGGGGAGGTATGCGTGTTAATCCCCTTATCTGATAAACGGATTTGTGAACACACCTCCCACCATCCTGCATTAATAACGAGTCCCTCAGTGTCACTAAGAAATGTAATTTCAATGCTCGTGAGGAGTTGATAGACCATATTTTCAAAACCATGGAATTAAACAAAACAAGTTTATGGGAAGTTGCAACGTTGTCAAGATCTTATCCCCTGCTCTCTCCTGCCAGCTCCCCCATCCTTCAAAGTCACCAATTAGACTTGCTACTGATTTTCTGCACATTTGTTGAATGTGCTACCACACGCATCTAGTCTTCCCCAAAGTGAGCTGGCAGCCGAGAGCTCTGGCACGAGACCTGACCACTCCTGGGACTCAGGAAATTTAGATTGTCCTCCAAAGCTAAACACTGGCTCCTGCTCCTGAGGAAGCCATACATTCTTTATCTTCCTCTAAACCGCAACAAATTCTATAATATAGGGGGTTCAAATGTGCATGTTTACTCTAATATGCCTGCATGTTATCATTATTTTTCCATCACATCACAGTGAAGCATGGCAAAGAAAAACTTTTGGGCCCCAGACAGCTGAAGCAGTTGAGACTGAAATCAAACATTTTGCATACAAGCCATCAGTCCAAACCCAGTACAGGCTGCCAGCAATTCGGACCATTGGGTTTTCATCTATCTGTACTGAATGGGTATGGAGACATCTTATAGCCTCCTTATCAAGACATGCCTTCAGAGAAGAGACACCAATAAGTGCCCTTTGATTATTTATTACCATTGGTATAGATTACTTCCTTAAAAAAATCTGTGATGCCATACATTGCAGTGTGAATTTGAGTGGTTAATGGGAAATCTGAACTTCAGCAAGGCTAGCCCTTCTGGCTTGCTAGACTAATGGTAAGGGGCTGAAAAGTGTGTAAAAAGAAGAATGAACTATTTGTCAAAGAAACAATTTCAACAAAGAAATGTTAGTAACACTCAGCACTGCGCAGTTCAGGCCAAATACTAGCTCTTACATAAAGATGGCTTCACTTACATAGCAAAAACCAATAAAAGTAAAACAGTTCCCATGAATAATGGATGCAAATCTAAAATTTGCATCGGATCTGTGGGGGTAAAGAAATCTTTTTTTGTCATAACCTGAAAAAGTCAATACAAGATTTTGAAATGCAAGCATTTTATCTGCAGAAGCATAACTCAATCAGGTTTTTGTTGTCAATATTTCCATTCACAGTTGCTCTGGTCATTCACATAGCTCTTAATAAGTGCTTTTAATTCCAGAATTGTATCACGGTTTGTAAGTTCTATGTCAAGGCTTTGCAGCAGCAAGTAACTCCTTGGGAGTTTCTAAGTGCCTTCTGTAGGCAGAGTAAGTTACAAAGGATCAGGCTTGTAACAATGTCCCCCAGTATTCAGATGTATAAGCAAAAGAACTCTATCATCAACTCAAGGCCTTGACAGCACACACAAGTTGATGGGAATGGGCTGGAGTACAAGCTCGCTGTCTGCCCCAGCTTACCACATAGGCAGCCATGGTGTGCAGGAGAGGCTTGAGTAGCATCCTCTCCCAAAGCACAGGCTCAGCTAAGCAGAGGTGACACGCCAGAGATAGCCCATCTGTTTCCAAGGCCTCATTGTTGACATTGCTGTCCTACATCCTGTCCTACTTTTCCAGAGAAGTCAGCACAGCCTGCCCATGGAGTCAAGAAGGGGGAGAGAGACCATATGATACGGTGCTCCAAATGCCCGAGACACAGGCACCGCAGTAAGCAGGGAGGGGGAAGGTGAAACAGGCAAGCCACACACTCAGCACTTCAGCTGTAAGAGGCCTACGGTGTGTCCTTGTAAGGGTAATTCAGACCCAGCGGAGAGAGGAGACAATTCCTTCCCTTCCACCCATCACCTCCTCGGATGGCCTCTTTTACTCCCTGCAGATGAATACTTGGGTCTCACGGTCCTCCATTATCCCGGGGTGGAGGCACACAGTAACAGAGCACATTTGTTTTTGTAACCCACTTGACCAAGGAAGGAAAGAGCTGTTTCAAGTCGCAGCGGTCCCAGCTCTATGAGCTTAGCATTAAAGAAGCATTTGCTTTCCAAATCAAGCAGGAGAACCAGCTCAGCTGGGGGGTGGTTCAAGCCCAGACTTGCAACCGACAAAGGAGCCCAGCTTTTTGCCCCGCAGACGATTCCAAACGAAGGCAAGGCCGGTCTTTTGGTTACCAGGTGGAAGCCGGGACAGCTGGCATCTGTCCCCGTCTTGAACAGAGACTTCATTTGAGGATTGGTGTCAGCGCTGCTGAAAAGGGGGACTGAGGTGAACGGTTCTGCGCTGAGCGGGCGGGCTGGGCGCCGGCACGCCGCGTTCTCTGCGCTGCCGGGAGCAAGCGGCGAGCGCGGTGCACTGCGCGCCCGGCCCCGCTAAAGGGAGCTCCAGGCTCGCGGCTCCGCACTGGCTGCTGCTCGAGCAAACCTCGCCAGGGACAGTTTTCTTTCCTCTTGCGGTACCCAGGCACACAGAGGTAGCAGTGCGCTTACAGGGACGTTTGTGAGACATAAATCTGCTCCTTCGCTTTGGGTTTGCAGCACAGCAGCTACACCTTGGCACAGCTTGGGGAAGCGCGAGGCTCGTGCAGTGCTTCGCTAGGTGTTTCGTGCGAACGTCTTCGAGATGCATTTCATTTCGGAGACAAACACAGTCATAGGTGTTAGAAAATACCTATAGCCTAAGCTTGTCAACATAGGCTCGGTAAAACCCCAGTCCCATTCATCTCATTTTGAAGGCTAAGTTTTTAAAAACATTGCTATGCTACACAGACAGCAATGCTTAAACAGAAACAGGCGAATCTGAAATGAAGTACATCTCTACTGATTTAATGTGAGCAGCTTTGAAGGGGTGATGTATAATACCCGATTATTTTAGAGTTCCGAAGCCAGTGTCTGGCAAGTTGCGCATTACCCTTTCACACTCAAGCACAAGGCAGTTTTGGATGCCAGTTGCATCGTCAGTGCAATCAGTGCCCGTTAGTGCAAATACATTGCAACAGGTAAGCAGAACAGTTCAAGCAGAAACAGCCACTGGACTCCTGTGACCAGGAAAACAACACCAAAAAAAAGACCTAATTGGTTTGCAACAGCAGCATGACTTAAAAACCGAGCAGCTAAAAACCCCAGGAAGCTGCATCTGCTATGTGTGGCGAGAACAGCCTCACAATTTAAGTGTCCCTGAGGTAAAAAAAAATCAAAATGTATAAGAGCCAGAAAGGACCTGCATAGGTGGAATGATGGTTGGGAAGGGCTGCTCCCAGGGCTGGGGACCAGGCAGGAGAGTATTTCTCATTTTGTTGAAGTGTTTTGTAGTGAGTGATGGAGCTATAGAAGGAGCTACTCCCCTGGTATGAGCAGTGGTGCCTTTCCCAATTTGGCCGGCCCTCCTGAGGGAGCTCTGATTAGCCAGTTTTGTTCAGTCACTGCTGGAATCAACTGTATATTAATAAGTGAAACCCCCTGTTTTCTACAATCTCTTCCTAAAAAAAAAAAAAATAAAATATCCATGGGCTGCATTGGGGGGGCTGATTAGAAAAAGGCCACCTTAAGGTACTTTTTGCATGTTCTTTGTCTTAAAGACACTCATGAGTTGACAGTATTCTTATCATCATTATACTTTTAATTCAAAGCAGTACATACAGTGCAGAAAGCAGTAGGGACAAGCAGACAGTCTCAGCAAGAGCTGAGAAATGTCTGAGAGGAAGGAAATTCCACCACCAGCCTGTCTGTCAAGCCAAGCCTGTGCCTGTATAGACACAAAGCTGTGGGTATGTCATAACTCGCGAGTCACTTGTTTTTAATTACTGCAGATATTTACAGAAAAAAAAGGGGCTTTGTTTTTCTTAAGGGCTGTTTACTCCAGCACTGGTTCCTCACCTGAAGAGCCTTGCTGCAGCTACAGTGAAGATAAGGGACAGTTTCTGACCCAACTTTGAAAAAAACCCAGCCAACTCCATCCAAATTGATGGCCTGCAGGTTTCTCAGCCACCCGTTAGGGAGAATAAAATCCTCCAATCAAATCCAATAAAAAACCCCTAAAATCAGACCCTGCACTTAATGAGACAGGGTTATCTGCTGCTAACCCTAGCTGACTGCTCTCCACAGGGCATGGGTAGATGCGGCATCAGGAGGAGGTGGGGAGAGAAGAAAAACTCCCTTAGTTCACACTAGTGCAGCAGAGCTCATTATGTGCCCTGCTGCCTATTGCTGCAAGAGGTTAGAAATGCTTCTTTATTTCCCCTGCCCTAATGCACTCACTGCCTTTCCCATTCTGTTTATTTTGTGCCACCAAAGCAGTAACAATCAGCCATGTGAAACATTATTCCCCAGCCTCCTTTCTGAGGTGAGCACAGTCCTGAAAACAGGAGCAACTTCCAAAAAAAAAAAAAAAAGAAAAAATTACTGCCACATCAATTTCTATTCAAATCACTTGACAGATTTCTCTAGTTCCTTTGCTGGAGAGCAAGGTTCACTTCCAGCTCCCCAGCCTTCAATACCTCAGGACAGTGAGTGCTGGCACAAACTGAAACCTGGTGACCTTCCTTTGAGAATATTAAGTCTTGCTGGAGTTTCTGTGAGGTTAATCGATTCCACTCAGTCCTCTCTCCTGAAATCCTCAAACAGGAAAGAATAAGGAGAGAAAAAGCCAAGGGACATTTTCGTGCAATCTTTACAGCCTCAAGATTGCTTCAATTTTTAGTGGTATTTCTCTCAGTCTCACCCTCCTTGGAAAGCATGCTTCCAGATATTCATATTATTCCTTAAAGAAAAAATCCCAAATACTGAACTGCACCTTTAATTTGCCAAAAACACCCAATCTGTGCCACATTTGGAACACTGTATAGGCAAGGTCCAGTGAAACATCATGTCAGTTATCAGAACTGCTCAAGGTGCTACTTTACCTAGAGCGCCCCAAACCTCGTGACGAGATTGACCTTGTATAGCCTGGCACCTAAAAAGCATCAAGTGCATGGAAGCTAGTTCAAGGGGTTATGGTCACATGGAGATCAACGTGTTAAACACAGGCCCATCGAGCCACCCAGGCAACAAGGAGCCCTATCAGGTTGCCAAACCCTCTTTCCTCTTTGCCAACACAATTTCTGATGAATGGGCACTCACAAATGCAGGTTTGTTACTGAAAGGCCCAAACTCCTTTCCCCATGCTCCCTCCTACCGTGACCTGCACCATACCTGGGGCAGTGCTGTACCTTGTGTAACATGAACATTTTGCATGCTGCAAAAGCAAACGCTGCATCGGCTGAAATACTGAAGCAAGCAAAGCATTAACATACCTTTAGCTCCACCCTGGGAAAACTGGTCTCCAAAAGGCTGTCCTATCAAAGGCACTGACCTTATGCCAAAGTCTGGCCACACTTTAAGTTGTGTACAATGCTGGGTGCATGAGCACTTGAGTTGTGTACACACTGTTGGGCTGAAATGGGACCATTGCCCTGCTCAGGGACAGCAAGGGCCATCAGTGCCCTGTCATGGTTTAACACGGCAGCCAGCAACTAGGACCACACAGCCACTCACTCACTCCTCCCCCCCTACAGTGGGATGGGGAGGAGAATGGACAAAAAGTAAAGACCATGGGTTGAGATAAAGACAGTTTAAGAAGACAATTAAAAAAAGGAATAATAATAATAGTAGAATATGCGAAACAAGCAACACACAATATAACTTCTCCCTCTGTCCGATGACCGACTGCACAGCCAGTCCCTGAGCAGCAGTCGTGAATTTCACCAAATTCACAAATTCTGCAAAACTCACCGAGCTCACGGAAGAAAGATCGAACTCACGGAAAAAGGGAGTTCCTACCTCCCAGCCGACCCCCATCCCTAAACTGGGCATGATGCCTATGGTAGGGAGTATTTCCGCTGGCCACCTTGGGCTAGCTGCCTGGCTGTGCTCCCTGCCAGCTCTTGTACACCTTCTCATTATCTGAATATGAGAAACTGAAAAAATTCCTTCATTTCTTAGCAACAACTAAAACCATCAGTGTATTATCAGCTTTCTTCTCATACTAAATCCAAAACACAGCAGCCACTGTGAAGAAAATTAACTCTATCCCAGCCGAAACCAGGACATGCCCTCAGGGTGCCAGCATATACAGAGCTGCAGAACACATGAAGCATCATTAAAAATAACAGATCTGACAAAAAGGATTTTTCTGCTGCTAAAACATCCCCATTTCAATGTCTGTGCCTTGCCTTCTGTGATCAGTGCTGCCTTCGATTTGGTCAGGATCCCTCTGTCCTACAAGTCTCAGCCAAATCGGCCGGCAGCACCAGCAGGAGAATCCATGTGGGATAACTGGGCAAGCACTGCTGGCGCAGACCAGGTTTGCACAGCACTCAAATCCCTAAATAGCAGTGTGAATAAAAATAGTTCAGTTCGGACATCTAGAAACCAAAACGGCTTAGGAATATATTTAAACCAAGAAGTAATTTCTAAAATGCATTGATGTCCAATTGTCTGCAACTGTTCATGAGGTTGCACAGAGAGTGCTATTTCATCTCATCACTCTCAACCCTCTGAAATGCTACACAAATGTCACATGAGCAGCTGAAATTTTGAGTACCACTCTTTCCATTCATTCAACTTAAAAATTTTTTTAATTTTTCTTCTATGTTACAGGCACTGAGCAAGAGTGCTATATAATCTTTGGATTCATCTGTCCAACAATCATCTAATTAATTAATCATTGATAATTAAAATGACCTCCTTTTGACTGATACCTGATCTCATAAAGGTTCAAAAGAAACTTGACACATGTTGTGTCATGTTCCAGTGTAACCCACTACAGGTATGTTATCATGTTATGCCACATCTGGTTTCCAGAGAACAAAATGAACCAAGGAGCAAATTAAAGGAGGAACCAGTTGTACACATATTGGATCTAACCAGTTCAAATATCTGACAACTTATAGGAGCAGGTGAACTTCCAGTGTACTTGTAGGACCACCATTAAGCCCAGAAATAATTTTATTTTTGGATAAATCTAAGCAGGGACATCTGAAAACACCATATTATCTGTGGAACCCCTGCTATACCTAGGTGCTAGAGAAGCCTTTTAAGAGAAAATATGACTAAAATCTCAACTAAACTGACAAAAGGGAAAATTATTCCTCATATTTTACCTGCACAAGCACTGAAGGCCCATAGACACTGAATCAGAGATGTGCAGACCATAAGGAAAATGAATGAACCAGCCATCCTATATGTCCTGTGATTTTCTTCTTAAGCATCTCCCTGTCTTATATGGGAACTGTAGACCAACCCATACCCCCTCTGCTGCCCTTCCTGGTCACCATGGGAGGAAGGACAAAGTTTCAGACTGCCAGGTGCCTCAGATGAAATGCACCATGAGAAGCTCAGTTCTCCAACTACGCTAAATACTGCTGTTCAGGAAAAGCTGCTACCCCCTGGAAGTCCAAACCTCAGACAGCGCAAACAACGTGCCTCAAGGGTACACAGTACTCAGCCCTTATTTGCCTTTTCTGGTTGTTTCCTTCTCAGTGGTATCCACCTGGAAAAGCAATGCGCAGCCCTGACTTCACCCTTTAAATTCATTAAAAGGCAGTGAATAGCGTTTAGTTCTCCCTACATGGACTATTTTGTCAGTTTGGGGAGGAAAAGCATTTTGCGGGAACAATAGTGTTAGCTACAGAGTTGGAGGCCTACCCTTCTCACAGCAGCACAACTGAGGAACATTTCCATTAAGTTGACTCGTGAAAGCAGAAATAAACACATTTATTTTATGCTGAGGCTAAGTAGGAGCTTTTTAAAAAAACATGAAACACTAGCAAACCAAGGGGTTTAGGGGCAGAAAAGCTATGCAACTGTAATAAGTTGTAGGTTTCCTCCCAATGGAATATTGTTTTTCAGTATATAATTAATAACAAGAAAACTGTATCCTGACTTTGGGGTCTGCATGAGCATCCTGGAACAAAAAAGGCCATAAATAAGCATCAATTATGTATTAAAGTTCCAATTAACCTGGCTGACACTGATATACTTTAACAAGGTACACTTAGATAAAAGAAGCAACTCTCTAATTACTTGGAACGGGACCTCCTGACCCATTCTGCGCTTTTATCCCAATGCCAACCTAATGAGGAAGGAAGTGAGAGGTAGGAAACTGTGCATAAGGCAAGGCTGTAGCACCACAAGATGCCCCTTGGGAAATGCTTTTACCTTCTTAAAACTGCCATGATTAATATTTTATTGCTTTCAATGCCTTTCAACTGTTTTCAGAAGAAGTGTTTTTGAGGCTGAAATTGCTAATGTTCATTTTAATGTGGAAATCTGCCATCTAATGAAGGTCCTGGTCACCCGTTCCTGCTCTGTAACACACCACAGAGTATTTGTGGTGATGGCACCCAGGGTTCCTGTACACAGATTTAAAGGGTACTCTCTGAAGTGAAGTATCTTAGTCCAGGAAAGAGAAAGAACATCACAATTCATTTTACACCTTAACGGGAAGAGTTGGTTTAAGCATTTTTTCAGGATTGAAATTTTGTGCAAAAGCCTAGGGCAAAAGGTAGACCAGTATAAAACCTGTACTGCTAGTAGGGAGAGCTGTAACAAGGTGAGGAGTGAGGAACCAGTCAGAGAGGCAGATACAAAGCATTTGAAGTCACATAATTTTTCTTCCTTTTCATGTTGGTTGAAATCAGATGACCCGAGATACCCGGGGAATAAATCCACATACATCTCCTAACCCTTAAAGAAAAGAATAGTTGCAGGGAGCGCATAGCCAGGCAGTCTGGTCTTGTTCAGTTCTGTTCAGTGCTCAACTCTTCTACCCTAGACTGACCGATCAGTTTTGGAACATACGCAATTGTACAAATGGCAAATAGGGCTGTTTTTTTCTGGTGTTTGTTTTTTTTAAATCCCTTGATAATGTTGTACTTTACTGTTGAATAACTGTTCTCCAGAGCAAAGCAATTCCTGTATTGAGAACTGTAGAAGAACTAACTTGTCCCTGCAGAACAATCCTTTCTCAGTGCCAATCCTTTCTCTGTGTCATGCTATCAACACTGCAAATAGTTTTAAATTAATGATGGCGCTGTCCCCTTCTTTATGGTTTTCCTGTGCAATACAGTTGGAGTCTCTGCTTTCACAGTTGATCTCCCACTAGCCGCACAAGCCTGACTTCTGTCCTCTGGGAGAAGAGGTGTTGGTGGAATCCATCAAAGGCACCTCCTAATTATAGTCACAGTCTTTAAAACTCAGAGGGAAGCAAACTCAGCACTGGAATTTCAGCTGGACGATTCCTGCAGTGAGCGCTTTCCTGGGTCCTCACAGTCAGAGGTTATCTTTCACATAAGCTATGCCAAAGTTTAAACACATTCAGTCATGCTCTTCCGTCGTAGATGGAATTTCCCTGCAGAAGGAGGGAGATTTTTCTCTAGTGCTGCCAAAACGCACAGTGCTGGCATAGAATCTTAGCAACTCCAGGGCCCCAAATCGTGACTCCCTTCCCAAGTTAGGGCTGTTGGACATAATGCGCTCCTTTAGCAAAAGCAGTCAGCAGACAGTTGGCCTAATTACAGCCTCCCCAGCAAGATTTTCAGTATTTCTTTGCTTTATCTGGGAATATTGTCTTTATCATCTTCCTTATAACTTTAAGCCACTCTGCCAAAGCCATCCAAGAACAAAGACAGAAACGAAAAAGAATCACTCACGTCTCTTTAGCTGCTAAAAGGGTCAGAGTCAGGTCACCTGCGAGATTTGAACAGTTCAGCGTTGTCCTGAGCTAATGCTGCCACATGCATTATTCTCCTCCCCTGCATACCCTGCATTTTCTGGAGGAATATGTCTCGATCATTCAAATGGCTTGTGAAGATTGAAAGTGAACTTATACAATCAATTTTGGCCTTTTGTGACATCCCCAGTTACTTCAGTAAGCCCTTGTGGAAAAAGACCCATCCATAGTTCATAGATGATGCATACCCCTTGATCCATTTCCATTTAAACCAAGGTCTAGTTTAAACATCTGTGGAATTGAATCAGACCGATGGATTATTATACACACACCATAGGGGACTTGCTCACAAGTCTCTTGTGGCAAACATGCTGCTTATAGAGTTTCCCATTCAGATAAGTGACCTACTTATTGGTTGCACGTTGTAAGCTATTTTGACAAGAGCAGTGTGATCCTTGCTGTTCTGCTTTGAGTAAACTTTAGCCTTTGGGTATAAGAGAAGGAAAATTTGGTATCCATGTAATAGAGGACAGCCATATACGTTCAGAGTGGGATTTTCAAAACCATTCATCCCTGGCCTGAAATCAAACATTGCCAGGACAACAGTGAGCTCTTAAAAAAACAAATCCCACCCAAGGTATATTAATACATAAAGTACTTTATTGTGAAGCACTTGTGGGATTTGCGAACCAAGACAACTGCCAGAAAACGAGAAGCAAATCTAAGAGCACACTTCCTCACCTCCACCCTAACACCCATCGTACCATTACCAGAGCTGCATCGCTCAGACTGCACACCACTTCAGCGCATCCCTTTATTGTTCTACACGCACTCCATTACCACATCAATTTGTCAGCCCCATCTACAAGAGTGAAGCGTTTCTTTTATCAACTGCTCAGTGTTTCCAGGAGGAGACTACGTACAGAAGGATTGTGAAGAATCATAATGAAAGTCTGCAGACAGAGCTAAGGTGGTTGCTCGTAGCACATGGTATCGATGCTATGTGTACAATGAATTGTGATAAGTAACTACAGAAATGAGAAAGCAAGCCCTGGTGCTAACAGGAACATGGTCACTTAATAAATATCTAGGTGACTTTATTCTCTGTCACGCTGGTTAGAAATGGGCCAAGGACTTGGGGAAATGTGACAATTATTTGGTACTGCTCAGTTGCAGGTGTACAGGAACATTAAGGAGCATTGTCACCTCAGTTTCTTACCATTTGAAAGGAAGAATTCCAGTTTCTACTGGAATATAACAAATGTGCAAAGATGGTAAACGGCAGGACTTCAACTTTTTTGCCAGTTTGTGCTGTTGATGAAAAAAGTCCATCATCTTCTCTAAGACTTTGCTTAGAAGTGAACAGATATGAAATCCACCACAGCATATTTAAAGAAAAACATCCTTTAAAAACGGCACAGAGGGGGAAAGCAAGTGACCATCCTCCTTGGGATCTTATCTCTTTTCCTTCCAGTTTTACTCCTCCATCATTTTATCTAAAGCAAAGTATCACCAGACCCCAGGAAGAGCTATCCTTATCAGCTAGGGCTATCACGGCACACAGCACACTCCGTACAGTATAAATACACGCACACCCCAGTTCCCGGTTCAGATGATTCTGTCCAATGGTGAGCAGTACGTGAAAGCCCTTCAAAGCTCTCCAGCAAGCCAAGTGTGACAGTTTACTCAATCTTTTGTAACTCCCCTGACCCTGCCTGTTCAAAGGAAAACCTTTTTTTTTCCTGCTTAATTCCCCCCACTCCCTCTTTTAGAGGAATGAGAGAAAATTAAAGTGCACTGCTTTGACACTCAGCTTGCTACTTGCATGCTGTTGGGCCAGCTGCCTCCCCAGATCTCCACTGCGTTGACGACATATTCCTCTTGTGCTAAGACAAAATTTATAAATAGATTTGCCCAGTCAGTAAGCCCTTTCTCTTTAGAAAAGACAGGGATCCAGGCAAAAAGAGGATTATTGATAACATGCAATATCTTTATTATGGCAAAGACTGCTACTATAGCCAAGGACCTGTCAGCATTTCCATTGTAAGATTTCTTTTAGTGCAAGGATTTAACTTGGCAGTAAAAATTTAAATATACTTGAGGCTGGACTTTTTCTTGCAAGAATTCAACAAGAGAGTTAGACACAGGGCTCTCTTCTTTACCCCTTCCTAATTAACAATGAATTCAACGAGTTTTAGAGCTTCTCACGTGAATGTACTTCTGTTTTCTGAACATTGGGGATTAACTCTTGATCCAGCATCAAGTAGTATAGAGCAGAGAGAGGAGTGCAGGATAAACATATAGGGCCAAATCCAATATTTCCCTCTACCAAAAAAGCAGCCGAGATGCTAAAAAATGTTCTTTCAAAATAATCTCATTTAGGTAGTTAATTTTCCTTACAATGTATGCGGGTAGTACACAGCAGTCTGCCAATTGATGAATACATCTTGGGAGTCACCAGCCCCACCTCCTTCCCCTTGTAGTCTGTGCCTCAATTCGGCCTCTGGCAAATCTCAATTTCTGTTCTGCCTCAGTTTCAGCATTCAGAATGGAAAACAGTAAAACTCACGCAAGTGGTTCTGCACACAGAATTCATTCTGCTGCAGCTCAAGCACTTTCTGGCAGGAAATAATCAGCAGTAATTAGCCTGAGTGCAGAGCCATGGCTTGTTATTGCAGAGTTGCTGGCATCCATAGACTTGTGGAACTTCACGGAGTCTCAGTAGTCTTGAGGACAGGACTGCTAAAATACTGTAATGGAGCACACATGAGCTTCATCAAAATAAGGCCAGCTTTGCTTTCAACTACGCTCACAAACACATGGAAGTAAGTACTGATGTGTCCTCTGATAAATTTTCTCCCCTCCTTCAGTGTTTTTTTTTTTTTTTTAAAGAGAGAAAATATTCATGGGTTTCATGTTTTTTCCATTTTTATGGGAAGAAAACAAGATAGATATGTTGAAACACAGCCATTGATTTTCACTAAGATTTGTGAAAAGGTGGTGTTAAATTGAGGACTGGAGGGCTGGATGGAGGAGTGGTAGATTTATTTCCCTCCACCATGCCTCTCAGTGGTATGCTGCATGTCTTTTTCAGACAAATGACACAGCAGAACATTTTGCTTTCAGAATGTGAATAGCTTTGCTCTCAGCCTGAAGTGAAACCCTTAATATCAGGAGAATGTGAGCCTTTTTTGGGTGCTTTAAGTCCAGTGTAAGTTATGTCGTTTATGCACACAGTACAAAATGTTCTTTGGCTTGTTCCTCTCAACATTTGTATTTATGGTCAACTGAGTAGTGTATTTTGTGTGCTGAATCCTACAAAAGAATAATACTGCTGTTTTGTCTGTTGACAAGATCTTCAAATCTTACTGCCCCTCTGACACATAATCAAAATTTAAAAGAGTACGTTTCTGTCTACTTTTATTTTTATGATATGAGGATTTAGCTAAGATTTTGACACCATGGAAACTAGACACAGAACATGATCCTGTTCTGTTTAAATATATCCCCTGACTTTCAATCACACTTGTGTCTTAGATTTCACAAAAACTGCTCTTTAGCTTCCTCTGTCTATGCAACTTTTTCTGGCCAGCAGGATCACCTTGTGCCCATCCCTTAGCTTTCATCACCAGCCATTACCACTTCAAGAGAGAATCACATGCATGAGCGCAGAGGAGGCAATTCAAAAAACCAGGCCCTCATGAAACTTTGATGTAGCATATCATTAGGGTAATTCTCAAAAAAAATTAAATGTTCAGTGGACAGCAGCTTTTAACCCTCTGAACTCAGTGCCAAATGCAACTTTCATTAAGAAAAGCAGATCAGCTTTTTCCTTGTGTTGTAACAAGAATGGGCTGTCCATTGGCTCCACCATAGATCTTTGGTACTTGCTTATTACTGTCTTTGGGCATTAGTTTTTATGGTTGTTATAGCTTGCAATCTTAACACTTGTTTACACTTATCTACAGGGCTAGGATACTACCACTAACTTTTTTTAAAACCACCAAACTGTCCCTTGGTGTAGTTCACACAAATCCTTCTGGAGTAAAGGAGACGGGAGGGACAAGTCTGAAATGCAACTTGATGAACACAAATTTCCCATTTCAGTGTGGATTCAGAAAGCTGCACTTCTGGAGACAGAAAAGCTGTATCTGTCTCTTAAAACCAGCTTCATGGGTTTTTGTGGGTTTTCCTATGACTGTGAAAACAGGACACAAAAATTGAGGCTAGAGTTAAGCTATAGTTAAAATAGTGATCAGGCAGCACAAGCGCAAGTGCAGACACACGCAGTGCTCAGCGTGGAAGACAGGGCTGCCTTTCCTTTCCACTTTACCAGAGGCAGCAAACAGCCCCAGGAAGGCCAAAAAAATTCCTCCCCAGACAAAAAAATATTCAGTGTTTATGCCCACCATGGGCTGACTGGCTATTTTGAAACAGCTTGTTTTAAGTGCCAGCTTGTGCTATTTTGCCTTCACAAGACAACTGAGCTGATAGTTGAACGAAGCAGGCAAGACATTTGGAAGTAGCTGGAACAAATGTCTTAAATTTTTGAACCTGTCTGTTTTGCCAGTGACCCATACAGTGGGTAGCTGTGTCAGCTAATCACTCAGCTGGCCGTTGCTGACAGACAAATACCTGGTGGTGACATCTGATGGAGTTGTTACAAAGCACCAACCTTTCAGGGGCCTGCACGCTGTCAGAGCTGCAGGTTGAGCCCGCACACGTTGTGTGCAGGAGCACGGCGGTTGTGCATAGAGGCACGGCACGGCCGTAACAAGTGCTCAACAGCACACATGCAAGCTCAGAAGCGTTCAGATTAATTCTTTACAGAGAAGGTGTCTGTGTTTACTTGGGCATTTTTATTTTAATCCAGTGATAATAATTAACTGATTAATAATATCACAGTCATCAAAAGCGATAGCATGTTTTTAAGGAGCATGCAACAATAGCTAGCCACTTTTATGGCTTTAATTGTAAAAGCAAATAATTATATCCTTTTCAAGGCCTGAAGAGAACTGCTTTCAACTGTAAACAGAAACTACAAAAAGAAAATTCTCCAACACAATACCCATTTTTAAATGGCCACTTTTCCTAAAAAAGCTTCTAACAGCTGTGTTTCAGGTGCATATTTAGGGACTAATTACAGATATGGACAGCAGCCAGACAGTCAGATGAGGCTCTGCTCATCATCAGTGTATCTTTAGCCACAGATGGATTTGACCCATGTCATCATCATCCTTTTTTTTTTTTTTCTTCTTTAAATCCCTACATGGCTACATGTGCAATGCTCACCACACTGGGAGGAATGCAGATAAGCTCTGGACTAAGACGGTTCCTTTGTCATCACCCTACAAACCACTGCAACAGCTCGTTCAGTTTTCTCCATTCCAGTTCCCCTCCCAGAATCTGACAAACCTCACATTCTTCGTGTGCAGGGAAATAGGGACTTATTGAAAGTTCTGAATGCAAAACAGAGGAAGGCAAAACATGAATGCAGCTCTGTTGCTTGCCACACGACAGTTTTCTATTCTAATGGAATTTGGATCTATCTATAAGCTGCACAAGCATAACACAGACACATCACCAAGGACCATCCAACAAACAAACCTGTCTACCTGTACCTTCCACCTGACACACTCAGGTAGCAGGGTTTTTATGTCAGCTTTCTTCTACTCTGACTTCTCTGGGGTCTGACCCAATCCCCCCAAAGTGGCAGCAGAACTTCTGGATTCAGCTGGACCAGAGCTGGACGGAGCTTTGCAAACAAGCAATACCCCACTCAGTAAACAAAGTTTGGTCTCAGAACAGAAGTGATCTAAAGCCCGTTTTTAGATCATTACACAGGAGCAGGCTTGCCAACCTGTATGTGAGGTATGAAGTGTATGTGGAGCATGGAACTAGACCAAAAGTCCCGTTCATTTCAGCAATCTGAAACACATAGCACTGAGCATTGTTGCTTTGAATGTTTCCAGCTCCTGAAGCAATTCCAGGCAGACATGCTGACAAAAGAATAATTTTATCAGCATATGGCTGATCACAGCATCCAATTCCACCAGTATGAAATGGCCCCATAGCGCACACTAACATTTCTGCATACAAGTGGAACAGATGCTGTAGAGATCAATGTAATAACAGTTTAATTAATTTTAGTGTCAAAGTCAAATGCTGCCTTATTTCCAGTTGACACGTCCCTAATTTCATGGTTGGCTCTATAAATTTTGAAAACAGGAGGAGAAATTTGATTCCAGAGTTAAACACTACGGAAAGGCTTGATGAAACGCAAGAGAAGCACGTCTCCGTTTTTGTAATCTTCACAATCTTGAAGTCATCATATTGTCTATTTTCCACACTTTGTTATAATGGTTGTACAGGTACTGTTTCCTTTTTTACAAAGCAGACCCCTGCATCTCTTGCTGCAAACAATCCTCCTGCATAAATGCTTAGTAGCATCTTGGCGCTCCAACCCCAGAACAAGATCCCATTGCAGATGACATACTGGGCCAGGTGTCAAAAGACTTGGCTCCAGTGCTCATTCTGCAAGTGATGTTTCTGTCAAGAAAAGGTACATCCATTTGGCCTCCTGAAAATTGATCCACCACCAAGAAGACCTCGTATTAGAGCGAGATCTCATATCCCACAGCACTGGATAAATGATCTACATTGTACAGCTCCTACCCCAAAATGCTAATGGTGTTCAGCAGATGAGCTGGAGAGGCGGTGAAGGGGAGGAAACGTATGGCCTTGGACAAGTCATTTTATATTTCAGGTCACCAATAGCACCAAGCACTATCTGCGTGTTATGCTAGTGAAAAGGCTGCACGTCCTGCATCTCCGGTTAGTGCCCAGCTCTCTAGCTCCAGGGAACAGATAGGGAAAAAACAGCACAGTAAACTCAAATGCATTCAACAAGCAAATATTACAGCCTGAGTTCTGGTCAAGGGAAGTGAAGTTAGGCAATTTATTAGTAAAACATTTCTAGGAGAGATTAACATATTTGTGGTCCGGGTAGCATTTGGATTGTCACAACAGCAAGAAGAGGCAAAGGGTGGTGAGCAATCGCTTGCTGCACGAAGTGGTATTATGCTGAAGTGTGCTCAGCAAATGTTTATCCCACAGGCAGGAACTACTAGTGCCTGTAGTGGTCACTTTAGCCTGAAACAAAGATTTCGGCGATTTCATCTCAATACATTTGCAGAACACCAGGTGACAATCCCCCAACACAGGCAGCTTCTCAGGTTTCAGCAGTAATTAATCTACCATCCTCCTGCATCTATCACTTCCAATGACCCAAACTAAAGAGCATCATGCACACCCCGCCTGCTCTGACACTCCGTGGCATGTCACCTCACAATTAGGACTCTTCATCCCAATGTATTTCATTAGCAAGAGGAGATGGTGACCAGGACTCTGCACGCGTTGTCAAACAAAGAGTGCCCAGATCACAGCAGGCACCGTCATAGAAACCCCCCAGCCCTCCAGCAGCCACCTCACATCTTGAAACAAAGACGGGTTGAGGGGAGAGGTGACAGGGACGGGAAGGACGGAACCCTTAGCAATGCTTAAGCAAACACATTTGGAATGAGGCTTAGGTTACTACACATGTCAAGGGGATTTCTTTTTTCCCCTCCTCCCCCTCCTCACATTGGCAAACCGTTGATGACCACGGACATGGAGGCCTCTCAACAGGGGATCAACAGAGACCAGAGGCAAAAGGACAGGGGGTTCATTGTGCAAAGGAGAGCATCTAAGGCAGCACATCCTCTGGGTGCTTTTGTTCAAAGGCTATGCTTGACTAGCAAATTCTGTTGCACTAAGATTGGAGGTTGCAGATATCCTAACAAAAACAAAACCAGAGTACTGCCTGTACATCCAAATGATTTCAGGGAAGAGCTATTAACAGCAGGATGACAAACACCAGGGTCCTTGAGCTTATGTGTGCAAATCTGAAACAACTCCTTGCATTAGGATATCACACAGAAAAATCCCACAAATCAAACACAGTAATACCAAGTGCTTGTATAACACATTTTACCTGCAGCTCTTGGAGCGATTACAAAGAGAAATGAAGAAGAAAGGCTCATTACCACCATTTCACAGATAAGGAAACTGTGGCACAGAAAGGAAGTGATTTGTCCTGCAGCCCAGTGGAAGAACAGGGCAGTCAAGTCAAGCCTCTTAAGTCCCAGTCCGATGCCCTCTCCCCTGAACTATTGTAGCTGACTCTGACCCTGCAGGAACTTCACATTTGTCATTATGCTTTACACCTTGATCATGAGTCTGGGTGTCTTCAAAGCACTGCCCTCAGCTCCTTGGCCAGGAGAGGAAAAAGCTCCCATGTACCTAATCAAATATAATTGCCATTCCTGGAGAAAAGAGATTCCTTCTCAACTCCTCTGGATGATAATTCACCCTGTGTTCAGGTGTAAATGTAATGCTATATGTAAGCCAAGATAAAAGTAACTCCTCTGACCACTTTTAACTCAACATCCCTTATGCAGTAAATTTCATACATAGCTATTGAAATAGTACCAAGAATTGGCTGTAATTTTGTTGTCTATTAATACAGTTTCATACAGCAGTTTTAGAGAGTATTTTTACTAAAATGTAGGCTCCAGTGAAAGCTTGTTTAACCACAAAAACCATTCACCTTTAAGCACACAGATAGCAGAGGATTAGTTTAACTATTGAACTGCAATTGGGAGACCAGTTTCCAAGAGGGCACTGGCCCAGCACATATTCTGCATCCTCCAAGGCACAACACTTCTATCTGCTACAGTTATATCACAGGGGAACAGAGAAAGAGCCAGGACAGGAATATGGGTCAAAATCAGCACTTAAAAGTTAACCTGGAAAACAGTAAATCACCAGTAGGTATTCCAGAGCATGAGCACAGAGCGCTTGAAAAGAGGGACCTGCTTAAAAAGTTATCTGCAGAGTGTTGCTCCTGCGATAAGAGGTGTGGATTTAGGAAGCACACATGAATACAGTCTCAGGAGACAGATAAGAGCATCCTGGTGGGTAGACGGCAGGTTTCCTCCCTGTGTTGCTGCCAAAAGGTCACAACTGTGACCAAGTCAGACAGTTAAATTATCAGAAATGCACAGTCAACAAACAGGGTCAGGAAGGAACGGATGTTTTCCATCCGGTGTCTTGTGTAAACTTGCAGTCTGCTACACACTAAAGGTGGCCATAGGTGACTTGTAATCCAGGCCAAAAGCAGAAAATCACAGGATTAAAAGTGGGTGGTCAGATCATTCATTTCACTTGTAGGGAAAGAAACCCCATGATATCCGCTCTTAGACGACAAGCAGTTTTGCAGGGAACAAAGAAATCTCTCAGACAAAATTGGTCTGCCAGGAACTGAGCCTATCTAGCTCCCCACCTCCCCACCACCCTCCCCATATCTTCCCCTCTAAAAGGATCTTTTCTGGGATTCAGGGAATGCGTGTTTATAAAATAGTTCCATTCAATTAGGGCACAGAGTACAGCAGCTTTATATCAGAGGCAACCCAGAGCGAGAGCTCTGTGGAAGTGCAGGTACACGGTAATGATGACAACCCTGCACTGGTTGTAGTGTCATCACCTCTTATTCTTAATCAAAAGGCTTCCAATCCCTTCTCAACGTGTGCACTCGGAAATGAAGGGACTGCTGGAGAATCATTTGAATGTGGCAGCCCTAGATAATGATGAAACGAATAAAAGGCTCACTTTTTTTTTAGGTTTGAGGAAGAATTCAGGATTCCTCTCGTGAAAAGGCAGCAGTTTAATAGTGGCGAGGCAGAAGGACTTCTCGTTATCTGCAGAGTGCTGCTGTCGGTGCAGCACTAATGGCCACGGCACGGGCTTCCCCAGGACGCTCCCTGTGCTGCCCCGAGGATGATGCGTGCCGGCAGGGTGAAAGGAGGCTGCTTCAAGAGACTTGGTGCAGGAGCGGAAAACAGCACTGGGCTCGAGTGCATGGGCTTTCCTTTGTGGAAAAGGCAGAGGGCAGTTTTTCTTGGCTGCAGTGAGTGATGCAAGCCACTCAAACCCACGGCAGGCTGGCCAAATGTGGTGCGTTAGCACCTCTGCCCCCAGCTTCTTCATCCCCTGCTGGGGTGGCAGCTGCATCGGCAAATGTGATGCGGCACGCAGTGGAAAGACCGTGTAAATCAGCTACGAGGCAGGAATTGCTCCCATGGAATAAGGGCCTTGGGCAGGCACATAACACCACTGAGCCTGGGAACAGCCCATTGATAAGCTGTATCTTCCCATACACTACCCTGCAAGGCTGATTTTGATATTGGATTTGGGTGAAAAAAATGGAAAGCACCCGAGCACTTTGGTTCTCCCTGTAGCTCATACCTACCTCTCAACACAATCTTACTAGTATCTCCTGCCATATGTTTTTGCAGTGCCTTTTGTGTACTCCAGGAACCAGCCAGTGTAACTCACAGGACGTTTTGTCTGAGGGAGGTGAAGAGCTGTGCCGAATCACCTGCTGGGTACCTGCTGGTTCTGTTCGGTGAATACCAATGCCATGCCAGGCAAGAGCAATAGTCAAGGCTTTTTACTTGGTTAGTTGATTTAAAAGGGTATTATTTCAGAAAAGGAAGTTGAGTAACAGAAGCTTTTTTGGTGACTTACAAACCCAAGGAAATAATCTTTGCTTCTCTTTCATTATTGGCCTCTTTGTCCAAAAGTAAAGTTTTTACCAAAAAAATCCTGACATTCGCAAAATTACAACTGTCTTTAGCATTTTGCCCAACCCTTCTCAGGCATTCACATTTATCTATACCAGAGCAAAACATGCAAAAAAAATTCAAAACAATTTCTTTTTAAGACTAAATTTACTCTATTCACTGCAGTAACATTTGCCCTAAATGCAGAGCTAGCAAGGTCAATATTTTCACTTTTTGTGCTTCAGCTATATTAATATAACTGTTTGCCATTCCCCTCTATTACTATATATGTTCAAAGCTTCATAAGCTGTCATGAACAGCCTGATCTCTGACACACAAGACATGTTAACAACAGCTTTTTCCATTCAGAAAGCCAGCAAGAAAGAGAAGTCAGACCTTTCAATGTATGTTAAGTAACAAATATAAGATCTCCATGATGTCCTACATGATGAAACACCTTACAGCAGGTTAGAAAAGGAAGTATGAGGAATCAATACATTTCTTCTCACAGTTACATAGCTGCATACATCACCGCTTTTAACTTCACTGTCTTCAATCCAGCCCACTGTGTCCACAAGTAATATCATAGGGACAAAGCTACAGAAAAGCCAAGGACATTATAAACGAACAATGTGGTTATTCAGTGCATACATCTAGGGTTAGGGCAGAGTGACCAGTGATATAAAAAGCCCAGAACACTGTGATGAGATTTCACTGCATAGCAATACCTGTTAGTATGAACACCTAGTAAGAAAAGACAGACGATAAAATGCGCTTACAGAAAGCACACAATAAACATAGTCTAGCAGAAATACAGAATATATATGCACATGGTTTCAGGATTTTAGTCCCCTCATTCACAAAACCAAAATGTATCAATTAAGATAGTTGTATTTGGATTATGTGGCAAGGTTTTATTAGTGGGGGTGGGCTGCAGAGGTGACCCCTGTGAGAAGAGACCAGGAGCTGCCCCCATGTTGGACAGAGCCAGTTCCAGCCAGGTCCAAAATGGACCCACCACTGAGCCCATCAGTGATGCTGGTGGTGCCTCTGTGAAAACACATTTAAGAAGGGGTAAAAAACACTGTTCAACAGCTACAATAGAGAGGAGTGAGGGCAAAGAGCAAGAGAAACAGCCCTGGAGCCACCAAGGTCAGTGAAGGAGGAGGGTGAGGAGGTGCTCCAGGCGCTGGAGCAGAGATTCCCCTGCAGCCCATGGAGAAGACCATGGTGAAGCAAGTTGGGCCCTGCAGCTCTTAATGGACAACATCAGAGCAGACACTCACACTTCAGCAGGCAAATGTGCCCTGAAGGAAGTTGCAGCCCATGAAGTACAACATCAGAGTGGGTTTTCCAGCAGGAACTGTGGTGCATGGTGGACCCATGCTGAAGCAGTCCATTCCTGAAGGACATGCCCCACGGAAACAAGCCACACTGGAGTAGTTCTTAAAGAACTGCAGCATGTGGGAAAGGATCCACGTTGGAGTAATTTCTGAAGGACTGTATCCCATGGGAGGGACTCCATGCTGGAGCAAGTGAAAAGTTCAAGGAAGGAGTGACAGAGATGAAGTGTTACGAACCAACCACAACCCCAGATCCCCCTACGCTAAGTAGTGAGAGGAGGTAGAAGAGTCTGGAACAAAGGAGTGAGATTGAGCCTGAGAAGCAGGGGTAGGGAAGGTGTTTTTATTTCTCGCTATCCTCTGTGTTTAAATGGGAAATACATTAAATTATTTTTCCCCCAGAATGAATTCTTTCTGTTTTGCTAGTGATGCTAATTGGTAAGCAATTGACCCATTAGCTTTTACATCTCTTTTTTTCTCCCTGCCCTATTGAGAAGGGGGAGCAAGAGAGCAGCTTAGTGGGCATCTGGCAAACAACCAAGTTTATCCCAGCAGAACAGCATTGTCTCCTACGTGCTGAAGAACAAAACAAAGCTCCACAACTCTCTAGAAATCAGGGTTCACTCCAGAAACATGCCTCAGACCAAGAGAAATAAAACCATTGTCAAAAAAGGAAGAACAGGCTAGAATTCAAATAGCAACTTCTTTTTTCACTGCAAACCAAGTAAATGAAATAATTTCATACAATAAATCTTACCTAGACTCTTCTTTTGTTTAAAATTACTCCTACATGCTTGCTTCTGACAAAAATAGCTTCTACCTCTTTTCCTCCTTTTATAGCTTCTTCATCATCCTGATAGGCAGAAAGTTAGCTCAGCTGTGGGTTAACAACATCCTCTTTTTCTATTGGTCTTCTTCTTCCTCAGCTACTTTCAATGGAGCAATTAAAAGGTTCAACCAGCTCAAGGCATTCTCTAGCTGCTTTGCAGGTAGCTTGGTGAAATACACAGCAAGGAGTCAGCAGATGAACGTATATGTGAGCTTTGATCAGCACAAATCCCTGAGAAAACATTTTTACCTTGGATTATAAGAAGTATTTTGGGTTGAGCTGAGACTGTTTCCTAATAATTTTAAGCTTCATCAGTCATAAAAGTATCCACTCACTTCTGCGTGAGTTTTGTGAAAACAACCTATGATCTCATAATGGATCCTTTATAAACTAGTTGAGGATCAGCCCTGTTTATGCACATAGGAAAGATTCAGCAAATACAAGACATGAGAAGATAGACCATATTTTTACTGTGATTTAATTATTTAATAGTCAGCTGACTAAAAGCTGAGTTGACAAAGGCCGTTTGAACCTTACCTGGGCAAAGGAAAAGGCTCTTTTCCTATTGCAAACACATTAATGCTGATAAGGTTAGATAAAATGAGAGAAGACCCAGCACCTACACTTCTCTAGAGCATGATGAAATCCTTCTCTCACAAAGCTGCTGTGTGGATATGTACTCTTACCAGGGTAAATGACCACCTTAGTTAACTATAAATTAACTGTAGACAGTTAAGCACCCTGCTTAGCTGTAATCCCCTATTTGTATTAATATATTGCTTCAAGTAAATGTGCCATTTTGGGTGCTAATGGGTAAACCACAGTGTATTTTACTTAGACTGAATAAACATCTTGTAATTAGTACTAACCCACCTCTTTGCAACTCTATGGTCTCCTACAGATGCCAGTAGCTATTGCTGGTTGATAATGGCAGGGGCATGTTTTGGCCACAAAGCAGTAGCTTTACAGCGTGGTCCTTAGAGTTGCTTTTGAGAAAGCCCATTGTCATCACTGGCCTCTCACGCAAAGGAAGCTTCATGGAGGCTCTTGGAACCGCTGGGGAAAGGAGAAATGGGAAAACCAAGTCTTTCTGGGGAAGCCTAAAACTGACCAACAAATGATGTTTCTGAGGTGTTAAAACTACAAACTTGGGTGGAATTCAGTGAATTATGCAAGCTTAAAAAATCAGTGTGTTAAAACATCAAATTTATGTAATGCCATGTTCTGCTTCAGAAAATTCCAGTGTCTCTTCTATAGAGACAAAAGATTTCAAAGCAAAATACTTAGTGATTTAGAAGCCACAAGCCAAGGCAATCTGCAGGAACCCAGCGTGGCAGTTCCACTCCCGCGGTCCCCGCATGGGCAGCGCTCCCAGGACAGCTGCAGAGCCAAGTGGTGCCAGCTCCTCGCAGGTGCTTCCCACAAGGTGTTAATCCTAAAGCTCAGTGATAGCATTTTAATATCAGCGCTCATAACCACAGCAAAGCAGCCACTAGTATGGTTATAAAATAGGTGTACTTTAAGTGTACTGTCCTGCTTTATTCTGTCCAGGGAAGAAGTTATGAGTGGACCTGTAGCCAGACGTTGTTCACGCCTCATAGTGTCCTTTCTCTAAGAAGCATTCTTGGTTTTCCGTTATTTCTTTATGAGTGTAGTAAAAATGCTCTGGAGAGGGTCTCATGTTTTGCAACCTGAATAGGCACAGCTGACACAAAAAGGTGAGTTTCAGACTAGTTTAGAGCAGTGATAAAAAACATCTTGCACTTCTGTTTGGTTCAGTTAAGATGATATCTGCTGTGTTCACAGATACAGGAAAAAAAATGAGGGGAACGGGACGGAAATAAAAATCTATTCCAAGTATTCCAAGTATTATATCCTTGGGATCAGCTTGCTTATAGCAGTCCTAAATTTGGTCCAGAGAATCAAATCGCAATGTGCCAACATAAATTAAACTGGCGCTCTTCAGTGTTGGAGCATCCATAACCAGGTCACAATGAAATTGTTGATGATGGACTGAAAACAAGGTGATTTTGTCACCTTTATTTTCTTTCTGCTCAAGTGGGAAATGGGAATGGTGCTGCACTGGGAGATGGCACCTGCAGGACTGTGGCATAGCAGCTGAGCCCAAGGAAAGTCCAGCTTCCCTGTATGAGCCGGAAAATCCAAAGCTTTAAGCATTTTTCAAAGAGGCAGAAAGAATGACAATATATGCTGCCTTCTCATCAGCAGAAGATGTTTAGCTGTGCTCTGAGGTCCAAGGTGGAACAGAGTGAGCAAAGGTATACAGCCTGATTTTTATTTTCTTTTTAAACATACATTAATGGCATAATTAAATACAGGCAGGGTTGTCACTGATTTTTTTCCTTTATGGCAAATTCCTTGCCCCCTGGTTTCAGACAGTTACCCAGTTATTAGCCCAGGAAGGCATATTTCTCTAGAAACTCCCCAGGAAACGCTGCTGTCAGCTGTTGCAACATCTGTATAGCTCACTCGGCTGCACACATTGCACAAGGAGGGCCACAGCACAGGGCTGCGGAAGTGGGATGTCCTTGTGCAGAAGGAGCCATACACCAGCATCCGAGCTCCTCACCGGCCATGCACCCATTGCTGCCTGCTGTCTCATGTCCATGCAAGAGGAACTTCAGCCAGTGAAATATTTTGAGCATCGTTAGCAAAGACAAATGAGCAGTTCTAGGTGTGACTGGATTTGTTGAAGTATAATGGGAAGAACAGCTCTGCTTTCCCGGGCTGTGTCAGTGAAGGCCTTTCTAAGAGCAAGGGAGTGGTGCTGGGAGAGGAGAGCTGGGAAGCAGCAGGCTCCTCTGGCTAGGACTCTGGGAGTCAGAAGAAGTGGGTCTAGCCTCTAGTTCCACTGGAGAGGTCCCAAATGATGTTGAGAAAAGCACTTACTCTCAGGTTCTCCTAGCTGTAAGAATTGCAGATCAAATTATATCTATTTCTTCCAACCTTCTGCCTCATCTGTTTAGGTTGTACGCTCTTTTAGGGGGCAAGAGCACGGGGACCATAGTCTCAGCAAGGAGATACAAATAACCTTGAAAAGATTATTCTGTGACTGTCTGAATTGCTTTTCCTGCCGTTTTGGTTGCAAAGTGCTAGTGGTGTGCATTAGAAGATTTTCAGGCTATTGTGCTTTTATTTTGGACTCAGACCTAGATCTTATCATGTGAAAATGTCACAGCTAATGCATAGTAGGATGTGATATCCTGCATTTGCACCTCTGTATCATTAGCTGGAGGAAAGAGGGAAAAGGGGAAAGAAAAAAAAATGCACCTTTGTGTAACTAAAAACCTCTCAGTGGGATTTGTTTAGTGTGAAAGAATGATTAGTAATTTCTAGTGATTAGCAATTTTCTCCTTCAGGTGGCTTTCTGCATTCCCGTAGAGCTCACGTACACAACAGACCTGCCAAATGGGAAGAAAAAGCTGAGACAGAAAATATCACGCAGCAGTGAAGACTCTATCAGGTATTTAAAACAGATATATTTTGCTATTTTTAAACAACAGGTCTAATCAACAGAAGGAATATAATCCCTTTTTTTTAAGTCACTCTGTGTTTGTGCAAAATTCCGCCTAAATACCTCCAGATCTCACACTGGTGACACAATCAGCCTAAGAAGCACTAATATATTTATCTGTATAGACATATAATCATCTATAGATACAGAGGAGAAAGCACATCTAGATTATCTATACAGATATATATAGATATATGTACAGATATATAGATACAGATATATAGAGATATATGTATAGCATATAGATATAGGTATCTAGACGTGCTTTCTCCTCCTCCTTGTGTCATTTAGAACTGAGCAGAGATGAAAGAGACCTCTTGGTTATGCCAATTTTTTCACCCCCTGCAACATGCTGAGGAAATTGTACTCTGGTGTCTAGTAGGACTGGTTTTCTCTGCCCCATTGTGCCACAAAAAAGTGATTATTTTTAATGTGGGTTTGAAAGAAGCATTTTTTTTCCTTCTCCCTTTTCCAATTGATTCTGCTGCAGGAGGGATTTTTGCTTTATTTTATGAGTGAGGATCATGGGGCCAGATTCACACGAGGGTATCTTTTACTGAAGACAGTGGAGTTGCATCAGGGATGGATTTGACCCATGATCTGTTATTTTTTCCCTTAACTGCAGCTCGCCTGCAAAACCTCAGTCATTATACCTGGTTAGACTAGAGACTCGACAATCTGTGTGGCCCCAGCATTTTCTTTTATGAATCATCCCCCGTCTCATATAACGAAATCCAAGACAAGCTGAACATGGCTGCTTAGTTTGATGGCAATCACACACTTTGCCCACCTCAGGGCTGTGTGTCTAACCCTTTCTAGGAGCTGGGAAAATATTCTCAGCTTAAAACATCCTATTTAATGCTGCCTTTGGAACATGAACGAGTATCTCCACCGCATTTATTGTGGGGAAAGGTGCTAGAATGAAACCATGGGATACTGAAGTCCTACACATACAGAAGTGGTGCCACCTGCTCCTGGTTGCCTCATTAATGTCCTACTCTGGTAGCCCACCCTGAGGAACAAGAGGGCAAATTAGTGTCTACACCCAGCCAGCCTTAAACCAGTAACACCAGCAGCAGTTGTGGGTTTTCACGCAGATGTTTCATATGAAAATGACCTGAGATCTGCTAACGTTTTGGAGATGCCACCAAACAGCCCCTGCCTCAGAGCCAGCTGCCAAAGCTCCTGGATGTTTTCTCATGGAAGGGCACAACCTCCTCCAGGACCGGATGTGAACTGGTGATGTAGAGATAAAAAGCTTATTTCATAGCACTCCTGGAAGATCTGAATGGGCAGCTGGGAGCAAAGCCAAGGAAATATAGAGTCTTTCATAGCTCCTCCAGGCTCCCCCTGGAGTTTGTTGAAGTCCTCAAGCCTCATGCTACCCGATGCCCTAAGCTGAAACAGCTTCTAATAGAAAAAAATCCTATACACACTGAGAAGCAGATTTAAACAGGGAGCTTCAGAAACATGCTGGGTGGTTTTTTTGTTTTGTTTTGTTTTTGCTTTGCTGATTTGCTTTTGAAACAATTAGCTCCTCAAATTTCCCCGGCACTCAAGAATGTGACTACTCAGTGGATGAGGCCAGCTCCAAGGATGGGAGGCAGATGGCTTGTAAGCCTTGTGTTTCTCTTTTCTTCTGAGCTGATCATTTAAGTGGGTAAAAAATGGCCTCCTTTACTAGTGCAATAGCTGCTGGATTTTTAATGTTCAGGCAGAGGATACACACTTACAACATTTCCCTCCACACCACCTTCTTATAGTTGACAAATTGTTGTGTCGTGGCTTTGCCTTCCTACTATATTACGGACCATGTTACTGGAGATGAGGTCAACAGATGTCCTCCATGGACCACATTCATAGAGCTGGTTAGAAAAGGCTTGTTTTCCCTCAGAATATCATATCAGAACTACTGGAGACAGCCAATGAATACTGAAAACAGCAAAACAACCAAGTGGGAGAGTGTAGCCTTTTAAATCACAGAAGCGAAGTGAAGATTTTGTATCTTTTCTTTGCAACTCAGAAATACAATACATTGTCTAGGAATATTGTTTTATAATTAAGAAAGGCCATTCCAGTCAACACTTTTGTTAACCCTGAAGCCTGATTTCACATTAAAAGACAACAGCAATGGGAAGTTTCCAAACCAGCAGTTATGTATGTGTGCACGCATGTGCACACACGTACATGGTATTTCGCGACCAGCTCAATTCCTCTGCTTGCTGCTTGCCCTGGTTTTTCATTTGCTCAGGCAGCCTGAGGGATGGATGTTAATGTGACTATATTTTTATATCCTTTCCTGGCTTCCAGAGGTTCCCCATCTACCTGAGCGATGCAATTTGCCTTTTTGGCAACAGTATTTACCCACACAGCCTTCTTCTCCCACCCTTTGGCGTACGTGTGTGTAAACAGGTCCAAACAGAGCTTAGGAGCACTCACGTGAGCCGCTGTCACAGAAGGAAGGAAATTTTGTACGCAGGCAACAGCACTCTCAGCTGTAGGCAGGCTGCCTGGCAAAGCCCCTCTTTACGCGGTACCTGCGTCCCTGGGGGACCTGGCAGCCCACCCGGGCTCGGAGTGGTGCCATTAGAGCACACGGATGCGGGAGCACACGCAGCCAGGAGGCTAAGGAAGAGCATCCAATAAGTTTGCTGACAGCAGGGATGGATCCAGGCTGGGAATGTTAAGAAGTTTGGGCTGTCATTACACACCGTTATGGAGATACACCAGCCCTCCTCATACTTCAGACTAGATGTTCTTGGCTGAAGAAATTATGATTTCCTGATGGAACAAGAGTTATTTTTTTAAATTATTGTTAAAAATAAAGCCCAGGCTTTACCAGGCTTTACTACAAGTGTCTCTGTGAAGAAGAAAAAGAGAATTCCACAGAATAGGTAAATTTCTATTTCATGTTACAGTTAGCAGATATTTACAGGGGACAAGGTCCCTCTTGATAAGAGCAGCTTTTTTAGGTCTAGTTCTATTTTTTCCTTCCGTTGTTCCCAGGAGCGGGTTCCTTGATCCATTCAGGCTGTTTTGCTCACAGTTTTTCGCACTTGTAACACGTGGGAAGATTCTGACCTCACGCACTGCTTTTGCGTCTTGTAGTATCACTGAACTCAGTAGGATTCCTGCCCATGTACACTTCAACGAGCAAAGGAATTAGTATCACCTTCTCTTTGAGAAAACAAAAAATGAGAAGTGTCTGATTTAGTAATGATTTGACTATCTGAGAAAGGGTAGCTAAGGAAAGAGCTCTGAGATCCCAAGAATAAGAGCACTATGGAAAGTCAGTGTAGAACTCACATTAATGGAGGAGTAAACGGAGGCACAGAGTAATCAAAGTGATGTGACTAAGTTCGTGCCAGCCGATGCCCACAGTGAGGATCAGTAGAAGATGGTGCCTTTCACTGATTTGATCAGTGGGAACTGGTCCAGGGAGACATACAAAACAGAAAAGTGAAATAGTTTGAAGGAAGGCTGCACCAAACAGAGTAAATACAGTTATACCAGTATTTGTTTTGGAAATAGAGTGTATACTCAGGTGAGAAAGTGTCCTGACTTGCAGCATATTTTAGCTTGCCTGTATACAAAGCTCCTTGGGCTTTTCACGATAACTGCCTCCACCCTTTTTAGAAAAATGACAGACCATCCATTTGATACATGACAAAAATGAAGAAAGCTGAGGCTGAACACAAACTTAGCAGAACAACCTGCCATAAAAATCAATCAGTATTTTCCTTTTATTTGGAAGGTAATTAAGTGCTAGAGTTCAGGTTTCCTGAACTATGAAAATTAGATATTTATAATTTTGACTACAATTCTAATATCCCTTGATACATTCCCCAAAATGCTCTGGCTTATGACTTTGCCCAAATCCATGTCAATGTAAGACCTGCATCTAAATGTCCAGTCTGAGAGTGCTCCCACAGCCAGCACACTGGAGGCCAAAGACACAGGGCCTGCAGCTCAGGGGGGCCATATCCTTTTGTGTCTTTCTCTTCCTTACCACCTCGCACAATCTCTCTCTTCTTCATGACTGGTCTCTGTGTTAAGAAGAAGCTGATACTACCCTGCAGGCCAACTACTGAGCTTTCAGACTGGCACTTTTGCATTTTCTCCCCTGCTGCCTCTTGGACAGGGAAGGGCCACCTCTGAAACCATGCTTTTGCTCGCATTCAGGTTCTTTTTCAATGTGCCTCCAATATCCTGATGACTTGTGCTCCTGCCCCTTTCTGTGTCCTGTATTATCTCCTGTCAAATCACTGAACAGGAAGCATACCAGGGCTTGGTTTTGCAGACCGCAGCAGGAGTGTGACTGAAGCCTCCATGCTCTACCTCTGCACAAATGTATTTTTCAGTTAGATCCAGCATGCTGGGAAGAATTTTCTGTAGCAAACACGCAGCCTCCCGTTTTGAGCTCAGCAACTCTTAAAGTCATGAATGAAACCAGTGAAATCATGGTTTTGCCTGTGTCAGGGCCATGTAACTAATGACAGAGCCCTTGGCAGGATTTGCTTTAGTTATAGGCAGAGCTGTTGCCTGAGACAGCAAACCCACAAATTTCACCACCAGACCAGGGGTGCATAGTAGGCATGCACGTGGTGGACACAGATAAGAGGCAACAGATACAATCTGAAAGAAGAGTGGTTCTGGCTAGAGATAAGGAAAAACTGTATCATCATGAGGAGAGTCAAGCTGTGGAACAGGTTGCCCAGAGAAGTTGTGCCATCTCTCTCCATCCTCTGAGGGTTGCGTTGAACAGGCTACCACAGTCTCAGATGACCCTGCTTTGAGCAGAAAGTTGGACTGGAGACCTCCCCAAATCCTTTTCCATCTGAATGGCCTTACGATTCCATCATCCAGCAGCAGCCAAGGGACCATATCTGCCTGCACTGGGTGCTAACAGCAGAGAACCATCCTGCCCCAACGTATGAGGAAGGATGACCACCCTGCTCCCACTGGCAGGGTCCTCGCTACCTTCCCTGCCCCTCGGTGCTGTGCCCTCACTGCCCTGTCAAGAAAAGCTGTGTGGGCAGCAGCTACATTAAACTGTGAGCAAAGGTGTAGGGGTATTAGAAGGATTTTCAGAAAAAAACAAATGCAATTGTAACTACAGAGTTGACATCCAACCCTGCTCCCAGCATCTGCTCCCAGACTGCAGTGATGGCCTTACAGGAGGAGAAAGAAGGGGGATTAGAGAGAGGGGATCAGAAACCTCCAGTTTCCCACCCATCCTGCACAAAATCAGCTGAATGCCTATATTTGTTTTGTTTAGAAACCAAGTTACCGGAGTTCTCACCTTTGTGGCTTCAATTCCACTGGTTTTTTTTCCCCCAAAGAGTTTATAGGAGCCTGAAGAACTCTTCCCCACATAATTCTTGGCTTAATTCTGTTTATATTAATTTCTTCCTCCAGTGCTTTGGTTCAAATTCAGCTTAACTGGCCTTCAGGAAATCCAGTCTCCTTTAGTTTTCAGGAGCATGTCCTTCCTTCTGGGGCATTTTACCCTTGACTGAGGCTATCATGCCCCGAATTTCCAACCTGTTACTTCCAATTTGGAGGGCTCTTCAAGCCTCATCATACCTCCTGCTCTGTCTAGGCAATTTTTCTCATAGATACCTACGAAGGCATCACCAAAGTTATCATTCCACCCTTGCAGGAGGAGAGATTTTTCCATGGAGCTTATACTCTTTCTCCAGCATTCAGATGCTCTCTGCCAAATCTTTCCCCCCAGGTACTTTGCGATTTTTTCGCTTTTACTGCTCAGGAGCTTCTGACATCACAGAGCAAATGCATCTACTGAGTTTCTTTTGTTTTTGGTGCTTGGAAAGGAGCAGCAGATGGTGCATGGTGTGCAGCCCGGTACACCTTTACATGTCCAGGAAACAAGTATTTCATGTTGCGCTGCTTTAACCTTTCGCTATTCAGGCACTGAGCTGGAGAATCCCTTCTCCCTTTTTGTATCTGCTGATTTGACTGGATCCGTGCCCGTGCACATGACTGCTAGATTCCAGCTCAGTGCTGGCCCCTGCATTATGCATCCTTAGTTCTGCAACGATTTAGTAATAATCCCATTTCTCAGTGTAGGGCTCTTTCCAATTTGAAATAATATTTTTCTAGGACAAAATAGAAAAGCCACACGGCCAAACTTCTTTCACAGTTTGGGAAAATTGGTGCCGTTTATCCACTAGGTGACACTATTTACCTACAGATCTTCTTCAATTTGTGCGGAACCCCACAAATCTTTCAAAAGTAGCTACAATGTTTTGCTCTTAAAGAAGAAGGAGACTGGTTGCAGGGGAGAAGGAAAATGGGCTGTCAGTGAGGTGCAATTAAGGGCAAACGTACAGCTACGAGACTTTATGGCCCGTTTTCAAACTATTTACTAAATACTGAATTTTTAAACCTGCTTTTTATCAGCCCCATTTTAATGCCTTAGGAAATTGTTTTATTTAAAGAAAGAAAAAAAAAAAGGCAGGCACTCACCATCAGCACAAATCTCAGCCTGGCTCAGATTTTGTTGTGGAGAACAGCGTGAACAGAATTGCATGGTAACAGAGCCAGGGAGGAAGGAGAAAACAGAAGAATTTCTGCAATCTCATCTGAGGCGAGTTTGATTGAAAACTCTTTTCCAGTGTTGCAAAGATTTCAGAATTTCACATTTTCCCCCTAGTCTTAAATAGGACCAGAAATGTCAATCTCAATTTCTGAAAACTGGTAGTCTGAAAGAAACAAAAACTGGTTAGATGCTGCTTGGATCTAGCATTACTTCATGCTTAAATACTATTTTTTGCTTAATATATTTTTCCTATAGAATCACATGTTTCTGTTTGAAAAAGAATATCTTTCTTTTAAAATGCTGACCAAATTGAAATGTTTAAATTGAAAAAGAGATATGCCAAAACGAAGAGCTTCCCATGAGAAGTATCAGGTTTTAATTAATATTTTTGAATTGGAAAATTCCTATACAAATTTGCTTCAGTACACTGCTTAGGAAGGGCTTGATGCAGAAATGATGCAGTTCCCAATGGTATTGGGGCAGTCTGTGCTAGACTTAACTGTGATCTGGAACTCACACTTGCAAGGAAATGGGAAGAATCAGTTTGAATTGAGCATGCATTTTGGAAAAAATTTGGAGAAGTCCATTTTCTTTCTTCTCATTTGTGTTACTGACAGGCCAAAAGAAACTTGTCTCATATGAAACCCTTCAGCTGGTCTTTCAGAAATACTCACGAGCTGCAAGTGTCAAGGGAAGCACATTGGAGTGCTGGGTATCCAGGATCTCTAGGAACAGGCTGCGCACTTCCAGAAACCAGGGAGGATTGCATGGGACCCAATCCTCTCCCACTGTGAGTCAGCTTTTTTTTTGTAACCACAGCCCATAAGAAGCTTACGGCCCAGCTTGTGTTTCAACATACCCATGGTTTTCAGAGACTGCCTTTAATTCCAAGTAGAAACCAACTGTCTAGCCACATTCAAATATGGGATTTGGCTGTGGCTCAAATCACTCTCACAAAATACAGTTTTGCGGAACATTTCTATAGGATACTATTCACACTTGTAATGGATGATCTTCTTTTCCCTGTCATTTGAGTATTGGGCATTTCCATCCTTGGTTCTGAAAAAATGACTAGCTAAATTAAAGTTGAGAGTTGATTTTCTGAATCCATCCTCCTCATCTGACCTCATCAGATCCTCCACTCCTCAAACCCTAAGGTGCCCAGTCTTGGCTAACGTTAATGAAGCAGAGCTTCAAATCTCTGAGATGCAAACCCACCTTCCCACACTACTTCCAACATACTCTGGTTCCTATTTCAGTCAGAAGACTGTCCACATACTCCAACCGAAGCAAGGTCCTACTCATGCTTCCAGCTGAGCATTGGGCTCTCTCTTCATTTCTAATTGCTCATACTGTAGCTCAGGATTTTCTAAATGTTTGCAGGTATCTAGAGATCTATTAGGTTGTGTCTGACCCATCATTGCTGAGAACACTTGATTAATCAGCAGCAATGACAAAGCAAGAGGTAAGCCTTGCTTCAATGCTCTTGTGATCAGAGCACAGAAGATAGGAGGGCAACAGAGACAGAGAGATGCTCTGAGGATTTCTGTCTGTGAGCTGGGAGCCTGCATTGGAGCCCAGGTGCATGTGGACCTCCTACCGACCAGGCACAGCCACGTTACCACTGCTGTTTGTGCGATCCGCCACATGGCCCGTGTTTCAGACACTGCCTTTTTTGAAATCCACACAGCATAATTGATAATTGTGTGAAAAACCTTGGGGGTTGGACAAGATAATAGCAGTTTTACAAGAGCCTAGAAGACACTGAAAACTTTTATGGTGTTTTTGATGTAAAATTATTATTTTTCCCTGCTGTTCAATGCACACAGTAGCTGCTGGCACAGTTTCAATGGTTAGGTGGATGACATGTTATTTTTACATTTTTGAAGTGGCTTTTGGGCCCAGCTCCCACACACATTACAGGGAGAGAAAGAGGAACAGAGGCTGTGTTAAGAACCAGTGAAGCTCATTATTTATCTTGCAGTGTGGACAGACCCAAATTTTGTTTAGACTGTAGCCCCAAATTGAACTACAGCTCTACTCTTTCCAAGCTTTTGACTGCATCGCTCTTCCAAAATTATTTCTACCATATAGGGAAATGCCCAGAGGAAGGCACTGAGGTTAAGGGCCTTGGTTTAAGAAGATGTGGAGCAAACCAGCACAGCAGGAACTTCTCCTACCAATGGTCCTCAGTCTCAAATCAGAACACATCATGGAGTTCAGCCCCGGTTGCAGTTCTCCTTACTCACGAGTGCTACAGACAGAAAATATTTCGAACAATGCGACAGCTTTGTAAGGCAAAGCGGAAAAAAGAAGAAAAAAAGAAGTAGTTCTCCAGAGAGCTGAGTCTAACAAACTCATTGCATTGGTGACACCATCCAGGTTTGAGACTGCACCTCCAAAGTCAAAGGGCAAGAGCTAGTTTGTTTAATTTCGAATATTTCCATATCTCTTTCTCTCGCTGCATTGATATCAGATCTGCAACAATCTATTAAAGCTTTCATTTGAATAGCCATTATATGCCTGAGAACGGAGACTGGGCTCCTTGGGGGCACTTGGGAATAAACAAATCATTTGTGGCACATGTGTTGTTCAAGCTTCAAGCAAGGTAAATGGAAAACACAGATTACGGTGCCTCAAGTCCACTCCATTTTCCCCTCTTGTCAAACATTCCCAGATTCTTCAAAAGGAGAATCTAGCCATATTATTAGCAATAAAATGGCTTATAGCTGAAATTTTGAAAAGATTTAACAACGTTCTTTGCAGGAATTGTGTTTCTCATTACATAAATCTCCAGGCTCTCAGGCAAACCACCACCACAGCGAGCCATTATGTCCTGCTGTGGCGGTATCTCCACTTTAAAAAGGTAAAGATTCAGGGCTTTTTGACTTTCTTGTTTTCCATTCTTATTCCTTTTAAAGAAAAAAGCCCACCACAAACCCACAACAAACCAAGCAATATATCCAACACAGAAAAGTCCGTGCAGACTCATGTGCACTGGGGCAGATTCAGTCCCCATTTACACCAGTGACCCATGAATGACCAGGGATGGGCTGGAGAGAGGATGTGAATGGACAGATGGGGGAACATAAAGGTCCTGGACTACCATCAGGATGGGTGCAGGCTCCCTCCCCACCTTGCTCCTCCCCACTCCAACGGTGCTGGGAGGGAGACGAGGGCAGATGGAGGCTCCAAAAAACCCAGCACACTGTCCAACAACAAAGCCAGGAGCAACCTCCCTGCCGTCCACTGTGCCTCCTGCCCCTGCCCTGCAGAGCAACAGAAAAGCTGAACTTGACACTTAGTTTAAGCCAAGGTGTTTCTGTTGATGCTTGTGGCCTTTCCTAGCCTGCCGCTTGAGAAGGATGTGTCCCGCAGGCTTTATCCCTGCTGCTGATGTCTGCTGCATTTTGACCTGGCACATAACTTCTGTACACGGACTGCTGAATCTGACATGCACCTTGTCAAAGGGGCCATGGAGATCCTTGGTCACCTGCTAAAATGGCTTGGAGAGCAAATAATAGGAGTAAAATAAAATAAGATAAAGTGAAATCCCAGCAATCAGATGTTGGAGCTGATGCAATGAAATTTTCAAATCTTCTGTTGAAAAATACACTGTCAATTGCCAGGCAAATTTCTCAGGTTGATATGGCAACTGGAAACACTGGAAATCAAAAAGCTGAGCAAATGTTCTTCTAGGGGAAAAACAGTCTCGCGCTTGATCAGCAGGGATTTCCATGCTCTGTTCCTCAGCCTGCCTTCTTTTAAATTCACAACCTACAGGAACAGCAGTATCATGAGATGACGCTGATTTTCCTTCCATCATCAGAGGCTGTTTCTTGGGGGCTGCAGTAACACCTTTGGGCTTCTGTGTGATGGATCTATAGTCATAGTGTAGCTTTTAATCCCTCTTCAGCAGTGGCATCCACCTGCTAGCATGGCCTGATGTCACCACCAAAGTAATAATATTACTCTTTCATTTAACACTGTCAATATGTGGAGGTAGGGTGGGAAATCAGACAGAGCTCCTGGTTATCTCTATTATGACTGTATCACTTGTATCACTCCTAGTCTCAGCAGAAAGCTAGTAATGTCCCAAGAGTCCTGCTCCCTCCCAAACAAGCCCTGTAGCATGGCTCAGTGGGAATGGGTCAGCAGCTCACAGGAAGGGAACGGCTCAAACTGGGCAGGAGAGACGCCAGCTGGCAGGTTGGCTGGGAACAAAGGAATTAATGACCCGTAGGTGCCCAAAGAGCAACTACAGGAAGAACATAAATAGTATTTGCTTAGTTTATGCACTGCCTCTCCTCCACGCCCAGCCAATTCAGTACGAAACAGGAGAACGAAATGGTCATTAAGCACCCAAGGCTGCCACTTGGGTAGAAGAACTAAACATGACATTCACATCTGTGTGCCAGCTTCCTACTCCGAAAAGATTTAGAGGGGAGAATTAGGATGAGAGGAAAGAAGGAATCGGTTGAAGGCAGCATTTCTGCAGAACTTGAATGCTGAACTTGTAGCTCTAATAGCTGGAACAAAAATAAGGGACCTGAAGAGACACACAGATGAGATGACTAGGAAGTTATCCACCTTTTAAGATAGACCAGGACTACATTAGTCTGGCATCTGACTAATCAACTTTTTGCATATCTAACCTCTTGATTTCAACCTCAATTGCTTAATAAGTAATCTCTAGTTTACCAATAAAGGTATAATTTACCAATGAAGGTAAAAGTGAACTGCTCTGGATATGCTAAAAAAAGTGGTGGGGACAGATGACAGGCAAAGGAAGATGGTGCTTGCCACAAAACGCTACGGTCTGTGACAGGGACTTTACTACCTTGTGCTAAACTCTGGGGCTGGCAATAGGAGGCACCTGCTTTGCAGGGAGCAGATGGCAGTGTCCTACACAGCTCTGGACAAAGCCAGAAAACTATCAGGTGTACTCTGATCACCATGGGGTTTGACTGGAGCACACAGTCCCACACAGCCTAGGACACAGGGACGGGAGGAGACTGAAGGTGTCTGGGGTAGTTTTAAGCTTGGAGTCTCTCTGCCAAACCTTGGAGAGCCCCGTGCTTCTTCCCATCATGGCCTCCCTGCTGGTTAATTAGCATCCTAGAACACAGGCTGCCCACCATGACCGTGGCAGTGAGGACAGAGGTGGTGCCGAACACCTGGCAGGAGCCTACTTTCTGGGAGGACACCTACTCAAAGCAGATGAACCCTCCTTCCCTCTTTGCTCTGTACCTTCACAAATGCTGAAAGCATTTGATAATCATGATGAAGCCTCTCAGATCCAACTGACCGTATCTTCTCAAGCCAAAGTCCTGCAAGTCAAAGAGAATCAATTAATATTTATCCTCTGAAAGGGACAAGAGAACATTAAAAAACCCACCTCAGAAAACCAGAGAGGGCAATCAGCACTTATTTTATATTTATTTTATCTTTTCTTTAAACAAAGGGTTGCTATTCTTTTCTCTCCCTACAACGAAGTTAATAGATTTATTCATCAAGTTTTCCAAATTTAGACATCAAACTGATGTTATTCTCCCACTGCTAAATTTATTCTTAGCAGCACTTACATAAAGGCAAGTATTGCAATATGACAAATACAAACCTCCTCTGTCCTGGAATGTACCAGCAGGTAAAGTACAGGAGAAAGTACAGGGAACTTCTCAACCAGGTTCTCCAAAACTGCAAGTCTTAAAATAGAACTTAGTTTTTTTAGTGCTGTTTTCTCTCGGTATCTACATTTGACTTATCCGCCTTTGTAGTCTGGCCCTAGACTACTAGGTTGTGCCCTCACATTAACTCGGTGGTTCTGGAGGATGTTGTGTTTTGCAGGAAGGCCAGGGTTCCTGGCCTCAGTTCGGTAAGCAGCATCTCATGCCCGTAAGGGGTACACAGCTGTTCACAGAGGTCATATCCATCCTCTCAGTTTGTCGGGTGTCAGTCCTGATTTTGCTCCCAACCTGCTTCTCTGCAGGCACAGTCACCCTCAGACTTAGAGTGAGATCCCAAGCACATACCTGAGGTTTGTGTTCTTGCATCTGGCCCAGTTTGGATGGGATGAGCCCAGGCAAAGCAAAAGAGGCTCCAGCCCTGCATGCTCCTCCTGAGCAGAGCGGGTGCTCTGCACTCGGAGGCGGTGGCCAGCAATGCACTGCCGGGTGAGCACACAGCGGAGGAGCTGTGCCTCTGAAAAGCTCTTCTTTTTGCAGCGTGGGCAACCTGCAAGAAACCCTCACTACAGGGTCTCTGCTTTTTCCCACCTTTCCCATTTCCCAAACTGATGCTCTTTAATACTGGTGAAAAGGGTGCCACATGCCTTAGCCACCTGTGGGCTGCCTGATAAACAGTCAAAAATAGACCCATACACATGCCCTAGAGAAAAAGCCACAGGGCCAACTTCAGAATCCAGTGTAGAAAGACACTTGAGCAAAAGCCAAGCTCAAATCTAGCTTTAAACCCACTGAGCACACAAGACGTGTAATTAGCACTAGAAGAGGGCAATTCAGGATGCTGTCATCAGTGATGGTGAACCCTCTCCACACCGTTCATTTCTATGACAGCACCCGTTGCTGTGCACTCCATCCTGTGGCATCCTGTGCCTTTGCCTGGCAAAACAAAACCCAGCCCCCAGTATAAGCTGCAGGTTTCCACCAGCTTTTGCGACGCCTGAGTCCCACACGTTCCCATTGGCCCTGGTTGTGCCTCATTAGTTTGGCTTAATCAAGTGATGAGCACTGCTCAAGGCTGGGGAACTGTGTAGTTAATGCAGTCTATTCTGCACTGGATAGACACATGTCACACCCATTAGTGTCAATGGGAGTTACAAATGCGCAGTGGAGAAAGGCCCCAGTGTGTCTAACACACATTAGGAAGGAACAGAGGGGCCAGTTCAGCCCTGGGGTAAGAGCCTGCAGCTTGGTCATGCCTTGCAGCAGAGCCGAAATTCAACTCAGCTTCAACCCAGCGCAATGGGATAATCACAAAAAACAAACAAAAAACCCAAGCAAAAACCCACTATCACCTGGCAGGTGGCTGAGTCCTATGTAAAAACCCCAAACAAGCGGGCTGAGGTCAGTGGCATGGGTAGCAGACGGATGTCCAACCACCAGCACGTGCCTATGTTGAACAGTATTGGGGCTGCAGATGTTCAGCAATGCAGTGTCTGGAGAATTTCCACTTCTGCAGTACTTCCGTGGTGGATAAAAAGCCACCAGTCTCTAGGGCTGTCAAAGTGATATTTCTCAACAGACCTTAAAGAGAAAACAAAAAGAAAGGGAGACAGGATGGAGGCGCCAAGGACAGCCTAGAGGATGGCTAAAACAAGCAGGCTGCGTGTTAACAACAAGGGCAAGAGAGGGGCCACATGTCCAGGCCCCATCTTCAGCTGACAAAAGAGGTATTCTACATTGAAATCAGCTTGGTCCTGCCAAGTATCTGTCCTCATGTGAGTTACGCCTCAGCCAAAATAGTCAACTGGATCTTTGAGTTTCCCAGTTTTGGGGAGGCTTTTTACTTTCCTTTTTCTTCTCTCTTTTTCTGTTCAAGTTGCTACTCATTCTCTTTGACATTTAAAATAAAATTTAAACAGATATGTTGAAAAGGCATTTTTTAAAATACTATCTCCACTTGGGAGTTCTCATCTATGTTCACACTGTGATAAGAATGAGCCTGGAGGGTGTCATGGCACATATTGCAGTGGTGTGCATATCAGAAATGTCAGATAGAATCATGAAATCATAGGTTGGAAAAGACCTCTAAGATCATCAAGTCCAACTATCCACCCAACACCACCATGCCTACTAAACCATATCTCGAAGTACCACATCTACACATTTTTGAACACCTCCACGGATGGTGACTCAACTACCTCCCTGGACAGCCTATTCCAATGCCTGACCACTCTTTCAGTAAAGAAATTTTTCCTAATATCGAATCTAAATCTCCCCTGATGTAACTTGAGGCCATTGCCTCTCGTCCTGTCGCTAGTTACCTGGGAGAAGAGACCAACACCTGCCTCACTACAGCCTCCTTTCAGGTAGTTGTAGAGAGCAATAAGCCCCCCCTCAGCCTCCTCTTCTCCAGACTAAGCAGCCCCAGCTCCCTCAGCTGCTCCTCACAAGACTTGTTCTCTAGACCCCTCACCAGCCTTGTTGCCCTTCTCTGGACATGCTCCAGCAACTCATTGTGTTTCTTGTAGCGAGGGGCCCAAAACTGAACACAGTATTCGAGGTGCGCCCTCACCAGTGCCAAGTACATGGTCACGATCACCTCCCTGCTCCTGCTGGCCACAATATTCGTGATACAAGCCAGGGTGTCGTTGGCCTTCTTGGCCACTTGGGTACATTGCTGGCTCATGTTCAGCTGGCTGTCGACCAACACCCAAGATCTCTTTCCACTGGGCAGCTTTCCAGCCACTCTTCCCCAAACCTGTAGCGTTGCATGGGGTTGTTGTGACCCAAGTGCAGGACCCAGCATTTGGCCTTGTTGAACCTCATACAGTTGGACTCGGCCCATCAATCCAGGCTGTCCAGATCCCTCTGTGGAGCCTTTCTACCCTTGAGCAGATCGACACTCCCACCCAACTCAGTGTCATCTGCAAACTTACTGAGGGAGCACTCAATCCCTTCTTCCGGATCATTGACAAAGATGTTAAAGAAGACTAGACCTAAAACTGAGCCCTGGGGAACCCCTACTCATGGTAGTTACACCAAATGCTTTTTAAACATTTGTTTTTCAGTTTGTGCTTAAATGAATGCAACCCTATAAACACTATCATTAGACACTTGGGTCATACTTATCCCTCATGACACTGTTTCACATGTTGGTGTATTACCCAGACACGAGGCATGGTCCTCCCTGTATCTGCACCTTTCCGATGGGAATTGCCCATAGAACTTCAGTGATGTTCGGCTTGACTTACTTTCATGAAACAACAATCTAGTCCAAAAAATCTGTAGCTCTATGTCGGAGTACAGGTATTGCACTGGTACTCCTAGAGTTAATATTCATAATATATATCCTAACAAACTGTCTTTAGCTTTCTCCATATGTTAATTCCCTCTAATCCTGTTATCAGTTCAGGTAGTTGGACAAACAGTATGATAATAAAGCAATATTTATAATACATGTCCTTCAGTCCTAGATTAACCACAAGATTTCCCAAGCACCTAGGGATTTGATTTACCTACTGCGTGCAAATCACCAGTAAAAAGAAAGTATCCCGGATAAGATATTTGCTCCCACACTGTATTGTTTACCATCTGCTTTCCACTTGCTTTATATGTGTGTCTGATCTACGCAACCCATTTATTCATTCTAGCCCTTGAAGATAGTTCAATACAGGCTCTAAAGATCTGGGACATTATCAACACGCTGAAGGAGTTTTCTATAAGCATGAGACATGGTCCTTCATGTCTCCCAAGTACTGCCCCTTTCACCACAATCAAGAATTTGAAAAGCAAAAAGAAGAAAAAATGAAGACACTCTTTTCCCCATGACTGCTACAGGTGCTTACTTAGTTGTGGATAAATACAGCCCCCTTCCCCCCCAACCCACCACTATTTTTTTTTTAATTCCTCTCAACGTGTTGTAGCTTTATATGAGGCTAATGGAGCAAGGCAATGCTCAAACGTCAAATTAAACTGCACAGCTCTGTAATCACTCAGACTGACATGGCATAAAAGGATAATTAGTAGTTCATTACATGGAACATTGTTTGTTCAGCTAAATTGATTTCTCTCAGCTGCCCATGTTTTCTGTTTACTTAGTGAGTGCTCCACTGCACATTCTTATTTGTGAACTAGGAAATCCCTTCCCCTGAACTTTTTTTTTCTCCTCTAATCAGCATTGAGTTTTTAAATATAGTTTGCTGGAGGTAGATGAACCTCCAAAATTACAGACAGGTGCATGGCAACAATGGCCCGCGTGGAGTGACACGCAGTGCAAAACAAGCTGTGGTTAAGGAGACCAGCCCAAGTATCCCAAAAAGGGCCATGTGTGCCCATCTGCTTTGTACATAGAAATTCCTAGCCTCGTTGTTTGCTTTTCAACTTACAGTGAACTTGCCTTTCTCTCATAGTGGAAAGAAAGAAAAAAGAAGTGGGGCTATAATACTTCAGTACTAGGAGTGGAAATTCTGCAACAAAGTCTTCTTTAAAGCCTCTCTCTTGCTCCCTGGGACCCACAGAAAAGAAGAGATTGTTGTTTTAAACATGCTTTTCTTTCTGCTTGCAACTAGGGCTGGGGCACATCTACCTAACTTAAAATGTTTCTAAACTAGCTGCCTCATGAAACCTTTCGACTCAAGTGAATTTCAAAATCCTGACAGTAGTTACAAGTAAATGTGTTGGAGTTATCAACTCCCACACTTCTAGTGTCAGTCTCAATACATTTCTATTTTGCTTAAAGCCTTAACTTTTGGAGTCATTTTGATCACATTTTAAAAAGGGTTCTTGTTTAGGTAGAAAATGTGATCCCTAATGAGTCAGAACATGGGAGAAAAACAGACAAATTACTTATTTTTTGAAGCCTATTTGAAAACTTTTGCTTCAGTGCTGCCTACAGCATCCCAGCAGCCATCAAAAGACACCCACTGCACCCCACTTCCCGGGGGGCCTTGCAGTTACTACAGTTTTGGTGCTGGTGTGTTTGAGTTGGAAGCCACGATTGTTTTAACCTGATTTCTGAAAGAAGTTTCCACAGTTTCTTGCAGTGACCCTGTAAGAAAAGTGGTTCTCACTTTTTCTAAATTTCAGTGACATTTAAGGGCAGGCTCCTGCCTTTGATAGCAATATCAAACTGAAATATTCCCATACCCTGCTGCTTGTTCCGGCTTCCACCCCCCACCTTGGATGTGTTGCCACAACACTGTGAAGTGGCTCGCAGAGCTGATGCAGCTAAGAAAAAGTTTTCCATTTGTGCCATGTTATTTTCCAGGAAGATCAGATGCCCCAGCCAGCCCACAGAATGGCCCCACGGACGGCTGTTTTGCCAGTCGGGAAGCGGACGGGAGTCGGGAAGGGGACGGGAGGGAGTAGCCAGGACGAGCCAGTGGGTGGGAACTCTTCAGGCTCACAGCATCGTGAGAAAACAAACTTGGAGCTGTGGGCAGATCAACCTTACAGCACTTCTGCCCTAGCTTTACTCGTTGTCTCGGTGGAGGCTAAGGCGGTGCCGTGATGCACAGCACATCCTAGTCAGTTATGCAAAAAAGCAAAGCAATTTCAGTGCCATGTAAATCTCTCCAGATTTTTGTCCCCTTTCCCGTTTCCTCCTAGTCACATAGCAGGGACCCTTTTCTCTATGTCCACAGCAACAAATCGTTGTCTTTTTCCTTTAATCACTATATTTTTCTACCCTTTGATAGCTGCCCTTAACATCCTTTGATTTATCCCCATCATCTAAATGCAGATCACCTTTAAACTTACATTTTTCCCGACTGTGACCAATTTCCAACCATATGTTATGAAGATATCAGGGTCTCCCCTTCAGGAATCCCTAAGCAGCTCTGGAGGCCACTTCGGTGACAGCACACCCTGTCCTTCAGCAGCAAACCCAGGCATGCTTGCACCTCTAACATCTCAGGGCAATAGGAAACCCCCATCTCCTTTGGACACATAAATTCCCCTGAGCAACTATTCCTTTGCTCACTCGGTTAGGGCAGGTTTGCAATTAGTCTCCCAATGAACCAGTCTGCACAGGGCTGCACCACTGGCATGCACATGCTCAGGCCTGCCTGGCCCCACAGGAGGGGAGCACCACGCTTGCCCTGGCCCCCCGGCGAGCTCCCTCTCTGTGTACAAAAGTCTGGGGAGCCATGGGATGGAAACATGTTTTCTCCTGGCTAGGGTTGGGCAAGCATTAACCATTTTGGCTGCTGAACCAAAACTAGTGTATTACTGCTTTCTTGATAAAATGGGAAAAAAAAGGAAAAAGAAAAAAAAAAGGAAAAAGGCACTGCTGCTTTATGTAGAAGAATATGATTGTTTTGGCTCCTTTTGCCCTGAAATGAAATAAAAATAAAATTATGCTTGACTAGTTGTAAAAAAAACAAAGGATGAAGGATAAGGCTTGAAATACCTTGTCAATGATCCCTTCCTTCCATTACCAGCTCAGTGACAGAGGCCTCACCAAAGGCACCAGCGATTTCACTCCAATTCCTTCCTCTGCTGAAAATTTTTGAAAAAATTACTTGAAAAATTATTTCCACCTGCGATTACCTTCAGTGTGATGAAATCTCATTTTTTTGAATGAGGAAACTATTTACTAAAAGAAAATAGGTCCAGAGTGCATCCTGACCGCAAATACGAGTATCATCAACAACACTCCCTGTGAGTGACACCGCTCGGGGACCACTTCCAGCAGCACGTCCTCAGCAGCGATCTAATTCCTGTGAAGGAAATGGAGGCTTTTCTGCCGTCAGGCGTCACCCCTTTAAGACGTCATGCAATATTTGTGCCATTGCCTTCTTCAGTAGCACTGAGAGACATTTTACTGTAGGGCCGACTTCTCTGATGTTACGTTTGTTTTGGGTCCTGCTCTGCCCCTGCTCCAGGCTGCCCCGAGCAGAGCCAGCAGCTGCTTACCCACCCTATCACGGCTTGAACTAATTCACCTTTCTCCCCACCGTGGCTTACTACTTTCTGCCACGCTAATGAAACTTCTTGCCTGGAGCTGGCTGGGGCAGAACATGGGTGAATCACTGCCACGGCCAAGCCGCAGGGTTCCTGAGATGATTTTGCCCCTCCCCAGCTATGGGCAGAGTTCTGCAGCAGCTCTGTCCGATGGAAACCCTGGCAAACCACTGTCTCCTCCACGTGTACTGATATTTCCTTGATTCTCTGGTTCACTCCTGTCACTTGCGGGTCTCCTCTCTGCCACTGGCTGCTTGTCAGAAATGTGGATTTGGAAAACGGACAGGTCCTGTTTCAGCTGTAGACCAATGTGAGCTCGCACAGCTCAAATCCCCAGCGAAACCCTTGAGCTTTAAACAGGTTTCAGCCTTATTTTTTTTTTTCCCTGGAAAACTCCTGCAGCATGTAGCCATTATTACACTATCTGTCCCTGGACAATTTGTTCACAGCAAACTAATTGCCTGCAAATCATTTGTTTGATCCAAGATATATCTTTAAAGGGAGTTTCCACAGACTGTTCCTGGCATTTAATACAAAGTCACCAGTCATAATGAAATCCAAACCAGTCATTAGCTCATCTGCTATCTCATCTATCCAGGCTTTTTTGTTTTGGCTCCAAGGGTCCAAATTTCCAAGTATTTGGGCAATTGCACCTTCCTCCACAACGGTCTCCATCTGAGGGCAATTAGGTCATCTGGGTTTGGAAACCTCATTGCATAGACTTCTGAGTGTGTCTGGTCTAGTAACAGCTCTGCTGGAGCCAGCATCCACCGTCCCCACGCATTTCCCAGATCCTACTGCCCTTTCAGCAACCAAGCTTCTCTTACGGTTGTTCAACCACCCAAAACGGAACAAGCAGTTCTGCAAGCTAACGAAGCTAATGAAGCCTGTTTTCCTACACATTTATCTCTCATCATTGCCCTTGGGGTCTGAGGATGAAGTTCCAGTAGAAGCATTTGACATAATTGGTCATTTATATGTGTTTTTTTTTCTCTCCTATATTGATTTTCTACAGTTTGGGCCCCTGCCTCAAGACTAATTGGAAACCTCTTAAAACCTGTAGGAACTTACTGATCTTTGAGACCTTTATGTTCTTCTTGAGCTCAGATGAAATCAGAAAATGAGTTCAAAAGTCATTAGCAGGGGACACACAGATGGATGTGGATAGCAGACCATTGTAAGCCTTTGGTCCCACAGGAAAACAGAGGAGCAGAGACCATGGTGCTGAGCACCACAACTCTCACTGTGCCACCTCACCCTGGCAGAAACCCTCCACCAGACAGGGAGAGGGATGCTCGTAGACACCAATGACAGTTCCTCCCTGACCCGCCTCTGACAGCCCTTTGTATGGCATCTTTCACAGCGCTGGTGTGTAAGTGAACTTCTCCCACTAGGTGTTGTGCTATTGCAAATTGCTTTCATTTGACTAAACTAACTTACATTTTTCACCATTGTTTTAAAATACCAGAAAGCAGACTAGAATCCCCTTTCCCTTCTCACATACTTGAGATACAGATTCACTTGCTGCATTCTTGGTCATCATCTTCCACAGTGGCTAATTCCTCTAAACTCTTGTACTGGAGATTGAAGGATGTTGACTAAGCAGCTGTTTGTTGGTTATGCCTTTCTTTTAAGCTACTAGATAATTTTTGCACCCGAAAGATAAATATTACCCCTCCCAAATGATTCCAGACCATCAAACAGACATAGATTTTAAAAGACACATTCAAAACACATTAGCCTGTACCAAGAAGACTGGAGCAAGCTTCTAAACAAAATTCAGTTCTATCACAAAAACGTTGACTGATCCACAACTTTTTGCTTGCAGACGGGCGACGAGAGGAAAGCAAAAGTTCAAACACTGGTGAGCAGCTGCCTTGACATCAGCAGAGCCAAGGACAAGAAGATTTACAAGGTGGAGTAAATCCACTCTAAGCTGTTCCAACAATAAACAGTTAATTTTAAATTGGTACCTTTGAAGAACTTTAGCCTTAGCTGAAGAGATCTATAAACTGCACATAAAGCTCACTAGCAAGTAGCTATTAAACACCACCAACCACAAAAAGCCCCCTCTCTACCTGGTATCCAGCTTCCTCCCTTCTCTTGGAGTATTCTGCACAGAACAGTGATGCTGCAATGAATAATTTTTCTTATGGTGATGAATACATAATTAGATAATAAATGCATCTCTGATTCTTTGAGAGTAGAGTTGCCATCCACTCTGTATAATAAAGGCTGGAGAGGAGCTAATTCACCTGTCACTGACTATATTCTCACTTACTTAAGTATGTTTAAAAAAAAACCAACACAGCAGAAATCCAGCAATCTCTTAGAACAATGCCCATAGCACTTGCTCCTGTGAAAGGACTGCCCATCCCAAGACCCACAAGCAAGTGCTTCTTTCCCACCCTTCATTCAACTTACTGCTTACTGATGTGAGAGAACAGAACTTCTACCATCGCACCATAACTAATGAAGTGTTAAAGTGACCGCTAGCACTTGTGCGTCTGCTGTGGAGGCTGCACAGGGAGAGAAAACAAGTCCTGCGCCGGAGCCAAACCCACCACTGCCAAAAGCGTTCTAGGACTTGGTGGTGGAAACTTGAGTCAGACATTGAGGCTTGTTGGTTCTCCTGGTTTTAGACCCTGATCATACAAAAACTCTCACTTGTGTAAAGTCATGAATATAAACCGTGTCTCTGAAGCCAAGGGAGCTTTCCACATGAATAGATTTTAAAAGCAAATGCAAGAATTTACAGGATTAGGGCCTGAAATTTTTGCCTTTATGTCTTTCAATGGAGTTGTACAGTGGCACTCAAGAAATGTTGTATAGTCACTCAAGAAATGCTATAATTTTAAGAGACCAAATATTGTCAAATGCCAAGAAATTTGCTGGAGATAAGATTTGGGGTCTTCTCACTTGGCCAACCTGATGAAACAGGATTAAGCTCCAAATGAGGCAGTTTGCAAATTGAGGCTATAAAGTTCAGTGATCCTTATTTTCTGGCTGATGAAAACAGGTATTTGCTCCTTTGGCATTAGCTTCTGACCATGGTAATTTTAACTACTATTAATATTTTGGTCCAGACCCAATACATAAAAAATGTTTGTTCCTGTATTCAGGTTATAATACAAGACTTTCATCCCTGATTTCGGAAATAGCTTTCTAGGAGAGCAGCAGTAACTAATTGCTTTTGAGTGCACTGTGTTTAGCCATGTACTAATGCAAGGTTACATCCCTGGAAACTTGGATAACAAGGTATCAAACAAGCCCCAACAGACACAAAAATACACCTTCTTTCCCCCAATCAACAGGTCTAGATAGGAACTAGCCCAAGGAATAACTCTTTGAGCTCCCAACCTGACTTCAGACTGTCACCTCTAGATCTTTTCCTCGTCTATTACCAACATGTTACCAGTCAAGGGACTTTGCATCCAGCCCAGGCACACAATTCAGTAAACTGCAGTGGGGTCATCCCCCAAACTTTCTTGTTTCTTGCTACATGAAAGTGATTGCAACCATTTCATCAGTAATTAGTCTGTTCATTCAGGATTGGATTAATAAAAAAATCAGTAAAATTTAAGTAGAAAGAAAAGGCCAGTATAAATCAGTGCACACTTGTAGAATTACTTATTTTGATCAGGGATAGAAAGATTCATGTTCTCTCCCTTTCTTACACTGTAATAGAAGTGGTTTTTTGGGCCTCCAGTTTCTAGCGAGCAGATCCAAGGCAGGGGGGAGAGAGGGGGCACGTGACAGCGTAGAAGGCACACAGGGTGCAAACTCCAGGAGTTAGGAAATGGGAGTTACGGAGCAAGATGGCCTACTTTTTATACTCTTTAATGTGAGGCCTGTTTTTTTTAAACCTCTCAGCAGGAATAGCAAAGTTTTCCAAGTCATTACCTAGCAACAAAACCCAGAAAAACACTTGCAAAGCAGTTTTGCATCACTGCCATCCCTGGAAGAACTAACTCGTTGAAGGCTCAGTTTGCTATGGAGAGGGATAGAATGCTCTGCTCTTATTCACAGTGCTGAGAAGTGCAGACCTCTTTCACTGGGAACAGAAATTCATTAATGCACACACACACACATCAAGTGTTGCTTTGGGGGTGTTCTCAGAGTTTTTGGACCACAGAGGTGTGGTTTCGATTGAAAACTGTCTGAAAACAAATGTAAATAATTTCTTTTTTTATAGCATATCATTCTGTGTTGGATGTAGTGGGTAACTGGATCAATATTTAATCCGAAAATCTATTCTTAAGAGCATTTAATTTCAAATTAAAATATTTTTGATAGAAAAACACCTCTTTAGCAGAGCAGATCACCTCTGCTAGATCTGTTTGAAGTCAGAGTGAACAGCCTGGTTTAGTACACCACATATTTTCATGAAATTAAAAAATTGTCATCTGTACATTTACAAAAATAGAGATTTTCTCAAAGATTATTTTTTTCTTGTAACATTCCTCCTCTTCCCATTGAACACACAGAGTTATCATGACCACTGAGGTCTTTAATTGTCATGACCAATGGGAGCAAGACCCTACAGAATCTGCTACAAAGGGCCTGCCCACACAGTGCAAACCTGTGCTTTCTTAGACGTTCTCCAGTTTGCTCAGAGCACCATCAACAGCCATTTCCTCTCAGCATACAGAAACACCAGTTCAGAGCCCAGAAAAAATATGACCATGTCAGTGCAGCATTACGTTGTGTGAATGAGCGCAGGCTCTTGGTAAGGCTAATCGCTCTAGTTGCATCACAGTGCTGACTTGTGCTTCTGGTTTTTGTTAGTACGTCCTCTAAAGTTTCTGTACCATGTTGCACTGCACAGTGTAAGCAAATAATGAATTTATTTTTCCATATTTAATGGGCAGAAAGACTATAGGTATTATTGGGTCAAGAAAAAAAATCTAGCTAATAGTGAAGTTACTTAGTGATAATATTGCTTATATTTACACATTCATCTTCCCTTACTGCTGTAATGGTTGAAATACTGCTAATGGGCCAGCTCCCTGGCTAATATGTACATGGAGTGCAGAGCTGAGCAGAATAGTCACATTAAATTCTGTATGGCATTTAATCTCAAAATCTTCCCAGTCCAAGTTGTGGATACTCTTTTGAAAGGCATTAATTGTTGTCCATAATCACTTCAGACCAGGGTCTACAGAAAGGAGAAGATTTACCAGGGGATATGGATTTAATCCCACACTTACTAGTTGTATGTAATGACTATGCAGCTTTGCATATGGTCTTCTTGCCAGATGGGTTACATTCCTTATCACTGTGGGAATTTTGCACAGCTTCCAAATATTTCCTGGGATATTTTTGGCTATTACTGCTTTACTGCTTTTCCTAGCTTTCACCAGATAGTGAAAAACATTTGGAACTCCACGTGGCTTGCAGTGAACAAGAACTCACTCATGAGTGTTCCCATTTTACTGGGAGACGTGTGCAAAGACAGAACCTTTTCTTTGCAGGCAAATAAGTGGTTAAATGCTCAGCTCTTACAACCTTCCCAAAGTGTTCTTAGGCCTTGGGGAGCATTAATGTAGTCACAGGTTTGTGACCCACCCAGTAGGGGTGAAGTACTCCTCCACAATTCGTTCAGAGGACTTGCTGCTCCTTTGCTCCCAGCTTTATGCACTGAAGTCACTGGGGGTATCACACATGCAAAGCTGGTGTAAGAGAGCGAAGAATCAGGCCCTTCATCCCTACGTCTTTCTGCAGATCCTGCTTTGTCAACTGTGGTTCCTTGTACAGCCAATGCCTCAACTTGCAAGCATAAGAGGGAGGACTGACCCTTCGAGTCCTCATTTCTCTCATTTGATCTCAGCAAACCTTTCATGCTGTCACTGTTTCCTCTGGTGTTGTGTCTCATCTTTTTAACATCTCTGTGTAACCTCGACTTAGTCACCATTCACAAGGCTAGCGAGGGCAGATGCAATATATGGAGGAGTTGCTTTCCCCTCCCGGATCATCTTCAGCATTACCCTCTCTGTTCCTCTTGCTCTGATTTCTCATGTTCATTTTTCTTCTGAACTGTCACCCAGCGGACAGCGGTTGTTAGGCTGAGATGGAAAGATGGGTCGCTCCCAAAAATCCACATTTCTGTGGAACATATACTGCTATCATTCATGGACTTCAAATTTGTGGCTAAATGAGTTACACCACTGATAGTCTCTCACTACTACTAGGTTGTAGAAAAAGAGAACAAACATATAACAAATGTGTCACATACACCTGTAATTTCTGTGCTTTCTACCCAATACCAAGTTAAGATCACAGGTCAGCATTATAATAATGCAGTACATAAGTACTAAATATGTGACCTTCACACATAGACATATCTGCAGCAGGATGCTACACTCAGAAGAGCCCATTTTGAAGAGGCCAGAGTTGTCTACCCATTACAATAAGGGCCTGGAAGTCAAGATACTTGGTTACTACCACTTTTCTGTAATATCTTCTTGCAAAATTGGGGTAATATTTTCCAGTGATATTCTTTAGACTACTATGCAGTATTAGTGACTTTTGTAAAAGACACCGAGATCTTCAGGAAGATCATAGCAAAGCAGAATTTGATGAGCAGGGTGGAGACAACTGTACATTCCAGGCAATATTAATATCCTCCATCTCCATCCAAATCACACTGGAAAACTCTTACACTTGTTTCGTCAAGCATATGTGAGCTCCTACTCTGTGCAAGCTACTGCCCATGTCAGCTGCAGCGCTAGGCCTCTTTGCCTGGTTTAGTCTCTGTGTATTGCTTCATATTACTAACTTCTCATTTTCTCATATATTAATATATTCAGAATAACAGTTTATTATAATAAAGATGCTATCTTGAAGCCCTCAATAATGTCAATATTGCAGCTGTACATACTGCAAGTAGATGCATAATCAGCAATACAAAGCTTGTATACAATGGATGGAAACAAGATAAGGTAAAATAAAAGCTGTAAACTAAAATATATGGTCAACTACTCAGTGAAGCCAACAGAATTCCTGAAATACCTGTGGTCTAAAAAGCTGAATATAAGCCTTTTAAGAAAATGTTGTTAGGAACAAACAAGCTATAGGTCACACATAAGATCATTACTAGCCCAAGACAGAGAACTGATAAATAGATACGTAGAAAAAGGCAGGAACTGTCTGTAGCTACACGTGTTCTTTGTATGGAGCATGGGACAAAGATGCTACCTTCTTAATAGGATGCTGGCATTGGACTAGAAATAAGGATGGGACATAGTAGCTACAAAAAATAGACATTTTCGCAACAAGACTTGCATGCAACGCACCAAAGTGTACTACAGGAAATAGCTGAGAAGTGGTATGTTGAACTTAGTCTAACATCAGAAAACAGTGGGGACAGAGAGACAAGCGGCCCGCTGAGATATTCTTCCATCAGTGCCATAACACTGAACTTATGGAGCCAGCTTTCCCAAGGTCTTCTCTTAGATGAAGTCTCTGGGATCGGTAGGCTTGGCTGAGCACTGGGCATTACGTTGAGCCTCCCTCTGCCACTCTTTTTGTTGGAACTTGTTTACAAAACTCACTAATAATTAGCATCTCTGGAACATTAGTTCTGCCACGAAATCTAGTTCAAATTGGCTAATAGCTTCAATTGTTATTGGAAAGGAATGACTGATATCCAGATCTGACTAAATAAAAATTCCTTAGGAAACCAGATTTTAAATTATACACAGCATTCTACAGATGTTAGCTCAAGAGCGATCCCAGAAAAATAATGGAACAACTTGTTCAGTATTTTAATAACAGATAATTAGTGCCAAGGATATAGTTCATACCAGTGTATGCATTAGTGTATTATTGACACAGGTTAGGAATTGGCAAAACTGTCTGGGAGGTATTTTTGGGGGTGGGAGGGAGGGGTAGAAGGATTATGTGGCAAGTTTATGAAGACAGTTTGTTAACATAGGTTTCTTGAACTTTGCTACTGTAAGTGAAATTCTGAATTAAAACTTCTGTTAAAAGGAATCACATAGTATAGACTTTCTATATCTTCAAACCATATTTGTGAACAGTGCAATTTTTAAGGGAGAAATACCAATTAGCAGGATACTTTTAGAAAGATGCATGGAAAAAAAAACGAGAAAGCATTCCCCTATGGTCTGGCAATATTTGAAGAGTTTTACCAAGAGCCTGGGTGATGATATACAATTCTTGCTGATAACATTTCAGCAAACATGACTAAGATTGGTTACTATTACAGAGTGAGCTGAATCTCCTGGTTAAATGATTGTGATTCAGTTTGGCTCCATTTAATACAGCCAAATGCAAGGTGATACATCTGGGAACCCGGAGGGCAGATTACAGTTCTAAGGTGGAAGATTCTGCGTTGGAAAAAGATGACCCTGAGTGAGACTGAAAAAGTCAGTGGAGATAACAGCTTCAACATGAGCTCTCAATGCAAAGCTGCAGCTAAAAGGCAAATGTGTCTTCTTAGTGTGTGAAAAGGGAGGTATCAAGTTAGAGGTGGGGAAACAATTCTGCCTCACTAGGGAGATACACCCAGATCACAACAGCAAAACCATGTCTAGTTTGGAGGTCCACTTATGTATCTGGAAACTGGAAAGAGTTCAGTCGGGAACCACACAAATAATACAGCAGCTGGAGAACTGGACTTATGGCAGAAGATCTAAGGTGATCAGTACTTTCAGGTGTTTGAAGAGGGATTTGGGAGGAGACTTGGTCATTACAAGTGTTGAATGAAGAGGTTCTCAGAGGGAACAGGCAATTTCTGCTCCCAGAAGTCATTTTGGCAGTATCTGTTGCCATGTGAGCACAGCAGAGCCTTCTGGGTTTCCAGGGAAGACAGTTCTACCAGCACCTCCTGGGAAGGCATTGCACCTGATAAAAACAGACTCTGACACATGCTATCAGTTTTACCTGGGCTCTATGTAAGAGCATAATTATTTTATTTTGCTGCAGAGAAAGACAGTCATAAGTAACTACCACACTGTCATATCCAAACTTTTATCATCTAGCCTTGTACTGACTGCCAAGGAGGCCAGGTCTGCAAAATACTGAGTGCTCTTAGCTGTAGAGGAACAAAGCCTTTTTAGTATTATTAGTAATTTTATATTCATTTTAGTATTATCATTCAATTTACCCCAACTGATCCAGTCTATCCTTAGTTATATGTGTATATATAAATGTATGTAAATACAGTAACATATCAGATAAAGAGAATATTCTATGGATGTTCCAACATGAGTATAGGCTGTGAAGATGGTGCTGCGATTGGTGTCCTACCCCTCTCAACTATCTCAAAGAACAGAAATCCTGAGCTTCAAATTCAGAAATTACCCTGTTTTATAATAAGATACTGAGTGAACTATTTTCTAACTCTCCATGCAAGGATCTACTTTCATGTCTAGACAAATCGGAAAGGTACAGAAGAATTTTGTGGTAGTTTGCATGCCTGCCTTAAAAAAAGCCACAGAAGCATGTACTGCACATAGCAGTAACAATTTGGAGTTTCTGCTAAGTGATGCTCCCAATTTTGCTGAATGATTTGCAGCTAATCCCCAAATACTTGCACTGGTGTGGATAACCCCACCCAATAATTACCCCGGGGAAAAAAATATCCCAGGTCAGGTGTTCCTCCTGCGGTAATACCTGGCAGCAAACATAAACTAGACATTGTTTTCTGACAAGCTATACATGACGCATCATGTCGCAATGTGAGGGAAGAGACATTTTTCCATGTTTACCACCCACTGTTAAACTCGTGTGAAGAAGTGCTGTCTCCTGAGTTTGCTCGGCAGACAGAAGCTGTTCAGACCTTTCAGTCCTTAGGCTGTCCAAATATTTTAGGAAAGCTGGTGACTGCTCCCTTAGAAAAACAGGTCAGAGGCTTTTAAAATAAACTTCCCACCTAAAAATATTTACCCTCAAGTTCTAGGAGTTAAAGGGATCCCTTCCTGCCCACTCATTAAGGATTATTTTCATAGCCTGCATGAGGTGCAGCACTGATGGCTTGGAGAAAATCCTCTAATGGCAAGTCCTCCCAGGCTCCCAGCATACAGGTTTTGCTAGTCCAGGCTTGAGGCCCAAGCCCGCTCTCACCCTCGGACTACCTGACAGCATTCAGCAGGTCACTCTTTACACTTCCATTTCCAAGACTGGGACATTTTGGATACCTGAAAATTATGTCCATTGAAGGCGCCAAGCTGCATTCAGCCCGGTCACTGTGTGCCATGCCAGTGCCTCGGGAAATTGCTGCAATTTTACAGGCTGGCTCACTCAGCAAGGGTTACCCAGCTTTTCATGAAAAACTGCAAGGACGTCACAGAATATGTTCATCAATTGCTGTTGAATTCAGATTCAGGAAAGTGAAAGTTTCACATGTTTGGGTTTGGAAACTGAAATGCTTTTCTGTGTTTTAACTCTCGGTGGCAAAGGCAGAATGAAGACAGCTTAAATGCCAAAGTTTTTGTGGGCATAGCCTGGATTTTTGTTTAGCTGAAATCAAGAACAAAGGTGGAACAATGTTTGACTAGTCAGAGGAGAGTTGGTGATTGCATATTTCAAGCACATCTTTGAACAGTCCCGTTCTGTTATTAAGGCATTAAGAGAAGGCTCTGGGGGATACCTACAGTACAGTGCTTGCTTTCCTGGGAAGTGAAATTGGTGGGGTGGAGGAGGCTCGAGGGAAGATAAGAACAAATAAAAGATTACTTATGAGGAAAAGAGAACTTTATGAAGGAAATGTCTTCAATATTATTTTTCTCTGTCTGTTGCCAAGGAACCTTGGACCTAGCCTACACAGGAGCCTTCCTTGGATCTATTTCTTGTAATAATCCTAATTGCAGCTCAGTTGGTGTGTGTAAAAAATCCTTCTCCCCATTTAGCAAAATGAAAGGTTCCATCAGAGTGAGCACATCTGCATGTGCTAAAAATGGAAATGTGAGAGCAATGCAAAATCTATTAAACAAATATTTCTTTCTGGGGGGAGGGGTAGGAATGTAGAAGAACCAGGGCTGAACCACACAAAAATGAAACAAGATGAAAGCCTGTATCAGAAGTTTTCCTTGCCAAAGGGGTGTGCACAATAGTTGAAAGTACATATTATGCTGCATTGTTGTACTATGGATCTGCAAAAATCTATCTTTAAAACACAGAGGAAATCCTGTTTCTGCAGAGAGGAAACAGAGAAAAAGAGATTGAAGAGTTCAGAATTCCAGTACCTTGATTCCTGATGAGTTTAAATATTTAGAAAACAGAAAAGTAAACTCTCTCATCCCCTTCATCACATTTCTAGCAACGGTCACGATAAAATTCTCAGGATTTCTCCTGTTATGGTTTGCTACCCGTATCCTGGGCTGCATCAGAAGAGCATGGCCAGCAGGATGAAGGAGGGGATTCTGCCCCTCTGCTCCGCTCTGGTGAGACCCCCCCAGGAGTCCTGCATCCAGCTCTGGAGCCCTCAGCAAAGGACAGACATGGACCTGTTGGAGTGGGGCCAGAGAAGGCCACAAAAGTGATCTGAGGGCTGGAGCACCTCTCCTACGAGGAAAGGCTGAGAGAGCTGGGTCTGTTCAGGCTGGAGAAGAGGAGGGTCCAGGGTGACCTTATTGTGGCCTTTCAGTACTTAAAGGGGGCTTCCAAGAAAGATGGGGACAAACTTTTTAGCAGGGCTTGTTGCAACAGGACAAGGGGTAATGGTTTTAAACTAAGGGAGGGTGGATTTAGACTGGACATAAGGAAGAAATATTTATGATGAGGGTGGTGAAACACTGGCACTGGTTGCCCAGAGAAGTGGTAAATGCACCATCCCCGGAAACATTCAAGGTCAGGTTGGACAGGGCTCTGAGCAACCTGATTGAGTTGAAGATGTCCCTGCTCATTGCAGGTGGGTTGGACTAGATGACTTTTAAATGTGCCTTCCAACCCTAACTATTCTATGATTCTACTTCTCTTCATGTGGAAACTGCCTGAACCTGCCAAATTTTTTAAGGACCAGCTTGTTATCCTCAAGGCTCTGCTTTGTTTTTCACAGTCCTCAGCTGCCTGGCCATACCAAGCACCGTGTCCCACAGCAGCAAGAATCAGGCTTGTGGCTAATGTAAATCATGTTCTGTAAGAGATCAAGATACCATTTAGCCTCAAATGTGTTGAGACCTGAACTGCTACATGCATGTACTTAGTCTATCAGAGGCACATCACGTAGGTTGAACTGTCACATATTTTGGATACCTTCATTTACTCTGCAGTTCATTCAAAAAGTGTGGTTGCCTTAGAAACCACAAAAGTGCAGAATAATTCTAAGATAAACCCAACCGACAGAATCACACAGCAGTGGCTCAGATGTACATAGCATTTCTATAAATCCAGAAAGATATATTGCATTAAAAGCAGGGGAAGATCATTTCCTCATTAAAAAAATGGGGGTTGAAAGGTGGCTGATTACCCTATCGAAGATGACAGATCCCTGTATGATGGTATATGTCAGGTAGCCTCAGTCTGAAAAATGCCCATGTTTGGCAGGTTAAGCCTGTGGGAAAGGAGGAGGCTGTAGATGATGGGGAGAGCTCAGAGTCAGAGCAGGCAATGGTCTTCTAGGCGAGAATTTCCCTGCAACACTGGAAGGATGAGGAAAAGCAATATCTATGTCTCTGTTTCCAGATGTTCCTTATAGAACAGGCTCCCTCTGCCTGCTTCTGCTGGAGGCACTTCCCCATCCATGTGGATCACTTCATATAGGAAGTATAAATCTGCCCCCTTCCCCTGCCTCCCCCTTTTCTCAATGACAAAATGCTGAAACCGCACCAAGGTGATGATTTCCTATCTGAAGGACATAAAGTGAGCTTCCAAATGGAATGTGATCTCCTCCAGCTAGTAAAAGTTTTATAACCAAGGACAAAAACACAATAAAAATAAAATAAAAATAAAATAAAATCAGGCATCTCAGCTGGCGTAAATCAGCACTGCCTAACTCCAGCAGAGCTTGCCTCAGGCAGCAGTCAAAATTTTGAGGTATTTCCAGTACGTGGATGGCAGGTTTATTGGAAGTCATTAAAACACAAGTTCTACTCTAAAAAAAAAAAAAAGAAAAGTAAATATTCCAGACTTCTCCCAGTATCATCCTCCATTAAGATCTCTTCAGTGAATCACTGTAAATGCTTAGATAGGGATTGCTAGCATTGAGTGTTGGTATATTTGGGTACATTAACAAAATAATTTATACCCTCCATGGCTAATCCTTGGTTTAGTGTGCATAAATGGGAATGTTCATGACCAATCCCCTTTCTTTATTGCTCCTTCCCAGTTGTCCTACATGCTTGCTTTCAGCTGCCAGAACATACTGCTGGCAGGTAAGATTTATATATCATGAATATGGGGCAAAAAAATGAAAAGGTTGCCCTTGAAGGGGGGTGAGGGTCCCTAACTTTTCTCAACTTCATAGCTCGGGAACTGCATGGTTCTGGTCTGGTGCTCCAAATGCAGCCACCCTGCTCGAAGCGCCAGCAGAGGCACGGCTGCCTGTTGGATCACAGCCATGGCATCTCAGGTAGTTTCAGCAGGGAGCAAAACCTTTGCTAACTTACTGACACACTCAGCTGACTTGGGAAAAAAATGGTTTTGTTCAAAGCAAAGTCTGCCCTGGTTCCTGAATTTCAGCAGATTGCTGGATCTGGTGTTGAGAGGGAGCAGGAGAGCATAAACTGAAGCAGGAATTGGGGTAGACTGGGAACAGGGCACTGTAGCCATGAAATACTAAATCCAGTTTGTTTCTTTAACATTTTCCACAGCTTGGGTCCTGCTTAACCAGCTAGAGAAGAAATACAATACCATCTACAGTAGCAAAATGGCAGGTCATCCATGGCTTGAAGTCTGCACATCAAGAAGACATGCCTGTCCTCAGGGATGTGCTAGCTGAGGCAAGTTTGTTGAGTGCAGCAGTCCCAGAGTCCAGTCTATGCTGGAAGACAGAGCAGAGATCCCAATGATCGCTTCCAATTTAAATAGCAAAAGAACCTCTGTAGATGCCCACCTCTATTTGACTAATGACAGTAACTTGCTTGGCTATTATGAACGTTAAGACTTGAATAAGCACAAAAAAGTCAAAGCAATATGTATAATCAAAGGAACCACTTGCAAAAAAGATTGAGAGAATTCAAATAGTGCTTCATTTAAAATAAACAAAGGAGCTGATCCTTCTCTTTGATCTCATCCACCCTTCCCTACCCCAGAAAACAGAGAAACAGAATACAAAGACTCAACCATGCCAAGCAGGAGAGGAAAAAAAAAAAAAAGCCAGAACACCAAGGTAAATGATTGACTATGAGCTACTCATTTCACAGGACAATGATGCTAAGTTATGTGTGTAGATCCTCCCCATCTGTAGACCAAACCTCTCAAAGCACTTGCCAAAGCCTCCTCCACTCATTTCACATCCCCTGACCAGCTGTCAATGATGAGGAAAGAACCATGCAGCTTCACAGTCAGTCTGAAGAAAATAACCTTCCTGAAGTATGACCAGAAACAGAAAGACTGAAATAACAATCATTAGGAAAGGTCGTCAGAGCAAGAAATACTCCCTAGAAGGGAGACGGCTTGGAAGGATAAAAAGATGTCATGGATCCACTTATATATGAGGTCCTTCTGCCAATCAGATAGTGACTAGAGGTGCAGCTTGCCCCTCTGGGGGAATCCAATTTCAGACACAAAATCACTGGATTTCCTTTTTCCTCGGTGCAGACTGTATCTGGAGATCAAAGCCCTGCCGGGAGCTGGTAAATAGCATATTCTCACTTTCATGGATCTGTGACTCCTGTGAATGCAAACATGGCACGAGGAGAATACATGCTTTATGTGACACTTCCCATGTTTTTCTGACCACTCAATATTGCTGGTCAGAAGAAATAGACTTACATGGCAGATTTAGTCAAATTCTGCTCTTTGTGCTTTTCCTCTGCTATTACGATACTTTATTAAGTGTGATGAGGGATCTGTTCCTTTGTTCTCCCCCTCCTTCTACTCCCCTCAGTCATCCTCCAGACCAGGTAATATATAACTCCATTCATTGTGATGCTAACGAGTTCTATTTAGCTGTATTTAACTGGATATCATGACTCCACGCAATGACCTTTCACTCCTGGGAAGTAGTTTTAAATTTGATCCGCAGCAAAGGAAAATCCCTCCAATTCATTGGCTGTGAAAGGTCACAAGTGAAATGTGTTCTGATGGTATCTTCTCATGGTTTAATTCTCAGTATACCTGAGCATCAAGCCAGTCTGAATCAGCTTTTGTCCTGACAGCCTGAGTACCAAGCACCCTAAGAAAGCACTGTGGAAAAGGCAGCCAAGCATCTGGCAGTGCCAACTGGTGTAGGCAATGCTTGGAGAGGAGATGCCCCATTGAACCCAAAGCATGTGCTACCCAGGATGAAACACAGAGGTGCCACCCAGCTTGATTTGATACTTTGACACTCTGATTATAGGAAGTTTTTTCTAATAATACTAAAAATGTAAATAAAATTCAGCATTAGGTAGATATACAAAGATCTCATGTACACATCAGACAGTGATGCCACAGAATACACTTGTAAATACGACTTCCAGGACAGAAATGGACAGAGAATTAAAAAAAAAGGACTATAAGTGTGTTAACACTGTGATATTAAAACTTCACTGGCACTGCTTCTCCCCTTCGCTAGCGAGTTAGCGCAAACCACTCAGCTTGGGATTTCAAAATAAAACACCGCCAGAAAAATTAGTCTTGTTCTTCCTCCCTCATTCATGGCCACTCCCCATGCAGAAGCTAGAGGCTGGTTTATTTCTTCTCACCAAAAATACTCGGCACTGTGATATGGTGTACCCTATACAGGGTGGGAAGAAGTGTGGTCTCACTCATTTCTCATTGCTTAGTGTCGGCATTATAGCAAAAACTAGAGCTATCAGTCAAAAAAACCCAACCAAACAAGCAAGCCACCCCACCAATTCAGTAAGAAGGGCATCCTTCTCAAAGCTTTCAGTTAAATGGGGAGGGAGGGAGGGAGGAAAGTACTCTCAGTCCACTTATACAGCAAGAATAAGGGGGGACAGGTGGCTGAAGGGACTTCCTCTGTCACACCAGCTTGCGGCAAAGCTCATACTCCAGCTTGGACCCCCCCAGCCTGAGCCACCCTTCCAAATCATAACAGGTGTATCAAACGTAACAGAAACCAGAACTTAAAACAATAAAAACCAACCTCACAATGGGAAAGCTTAGTCACAAGGTTGTGTCAGAAAGGCAGCCCATTTTGTGGTTGCCTAGTCGGATTTGTACAGCTGTGAGCCTACTGCTAAGGTATTAAATGAGGTATCTGTGTATTTAAAACACCAAGGTGTGCTCTGATGGCATTCTGAAAAGACTTTCCCTTCCTCAAAACCTTAGTACGCTTGCAAAAACCTGCTCAGACTAGGATATTTGAAGTCACATTAGCCAACACTAGAAAAAAGAACTGCCTTTTACACCTGCTTAGGCATGCCCTGGCAATATAGCTAAACTAAAACATGCTCAAAGAGGGAATATTGTCAGTAACTGAAACCCCTGCTGATTTCTGGCCGTGAAAGTACAGAGAAAGCACACAAGAGAATGACCAGCCTGCCAGAGACACTGAGTAGCCTCAGGGTTCAGAATAAGAGGTGTTGCTGTCAAGACAAGCCTGTGGTCTCAGGATAGTGAGCAGCCAACCTCTGCTGCCAACAGCACGTGGATGTCTCACTACTAAGGGAGCAAATGACAGCTACAGGGAGAAGACATAGAGCAGCAGGGCAAAGAGCATTTGAAGTACAGTAGCTTAGAGGCAGAAACAATTGTGTGACTGAAAAAAACCCCTTATTTGTCTCACCTAGTGCCAAATCTTTTCATTCACAGCACACCCAATGCTTCCCCAAAATACACTCAATCCCCAGTGAGCTCTTTGGGCTTGTCCAAGGAAAGAGCACAACTGGGAGTTATCATAGAAGAGTCCTACAACAAGATCCACATGAGTCCTGTATTCAGCCACATATAAAAGCTATGTTCAGAGAGTGAATTCTTACTTTGCTACTACTATTGACTGATGGCCAGAGGGTGACTTGCACCAAGCACAGGAGAACAGGGACAGGCAAAAATCAGGATACTATGCATCTTCTGCTTTAAGGTATGTCGGATTCAGGATGACTCTAACCTACAGCTTCAGTACAACACTAGAGCAAGGAAACATAGCCTATATTCCTACCTTGACACCTCCGCTGTGGAAGAAGAAGGAGCAATGCACAGTAAAACAGCTCCAGCTGAGAGCTCTCAAGAATCTCCAGTTCAGCCAAGTTTCATTTTTTTATGCTGTAAACCCTCCCCCCCCCCAACCCAAACAAAACAACAGCACAACAAGACCTAGTCCAAATGTGGTCCTGCCTTTGTACTGCAGTCAGAATAAAACAACATGAGTAGACCAAAGAGAGCAAGCCCTTCAAGTTTCTGACCTAAAATGCAGAAGAAATATATGGGGAGGTGAGTTAATAAAAGACACCTGCAATAACTTCTTTTGGAAACATGCCTCAGCTGAGGTACCTGGCTTCACTCCCAACACTTAGAAACAATCCCCAAATGTCAGGGACTGCTGTTTAACAGACAGCACCATTTCCAGAGGGGTCCTAAGAAAACCTAAATTGACAGATTTCCTTTTTGAAACACTGTAATAACTTATAAAGCTGTCAAAGTGGTTTTTTATTATTATTATTTAAAACATGCTCCTACGTAAGTCCTTGTATGACAAATTTTAGCCAGCAGCTAATTTTTAAAGTGATAAACTCCAGAAATCTGGGAATACATGGAAGCTCTGACAACAGCTCTAATTAGAGGGTTGTAGCCAGGTACAGGTAAATTAGTGAAAAGTGTTCGTTAGGGGCTCTTCACTGTTAAAACATCACTAACGCCTCTGCTATGTTGTTGATAAAATGCTTTTATGCTGCTCAGCAGATACATCTTCCTAATACAGAGTTCAAAAGTAAAAACATCCTAATGAGTCCTTATCTGGCTTTTGTGCCTCCATTCCCCTTTGCTCTTAAATAGTAATGTAGGTTAATTAACTTTGGTTAAACTTTAGTTCTTCTTTCCGAAGGGAAAGTCAAAACACAAAACACAGTTGCAACTCTCCTCGCAAAACTACTTCTCGACCAGTTTTGTATATAAACGGCCAATGCCAGAAGGGTCAGTGGATCCAACTAAACTGCAAGCCACCTTTGCCTTGAGGCCTTACCTTGAGTTTCCCCCTCTAAATAAACAAAATTATGCACTCTGCAATCAGAAGCTGCTGCTGAGGTTGCAGTTTCAAATGTTCCTGTCATTGCTGTTTTTGCACAGCTTTTTAATTCCTCACTGCTCCGTCTCAGCTGTTTCTAAAGACCTGCACAAACCTTTCTGCTTGATCTCACCTTTGCCTGAAATAGCTTTTCATCTATGTCTTTCATAGTAAATTCCAAATTTTCCTGAATTTCTGATCTGTAGCCATCATAAAGGAAAGCCTAGTCTGGCTTCAGTTATAGATTAAGAAAAAATCAGATGCAGGTAAAACTAAAGAAAAAAAAAGGGGCTTTCCTTGTTGTTTATCTTTATGGAATCTTTCATAATCCCTAAAGATGTCTTTTGTTTTCACTTCAGTAAAGTACTTTAATTTCCTCATTTTATTTGAAACCTAAAAGTCTAAATAGAGTAGCTGATGAAGAAGGGGAGTGCTGAATTCTTAGGATATATCTGACATGTAACATAGTGTAGAGATATTTGAGCCAGCATTAAATTATCTAGCCTGGGTACCACAAGCAATATAGACACCAGAGCTGCTGGTACCTGAGCTACCTCCAGGATCTCGTAAGCAACTTCTCTGAATTTTAATTTCTATGTTTCATGCCTTCACCTTGTCCAGCAACAGACACTGGGATCTGAGAGCCCAAACCAGAACTGCAGCCACCCCGAGCTATGGCCTCATCCCTGCAAGGTGCTGAGCACCACAACACTGATCAACTTCAAGAGGAATTGAAGGGGCTCAGCACCCTGCTGGACTGAGCTCAGGCTGAGTGATGTCGTGGGTGAGTGCTTCCTGAAGCACTGGTAAATTCACTGAGGCTTGGATTTTCTGCCAAATAAACGCAAGCTGAGGAAGTTATGGCTGCCTGGGGGCTTTCTTCAGAGTACATGTTCTTCTAAAAAAAAAATTCTACTGTAAATTTTGCATTCATAAACTGATGCTCCCCTTTGCCTTCCTCTTTTGCCCTCTCTGACTTCTGCCCTCTCTCCTCGGCTGCCAAGAAAGTGCCCCTTTGTGTTCAGAAATGCCCAACAGTTCACAGAAGTTAAATAGAAAAGACATTCAGACACTTTCTGTCAAAATGCCTTGACACTCTCCTTTCTGTCCAAAAGACCGTTTTGCTTTGGAAAGGCCCCCATTGAACACCTCCGCCCTTTCACCTCCCTCTTGAACTTACCCTGCATCAACAATGCAAAATAAATAAGTAAAAGAAACACCCCTCTCCCCTACCCTGAGCCTTTGATGCAGGTTCTTTTTTTTTTGCTGCCATCTTCACTATTAATTTTATGCAAGACACTTTCAAAGTCCAGACAAGTGCAAAACGCTGCCACTTGGCTTTATAGTCACAGAACTTCTATTCCTCTTTCATGACTTTTCACTTTTGCCTTGACGTTGTTTTTTCCATGGCTTGGTTTCTTTGGCTGTGGGCAGGGATCCTACCGTGCACAAGACCCTGACGGCCTGTGTGCACTAGAGGGAGAAAACCACGTCACGCGTGGGTATGAGGACAGAGGAATGCACGCTGCTTTCCAGCTGCCCTTTGCCCGGCGCGCTGCGAGACCCAGGGGCACAGTCAGCACAGTTCAGGACAGAAACACAAGGTTGCTCTTCTGGTTTGAACAAATAAATAGCACGTGAATTATCTCAAAATCAAAACAGACAGCATTGCAAGTACAGACTGCACAATTTTGACGAAGATTTCAAAGTCCTTTGGATACCCGTCTCTACTCTAAAAGATACTGAGTATCTGGTGTGACTCCTATTAAGCTGTAGTACATTAAGGCAAGCACTAACACTACTGTTTAACCAAACCTTAGCTTTTTTTGTCATATAAAACTTTCTGAGACGGGCTGGGGAACAGGTCCCGTGATGGGCAAAACAAGCAGATGTTAACTCAAATCCAGTGTTAATGGGCGAATTTTTTTCTGGATTCCCTCCTGCCAGAAATTGAGCGGCTCTGCCCTATGTATATCATCTGGCTAGAAATTACTGGAGGTTTTACACAAGGATGGGCTCTTTGGAATTTGCAGCTATGTATTTTTAATACTGTCAATAAACTACTTCCTTGGGACACAGAAGGGCAATAATGGGCGCTGTTAACAAAGTGTGAAAAGAAACGGGCAAGCAAAGGTTAATCACATGGCTGTCCACTAATGACCTCTCCAGCCCCGAGTTTAAACCTCCGCTACTTGTAAAGACCAATCACGTGAATAATTTCCTGTCTGAGGTAGTCTTTATGGTTAAGAATAAAAGCTGAGCTTATTGTGAAAAGAAAGTGCTCAGCAGGGGTGAAGGTTATTATTTTTAAGCTGATCTAAACACCTGGGTTTCTCAGTAGACCCTATTAAACTTCCTCCATTATGTCTAAATATTTCAATCATTCCTACCACAGTAGTAAATTAGTGTATTACTGCTTAAAACAGATAAGCTGTAGGGATGGGGACATCCTAAGCTGATGCTGCTCACCCACCCTGAAGAGAGACCTATGCAGCCTGCTTCTTCCCATAAATAAGGCAACCACGCCTGATGCCATCCCAGAATATCATGTTTTCTTAGTGTGCTGAGGTGTGAGAGGAACATTGACTCCTGCTGCTAACGGGGCCATGGCACAGGCTGAGCCCCGGGCACGGGAAGGTGCCTGTAAGCAGGATGGTCTTGGGAAAAGGTTGGCCCTGAAGTTGTACGGCACAGGAAAGCAGATGGAAAAGCTTGCTGCCATTTCTTCTAGCTACCTCCAATGACAGCCAGGCAGAAAGCAGAAAATACAGAGATATGACGTATTCCTGGTTAAAGGTTTAGCTTTTATAGCAAAAGGAATTCTGCGCGAGTGAGAAAAATAACGCTGTCCTGCCCAGCAGCTCTCTGCCGTCACTCCCTCTTCCTTCTCCTCTTACCTCCACATTATTCATGAGATCTTTTTCCTCCTGGATTTCTGATCCTGGAAAATGCCTGGAGATCAGACTGTTCACAGAGGAAGTACGCAGCCTCCCTTCCTCCCCCCACAGCTCAATAGCACATCACCACCCAGTGCAGCCCAGACCAGAGTGCTTTCCCTGTCCACTCAGTCCTCCCAGGGCTCTTTAGCGAGGGTAGCAGAGCCCAGCCCCTGGCAAAGCAGCCCTCCTGAGGCTTCACACAAAGTGTATGCTGTCCTGATTGTGGTTTGTTTATAGGCTCGTACATAAAGAGTGCCAGATCCTCAGCCAAGTCCAGTTTATCTCAGGGTAAACTGCACTTAAGTCATTTATTTCAGTCCTGACTTACACACGCCAAACAAAATACCTGCAGATTTTTTCCCTTCTCAGCTCCCCGAAAGGAACTCGTCTGGCACATTTAAACCAAGACAGCTTGCAAGAGTTATAAAATGAGTGTGAAAGTTTAACTCAGGCCAACATAAAGTGCCCACCTTACAGTCTCTAGAGGGAATGATATTATACCTTATTAACCTGTTTAAAGCCCTGCCTAGAAACTGTTTGATATTGCACGGGTGGTGGCATTGCTTTTCCTACTTAATAAATACCGTCCTTGAGTTTTCCAAGCGAGCGCGAGAAACTCTTCTGTTCTGTAAACAACTGTGTGTCCAGTTTCCATGCACGGATACCCAATTTGTGCATGCAACTGTAGTTATTGTGCATTCAAATGGGGCACACCACTAGTCACGGGCCTGGGCTTCTTGCCAGTTTAAAAGTCAGCCCTTCTGTATGTAGAAAGAGAAAGCAGTATCCAATAGAAACAGTACTCTGCATGCACTCACAGCTCTTATTCAACGCTCTCAGAACAATGTCTAATTGTTAATCTTCCCAACGCTGCCGTGAGGCAGGGAATATTTTATCTACATTTTACAGTCAGAAGAAACTGAGGTTAAGTGACTTGCCCAAGGTCAAAAGACGGATTTAATAACAGGCTCAGGATCTAGCCATGAGAATATGCTGCCCTGACACTGGGCTGCTACACCTCGGGATGAGTGAGAAGTAAATGTGTCCTTCCCGTAACATCCCAGCAGTGCCGTTTGCTAAAGGTCTAATCCAAGGAAGCTCAAACAAAAATCTGCAGTGGTGCCAAGATTAGGGAAATATCTCCTCTGTGCTTGGTCTCTTTTTGTGCTGTAAATGCGGAGGCTGAAATTTCCAGAGATGTGGATGCCCAATTTCCGCTAACGTTAATAAGCTGATGTGTCCAAATCCTGTAGGCAGCTTTGAAAGCCTGTTTGTACTTTCCCTCTTCCTACTATTCAAGCATAGAGTAAGGTCAGGGCTTTCCCATACCCTCTCCCTTCTCTGCCGGTGGAAAAATTCTGGCCATACCTTCACTTACTCTGCAGTGAATGGATAATGTCACTGGGGATTGATTGATCTAATACCCACAAAAGGCCAGAGGAGAGATTCCCTTGGTTGCCACAGATACTGGATCAGGACCTTATCTTTCTATGGCATCCATATCACTCCCACTATTTTAATATCTGAACATCTCAGGTTTATAACATATTCCACTTCCTAACTCACCCATGAGATACAGCGGTAGCATTAATCACTTAATCCCATTTTACAGATGATAAACTGAGGCACATCAGACTCCATGCTCATTTCAGTCTGAGCTACACTGAGACATCTTGGCGTAAGCAAGAGGACGAGATAAGCACCTGCAGCCAAAGATTCAGACACTGACTTGGGAGGGGATAGTATAGCAAGAACAAATGGCCCTTTGGAAAGTGCCTTTTTTACACTGACTGCAAAGGAAGCCCAGATGATGAGGTAGTTAAAATCCCTCCCTTCAAGACAGCTACTGCTAGGTGAGATGAATCCCCTCCTAAATGACGTGCCCAATGCCATGGAGAAAGGCTGTGGCAAAGGAAGAAATTGAGTCCCAGACACAATAACCACACTATTTTTCTTGGACTGAGCTTTGATTTCAGGTAAAAGATTGTTTTGTTAAGGCAGCAACAATAATAATAAGTTTAAATCTACCAGTTTTTCTTGGATTAGTCACCGGGACTCTCAGCAGCCGGGCTCTTGAGCTCTGGCCTCTTTGACTTTCGTATGTTTAGATGTTCAGGCCCTAATGAGTTGATCTCGTTGATCTTTAGGTACCTATTCATATGCAAATCCTGTCATTCTACTTTTGCTAAATAGTCTTTGTATTAACACATGAAATAAATTTTTAAAAAAGAAAGTCAGTCGGTGGTAAATCCTCATACTTAAGTTTGTTTGCATTTGGATAAATGATCATGGTCCCTCTTTATATGATCTCCTTGCTGTATCCCTGTTAGGAAAAGGAGGGGGGGATAAAGAAATCCAACTTTTAATCTCCTCCAAATATTTGTAAATATTTTGTCAAAGCAAAAATTGTCCAAGAACCAAGAGATAAAGATTCAAAATACATTAATGCCACAGCTTCCTCTTTGGTCATATTTTAAAAATTAACACAGAAGTGTCCTCATTCTAGTGTCACTAGGTGGTTAGCTACTAAAAAGACCAGATCTATTTTCTAAGGCTCCAAAATTGTGTCCCACCGCAGAAAGGATGACTTTTCACAGGCAGATTTTGCAGATTCACAGTGCATGTGCGTGTGTGAGACATGTACATCACTGTGCCATGCCAGAGCACACTCGAGAGATTCTGAGCATGAATCCTGACCCCAGTAGTCAATGAAAAGCACTCAATGACTTCAAAGGGTCCAGGATTTCACCCATCGTTTTTCAGACTCTGAAGCTTGCAATCATTAGTGGTTTGCTCTAAAAGTGGTGGCTGCAGTGCAGTAAAGTCATATGGGAATGTCATTCAACTCTGTAATGAACTTATACTATCTCTGTTTAAACCCTGTGTATGGTATGGTTATGTACATAGTGTCTAAAGTACAGTTATATATATAACTAGGTTAGCCACAGAAAGTAGTGTGAACCACAGAAATAAGGGAAAACTGTTGCAGGGCCTCGAAACATATCCTGGACACTACACATATGTGTGTATAATTTTATGGATGTGTGTATGCATTTAAAGCTTTCAAAAAAATCTTGACCTTAATTTGAATAATGTGCTTGGAGTTGTAGCTGAACTTCATTTGCTAAAGAAAAGCTGTTTAGGAGCAAATGCAGGTTGCAACAAAATGTTAGGAACAAACTGTCCAGGATCTGCTTTCACAACAATCCCACGCGCTTACAAATCTCCCTTTAAGAATAAAGTGGTAGTGCAAACACCTAATTAAAAAAACGGCTTGTATTCGGAGTTACTAATTAAAAATCCTCATGTTCCCTCGACTTTTTCCCCCCTCTGTGGAAATCTGCAAGTTATTTAATTGAAGTCCCATTTTGTCGGTGCAGATGCACGAAGTGTCTGAATCATCAAACAGATTTAGGGTGTTTTGATTGTTGTGTGTGCCTCATTGCTATTCCCAGAATGTCGAGCTGAGCTTATGCTGATCGGCAGGACTTAGAAGCATGAAACAGTAAAAGAGTCCTTTCTTCTCATCCCAGCCCCATCCCCCTTGCCCCCCTGGATTTACATTGAAACTTTGCCAATCTCAGATCGCACTCTGTCTGCTGCCTCTGCATTAAAATGGAGCCGGCTTGCCTGTTTCTTTGGCCCCGCGCTCCATCTTCAGATTCCCCTTCGCTGCCATAAGACGCCTCTCATGTTGCTTCAGTGAAACTTCTTTAAGAAGACGATTTCATTTTCTCTCCTTTCTCTTTTTTTTTTTTAAATAAAAATCCTTCTCAGTTTTTACATTTGTGTGCTGTGTGAAAAGAAACGAGACAGAGGAAGAGAGAGAGAGAAGCCTGTTTTCGTTTAGAGGTGAAAACAGCCTGGTGAGCAGCAGGTGCAAAGCCCCAAAGCAGCTGCTTACTGCTCTCAAGTTGAAGCGCCTTGGTCCCCCACCCTCCACGCCAAGAGCACTTCATATAATCCTCTCATGCAATTCACACTGTAATTGCACATATCCAGACTGCTAGGGCTCAATTTAGTATTATTTTTACTGATAACAAGATCTGCAAACAGGAGACCAGTCATAGTAATTAGTTGCGTGTCGCCAGGCAGCTTCTGCAGAAGCAAGTTGGATTCTTTTCCTTTCTTTTTCACTCTTTCCTGGGGAGGGGGGGGCACGACTGCTTTGCCCCCGCCTACCTCCCATCCTTTTACCCCCTCGAAGGCTACTCAGAGTAGCACATGGGGAACTTTCCTGCTGGCTCTGTAGGTCCCTTTATTACCTTGCCTACCCCATTCAGTCCTCAAGATGAAGGCTGTTGGGATGGGTGCTAGCCATGAAGATGATTGTCTTGAGGACCAGCTTGTTTTCTCAAGGCTCTGCTTGTTACATTGCTAATTATGGGTCTATGGGATCCTTTTCTGATATTTGACTAAGTGGCATGGATTACTGTGTAATCATTTCCCACTGGGGAGGGGGATCTTTTTTATTATTATTATTATTATTATTATATACCTCAGGACAACTTTTCAGTAGCTCTTATTTAGGTAATTGCTATTCCCTGTAATCCAGCAATTCTTATTTTTTTTTATCACATTATGGATTTCACCAAACACTAGTTAAAATGTTAATTACTGGTAAATACACACGTCTTTTTCCCTTCTGTTCAGAGTGAATACAGATCCTAGGAACGTGTTGTTTGTCATCTGTACCCCTTATGTGTTATCTCTGTCTAATAGAACACTGTTGTTTACAAAATGAGAAGACTGAACACGGACATTTGGCTCCAAACTTGTTTTAGATTAAGGCTTAAAAAGTTTATGCTTTTTTCACTGTTTGATTTTTCAAGCCAGAATATAAAAGAATAAAAGTCAGTTTGCTGACATTAGTATTTTTAATAACTTGAACAGATTTTGCAGTCCTGAAAGACATTATGCAAAAGCCTGGAAAATGGCGTCCTTTATTTAGTCGCAGAAAGTCTGACCCAGTTGCCATGAAGTCAAGGCAAATTTACCACTGAGTCAGGGAAACTCCCATCATTGTGGAAGACCAGACGAGTTTCTTCCTGAGTGTCCTGGTAACATACCTTGGGTCCAAATGGACGAGTGTGGCTCTAGGCAGAGTGGACTGGAGGAGAGATTTCAGTACCAATTCAATTTCTAGAAATGTTTTCAATTTGCCTTGAAAATTTATTATTTTCCTGTTTCATGACAACTGTGTGACTTTCGCAAAAATGTAAATTACTGAAATCTTTCCTTTATGCTGCAGTCCCAGGTTTTGATAAACAAAACTGCTGCTACACTGACCATTGCAAAATAATGATTTGAAAGACTCAACAGCTCCAATAACTTTACTGTAAGAGTACTCTTAGAAAAATAGCGTTTTGCTTTAGTGGCATTGAAGAACCTTAAGGCAGATAAGACACAGAACTAGAAAGGTTGAAGAATAGCCTATTTTGGGACTGGAAAAGTGAATTATGACTGAGGTGTAAATGAGCACAATCTAAGGCTGAATAATCTCTGCCATGCTGTCCACGATGTCAAAGGCTCATTCTGGCCATGAGGATCACCCAAAGCATTGTTGCACTCTGAGGACACCTGCTTCTCATGGGCCACAGCCCATATGTCAGGATGCTGAGTTTCACGTGTTTTTATGGCTTTTTCAATCACTCCAAAATTGGTATGACATAAACTTTCAGATGAAATTTGCAGGCCAAGTACAGTGTTAGAGTTCTGCCAGAACCCAATGGCACCATGGACAATAATCCATCCAAAACCAACTGTGCTGGTGCAGAGCCTCCTTATTATTACATTGTCCCATGAACGGATACTTACCTGAATGAACATAACAGCTCTGAGCTCTGCAGCCTCTGGTATGTTGTCTAGGAAGTCGCATGGCTTAAGTCCCATTTGTTTTTAGAAAAGTCTTGGTAGCCTCTTCTCAAGTTTCAGCCCAAAGAGCGTCTGGACTTGGAGCAAAGTAAACACACTCTAATATCAATCCTCAGGAGTCAGTCCAAAAGTATTTTTCCCTGGGGGGGACCAACAGGGATGTCCACAAGCTTTCAGAATAAACATAATTCAAGGTGACACTGGCACACCAGGACTTGCATGAAGGTTATGTCAGAAGAAGTAAATTGCACGTCAGCAGAGTGGGAGAGAGCAGGTCAAATGATACGGTGAAAAAAAAAACCATGTTGGTTCCTATATAACTTTCAAGCAGTTCAATTGGTTCAGTGTAAGTGCTGTTAGCTGTACAACTACTGTGAATTTAATTTGTAATGTCAAAAGAATTTGTGTTCCTTGCCATTAGAAATGTGAACATCTTAGAGACACTCCTGAAGATGAGATTTATTAGGCTAAAAAGTGACAACGCCTGAATATTTCCTTGAGAAACATATTATTCCATCACAACTAAAATTAAAACAGGTCAAGTAAACAGCTCTGAAAGCTGCAAAACTCAATTTCTTGCCCATCCAATTACGCCTAGCTAGACCAGCCCGTACAATTTTCCATTATGGCTTTTATGAACTGTGTGTGGTCCTCCTGACTGTACCATACGAGCTGGAGAACTGGAGCACAATAAAGCATGTTAGGGGCTGTCAGCGCTTTTTAGGATCTCCTAATTCTTGTTCACTGTAATCATACTGCTGGGTACAATACAGCATTTGAGATGACCCTTTGAGGAAAAATCCTACTTACAGACATTCTCAGACTTTGGAAAATTTCAGTTTGAGAGATAAATAATGTTATTTAACTTTTTTGATTAGATACAATCAAAAATTTGGGTTCCAATATAAGTGCTTTCTCATTGGACCCAGACTGTGGCCTTAGTTGTTCTTCCAGGCTCCTCTTGTATATTCATGTTTGTTTATGTATGGATTTTGTACTTTTTTTCATCCTGGCCTGCTTTGTGCCATGATCACCTGTCCTGCATTCTGGTTACTTTGCTGTAATTCATTTACTGTTTCAGTGCTACATGGGTAGAACATCGTAAAACCTTCTAAAATGCAAAAAAACCTCCAGCTCTTATAGAGGAATCTCTTTTTTATTTAAATCAAAGCAATAAACCCCAAACAGCTTCTCTTTCTCTTCCCTGTCCCAATGCACACATACTTTCCAGTAGTTACAGAACTATACAACCACCCTACAGAAAAGAGCAGATATTTTCATCTCAGCACTTACCAGCTTTTTTAACAGTGCAGATGGGCTGAGAGAGCAATCCTTCCACAGCAAACCAGCAAGTTACGGCACTGACTTGGGAAATCAGCGAAACAAAGCAGCAGCACAAGCAGGATTTTCAGAAGGTGAGAAATCCCTCATCACCTGCAGGGGTGCGGAAAATATTTCAGAAAGTCCAACAATGAAAGAGGAATAAATGTCTGGCACAGTCCCAGCTTGCTACCAAGTGTTTGCAAGAAGCAGTGTGCTCCGGCTGGGAGCAGGGTGGGAGGGTGTTGGGGAGGGTGTAAAGGTCCTTAGACATGGGAGGGTGCCCTGTCTCATTTTGGGACACCACTGCATAGAAGGACAGGGCTTCATGTGGAGAAGTTGGATTGAGCCAAGGTGGCATGAGTCCTGGAATGCAGGGACGACATCCATAATCACATTAATTACAGTCATTGCAATAGCATTTGGGAATAAGAAAGGCTGTATATTCAAACGCGTACACCTCTGTGTTGCTATCAGCACTTTCCCTTCGGGTTAGCAGCAATAGATGTTCTGTGCCTATGTTCCTATATGAGGAAGGAGTTGCTCCTTTCTCACCTCCTTAACTCCTACCCTGGGGGGTCAAGGCCAATTACCCAAAGAGGGTTCCTCATGTGCTGGTTTTGCTTTAAGTGCCTCCTTCATAGCTGGTCCCTTCTTCCAGTATCATTTTCTCATTAGGTATCAGATGGCTAACCCAGCTCCAGGTCAAGTCTGATCCTTGTGGTCTAGCCATGATGATTTCAAACAAGAACACCTTTGGGCTATGGCTTTCACTTGGGAGCATACCATCTGCAAAAACTCTGCTACCAAACAGCCCAAAAGAGTGGAGAATATCACCGCTGTGCTGACACCAACTTCAAACTGCTACCCATGGGACCACAGGCAGGAGAGCTCTGGTGTCCCCCCATCTGCCTGCATGTCTCTGCTGTACCTGTAGCATCAGGGAAGCTGCTGCTTGCACAAGTCCTGCTCTGTGCCTAGAGCTCTTAGATGCTATAATAATGCTACAAGATGGAACATAAACTTGAAAAAAGCAGTGTGTAGGCAGGCAAACACCACCCAGTGATTTGCATGTGCAAATACGGGTACCACATTTAAAATCTCCTTGTGAAACTACAGCTGTAAGTATTGCTGAGGTTTGAAAGCAGTACAAAAACACCTTTAAAGCAGTCCATTAAAGCACAATTGCATACAACAACTACACTCCTAACTGCTGTGGGCCCAATATAGCACAGCCATTCCCAAACTGTTCTGAAAGATTTCAGATTTTTTGCAATTCTGCTATACCCTTTTTATCTCTGCTTGTACTAGAGCTTCATCAGAAAACCCCAGGTAAAGCTGGGGCCCTATCCTGATAGACAACATAAGAAGCCGTAGGAGGAGGTAGTTATCTTACTTTCAACGAATTTAAATAGACATGTTGGGGCAAAAAGTGAGAGAGGGAACAGAAGCAAGTGAAGTGACTTGCCAGAGGTTAAAAATGAGGTCAATACCACCTCAGTTTAGACCAGCAGTCCATTGAGACATTCACTGCACTGCCCTGCCTCACTGGCCCAAACTTTGAGAGTTTGGTTTCCATCCCTGTCCGCACACACACTTACAACACCTGCTAATTTTCTATTCTCACCAGCAATGGAGACAAAAAGCAGATGACTGGATTTTGTTCCTCTGTGGCAGCCAGCTTTTCACAGCCCTTCTGCAAGCTTGAATAACACATGTTACACCTGGAGTGCTGAGGGCCATATTTTAATGCGCTTAGCACCCAGCAGCACCTATAGGAACGCTGACTGGAAGCAACCTCCAGCCAGATGTTCAAAATAGCATAGTACCAACTTGCTGAGATCTTTGGCCATTTACGCTGGGTTCTGAGTGAGAACAGAACAATTTTGAAAGTCTACGAAATGAAGCCTGCTGGGTATTTTTAATATAAATTTGTTTCAAGACCTAATACTTCTAAGTTCAATATTTTAAGAAGCATTCATAGCTGAGCTTTGGGGTACCTGGTTATAAGGTTCACTGGGGAAAAAGTAACAGTTTTTCTTTACAAACAGAATTGCACAAAGTCTGTGCCTTAACAAAAATGCTTTTTAGAAAATTTTAAACAATTTTTAGAGCCAAGTAAAAGACCTATTATTAAGCACCACCCCCTCAGGATTTTGAATGGGGTCCTGTTCTCTTTACACCCATCTCCCCACGTATCAAACAGAAGGATGCCCCCCCCCCACAGTTGCAGCACCCGCGCTCACTTTCCCCCAGACTAAAGCCAAACTCTTTGGCTTTAAGTGCTTTTATTCATTTTTATAAGCCAAGAGGAACTTGTTCATCAGAGTGCATCATGGCTCTATTTTTTCTCCCCTCCATTTAATTTTAAAAGTGGTCCAGCCCCAACATTTGAAACTCCTCCTGTTCCATTTCTTTTCATTCTCTCTTTCTTCCTTCCTTCCTTGCCCCTCACCCCCTCCCTCCATCTCCTACTCTGTCCCCTTCAGAAGCCCCCAAGATGACACTGCTCATTGATGCTTCTCCTTCATTAGCATTTCAGCAACTTGGCTCAGTAGTTTCAGAGACAATCCGTCATGAGAAAACTGAAGAATGTGCCCCATTTGCATGATTCTGTGCCAGAATGCAACTTTTTCTCAGCTGTTCATTGTGTAATTTCCCCTTGAGCCTTCAACTTTCCCATGAAGTCCCAGAAATCATATTATAGAATTCCAGACCAGCTGAAATGTTCCAAAGATTAGTTTTATGGACATTTTTAACCAACCTCACAGCTCTACAAAGAGAATCACATACATAAGAAACACGGTTTTACTTTCTGTTGTTATGAAAGGCAATGTGGCTGAGATGAATTAAGCCCTTTGAAACTACAAGAAGGAATTTATGCCCCATGATGAGAATGATCCAATAACTGTTGTGAATCCTTAGGCATATTTTTAACTTCCACTTGTCCTTCCTTAATTATTTTATTCCTCTTACAATTAAATGTTTGTAATCCATTTTGAGAGTCTTTCCGAAATGAATGGATATGCAAACAACTTGATTGAAATGCTCAGTGCATATGACTAAAAGTTACTGACTCTCACACATCAGCAGAACAAATCAAGCTTTTGGTTAGTTGGTTGTAGAAATCAAAAAGTGGTTTATAAAAAAAGACAGGCAGATAAAAACTTCTTCTAATTACTAACCTGAGGGTATCTGATTTTGTAGAAATAAAGAGTTTATTATATCAAAAGTAAGCAAGAAACTGAAAATTGGTGTAAAGCAATCAAACTACTTTGTCAATTAAAATGTATCCCATTAGGAAAATTAGGCACCTGTTCCACAAGTTAGACAATGGAGCATGGGAGGAGAACTCTGCGTTTTAACAGTCTGGTTGCTAATTAAATTCTTTACTTTTTCCTGTGTACGCCAATAACTCTCATTTTTCCCATGTCATTTTTAACTTACCAAAACAGAACTTGTTGTGAATTATTCTGCCTCTGAAAAACACCGGATTTCTTCTATGCTTTTGCAGCCATAGCATAGAAAATATAAACATACAAATAAATATTTTATCTACATATCAGAAAAAACCCCACAAAATTTAAAATACAATGTAGATACTTTTTAATACAGATTTGTGTCCCCTCCTTCCCCCTCCTGGTGGGGCTGGCTGTGTAAAAAGCATCCTTGCTGACTCAGGTAAATATATTGAACAAAGGCATAGACACACTCACACTATGTGAGCAGATACTTATATACCCGCTTGCATTTACATATATATATGCATATATGTTGCCAAAATCCAGTGGAATTAAAGCTTGCCAAGATTCAAACTTCATAAACAGATAAATTAGGGTCCTTCTGATGCGAAAGATAGGTTTTTTGGTGAGAAGCTCACACGGTGATTAGAGTGAGGTTGTGGAAGATTTAATTAATTATAGGTGACTGATTTTCGTCTCAGAGGACAGCTCAGGTCCCCCAGCTCCCCCTCAGCAGCTCATCTTAAATTGTTGTCTAACCTTTCCCTTAATTCAGCTCATCTTGAGCTGATGGGAACTGCTTTCATTCCACCTCTTGTGGAGGTAATGAAACAATCTTCTTATTCACTTGGTTCCTCTGAGCCGGTGACACACAACAAAAAACCCAGGGCCCTGATTAATGGCCGCTAATTAGCAATGTTAATGACCAGGTGTCCAAGAGCATGACCAGCTCCTCTCAGCATGGAGTGATCCCTCAATGAGGGCCCTGCAAATCCAGCCCCGGTGACCCTTCCCCTCAGCTGCCAGTAAAGAAGCTGAGCTCTCTCATTACACCCAAGAGAGGCTCAGGGGGAGGCCCAGGCCTTGAGAGCCAAACCTTTTCCTTCGAGTCCAGTGGGCCTTCCATTAATTAAGGTCAGCATTTTTGCCCCCCC